>Ga0070707_100005424_pt1 | contig 11929 bp, 12 predicted proteins | sample KBSK5502metaG_FD_65468 | JGI IMG/M metagenome (GOLD analysis project Ga0070707, IMG submission 65468) | Corn, switchgrass and miscanthus rhizosphere microbial communities from Kellogg Biological Station, Michigan, USA - KBS K5-50-2 metaG | ecosystem: Host-associated > Plants > Roots >... | reverse complement strand
GTGTGCCGGCGTCGCCGCAACAGCCGCGTCAGTGGGATTGAGGCTGCCGGCACGAACCGATAACCGCTCGCCCCGCACGCGCTACGACTCGCGTCGAGACTGATCCGGTCGATGAACTCGTCGAGATCAGGCGGCAGCGGCATGGACCTCCGGTCCGGCGGGCATTCGCTTCGCGGGGCGCAGCACGAGTGACACGATCGCACCCAGCACGATGATCGCCGTCATGACCAGCAACGTCATCCAGTCGTAGTTGAAGAGCGCCCCTTTGGGGCTCGTCAGACCGGTGGGGACGAGGATGTTGACGAGCATGGCGATGAGCCACGCAGCCCCCGCGATCATCACTGGATAGGCCCAAGTCCCGAGCCGGAACGCTCCCTGCGGCTTCCAGCCCCTCGTGCGAGCGATCAAAGAGGCAATGATCACGAGCAGGAAGGACAGGTAGATACCCGACACAGCGAAGGAGACAAGCAGCGTCAATGCGTTCACGTTGGCAGGGATCGAGATGAAGCCGAAGTTGATGGCCGTTGACGGTGTAGCCCGCGCCAGCAGCGCAAACAGCGCAGGGATGATCGACGCAACAATGAGCGCGTTCACAGGTGTTCTGAATCGTGGTGACACGCGCGCCAGAGCGCGGCTCGCGGGCAGCCCGCGGTCTCGAGCATAGGAATAGATCAGCCGTGCAGCCGCGGCTTGGATTGACAATCCACAGCTGAAGAATGCGAAGACGACAATGCCGAGCACGAGATTCTGGATGGCCACGAAGGAGACGTTGTTGGCGATCAGGAAAGGCACACCGCCCATGACGGTTTTGGCCAAGCCATCGCTTCCGGAAGGGACCGCGAGAACCAGCGCGGCGACCAGGATGAAACTGCTCAGGCCCGCGACCAGCAGTGAGGAGATCATCGCCCTGGGGACGCGCCGCGACGACTGCACCACCTCTTCGGCGACATCGCCGGCCGATTCGAACCCGTAAAAGATGTAGACGTGGGCCAGGATGGCTACAAGCGCGGCGCCCAGCCACCAGTTGCCGCCGAAATCGACGCCATACGGGTTGCTCGCCAGGCTCTCGGTGCCCTCGGTGCTGAACAGATAGTCCAGCCCATGATGGAATCCGGTGACGGCGAGAAGAAGGGCGATCCCAAACGTGCCGAGAATCTCGACGTACACGCCGATCTGAGAGATGCGCCCGAGGAAGTTCACGCCGATGACGTTGAAGAAGAACTCGATGGCGATGAGAACCACGGTGAAGATGAAGATCTGGGTGGGATCCGTGGGCACGATGTTGGTGTGGAAGAGGTTGTTGAGCAGCGGCCCGGCATAGATGACGAGGCCAGTGTCCACCGACGCGACGGTGACGAGCAGGGCCCATCCGTATATCCAGCCCACCCACCAGCCGTAGCGCCGCCCGACAAGGTTCTTGCCCCACTGGAACAGCGCTCCGGCGAGGGGGAAGTGGCTGCCCAGCTCGGCGAAGACGAGCGCCACAAAGAGCTGTCCCAGCACCACGATCGGCATCAGCCACAGGTAGCGCGGCCCGGCCGTCCCCAGGCCCAGGACGAATAGCGAGTAGATGCCGACGACAGGTGAGATGTAGCAGAAGGCGACGGCGAAGTTCTCGAAGAGATTGAGCGCCCGCCGCAACTCTTGCCGGTACCCGAATTGGGCTAGTCGAGCCGCATCGACCCCCTGCTCACCGGTTGGCTGTGCATCCACCATGTCGAACTCCACGCCGGCACAGCCTGCCGGCTCAGGAAGGGAGAGCCCGGTGGGCAAGGATCGGTCGGACAGAGAGGGTTCTGCAAGCGGCCGGCGCGCTGCGTTTGCGCCGCCGCCCTCGGCTTACCGGGTTCGTGCGGTCGCTTTCTCCAGCATGTCGTGGAGATGACCGGCAGCGCGCTTGATGTCCTCGTGCTTGTACTGCGCCGCCCGCGACTCTGCCGACAGGATCGCGCAGCGATGCAGATTCTTGAAGTCGCCGTACGGAAACGTGTAGCGGGCCTTGGTGTCCTCGCCGGCGTCGGTGTCGATGCCGAGGTGCCACTTACCGAAGGCTTCGTAGCCGTGGGAATCGATGAACTCGTTCTCCTGCTCCGCCGCCGGCTGGTGTTCACTCCAGGCATCACGCTCGTCGGAGACGACCTTTCCCCGCTCGATGAGCTCTTGCGCGTACTTGTAGCCGTCCTGGTTCAGTTTCATTGTCATCACTCATTCTCCTCTGTGGGACAAGTGTTCACTGACACACCTTAGCGCCGGTGTACCGACGTGGGCAGGCCGGCCTTACTTGGTGACGCGGAACCTGAGGCTGGTACGCTGTCCCACCTCGCCTACGGCAGTCTTCTCGAGTTGCAGCTCCCCGAGATTGCCGCTGCCGAACATGCGGAGCCCGCCGCCGAGCAACACGGGCATTACATCGACACGCATCTCGTCGACGAGTCCGGCGCGCAGCAGCTGGTCGATAACACTGACGCTGCCAACCACTTGCACGGCTCTACCTCCGGCCGCGGCCACGGCGCGGGACACCGCGGTTTCGACGCCGTTGGAAATGAAAGTGAACGTCAGGCGATCGTCCTGCAGCGGCTGCCGGTTCGGAGGTTGATGTGTCAGCACGAAGATGGGTACCTGAAATTCGTAGCTGCCGACGTACGAGTCAGGTTCGCCCATCTGGAACGGTTTCCTTCCCATGATGACCGCACCGGTTTCATCGATGAGCGCATTAATGTAGTCGGTGCCCCGCAACGCCGCAAGGTCCGGATAGAGCCGGTCCACAGTCCCGTGGAATCGGCAACAAACCCGTCAAGCGACACCGTCATGCCGGCGATGACCCGTGCCGTGGATTCTGGCAACCCTAGATCATCGATGGCGTTCAGCGTCGTGACCATCACAATGTTCCCACGCTCATGCTCCCTCAACGAGCCATGCAGATTCTCGTACTCGGTGGCACGCGATTCATCGGTCGCGGAATCGTCGAAGCCGCGCTCGATCGGGGTCACGAGCTCACGCTTTTCAACCGTGGTTCCACGGATCCCGATGCGTTTCGAGACAAACCCACCGTCCATTCCCTTAGAGGTGACCGGCGCAGCGAAGACATCGCTCAGATTGCGGCGCGCAGGTGGGATGCCGTCGTAGACGTCAGCGCGTACCGACCGGACGATGTCCGACCGGTGCTTCGCGCCTTGAGCAGTCAAGCGCCGCAGTACGTCTTCATCTCGACGGTGTCGGTATACGCGCCGAACATACCGCCCGGATCCGACGAGACGGCGCCGCTGCTCCAGGTTGCAGAGACCATCCCGAGCTCCGACCCGCGCGCCTACGGCGGCTTGAAAGCGCTCTGCGAGGGTGAGCTGCGCAACGCTATCGAAGAGCGGTTGACCATCCTGAGGCCCACAGTCGTGATCGGGCCCCGCGACTACACAGACCGTTTTGGCTGGTGGGTGAAGCGGATCGCCGGCAGGAGAGACGTGCCGGTTCCCCGTCGCCTCGATCAGCCGGTGCAGCTCATCGACGTGCGCGACCTCAGCGCGTTCACGGTGCGAACGATGGACACGAAGCTTCTCGGCGCATTCAACGCCGTAGGCCCCAAAGAGCCGATGACGCTCGGCGACTTGATTGAAACCGTAGGCACCGCGCTCGGGGTCGCAGTCCGCGTGCGGCCGAGCGATGGAAGATCGGGGGCTCCGCTCACATTGCCAGACGATGGTTCAGCCGACGGGTACTTCTCGGTGAGCGGCGCGGCTGCCTACCGGCAAGGGTTGACGCTGCGCTCGATCGGCGACTCGGCGCGCGACGTGTTGGAGTGGGAGAGCGCTCGCTCAGCTCGGTGATGGCAGGCGGCCGGCGAGCATCGATTTGACGTACTCGAGCTTGTCCGGATTGGCCACCGCGTGGATTTCGCTGATCACACCGTGGCCGATTGTCAGCGCCAGCGCGGCCACGACCTGGCCGTCAACGACCGCAAGCGCGCCGGGTGCTGTGTTGACCGGCATGGGAACCAGCGTGACCTGCCAACCCTCGAGCCAGGCCAGCAGCAGCTGAGCAACTCGTTCGCGGCCGACGATGCGCATGCGTGGCGCGGGAACCGCGCCGCCGGAATCGGTCTGGCCTGCGACTTCTGGATCCAGCACCGCGAGCAATTGCTCCAGGTCGCCGGTGGCGCACGCAGCGAGAAAACGCTCGGCGACGCGGCGCGTCTCGACCGGGTCAACTTCTGCCTGAACGTCGCCGCCTTCGGCGTGCACGTGACGGCGGGCGCGACTCGCCAGCTGCCGGCAGGCCGCCGGCGAGCGGTCCACGATGGCTGCGATGTCGTTGAACGAGTATTGAAAAACGTCGTGCAGGATGAACGCGACCCGCTCCGCCGGCGAGAGCCGGTCGAGCACCACCAGCAGCGCCATGCGCACGGTGTCGTCGAGGGTCACGCGCTCCTCGGGTCCGAGGTCGTCGGCGCCGGCGGGGATCAGAGGCTCGGGGAGCCACGGCCCGATGTACGTCTCGCGCCGTGACCTGGCTGAGCGCAGAAGGTCGAGGCACAAACGGCTGACCACGACGACAAGCCAGCCCCGAACGTCGCGAATCTCATCGAGGTTTGCGTGCAGCAATCGCGCAAAAGCTTCCTGGACGACGTCCTCGGCGTCGCTCACGCTGCCGAGCGTGCGATACGCGACATCAATCAGGTAGCGGCGGTGCTCGCGCCACGCATCCGTGACCGGCGTCTCAGGAGAGGTTTTCGTCGTCTGCCGGCTTCGCATGGCAATTGCTCCGACTCAGGTGGGTGTCAACTGTAGGACGAAGCAGCGCCGCCGGATGTGACATGTCACATGCCATGGAGGCGCCTCGTCCTTCCTGTGATCGACATTCGAACACGAGGACAGGCACATGCAGCTGCCAACCGAACCCTATCCCTCAGGCGACGGCGCCGCCATCGAGGTACGCAGCCTGGGCAAGACGTATCCGGGCGGCGTCGAGGCGGTCAAATCGATCACGTTCGACGTGAACCCAGGCGAGGTGTTCGGCCTGCTCGGGCCCAACGGAGCCGGCAAATCGACCACGATCGGGATGCTTACGACAACGGTGACGCCAACCAGCGGCAGCGCGCGTGTCGGCGGGTTCGACGTGTCCACCGACCCGCTGGCGGCGCGCAGCGTCAGCAGCGTCGTATTCCAGGACAGTGTCGTGGATGCCACGTTGACCGGACGTCGCAACCTCGACATTCATGCCCGGTTGTGGAACGTACCCGCGGGTCTTGTAACGAGCCGCGTCGCCGAGATGAGCACCCTGCTGGGCGTCGCCCACCTGCTCGACCGGCCGGTGGCAAGCTACAGCGGCGGTGAGCGACGGCGCTTGGAGATCAGCCGTGCGCTGGTCTCACAGCCGCAAATTCTCATCATGGACGAGCCCACCGTTGGGCTCGATCCGCGGATCCGCTTTGAGCTGCTCGACATCATCGCGTCGCTCCGCGCTCGCGGCGAGATGACCATCCTTCTCACCACGCACTACCTCGACGAGGCAGAGCGTCTCTGCGACCGGCTGGCGATCATGCACGAAGGTCGCATCGTCGCCCTGGACTCGCCACGTGCGCTGCTCGACGGCATGGGTCGTGAGATCGTCGAGCTGCGCGTCGATGGCGACGCATCGCGTGCGCAAACCGCGCTCCGCTCCCGGGGGATCGCCGGCCACGACTCGTTCGTGGTCGGCTCGACCGTGACCATTCCACTCCACGAGCGGACGTCGGCGCAGACGGTGGCGTCGATCAACGGCATCGGTCTCGGCGTCGCGGCGATCAGCACCCGGCCACCTTCACTCGACGACGTCTATCTGCGGCTCACCGGCGGACGCATCGCCGCCGCTGCTTGATCCATCACCTCAGGAGGAAATTGCAATGGCAACCATGACCGCACCGCTGCGCGTCACCAAGGGCGCATTTCCGCGTCCGCGCGGGGCAACACTCGCTGCGTTGTCGACTCTTGCGCGCAGGCGCTTCGCGCTGGCCGCGCGCACACCCCGCGAGATCCTCGTTCCGCTGATGACGCCGGTCCTGTTCGCGGTGGTAATCGCGCCGGCGCTGCGCGACGCCATCGGCGGCCCGCGGGGCGGCGTCGACTACATGTCGTTTGTGGCGCTGGCGACGGTCGGCCTGCTGGTCCCTCTCAATACGATGTTCGCCGGGCTCGGCGTCATCGTCGACCGCGTCGCCGGAGCGCAGCGCGAGCTGCTGGCGGCGCCAATCCGTCGCGCCCTGTTGGTGGTGAGCAACCTCGTCGTCGCGCTGACGATCACGACGCTGCAGCTGGTGGTGCTGATCGTGCTGGCGGCGGTGCGCGGCGCGCAGTTTCACGTCACCGTGTCTGGGATGGCGTGGTTCGCCGGCACTGCTCTGCTGTTCACCATCGGCATGTACGGCATCGCCGAGACGCTGGCCAGCCGCATTCAGCGCCAGGAAGAGTATGTCGGCTTCACGCCGGCGATCGCGATCGTGCCCTGGTTCTTCGCCGGCTCGTTGTTTCCGATCAGCGTGCTCCCCGGCTTTCTCACCGCGTTCGCCAAGGTGCTGCCGTTGACGCACGCGCTCGCCGTCATTCGCTACGGGATGCTCGGCAATCAGGGTGCCGGCGGTCTGCACGACATCTGGGGGATGAGCGATGCCACCACGATGGCCGCGCTCAGCCTCGCCGTCGTGGGCGTCTTCGCAGTGGTGTCGCTGGCGCTTGCAGTGCGCACCTTCACGCGCTCGGCAGTACGGTGAGCAGCCGTAACGAAGCGTCGGACATCCGAGTCGCGCTTGCGTTACGCCGTATTGTTCTGTGGTGATGTCCAACCGGTTCACCGCCGTCCCGTCGCTCCCCCCACCGCCGCTCGCCGGAACCGCCTTGCGGCTCGTGCGATTGGCCGACGCTTTCATGGTCACAATGATTTCCCGGCCTGCGTCGGGCAGCCTGCGCTGGACGTGGGTGACGCCAGCGACCTTGCTCCTGGCAGCGGCCAGCGTGGTGGCTGCCCTGGTCGTGATAGCCGCCCTATTGGCTGGAATCGGCCAGTGGCCGGGGGCGCTCGTCCTCATCGGCACCATCGTGTGCGCCGGGTTCGGCGCCGGCGCCGCGAGCGTCGTGGCCGTGGGCATCGAGCAGAGGCGCCACCACTAGACCTCGATGCCGGGGCTCTTGCCCAGACGCTAGAGTGGCATCCTCCCAACAGGAAGCCACTAATTGAAGCCCCCGAGCACTGAGTGGCGCGAGCAAGTTGCGCCAGACGAAGACGAGCGTTTTCAACGCTATGGCGAGCGGTTCGTCGAGTTCCAGAAACGGCGCGACCAGCGCTATGGAACCGGGCGGGCGCTGCATCGCAAGCAGATCGCCGGGCTCAGCGCGCGGTTCGATGTGGCCGACGGAGTCGTCGAGCAGGCGCGCCATGGGTTGTTTGCGACGCCCGGTTCGCACGACGCATGGATCCGCATGTCCAACGCCACCATGAACGTGCGCCGCGACTCGGAGCCTGATGTGCACGGCTTTGCCATCAAGGTGTTCGGTGTTGACGGGCCGGGCGCCTTGGGCACCGGGCCCACCTCCAATCAGGACTTCGCGCTCATCAACATCCCGGGATTCTCATCGGGAAACGCGGCCCACTTTGCAGGTCTGATCATCGCACTGTCCAACGGACGCAACGCCGCATTCCGGTATCTCCTGCGTGCCTATGGACCGATTGGCGCGGTGCGAGCTGCTCGCCGAGGCACGGCACTACTGAAGACGCCCTTCACTGGGTTTGCCACCGAGCCGTTCTTCAGCGCAGCCGCCATCTGCGTCGGCCCGTACGCGGCTCGCATCCGGCTGCTGCCAAGGCAGCGCAACGCTCTCTCAAACGATGATCCGGCCGATTGGGCCGCCGATATGCGCAGTCACCTCGCTTCTGGCGAGGTCTCGTACGACGTGCAACTGCAGTTCTTCACCGACGAAGCGACGACGCCGATCGAGAACGCTGCTGCGGTGTGGCCGGAGTCTGAGTCCCCGTATCACACGGTTGCGCGCTTGACCATCCCGAAGCAAGACCCTGTAAGCGAAGCTGGGCAAGCGCTCTCGAAGAAGATCGATGCCGCGGTGTTCGATCCCTGGAATGCGTTGATGGAGCATCGACCGCTTGGCGACATCATGCGAGCGCGCAAGGTCGTGTATCTCGCCAGTGAACGCACGCGCGGCGCGGTCTGACGCGGGCTGCTAGAGTGACCGTGTGACCGCGGCCGAACTTCCGGTCGGCGAGCACAAAGCGCAAGCAGTTGAAGCGATGTTCGATCGCATCGCGCCGCGCTACGAGCTGGTCAACCGGGTGATCACCCTTGGACTCGACGGCGTGTGGCGCCGCCGGGTGGTCGGTGAGCTGAAGCTTCCCCGGGGCTCGCGCGTCCTCGATCTCGGCTGCGGCACAGGCGACCTGTGTCGCGCCCTGCAGCGCGCAGGTTATCGCGCGCTCGGGGTCGACATGGCCTCGGGCATGCTGGCCCACGCGCGGACCGCTTCGCCGCTGTTCCGCGCTGACATGTCGCGTCTTCCGTTCCGCGACGGCAGCGCCGACGGGGTGGTGTCCGGGTTCGCGTTGCGCAACGTGGTCGACCTCCGTGTGTCCCTTCGCGAAGCTGCACGTGTCCTCCGCCCCGGTGGCCGCGCCGTGTTGCTGGAGGTCTCGGAGCCGGACTCCGCGATACTGCACGCCCTGCACACGCTGTACTTTCGCCGCATCGTGCCGCTCATCGGCGGAGCGCTCTCTGATGCGGCCGCGTATCGATACTTGCCCGCGTCCACGTCGTACCTGCCGCGGCGCGCCGCCTTGCTGCGCATGTTTCGCGAGGCCGGCTTCGACGACGCCAGGCATGTGTCTTTGACAGGCGGGGCTGCGCAGCTGCTGATCGGCACCCGTTCATGAGCTCTGCACAGCGCGCCGACATCGAGGGCGAGCAGCAATCACCGGTCGGGCTGTTCGACCTGTATCACGCGCGCACCGGCTTCGTCATGGTGCAAGGCGACCGCGGCCTCGCCGCCGAGGGAGGATCGACCACCGTCGCTGTGGCCGCCGGCCCCGAGCAGGTGCGCCGCGCTGCGGCGCTCGTACGCGATGCACTGGACGCTGAGCACGGCTCGCAAGTGGCCCTCGGCGCCATTCCCTTCGACGGCGGCTTGGCTGCACAACTTCACATCCCCGAGCGAGTCGTGTGGCGGGAGAACTTGGTGCTGCGCCCGCCGCCACCGCCGACCGCGCGACGCGTGGTGCGAATCCGCGCCGAACCCGAGCCTGGTTCGTATCAACTGATGGTGGCGGAAGCGTTGCGCCGCATCGAGGTTGGATCGCTCGAGAAAGTCGTCCTGGCGCGGACGCTGTGGGTGGAGAGCGACACACGACTCGTCGCCCGCGTGCTGGCCCGGCGGCTGCGCGCGGTGGATCCCGACTGCTATGTGTTCGCGGCGTCGCTCCCGAACGGCAGTGATCTCATCGGGGCAACTCCTGAGCTGCTGCTGCGGCGGCATGGCGGCGCGGTGTTCAGCGACCCGCTGGCGGGGACGGCGCGGCGCAGCCGCGACCCCGTCGAGGACACCCGCATCGCGCGCACGCTGCTTGATGCCGTGAAGGAGCGCCGTGAGCACCGGCTCACCGCCGAGGCCGTTGCCGACTCATTGGCGCCGTTCTGCGTCTCGCTTGAAGTTGACGAGCAACCGTCACTCAGCGCTACGGCGACGTTGTGGCATCTGCGCACCTCGGTGCGGGGCAGATTGCGCGACGACGCGCCGGATGCGCTGTCGCTCGCGGCCGCGCTGCATCCAACGCCGGCGGTGTGCGGCACGCCGACCGCTGCCGCGATGCTATTGATACGCGAGCTGGAGCCCTTCGAGCGAGGGTTCTATGCGGGAATCGTCGGCTGGGTCGACGCCCGGGGCGACGGCGAGTGGGCGGTGACGCTTCGCTGCGCCGAAGTGTCAGGACGGACGGCGAGGCTGTACGCGGGCGCGGGGATCGTGGCCGGCTCAGATCCGGTCGAAGAAGACCGCGAAACTGAAGCGAAGTTCGACACAGTTCTGCGCGCGATCGGCGCGGATCAGCCGCAGAGCTGACCAGCGCCGGTCAGCGGGGACGGCGCGTCAGCGTGGGGACAGCGCACCGGCGACAGTTTCTGCGACAGCCCGCCGCAAGGTAACGGCGCGACCGCGGTCGACACGAACGTGCACGATCTGCACGCCCGTTGCGGCCGCGGCGCGGTCAATCGCCGGCCGCAGATCGGCGGCCGCCTTCACCCCGACATAGCCCGCGCCGGCGACTCGAGCCAGCGCTTCGATGTCGAGGTTGTGGGGCGTTGCAAACAGCTTCTCGAACTCTTCATGCTCGAAGTCCGCTTGCGGCAGCAGCGAAAAGATCCCGCCGCCGTTGTTGTCGACGACGACGAGCACCGCGTTTCCTGCTCGTCGCGCACTCCACAGCAGACCGGATGCGTCGTGAAGCAGGGCGAGGTCACCGATGAGAGCGAAGGTCGGCGCGCCGGACTGCGCGATACCGAGCGCGGTCGAGACGCTGCCGTCGATGCCACTCGCGCCGCGATTGCCCAGGACGCGGATGCCCTCACGCGGCGCCATGTAATGGTCCAGGTCGCGCACCGGCATGCTAGAGCCGGCGAACAACGTCGCACCGTGTGGCAGCGCCGCTGCGACATCGCGGGCGATCCTGCCTTCGAACGGCTCGTTCCATGAGTCGAGGAGGTCGTCGATAGCGGAGCGCGCTGCGTGATCCGCTGTTGACCACGACTGGCTCCACCGGGTCGCAGCACGCGGTGTGATTCGTGGGATGAGAGACCGCACGAGGCCTGTGAAGTCGCCCTTGATCGTCAGCGCCGCTCTGCGATCCGGGTCGGCGTGCCGCCGGTTCGACTCGACGACCACCAGCGTGCCTGCCTCGCGTGCCAGTGCCTGAGCCGCGCGAGTGGTAGGGGTGGCACCCAGCTGCAGCACCAGGTCGGGACGATGCGCTCCACGAAAACTGTCGTCCGCGATCAATGCCTGTCCTGCGGCGAGCGCGCGCTCCGGGATGCGCAGCCCTGATGCCGGCTCGGCAAGGAGCGGCCACTGCAGTGCAGCGCAGAAGTCGAACACCTCGAGCGCAGGACGCGGCAGCGATCCCGCAATGACCACACCGGATTGCGCGCGGTCGATCAAGCCGGCCAGCGCAGACACCGTGGAGTCATCGGAGCGCTCCAGGGGCGCGGCAACACTCTCCACCGGCGCGCCGCGTTTTTCCGGAGACTTGCCGTTGTCCAGATCCACGATGGCGCCGGTGGGCACCAGCGGCTCTCGAAACGGGGTGTTGAGGTGGACAGGTCCGGGCGGCATGCCGAGCGCAGAAGCAATGGCGCGCGCCCCAATTTCGTGCCAATAGAGCGCCGCGCCCGACGTCTGCTCGGGCACCGCCGTCTCCGTGAACCAGCGCACGTAGCCGCCGAAGAGCCGGCGCTGATCGATGGTCTGATTGGCGCCGGTGTCGCGCAGTTCAGGCGGACGATCCGCGGTGAGCACGATGAGCGGGACGCACGCTTGGGACGCTTCGACGACTGCAGGGAAATGATTCGCGGCGGCGGTCCCCGAGGTGCACAGCGCCAGCGCTGGTGTGTCGGTGGCCTTGGCGATGCCCAACGCGAAATACGAAGAGGCGCGCTCGTCCAGGTGCACATGCGCTGTCAAATCCGGGTTGCGCTCGCACGCCAGTGCGAGTGGAGTCGACCGTGAACCGGGAGTCAGGCATGCGTGGCGCACCCCGCCGCGCACCAGTTCATCGACGAGAATGCGCGCGCACGCCAGCGCCACGTCGCCCGCTGCAGGCGGAGTCACAGTTGAGCGGCGAGGGCCGCGTCGGGCACGACGCGTCGCGGGGTCAGCGTTCCATCGACGGGAGTGAGCGGTGCGCTGGTCAC
>Ga0070707_100005423_pt1 | contig 11929 bp, 10 predicted proteins | sample KBSK5502metaG_FD_65468 | JGI IMG/M metagenome (GOLD analysis project Ga0070707, IMG submission 65468) | Corn, switchgrass and miscanthus rhizosphere microbial communities from Kellogg Biological Station, Michigan, USA - KBS K5-50-2 metaG | ecosystem: Host-associated > Plants > Roots >... | reverse complement strand
CGGCCACGCCGGGGAGTTGCATCCCCGGGTGATCGAGGCGTTCCGGCTGCCCGACCGGGTGTGCGCCATGGAGCTCGACATGTCGGTGATCGAGGCCGCCGTGGCGGGGCAGCCGCCGGTGCAGGCGCCGGTGATCTCGGCGTACCCGGTGGCGACCCAGGACGTCGCCCTGGTCGTGGCCGACTCCGTGCCCGCCGCGCAGGTGGCGGCGGCGCTGGCCGCCGGGGTGGCAGGCGCCGACGGCGGGAGCCTGCTCGAAGACGTCCGGCTGTTCGACACCTATACCGGGGAGCAGGTCGCGGCGGGGCACAAGTCCCTCGCCTACCGGCTGCGGTTCCGCGCCGCCGACCGCACGCTCACCGACGAGGAGACAACAGCCGCCAGGGACGCCGCCGTGGCCGAGGCAGGCCGGCAGGTTGGCGCGGTTCTGCGCGGGGAGGGATGACGGGGAGCATAGCCCTGGCTGAGCCTCGCGTCCTGTGACAGTCTGATGCTGGACAGCTACCGGGCGCTGCTACCGTGGCGCCTGGAGCGCCACGCCGTTCGTCCCGCCGAGACGGTTAGCCCCGTGCTCGCGCGGCCAATGGGCTGATCTCGCACCACGGAGGACGTGCCATTAGCCAGGAAGCCCGCGCGCCGGGGCCAGCAGCCAGCGCGGCTGCACCGGTGCCGGGACCATCCAGGGCAACCTTCGGCCAGGTCTTCGCCGTGGGGGAGTTCCGCGCGCTGTGGCTGGCCCAGGTCCTTTCCGTCGCCGGTGACCAGCTTGCCCGGGTGGCGCTCACCCTGCTCGTGTTCGACCGGACGCACTCGGCGCTGCTCGCCGCGGTGACGTTCGCGGCGAGCGTGGTGCCGACGTTCTTCGGCGGCATCGTGCTCGCCGGCCTGGCCGACCGCCTGCCGCGGCGGGAGGTCATGATCGCGTGCGACCTGATCCGCATGGTGCTCGTAGGCGTGATGGCGTTGTCAGGAGTGCCCACCGCGGTCCTCGTGGTGCTGCTGTTCGGCGTGACCATGACCGGCGCGCCGTTCCTCTCGGCGCGCGCCGCGCTTTACCCGGACATCCTCACCGGTGACCGGTATGTCCTCGGGACCGCCGTCACGCTCACCACCCTGCAGTTCGCGCAGGTGCTCGGCTTCGCGGTCGGGGGAGCGGCAGTCGGCTTTTTCGGGGTTCGCACCTCACTGCTGGCGGATGCGGCGACATTCGCGCTGTCGGCGGTGATCATCCGGGTCTGGGTGCGGTCCAGGCCCGCCGCGAAGCAGGCCACTCGCGGTGGTTCCCAGGCGCGCGGGGACATGCTCGCTGGGGTCCGGCTTGTCTTCACCGACCCCGCGCTTCGTACCCCGATGCTGCTCGGCTGGCTGGCCGCCTTCTACAACGTGCCCGAGGGGGTCTCGGCGCCGCTGGGCGCGGCGCTCGGCGGCGGGGCGGTGACCGTGGGGCTCATCCTCGCGTCCCAAGCGCTGGGCGCGTCGGTGGGAGCGATAGCCTTCAGCCGGCTTGTGGCCCCGGCGGAACGGCCCCGGTGGATGAATCCATTGGCCATAGGGGCTTGCGGGGTGCTTGTCCTTTTCGTGTTCCGCCCGGTGCTGCCGGCTACGTTGGCGCTTCTGTGCCTAAGCGGGCTTTTCGACTGCTACCAGATTGCCGCGAACGCGCAATTCGTTAATGCGGCCCCCGTCGCTCAGCGCAGCACGGCCTTTGGCTTGGCGCTAGGCGGAATGAGCCTGGGCCAGGGTGCGGCGATGGTTGCGGCGGGCGCGGCCGCACAACATATTCCGCCGTCAGAGGTAGTTGCGGCCAGCGGTGCAATCGGTGTCCTTTGCGCGGTCCTGATCGCCATGAGCCATGGCAAGAAGCGGTGACCGGCGTCAACGGCACCGGCTTACGCCACGGATGTTTCGCATTACGCGCAGACTGCGCGGTCTGCGGGCAGTCCGGTCATGACCATCCGGTGGTGCGCATGGCGGCTCTCCCTTCGTAGGTGCGGGTAGCGGGGCGGGGCGGGGTCAGGACCAGCCGGTGGTGCGCATAGCCGGTCTCCTTTCGGCGGGCGTGGGCGACGGGCGAGGACCCGCCCGGTGGGCAGGTGCGGGTCAGGACCAGCCGGTAGTGCGCATGGGCTCCTCCCTTCGGTAGGCGCGGACGTGGGTGGCCGGGGTTAGGACCATCCGGTAGTGCGCATGGGCTCCTCCCTTCGGTAGGCGCGGACGTGGGTGGCCGGGGTTAGGACCATCCGGTAGTGCGCATGGCAGTTCTCCTCATCTGCTGCGAGGCGTGCAGGCCTGCTCGGCGAGCAGGCGCCTGCGGGTATGCCGGGGGTCTGGCGGGGGCCGGTAACGCGGGGGCGGTGGCGGTGGGGGCGGCGGTTACAGAATGTGAAGACCGGTCGGGGAATGCAGGAGCCACGGCCTCGCGACCTTTGCCCTACTTGAACATGGTTAATCCCTATGTAGTAATCGATACAAAGCTTGGCTACGCCAGGTAACCTTGGTTCCACGGATCCTCGATGAGCCTCCCGTGGTGGTTTCGGTGGGTAATGGGGACTTGACAGGGGGCACAGTGCGTCTGTGACAATACGGGGCATCGCACTTACCCCCGGCTATGATTGTTCCCAGCTGAGGACCTGCTGATCGCGAAGGAGGTGGGGTGGGCAGCCGGTGCCACAATCGTATGCAGGCACATCGGGCTGCCGTCCGTTCGTGGCCTCTCTGGGGTCTGCGTCCTTGGCTGATTGTATACATTGCCGCGGTCGTGGTAGCGGACGTTGCGGCCATCGCCCTGGCCGCCACCGTGGGCCTGGGCTCCAGCAGTGACCTGGGCCTGTTTGCGGCGCTGCTGATCTGCAACGCCGCCACCGCGGAGCTCACCCGCCGTGGCGGGGAGAACGCCGGCGTCGTCAAAGACGTGTACGGGGTGTGGGAACTCCCGGTAGCGATCCTGCTGCCACCGCTGTACGCGGTGGTCATGCCGATCCTGCGCCAGGCGCTGATCCAGTTCCGCGTGCGGCCCGCACCGGTACATAGGCGTGTATTCACGGCGTCCGCCATCAGCCTTTCCTATGGGGTCACCTCGCTTGCCTTCCACGCCATGACGGGCATTCCGGAGGGATACCGCGCAATGCTCGGCGGGGACAAATCCGACTGGATCCTTGCGGTGGCCGTTGCCGGGATATTGCAATGGGGCATCAACACTGGCCTTGTGATGCCAGCCATCAAAGGCTCCGACCCCCTTGCCAGCTTGCGTGACAATTTTTTGCGCCGGGAGACTGTGCAGAACGATGCTACAGAACTATGCGTCGCAGTGCTCGTCACCTGCGGGATCGCGCTGAGCTGGCTCAGCATCCTGTTCGCACTCCCCTTTGTCACACTGCTTCAGCGCTCCTTCCGGCACGCACAACTCGTTAACGCGTCCCGCATCGACTCCAAGACCGGGCTGCTCAACGCCGGCACCTGGGAGCGCGAAGCCGCCTCCGAGGTCATCCGTGCGGTGCGCACCCGCACCCCGCTCGCGGTCGCCCTCATCGACATCGATCACTTCAAGGCGGTCAACGACTCCTTCGGGCATCTCGCGGGGGATAGGGCGCTTCGCGAAGTCGCGCGCACCATCACGGTCTTCCTCCGTGAATACGACCTGGTAGGGCGCTTCGGCGGGGAGGAGTTCGCTCTCTTGCTGCCCCAGGCCAAGGCGGTGGACGCCTACAGCATCGCCGAGCGCATCCGAGCTCACATCGGGGCCATGCCCATCGACGTGCACGACGACCCGAGCGCCGAGCGGGTGCGGCTCAGCATCTCGATCGGCGTCGCCGCGCTCGGCGCCAGGTGGGACAGCGTCACGGGCGGCCAGCTTACCGACCTTCTCGCGGCTGCGGACGCAGCGTTGTACCAGGCCAAGCAGAACGGGCGCGACCAGGTCTGCGTGATCACCGAGAACACCACGTTCGGGCTGCGGGAACACGCGGAGGGTGCCCACTCTGAGCTGGACACGCCCGTGGTGTGAGCCTCGTCCTTTACGACGCGGCTGGTGGGGCGCTGGGGGTGGGCAGGATGGCGAGGATCTCCAGGCCGTTCTTGTGGCAGGCGGAGGCGCGCCCCGTGGCCAGCACCTGCGGGGTGTTGTATCCCTGGCAGACCCAGCCCCTGACGGTGACGGGCGCGCCGCCCCCGTTGCCCCGCACCTTGCCCGACGCGATCGCGCGCGTGTAGGCGCGTTCGACCGCGAGCGCCTCCCGGCAGGCCGTCGCGCCGTGCTGCACGTCGATCTCGACCGGGACTCCCGCCGCGGTACGGACCGTCCCGCACTGGGTGCCGGTGGCGCCCCCCACCGATGGCTGACTGCCCGGCGACCCGGGTCCCGAAGAGTTCCCCTGTGCGGCTCCGCAACCCGCCGCCGCACTAGCCGTGAGCACAGCCAGAACGACTGCGCCGACGGCGTGCGAGCGCATGGGGCCCTCCTTCCCGCGCACATCATCATGCCCTGTGACCGCAGGGCTTGACAGCACGACCCTGCCGTCCCCGCTGGCCCCGGCGAACGGGGCCGCCCTGGGCCGCGCGGCCCGGCAGTCTCCTTTGCATAATTACTAGATCCAATGCATAATCTCTCAGTAGGTCGTCCGGCGGTGGGTCGCGAGGGTGTGCGCCGGGCCGGGTCGCGAGGGTTCGCGGCGGCCCGGGGGCAGCGCGGGTTCGCGGCGACTGGTCAGGAGAGGTGCATGGGTCTGGCGGTGGCGGTGGCCGGCGCGAGCGGGTACACGGGGGGCGAGCTGCTGCGTCTCATCAGCGGCCACCCTGACCTCGAGCTCGGGCCGGCCATGGCGGCGGGGAACGCGGGCGCTCCGGTCACCGGGGCCCACCCGCACCTGACGGGGTTCGGCGACCGCACCTTCGAGCCCCTCGACACGGCCCGCCTGGACTCGGCGGACCTGGTGTTTCTCGCGCTCCCTCACGAGGATTCCGCCCGCGTCGGCGCCGCCTTGCCGCCCCGCGTCCCGGTGGTAGACCTCAGCGCCAGCCACCGCCTCGCGGATCCCGGGGCGTGGTCCGCCTACTACCGGACCCCGCACCCCGGCCGGTGGTGTTACGGGCTGCCCGAGCTACCTGGCGCCCGGGACCGGATCCGGGACACCCGGCGGGTGGCCTCGCCCGGCTGCTACGCCACGGCCGCCATCCTCGCGCTCGCGCCGTTGCTCGCCGCGGGGCTGGCCGACCCGGGCGACATCGTGATCGTGGCCGCGTCCGGCACCTCCGGGGCGGGGCGCGCGCCGTCGACGGCCCTGCTCGCGACCGAGGTCATGGGCGCGATGTCCAGCTACCAGGCCGGCGGGACGCACCGGCACACCCCGGAGATCGAGCAGGCGCTCCGCGAGGCCGCCGGCGGCCGGCCGGTCGTATCGTTCACCCCGGCGCTGGCGCCGATGCCGCGGGGCATCCTCGCCACCTGCACAGCCCGCCTTAGCGACCCGGCGACGCCATCCCCGGCGCTGCGGGACGCCCTCGCGGCCGCCTACGTGGGCGAGCCGTTCGTCCACCTGCTCCCCGACGGCCGGTGGCCGACCACCGCCGCCACCCTCGGCTCGAATGCGGCGCACCTCCAGGCCGCCGCCGACGGTCACGCCGGGCGGGCGGTGGTCGTCGCCGCGCTGGACAACCTCGGCAAGGGCGCGGCGGGCCAGGCGATCCAGGCGGCCAACCTCATGCTCGGCCTGCCCGAGACGGCCGGCCTCACCACGCAAGGATTCGCGCCATGAGCGTGACCGCGCCGCTGGGGTTCCGCGCCGCGGGGGTCGCCGCCGGGCTCAAGGCGTCCGGTGCCCGCGACGTCGCCGTGGTGATCAACGACGGGCCGTCCCGCGCCGCGGCGGGTGTGTTCACCGCCAACCGGGTGAAGGCCGCGCCGGTTCTGTGGACCCAGCAGGTCATCCGCGGCGGCCGGGTGCGGGCCGTCCTGCTCAACTCCGGTGGTGCCAACGCCTGCACCGGACCGGTCGGCTTCACCGACACCCATTCCAGTGCCGAACGCCTGGCGGAGCGGCTGGCCGACTCCGCGGGCGAGGTCGCCGTCTGCTCGACCGGCCTGATCGGCGAGCGGCTGCCCATGGACCTGCTGCTCGCGGGGGTGGACGCCGCCGTGGCCCGCGCGTCACGCGTCGGCGGCCTCGCGGCCGCCGACGCGATAAGGACCACGGACACCGTGGCCAAGATCGCCTTCCAGCGCCCGGACGGGTACTCGGTCGGGGGCATGGCCAAGGGCGCGGGCATGCTCGCTCCGGCGCTGGCCACCATGCTCTGCGTGCTGACTACCGACGCGGACCTGGACGCGGTGACGCTGGACGCGGCGCTCCGCGCCGCCTCCAGCGTCACCTTCGACCGGCTCGACACCGATGGCTGCATGTCCACGAACGACACCGTGCTGCTGCTGGCCAGCGGCGCCTCGGGCGTACGGCCCGAGGCGGGCGAGTTCACCGGCGTGCTCACCGGGGTCTGCGCGGACCTCGCCCGGCAGCTGCAGGCCGACGCCGAGGGAGCGGGCAAGCTGATCGCGATCGAGGTGGTCGGCGCGGCGGACGAGGCCGACGCGGTGACCGCCGGCCGGGCCGTGGCCAGGTCGGCTCTGCTCAAGTGCGCGATCGCCGGGGAGGACCCGAACTGGGGGCGGGTGCTGTCCGCCGTGGGCACCACGGACGCCGTGTTCGAGCCGGACGGGCTGAGCGTGGCGATCAACGGGGTCTGGGTGTGCCGCAACGGCTGCGCCGCGGACGACAGGTCCAAGGTCGACCTGAGGCCCCGGGACGTGACGATCACCATCGACCTCGGTGCCGGGCCCGCCGCGGCCACCATCCGCACCACCGACCTAACGGCCGCGTACGTGCACGAGAACTCGGCGTACTCGACATGACCGCGACTGCGTCGCCCGGCTCAGGAACCAGGGCGAACTTCGAGAGCGCGCAGGCCAAGGCGGCGACGCTGATCGAGGCCCTGCCCTGGCTGGACCGGTTCCACGGCCAGACGGTCGTGATCAAGTACGGCGGCCACGCGATGACCGGCGAATCGCTGCGCAGCGCGTTCGCCCAGGACGTGGTGTTCCTGCGCTACGCCGGGCTGCGCCCGGTCGTGGTGCACGGCGGCGGGCCGCAGATCTCCGCCCACCTGTCCCGGCTCGGGCTGGAGAGCACGTTCACCGCGGGCCTGCGGGTCACCACGCCGGAGACCATGGACGTGGTGCGCATGGTGCTCACCGGCCAGGTGAACCGGGACGTCGTGGGCCTCATCAACCGGCACGGCCCGTTCGCCGTGGGCATGTCGGGGGAGGACGCGAACCTGTTCACCGCGAGCCGGCGGCACGCGGTCGTGGACGGCACGCCGGTGGACATCGGGCTGGTGGGCGAGATCGACGCCGTGGATCCCGGTGCGGTGCGCGTCCTGCTCGCCGACGGCCGGATTCCGGTGGTGTCGAGCGTGGCCCGGGGAACCGGCGGCGAGGTCTACAACGTCAACGCCGACATCGCCGCCGCCGCGCTGGCCGTGGCGCTCGGCGCGGCCAAGCTCGTCGTCCTGACCGATGTCGAGGGCCTCTACGCGGACTGGCCCGGCGACGGCTCGTTTCCAGGTAGCTTTTTTGCCCCTGCAGGGGCAAAAAAGCTACCGGATCATGAAAGGGATGACGTCCCGGACCAGGGCCAGCCCCGGGATGTGATCAGCTTGCTGACCGCGGCCGCGCTGGAACGACTGCTCCCCACGCTGACCAGCGGAATGATCCCGAAGATGGAGGCGTGCCTGCGCGCCGTCCGTGGCGGAGTACCCCAGGCGCACGTACTGGATGGCCGGCTGCCCCATTCTGTGCTGCTGGAGATCTTCACCGACTCCGGCATCGGCACGATGGTCGTCCCGGACGAGGCAGGCTCATGACGGCCACCGAAGAGCTTCAGGCGCGGTTCCAGGCGGCCCTCATGCCGACCTACGGCGTTCCGCCGGTCGCGCTCGTGCGCGGCGAGGGCTGCCGGGTCTGGGACGCCGAAGGGCGCGAGTACACCGACCTGATCGCCGGGATCGCGGTGAGCGCGCTGGGCCACGCCCACCCCGCGATCACCGAGGCGGTGTCCCGCCAGGTGCGCGCCATCGCGCACACCTCCAACCTGTTCCTGCACGAGACCGAGATCACCCTGGCCGAGCGCCTGCTGGGCCTGCTCGGCGCCGATGGCCGGGTGTTCTTCACCAACTCGGGTACCGAGGCCAACGAGGCCGCGTTCAAGCTGGCCCGCCGCCACGCACCGTCGCGTCCGCAGGTCGTCGCCGCCGAGAACGGCTTCCATGGGCGGACTATGGGATCCCTTGCGCTGACGGGCAAGACTGCCATCCGGCAGCCGTTTGGCCCCTTTGGCGTTGACGTGACGTTCGTGCCCTACGGAGACGCGGTGGCGCTCCGGGCGGCGGTGGGGCCGGAGGTTGCCGCTGTTTTTCTGGAGCCGTGCCAGGGGGAGGCGGGGGTCGTGCCCGCCCCTGCCGGGTACCTGCGGGCCGCCCGGGAGGCGTGCGACGCGGCGGGGGCGCTGCTGGTGATGGACGAGATCCAGAGCGGGATCGGGCGCACCGGGGCCTGGTTCGCGCACCAGCCCGATCGGGTGCTCCCCGACGTGCTCACGCTGGCCAAGGGGCTCGGCGGCGGGCTGCCGATCGGGGCCTGCGTCGGGCTCGGCGCGGCGGGTGCGGTGCTGCGCAAGGGGGACCACGGCAGCACGTTCGGCGGGAACCCGGTCGCCTGCGCGGCGGCGCTCGCGGTCCTTGACGCGATCGAGTCGCAAGGGCTGCTCGGCCACGCGGCGGGAGTCGGGGAGCGGCTCGCCAGGGGACTGGCCGGGATCGCCCATCCGCTGCTGCGCGGGGTCAGGGGCCGCGGCCTGTGGCTCGCCGTCCTGCTGGCCGGGCCCGCCGCCGACGCGGTCGAGGGCGCGTGCCGCGACGCCGGGTTCCTGGTCAACGCGGTGCAGCCGGACGCGATCCGGCTTGCCCCGCCGCTGATCCTCGGGACCGCCCAGGCTGACGCGTTCCTCGCGGCGCTGCCTGCCATCCTGGACCAGGCGGCCGGCGCGCCGGCCGCCGTCCCGAACCCCGCACAGCCCGTGCGCCAGGAGGCATGATGACGCGCCACTTTCTCCGCGACGACGACCTCTCCCCGGCCGAGCAGGCCGAGGTCCTCGACCTCGCCGACGCGATGAAGGCGGAGAGGCTTGGCTTCCAGCCGCTGGCCGGGCCGCGGACCGTGGCGGTCCTCTTCGACAAGCCTTCCACCAGGACCCGGGTGTCGTTCGCGGTCGGCATCGCCGACCTTGGCGGCCAGCCCCTGGTCATCGACGCCCAGTCGTCGCAGCTCGGCCGCGGTGAGCCGGTCGCCGACACCGCGCGCGTGCTGGAGCGGCAGGTCGCCGCGATCGTGTGGCGGACGTTCGGCCAGGACCGCATCGAGGCGATGGCGGCGGCCAGCTCCGTGCCGGTGATCAACGCGCTCACCGACGCGTTTCACCCGTGCCAGGTGCTCGCCGACCTGCAGACCACGCGCGCCGAGTACGGGCGGCTGGCCGGGGTGACGCTCACCTTCCTCGGCGACGGTTCCAGCAACATGGCGCACTCCTACCTGCTCGGCGGGGCGACGGCCGGCCTGTCGGTGCGGATCGCCGCGCCGGCGGAGTTCCGCCCCGATCCGCAGGTGCTCGCGGACGCCGAGGCGATCGCCGCCCGCACCGGCGGCGCCGTGGCCGTGCTGGCGGACGCCAAGGCCGCGTGCGCGGACGCCGACGTGCTGGCCACCGACGTGTGGACGTCCATGGGGCAGGAGGGGCAGGAGGGGGCAAGGATCGCCGCGATGGCCCCGTACCGCCTGGATGAGGAGAAGCTGGCGCTCGGCCGCGCCGGCTGCATCGTGCTGCACTGCCTTCCCGCGCACCGCGGCGAGGAGATCACCGCGGGAGTGATCGACGGCCCGGCGAGCAGGGTCTGGGACCAGGCCGAGAACCGGCTGCACGCGCAGAAGGCGCTGCTCACCTGGCTGCTGGAGCGGACGCCGTGACGGCGGTGAGCCCGGCGACGAAGGCCGCCCGGCAGGCGCAGATCGCCGGGATCCTGACGCACGCCCAGGTCCGGTCGCAGGAAGAGCTCGCCGGGATGCTAGCCGACCGAGGCGTTCACGTCGCGCAGGCAACGCTCTCCCGCGACCTGGAGGAACTGGGCGCGGTCAGGTTGCGCGGCGCCGCGGGCGTGCTGGTCTACGCCCTGCCCGGCGACCCCGGCGGACCGGGCTCGCGGCCCGGGGGCGTGGGCGGCACCGCCGCGGCCGGCCTCGAGGCAGGCGCGTTGCCGCGGGTCGCCGCCGACCTTCTGGTCAGCGCCGAGGCCAGCGCGAACCTGGTGGTGCTCCGAACCCCGGCCGGGGGAGCCCAGCTGCTCGCCTCGGCCCTTGACCACGCCGACTGGCCGGCCATCCTCGGCACGGTCGCCGGGGACGACACCGTCCTGGTGATCGCCCGCGATCCCGCCGGGGGCGACCACCTGGCCCAGGCGCTGCTGCGCCAGGCCGAGCGAAGAACCTGAACCGTCATTTCCTATCGCATTGAGGAACTAGCTATGACCAAGCGCGTGGCACTCGCCTACTCCGGTGGCCTGGACACCTCGGTCGCCATCGGCTGGATCGCCGAGCAGACGGGGGCGGAGGTGATCGCGCTCGCGATGGACGTGGGCCAGGGCGGCGAGGACATGTCCACGGTCCGCGAGCGCGCCCTCGCCTGCGGCGCGGCCGACGCCGAGGTGGTCGATGCGCGGGCGGAGTTCGCCGCGGGTTACTGCCTGCCCGCGCTGAAGGCGAACGCGCTCTACATGAACCGCTACCCGCTGGTCTCCGCGCTCTCCCGGCCGCTGATCGTCACCCACCTGGCCCGGGTGGCCCGCGAACGGGGCGCCGACACGGTCGCACACGGCTGCACCGGCAAAGGCAACGACCAGGTCAGGTTCGAGGTGGGCCTGGCCAGCCTCGCCCCGGAGGTGAAGGTGCTCGCGCCGGTCCGGGACTCCGGCATGACGCGGGACAAGGCGATCGCGTTCGCGGAGGAGAACGGGCTGCCGATCAACGTGACGTCCCGGTCCCCGTACTCGATCGACCAGAACCTGTGGGGGCGCAGCTGCGAGACCGGGCACCTGGAGGACATCTGGGAGGCGCCGCACGACGACGTGTGGAGCTACACCGAGGATCCCGGCGTGCCGCGGGAGCCCGACGAGCTCGTGCTCAGCTTCACCGACGGCGTCCCGGTCGCGATCGACGGCAGGCCGTTGTCGCCGCTGGCCCTCATCACCGAGCTGAACGCCCGCGCCGGGGCGCAGGGGGTCGGCCGGGTGGACATGGTCGAGGACCGGCTGGTCGGGATCAAGAGCCGGGAGATCTACGAGGCGCCGGCCGCCATCGCGCTCCTGGCCGCGCACTCCGAGCTGGAGAGCGTGTGCATGGAGCTTGACCTGGCCCGCTTCAAGCGGGCGGCGGAACAGCGGTGGACCGAGCTGGTCTACGACGGGCTGTGGTTCTCCCCGCTCAAGACCGCGCTGGACGCCTTCATGGCGCAGGCGTCGCGGTACGTGACCGGCGACATCAGGCTGCGGCTGCACGCCGGCCAGGCAGTGGTGACCGGCCGGCGCAGCCCGGTTTCGCTTTATGACTACGGGCTGGCGACCTACGATACGGGCGACACGTTCGACCAGGGGCTGGCCCGGGGGTTCGTGGAGCTCTGGGGCCTGCCGAGCAAGACTGCCGCCCTCCGGGAGCAGCGCGCGAGCAGCTGACCGAGGCAGCCCGCGCCCTGGTGCCGGGCGGCCTCATGGCGAGAGGAACCCGGTGGCAGAACAAGAGCGGGGGCGGGCGCCGAGCGGGCGCGGGCGCGGAGCGGGGGCG
>Ga0070707_100005420_pt1 | contig 11931 bp, 10 predicted proteins | sample KBSK5502metaG_FD_65468 | JGI IMG/M metagenome (GOLD analysis project Ga0070707, IMG submission 65468) | Corn, switchgrass and miscanthus rhizosphere microbial communities from Kellogg Biological Station, Michigan, USA - KBS K5-50-2 metaG | ecosystem: Host-associated > Plants > Roots >... | reverse complement strand
ATTGACGCCTGCTCAGCGCTGCACCCATGGCCGCCGCCTCCCGCTCAGTGCGCGTTGCGGTCTCCTTCGCGCTGACGCCACCGTCCTCCTGGACCGGATCCCCTCCGCCGGGAGCCGATCCTCCAGCAGCAGGGTCCTTCGCCTGGTGTGGATCTCCCGCAGGAGAAGCCGGGGCGATCAATAATGGGTAGACTCATTCGACGCGGCAGCGGACGCACGTATCAATGGCCTCGCCCGACCGATTCTTCTCTGCGACCGTTATCGCCGGGCGCCTCCATGTCCTCGGACTCGCCCGGGGAGGGCCATGGGCCCCGGCCCGCTTAGAGTGGCGAGAAGAACCGGGCGTGGACACCCTCATCAATCCCAGGGCCGGCGACCGGAAGGTGACGGTGCGCGAGGAACTGGAGGCCATCGTCAACGCGCCGGCGGGAACGATTCCTCCGCGATTCCTCTGGATCCACGAAAGCCTGGTCGGGGAAGCACGCCGTCTATGGGAGGGCGGCCCCTCGGGCGTCTCCGAGGGCTGAGTCGCGTGATAGAGCACCAGCCACTCATCGGAGGGGAGCCTGCGTCCCCACGAGGACCGAGCCCGTATCGCGCCGGTACTCGATATAGCGGGCGGTTTCGTCAGCGACCTCGCGACCGCAGAGGCGTTCGACCACGTAGAAGGCCATGTCGATCCCTGAGGCGACGCCGGCCGAGCTGATGATCTCGTCGTCCACGACGCGGTGATCCCGCTCAACCGTGACGCCCGATTCGAGTCCGAGCAGATCCAGGGCGGCCCAGTGCGTGGTCGCGCGGCGGCCCTTGAGGAGGCCGGCCTTGGCCAGGAGGAGCGAGCCCGTGCACACGGAGGTCACCGTGCGGGCGGCCGCCGCCGTTCGACGGATCCACTCGAGCGTCTCGGCATCCTGCAGCAGGGAGCGGGTCCCGAAGCCTCCCGGGACGACGAGGAGGTCAATATGCGGCGCGTCCGCGCACGCGAAATGCGGGATGACCTGCAGGCCTCCCGTGGCGGAGATCGAGGCGCGGGACTTCGCCACGGTAAAGACCCGGAACGGCGCACTCTCCTCGGACCGGCGCGACTCCACCCCGGGGTGAAGGCGCGTACGCGAGAAGACTTCGAACGGACCCGCAAAATCCAGCACCTCCACGCCGTCGAAGATGAAAATGCCGACGTTCCATTTGTCCATGGTGTTCACGGCAGCCCCCTATGCAGATCAGGAGGACGCGCTACTTGAATCAGGGTGCGCGTCATCCGATCGTTTCGATCGCGGCGTGCTCCGAGAAAATCCCCAGGTAGTGACGCATCAACGGGCCCAGCGGGCCCGGGCGGCCGGCCCACGATACCAACGCGCCCAAGACATAGGACGGGAGAACGAGCACCCCCAGCGTGGCCCAGAGAAGCGCCCGGTAGCGCCGCCGCTGGCGCGTGACGAGGGCGGTGTACCGAGCCTGAGCCGCCTCGAGGCGCAGATCGCCATCGAGCACCCGCCTGACGAGCGACCCGCAGGCCTGGCCGGCCCACACCGCCGTCCTGATGCCCTCGCCGGTCAGCGGGAGGCACTGTCCTCCGGCGTCACCCACCACGAAGACGCCGTCCACGACCGGCGGGTGCAGATCAGCCCGGAGGAACCCGCCATGGAGCGGCCCCGTGGGCATTCCCAACCGCTCCAGAAAAACGTTGAGGCCGGGGTGCAGCGTGGTCCTCCCGCGGTAGCTGAGCAGGCCGATCCGGGTGGCGCCGCCGGCGGGGAAGGCCCACGCGTAGCCATCCCGGACGATCTCGGGCCAGAAGTAGAAGTGCAGCCCCGGAGGGAACCCGGACGGAACCTCCGCCTCGAGCCCGAATCCGAGAAAGCGCGACTTCCGCCCCGCGGGTGAGGCCTTAGGAGACAGCCCCCGCTCCCGGGGCCGCGCGGCGCTCGAGCGATCGACTCCGCCCTCGGCGAGAGCGGCCCGCCATCCGGTAGCGTCGATCAACATGCGGCCCTCGATTTCCCCACACGAGGTGACCGCGGTGGTCCCACGCCTGCCGAGCACGGAGGCGCGAAGCACACCCGCGCCGGTGCCCGCCAGCGCGTCGAGACAACACCGCCGGTAGTCGAAGGTGCAGAATGGCTCGGGCAGCGGCCACCGCACCTCGCGACCCGGCAAGTGGAAAATCAACTCGTCGTGTCGCTGCTGGATGGACCCCCGCGCGCCCAGCGACTCGATGACGCCGACCGGGGCGCCGCAGGCGGACGTCTGCCCTTCCCCGACGGGCACTGGATCCACGAGCAGGGCGCGTCCGTCGAGCGCGCGCGCGGCGGCGAGGCCGGCGAAAGAGGCGCCGGCGATGACGACATCGGCCCGGGACGCCGCGGCATGACAGCGCCCGGTGGGACCGCCGGCGGGGCCGTCACTCTTCCCAGACATTGCCCTCGCCGAACATCTGCTCCAGTTCCTGATGGAGCCCCTCGGCGTCGCGGAGGCGAACGCGCGCCGGCACGATGTGCTCCTCGCCCCCGCCGGTGACGACGTGGACGCACACCTGCCGGTCCCCCGGGTGGTCGCGGAGGAACCGCTCCAGTTGCTCGATCTCGTCGCGGGTGGTCACCCGGATCCGGAGGGGAGGCCGGGCGGGGTCGTCGGATCCCGTGGCGCCGTTCCCGTTGCCAACGTGCGCGGCCGCGAACGCCTCACCGGCGGGCTCGCCGGCGTCACTCGGGCCGGCGGCCGGCTCGGGAGAGGCCGGCAGGGGAAGCACCTCCTCGCACAACAGCTTGGCCGTCTGCTCCTGGATGTCCACCTTCCCACGCAAGAGCAGCACGGCATCGCGCTTCAGCGCCAACCCCTGCTGCTCATACACGCGGGGAAAGACGATCACCTCGACGCTCCCGGTGAGATCTTCGAGGGTCAGGAAGGCCATCGCGGATCCCGAGCGCGTGATCGTCCGCTTCACGCTGCTCACCAGCCCGCCGACCACGACTTCCCTGCGGTCGGGCAGATCCGGGAGGTGCGCGAGCTGCGTTGTGACCCGTTGCGCCAGGAACGGCTGCCAGCGGTGGAGCGGATGATCGGAGATGAAGAGCCCGAGCATCTCCTTCTCCATGGTGAGCAGCTCTTCGGGGCTGAACTCGTCTCCGGAGGTCTCCGGCAGCGCGGGGGGCGCCTCCCCCCCCAGATCGAACAGGCCGGTTTGCCCCTGGGCCCGAACCCGCTGGGCCCGCTGCGCATGGTCCATGGTCTCATCGAGGGTCTGGAGCATCTTCGCCCGAGATCCGCCGAGCGAGTCCAGGGCGCCGGCCTTGACCAGGCTGGCGACCACCCGCTGGTTCACCTGCCGGGTGTCCACCCGCGTGCAGAAGTCGGCGAGGCCGGTAAACGGCCCGCCGGTGGAGCGGGCGCCGATCATCGACTCCACCGCGCCGTCGCCGACGTTGCGGACGGCGGCCAGCCCGAACCGGATGGCATCCCCCTCGACGGTGAACGACGCTGCGCTCCGGTTCACGTCCGGGGGCAGGATCTTGATCCCCATGCGGTGGCATTCCGCGACCGACTGGGCCACCTTATCGGCGTTGCCGGCGTCGCTCGTCATCACCGCCGTCATGTACTCGGCCGGAAAGTGCGCCTTGAGGTACGCGGTGTAATAGGCGATCCGCCCGTAGCAGGCGGCGTGCGCCCGGTTGAACCCGTACCGGGCAAACGGCTCGAACTGCTCAAAGATCTGATCGACGATCCTCGCCGGGACCTTGTTCTTCCTGGCGCCGGCGACGAACTTCTCGCGCTGGGCGAGCAGCCGGTCCTTGATCTTCTTCCTGATGGCGTAGCAGAGGACGTCGGCCTCGGCCAGGGTGTAGCCCGCGACGGCCTGGGCCACGGTCATGATGTCCTCCTGGTACACCATGACGCCGTAGGTCTCTTTGAGCACCGGCTCGAGCGACGGGTGCAGGTAGGTCACAGGCTCCAGACCGTGCTTGCGGCGGATATAGGCCGGGATGTTCGCCATCGGCCCGGGCCGGAAGAGCGCCACCATCGCCATGACGTCCTCGATCCGGTCGGGCCGCAGTTCCCGGAGATACCGGCGCATGCCGCGGCCCTCCAACTGGAAGATCCCGGTGGTCTCTCCGGAGGCCAGCCCCTCATAGGTGGGGGGGTCATCGAGCGGAATGCGCTGGAGGTCGATCTCCACCCCCCGGGTCTCCCGGATGATGCGCATCGCCGTGTCCAGGACCGTGAGGTTCGTGAGGCCGAGGAAGTCCATCTTCAGCAGCCCGATCTCGGCAACGCTGTTCATGTCGTACTGGGTCATCACCAGGTCGCCCTTGGTGGCGCGCTGGAGCGGCACCTGGTCGATCAGGGGATCGCGGGAGATGATCACGCCCGCGGCGTGCGTGCTGGCGTGGCGCGCGACCCCCTCCAGTTTCTGCGCAAGGTCCAGGAGCCGGCGGACCTGCGCGGTGCCCTCCGCGGCCGCCCGGAGTTCGGGTTCGGCGTCGAGCGCTTCCTTGAGCGTCACCATCGGGCCGGGGATGAGTTTGGCGATCCGGTCGACATCGCCGTACGGGAGGCCCATCACCCGACCGACGTCCCGGATCGCCGCCCGCGCGCCCATCGTGCCGAACGTGATGATCTGCGCGACGCGATCCGCGCCATACTTGTCCATCACGTACTTGATCACCTCGTCGCGGCGGCTATCCATGAAGTCGACATCGATATCGGGCATCGTGTACCGCTCGAGGTTGAGGAATCGGTCAAAGGGCAACCGGTACACCAGCGGATCCACGTCGGTCACCCCGCACGCGTACAGCACGAGGCTCCCGGCCGCCGATCCGCGCACCGTCGTGAGGATGCCGTTCCGGCGCGCGAAGTTCACAAAGTCCTGGACGATCAGGAAATACGCGGCGTATCCCATCCTGGCGATGACGCCGAGTTCGTAGTCGAGGCGCTCGCGGAGCACGAGGGTGATCTCCCCGTACAGACGGCGAAGCCCCCCTTCACAGAGCGCCCGCAGATAGGAGTCGGGAGTCTCCCCCGCAGGGACGGGGAAGTGGGGCAGCTTGAGTTTGCCGGTTTCGATCTCCAGCCGGCACCGCTCGGCGAGCGCCACTGTGTTCCGGAGCGCCTCGGGGAGCTCGGGGAACCTCGCGGCCATCTCCTCCGGGCTCTTCAAGTAGAACTCAGGCGTTTCGCCCATCCGGGGCTTGTCCTTCTGGTCGAGCGCCAGTCCCATCTGGATGCACATCAGGACATCCTGGGCATCCGCCTCATCGCGGGTCACGTAGTGCACGTCGTTGGTCGCCACGACCGGGAGGGCAAGGTCCCGCGCGATGGGCACGATACCCTGCGCCACCGGGGTCTGGTCCGGGAGCCCGTGGTTCTGGACTTCGAGGTAGAAGTTGCCCGACCCGAAGATGTCGCGGTAGGTCGCGGCGATCTCGCGGGCCGCCTCGGGATCCCCGCGCAACAGCGCGCGCGGGATCTCGCCCTGGAGGCACGCGGACAGCCCGATCAGCCCCGTGGCGTGCCGGTTCAGCAACTCCCGGTCGATGCGGGGCTTATAGTAGAACCCGTCGAGGTGGGCGGCCGTGGTCAGCGCGAGGAGGTTCTTGTACCCCGTGGCATCCGCCGCCAGGAGGACCAGGTGAAACGACGACGCGTCGAGCTTCGGATCCTTGTCGGTCATCCGCCGTGGGGCGACGTAGGCCTCCACTCCGATGATCGGGGTGATGCCGTGGACGCGCGCCTGCTCGTAGAACTCGATCGCCCCGTACAGCGCGCCGTGATCGGTCAGGGCCACGGCGGACATCCCCAGGTGCTGGGCCTGCTGCATGAGCGCGGCGATCCGGGCTTCGCCGTCGAGCAGGGAGTATTCTGTGTGGAGGTGACAGTGGACGAACTCAGCGGGCATGCGCGTGGCGTCCTCCGACAGCGATGCGGCCTTGTTGATATTCGCCCATCACGACGCGGGCCCCTGCATCCCGGCGTCGTGAGGTTACGCGAGCAGGATCCTGAGGTTCATGGCCAGTTTGATCTGACTGCGTCGATGAATCTTGCCTCTCGGCCGGAGAAGGCGGCGGTTATCGATGGCCCGAATCTGGTCCACCATGACATCGGAGGACCGCGTCAAACCCGCCTCTCCCACCGCGAGGTGTACTCGAAGCGTCCGCGCTTCCGGCTGTACGTTGGTGGTCAGGGGACAGATCACCGTTGAGGGATGCACGCCGTTGAGAAGATCGGTCTGCACGACAACGACCGGCCGACCCTTCCCAGGTTCTGAGCCTCGCTGCGGATTCAGATCAGCCAGGTACACATACCATTTCTTGATCTCCATGGCCGCGTGCGGTCAGGCGATCTCGTCTTCGAGTTGCTCAAACGCCTCCAATACCTCCACGGAGTCTGCGGCCACCAGCGCCGATTCCGTAGTCAGCCTCTTCTTGAGGAGCTTGCGCTCCCAGAGCCTATTGTAGAATTGGATCGCCTCGTTGAAGTAGGCGTTTCTTGGCTTGCCCCGCTTGCGCACGATCTTCTCGGCTTCGCGGAAGACGTCGTCCCGCAGTTTCAGGGAAAGCAATTTGGACACAGGGAGCCCTCCGATCGGCGCGTCTGGGATGGTATCACCACGAGTATATACTCACAGCGCCGGACAAGGCAACCCACTTCCTTGCAGTCGCTTTGGGAGACGGGGTCTTACCCGACGGTGGCCGTGATGAGGGCGTGGACCCGGCTGGTGTGCGGGCTGAGGTCGATCGGCTGCACCTGGCGGATCCGGTAGCCCGCGCGTGCGAGCGCCCCGGCATCTCGAGCAAGCGCCGCGAGCGCCCGGCCGAGATAGACGACCCGCTCGACCCCGTTGCGGCGGAGCGCCGCGGGGAGGTCGGGCTCGAGCCCCGTCCCGGGAGGGTGAAGGAACGCCAGGCGGACGGGCTCCCGCCGCACCGCCTTCTCCAGCGCCCGGGCGGGGCTGCGGGCGTAGAACAGGCAGTTGGTGATCTGGTTGAGCCGGGCGTTCTCCCAGGCGGCGTCGAGGTGCACCGCCTCGGTCACCGCAACGACGCGGCCGGTCCCGAGCGCCACGTGCAGCGAGTATCCGCCGATCCCGGCATCCGGCTCGAGGACCACGTCCGCAGGCGAGGCGTCGAGCGCGACGAGCACCATCTCGATGAGCGCGGGAAGGGCGCGGAGGTTCACCGGGAACTCGGCGAGGAGCGGCACGTGAAACCGGACCCCCGCGACCTCCTCCTGAAGATAGGGCCGGCCCCACATTAGATCGGCGCGCCGACCGGCGAGGAGGTGGCCGCGGCGAGGCGCCCGGACCTCCATCAGGCCGACGAGATGCGGGACGCTGTCGAGCAGCGCCCGCACGGCGACGCCGCGCTCCTCGGGAGACAGTCGCCGGACGGCGGAGAGGCCCAACGCCACCTCGTTCGTGGCTGCCCCCACCCTGAAGATCACCCCGCGGAGGGTGTCGGACACCGGGTGGAGCGCGTCCCACGCCGCCCGCACCGCGTGCAGCGCGGCCACGTTGGCCGGGTGCTGGACGGGGCACTGGGTCACCTCCACGACCCGGTCCCCGCCCCAACTGAAGAGGCCCAGAACCTGCCGCCCGTCGCGCCCTTCGACGGCGGCCTCGAGGTGGTTTCGGAACTCCCACGCCGGTTCCCAGCCGATCGCCGGGGCGACGGCCAGATCGTGAAGGCGGGCGCGTGCGAGCGCCTCGGAGACGAGCCTCGTCTTCTGCTCGAGTTGCGCCGGGTACTCGAGATGCTGCCACTGACACCCTCCGCACCGCCCGAAATGCGGGCACCGCGGGCGGACGACCGCGGGGGAGGTGACGCGAAGCGCGACGAGCTGGCCCCGCGCGCGATCTCGCTCGACGCGCAGGATCCGAACGCGCGCCTCCTCCCCCGGCGCGGCGAAGGGGACCGCGACCTCGCGTCCCGCAACGGCAGCCAGCGCCTCGCCCCCGGCCCCCATCCGATCAAACCTGACGGTGATCTCGCGACCGGGGACCAGGCGGTCCGGGGATGCTCGCCTCGCGGGGACCGTCTTCTTCCGCGCAGGGCCTCGTGGCGCCCGGCGGGCCGGGCTAGCCGGCACCGAGGCGCTCCCGAATCAGGCGGTTGACCATCGTGGGGTTCGCCCGTCCGCGGGTCTTCTTCATCACCTGGCCCACGAGGAATGCGACGGCCTGGTCCTTCCCCGCCCGAACGTCTCCCGCCGGCCCGGGGTGCTCGGCGATCACCTCCTGAACGACGCTGTCGAGCGTCCCCTCGTCACTGATCTGCGCGAGCCCCCGTTCCTGAACGATCGCCTCCGCGGGCCGCCCGGTGCGGAGCATCTCCTCGAGGATCTCCTTCGCCGACCGGCCGCTGATCTTGCCCGTGTCGATGAGCGCCAGCAACCCGGCGAGATGCTCCGGACGGATGGGCACCTCGTCGATCTCGCGCCCTTCGGCGTTGAGGTAGGCGGCGATATCGCCGATCAGCCAGTTGCCGGCCACCTTCGGCTTGGAGAACAGCCGTATCGTCGCTTCAAAGAACTCCGCCATCGCCCGCGTCGCGGTGAGCAGCCCCGCGTCGTGCTCGGGCAGCCCCAGCGTCTCGACGTACCTGCGGCGCCGGGCCTCAGGAAGTTCCGGCAGGCCCGAACGAATCCGCTCCACCCAGGTGGGGTCAACGTGGAGCGGCACGAGGTCCGGTTCGGGGAAGTACCGATAGTCCTGGGCCTCCTCCTTCTCGCGGGAAGCGAAGGTGATCTCCCGATCCTCGTCCCAATGACGCGTCTCCTGGATGACGTCCTCCCCTCGGGCCAGGGCCTCTCGCTGCCGCCCCTCCTCGAAGCGGAGCGCGCGTTCCACCGACCGCAGGGAGTTCATGTTCTTGATCTCCGTGCGGGTCCCGTACGGGCCCCCGGGCGGCCGCAGCGAGAGGTTGGCGTCGCAGCGGAACGTCCCCTCTTCGAGCCGCCCGCTCGTGACCTCGGCGAACTGCAGCAGCGCGCGCAAGTGCGTCAAGAACAGCCGCGCCTCTTCAGCCGACCGCAGATCCGGCTCGGTGACGACCTCCATGAGCGGCGTGCCGCAGCGATTGTAGTCGACCAGGCTGCGCCCCGGGACGTGGACCAGTTTCCCGGTATCCTCCTCGAGATGGACCCTGCGGATGCCGATTTCCTTCAGCCCATTGCCAAAGGGGAAACGCAGCACGCCGGCGGTCGCCAGCGGAGGGTGATCCATGTATTGATACTGGGAGATCTGATAGTTCTTCGGCAGGTCGGGGTAATAGTAGTTCTTTCGATGGAACTGGCTCTCTGGCTGGATCCGGCAGCCCAGGGCCAGCGCGGTACGAACGCCCAGATCAACGGCCCGCCGGTTGAGCACCGGGAGCGATCCGGGAAGCCCCAGACACACCGGGCAGGTGCGGGTGTTGGGCGGCGCCCCGAACGCCACCGCGCAGGCGCAGAACATCTTGCTGGCGGTGCTGAGCTGCACGTGCACCTCCAGGCCGATGATCGTCTCGTGCCGGACGCCGGTTTCGGTCGGTGGCACCCTATGAAGCCCTCCCGCGGCCCTCGCTGGCCGGGGCGCCGGCCGGCGGACGCCTGGTGTGGAATGGCGTGGCCTGCTCGAATGCATGGGCCACATTGAGGATCGTCTGCTCGTCAAAGGCCCGGCCGATGACCTGCAGGCCGACCGGCAGGCCGCCGACAAGCCCGCACGGCACAGAGATTCCGGGGAGGCCGGCCAGGTTGAGCGGGACCGTATAGACGTCGGACAGGTACATCTGCAGGGGATCGTCGACCTTCTCGCCGAGCCGGAACGCGGTGGTGGGGGTGACCGGTCCCACGAGCGCGTCGAACCGATTGAAGGCGGTCTCAAATTCCCTGCGGATCAACGTGCGCACGCGGAGGGCCCGAAGGTAGAACGCCTCGTAGTACCCGGACGAGAGCGCGTAGGTCCCGATCATGATCCGCCGTTTCACTTCGGCGCCAAACCCCTCGCGCCGCGTCCGAGAGTAGAGCGTGATGAGGTCGGCGGCGTTCGAGGTCCGGTGCCCAAAGTGCACCCCGGCGTACCTGGCCAGGTTGCTGCTGGCCTCCGCCGGCGCGACGATGTAATAAGCCGGCAGCGCGAACGACGCGGAAGGCAGCGACACCTCCTCGCACGCGGCTCCGAGGCTGCGGCACGTCTCGATGGCGTCGCGCACCGCGGCGGCGACGCCGGCGTCGAGCCCCTCGGCGAAGAACTCCCGAATGATCCCGAGGCGGACCCCCCGAAGGCTCGTGGCGAGCCGGTCGCCATACGCGGGCACCTCCACGTCCGCCGACGTGGAATCCGCGGGGTCCCGTCCGGCGATCACCTGGAGCAGCAGCGCGGCGTCACGAACGCTCCGGGCGATCGGGCCGATCTGGTCGAGCGAAGACGCAAACGCCACGAGGCCGTACCGCGATACCCGCCCGTAGGTGGGTTTCATCCCCACCACTCCGCAGAACGCGGCTGGCTGGCGGATGCTCCCGCCCGTGTCCGACCCCAGCGCCAGGGTCGCCTCGCCCGCGGCGACCGCGGCCGTCGGTCCGCCGCTCGTGCCGCCGGGCACGCGCGCCTCATCCCAGGGGTTGCGGGTCGGTCCGTAGGCGGAGTTCTCGGTGCTGCTGCCCATCGCGAACTCGTCGCAGTTGGCCTTTCCCAGGATGATCGCCCCGGCCCTGCGGAGCCGCGTGACCACCGTGGCGTCGTACGGAGGCCGGTACCCTGCGAGGATGCGCGAGCCGCAGGTCGTCGGCCACCCCTGGGTGCAGATGTTGTCCTTCACGGCGACCGGAATCCCCGCAAGCGGCGGGGCGTCGTCGCGCCGCACAACGCCGTCCCACCGGGCGGCCTCCGCGAGCGCGGCCTCGCGATCCACATAGAGATAGGCGTGCAGGCGGCGCTCTTGGGCATCGATCCGCTCGAAGACGGCGCGGACCGCCTCGGCGGGGGAGGTCTCCCCCCGGCGGTACCTCGCGCGGAGTTCCCCAGCGGTGAGGTCGGGGAGCGCGGTCACTCCGGAGAATCCTCGGCGATGACCGGGGGAACGACGAAGTAGCCGTTCTCCACGGCGGGAGCATTAGCCAGCGCCGCCTCCTGGGTGAGCGACGGGCGGACCTCATCGTCCCGCATGACGTTGGCCATGGGCAGGACGTGGGCGGTCGGGGGCACGCCGGCCAGGTCCAGGGCGTTCAGCCGCTGCACGTATTCTAAGATCTCCCCGAGTTGATGACGGAACCGGTCGAGTTCCTCCGGGGAGAGCTCCAGCCGGCTCAATCGGGCGACGCGCGCCACGGTGCGGTCGTCGATCATCGACGTAGGTGCCTCCGGGAAATCGGAATTGGTGCCATCGTAGCACAGCGCCGCAGAGCGGCTCAAGCAGCGAGCTACGTGGGCCGCGGCGGCACGACGCGAACGCGCGCAGGGGGCGATGCCGCGGGGAGACTCAGTCGAGCAGCATCAGCCCGGGGTGCTCCAGACGGTCGATCACCTGTTTCAGAAACCGGCCCGCGTCGACCCCGTCCGCGACCCGATGGTCGAAGCTCAGCGAAAGGCCCATCAGTTTCCGCACCGTGATTTCGCCGCCCCGCACGGCCGGCCGGTCCTGAATCCGGCCGATGCCCAGGATGGCCACCTCGGGCGGGTTGATGATCGGCGTGCCAAAGAGCCCGCCCTGGGCGCCGTAGTTCGTGATGGTAAACGTGCTGCCCCGGAGGTCGTCGCGACCGGCGGTGCGCGTCCGGCAGGCCTCCGTCAGCCGGACCAGGTCCACGGCGATCTCCCACAGCGTCTTCCTGTCCGCATCCTTGATGACCGGCACCAGGAGCCCTTCCTCCGTTGCCGTGGCGATGCCAATATGGTACGAGCGCTTCAGCACGATCACGCCCTCCGCCATATCAATGGACGCGTTCAGATACTGGTTC
>Ga0070707_100005419_pt1 | contig 11932 bp, 10 predicted proteins | sample KBSK5502metaG_FD_65468 | JGI IMG/M metagenome (GOLD analysis project Ga0070707, IMG submission 65468) | Corn, switchgrass and miscanthus rhizosphere microbial communities from Kellogg Biological Station, Michigan, USA - KBS K5-50-2 metaG | ecosystem: Host-associated > Plants > Roots >... | reverse complement strand
GCCACGGTGCTGACGGCAGACGTCGCCGCCGGACTCGCTGCGCGGCTCGACGCGGGCTTGAACTGGGATCTCGTCGACCTCACGGAGGAAGACGGAAAGCTCGTCGGCAAGCGCCCCGCCCTCGACGACACCGTCTACGTCGATGTCGGCTGGAAGGGCGAGCCGCGGCTGGCGCTGATCCGCACCGGCACCTTCGAGCCGGTCGAGACCGGGGGCGAGGCCGAGGTCGAGCAGGTGGATGTCGCGTTGGAGGACTTCTCCACCCAGGCGAAGATGATCGAGCAGGCGCATGAGGAGAGCGAGGGCCCGTCGATCGAGGACGCTGACGTGATCGTGGCCGGCGGCCGCGGCCTCGGCGGCCCGGAGAACTTCGCGCTGGTCGAGGAGCTTGCGAAGGCGCTCGGCGGCGCGGTCGCGGCGACGCGAGCGGTCGTCGATGCCGGCTGGTACCCGTATTCGACCCAGGTCGGCCAGACCGGCAAGACGGTCGCGCCGCGGCTCTACATCGCCGTCGGCATCTCCGGCGCGATCCAGCACAAGGTTGGGATGCAGGGCTCGAACGTGATCGTCGCGATCAACAAGGACCCGAACGCGCCGATCTTCGAGTACGCCGACCTCGGCGTCGTCGGCGACCTGCACCAGATCGTCCCGAAGCTGACCGAGCTTGTCCGGCAGCGCCGCGCGGCGTGACAAAGCCATCCGAGTACCCACCGCCTTTCGACGTCTCGGAGGCAATCGCCCCGCCCACGGATCCCGAGGACGAGCGGATCGAGGTCGGGGTCGCGATTGTCGGCGCCGGCCCGGCTGGGCTCGCCTGCGCGATCCGGCTCGGGCAGCTGCTGGAGGCGGCCCCGACCGTCGCCGAGCGCCTCGGCGAAGTGCCGCTCGCCGTGGTCGAGAAGGGCAAACAGCCCGGCTCGCACCTGCTCTCCGGCGCGGTCGTCAATCCGCGCGCGCTGCAGCGGCTCTTCGCCGGCCGCAAGCGCCTCGACGACATGCCTTTCTACGGGCCAGTCGAGGAGGAGTCGGTCTATTTCCTGACGAGCAACCGCGCCGTGCGGATCCCGACGCCGCCGACGATGCGGAACCACGGCAACCGCGTCGCCTCGCTCGCCCAGCTTGGCCGCTGGCTCGCCGAGCAGGCCGAGGAGGTCGGCGCGACGATCCTGCCCGAGACGGCGGCGACGAAGCTGCTCGTCGACCACGGCCGCGTCCGCGGCATCCGTACCGGCGACAAGGGCCGCGGCCGAAACGGCGAGGAGCTGCCGAACTTCGAACCCGGCGCCGACGTCGTCGCGCGCATCACCGTGCTCGCCGAGGGAACGCAGGGCCACCTGACCGGCGCGGCGATCGATCGGTTCGGGCTTGAAGGCGAGAACCCGCAGGTCTGGGCGCTGGGCGTCAAGGAGGTCTGGCGCGTCGCCAGGCCGCTGCGCCGGGTGATCCACACGATGGGCTGGCCGCTGCGCGCCGGCGCGAAATACCGCGAGTTCGGCGGCTCCTTCATCTATCCGATGGGCGAGGACATGCTCACCCTCGGCATGGTGGTCGGCCTCGACTACCGCGACGTCGAGCTCTCCGTCCACGACCTGCTGCAGGAGCTGAAGACGCACCGGCTCGTCCGCCGGCTGCTCGAGGGCGGTGAACGGATCGCCTGGGGCGCGAAGACGATCCCCGAGGGCGGGTTCCTCTCGCTGCCCAAGCGGCTGCACGCGCCGGGAATCCTGCTCGCCGGCGACGGCCCGGGCTTCGTCAACGTGCCGGCGCTGAAGGGGATCCACTATGCGATCGAGACGGGCACGCTCGCGGCCGAGGCGGCGTTCGCGGCGCTCCAGCGCGGGGAGGCCGTCGGCCGCCCGGGCGCGCTCGCGTCCTACGACGCCGCCGTCAGGCAGAGCTTTGTCTGGCGCGATCTCGAGCAGGTCCGGAACATGCGCCAGGCCTTCGGCCGGGGCTTCTGGCTCGGTGGCGCGCTGGCCGGCGCGATGACCGCGAGCCGCGGCAAGTTCCCGCCCGGCGACGCGCGGACCGAGCCCGACGCCGACCAGGAGCTGATCCGCACAGACCGGGCCCGGAGCTACCCGGCGCCCGACGGCAAGCTCACCTTCGACAAGCTTTCATCCGTCTTCCTGAGCGGGAACAAGACCCGCGACGACGCGCCGAGCCACATCCGCGTCCAGACGAAGGTGCCGCCGGAGCTCGCGGAGCTGTGGACGCGCATGTGCCCCGCCCAGGTCTACGAGCCCACAGAGGGCGGCGTCGACGTGACGGCCTCGAACTGCGTCCAGTGCGGCGCGATCACGGCCAAGGGCGGCCGGCTGACCCCGGCCGAGGGCGGCTCGGGCCCTGAGTACACGCTGACGTAGTCCGCCGCCCGTGCTAGAAACGGCAAGGATGGCGCGCCGGCTGCTTCTCACCGCGATCGTCGCAACGGCGTTGGCAGCCGCCGGCTGCGGCAGCAGCAAGAAGAGCGCCACTTCGACCCAGCAGGTCTCGGCGCCCACGATCCCACTCGCCAAGCAGGTGTTGGCGCGGGCGGAGCTGCCCACGAACGTTCGCTCGGCAGGGGTACGGGGTAGCCGGTCGTCCTTCATCCTCGTGCGCGGCCTCGATCCGCTGTTCCAGCCCAAGATCCTGGCCCGGCGCTTCGTGGCCGCCGGCTTCAAGAACGCGTTCGTCGAGGGCATCCAGGGCCGCGGCAAGCTCGCCAAGACGACCGGAGGCGTATCGGCGGTAGTCAAGCTCGGCTCCGCGGCAGGCGCCGCCGCCCAGGTCACGTTCTTGCACGGGCGCAGCCTCTCGCCCTGCCCGGACGTCAAGATCTGCGACGTCTTCTGGAAGCCGTTCTCGGTGCCCGGCATTCCAGGCGCCCAGGGGACGGTCCGCTTCCGGAAGGTCAAGACGGCCAACGGCCCCGCGTTCCAGCAGTTCTACATCTTCTTCTCGGTCGGTCCGAACGCGTACGGAGAGAACGTCGGTGGCCCGTACGGGACCGTGAGCGAGGCGCAGTTCATTCGCGGGACGACCGCGCTCTACGACCGCCTGCGCGCTAGCTGACGACGAGCGCCGGGCTGAACGTGTTGTCGAGCAGGGACCAGATCCGCAACCTCGAGCCCGGTCCGGCCGCGACCTGGCGCGTGAAGAAGCCCTCGCCGCCGCTCACGGCCACGTTGCCGACTGACAGCCAGCGGCCGAGCGACCAGCGTTGGAGCAGGTAAGGCTGCGGGCCGGAGCGCGGGCGCACCTGCCCCCAGAGCGTCGTCGCGCTCCCGTGCCGGCTGACCTCTGCGAGCGGCAGCATGAACGAGAAGAACGACGGCTTGACCGCATCGCGCGCGGTGAAGAAGCCGCTCGACCAGCGACCGACGACGGGTTCGTCGCGGATCAAGAAGTTGATCAGGAGGTCGACCCGCGGAGCCTGGTAGACCCGCCGCGCCGCCTCGGCCAGATAGCGCGCTTGGAGCGCGGGCGAGACGCCGCGGCTTCGATCGGGCGGATTCGTCTTGTACGCGTATTCCGTCAGCCAGACGTGCTTCGGGCCGAAGTTCTGGCTCACGTCCCTGAGCAGGCACTGGAGGCTGGCCATCGTCAGCCACCGCGTGCAGGGAAGCGTCTGCAGCGGCGTCTCGGGCCGGCCGCGCCCGAACCAGCGCGGGTAAGGGTGGTGCGAGTAAACGTCGAACCTCGCGCCGGCGCGGCGCATGCCGCTCATGAACGTGACCGCGGAGAGCGCGGTGCGCGTCGCGCGAGGCGAGGTCGCTCCCCCGGCGACGACGTTGCGCGAGTCGGCCGCGTGCAGTGCGGCGACGGCCGGATTCAAGAGCCGCTGCACGTAGAGCCTCGGCGAATTCGGGTAAAGGCCGCCGAGTTGATTCGGCTCGTTCCAGATCTCCCACTTGTGCACCCATGGGTAGCGCTCCGCGGCGGCCGTCGCGAACAAGGCGAGCGCCGATGGGCTCTTCGGCGCCCAGTTCGGCTTCTGCCCGCCGTTCGCCCAGCCCGGCGTGCCCCAGATCGTCAGGACGACGTCGATTCCGTGGTCTTGCAGACCTGCGAGCAGAGCGTCGGCCGAGCTCCAGTCGTAGGCGGGATCGTCGGGGTTCGCCGGCTTCTGCGGGCGGAAGGGTGCGATGTGGTCCCAGCGGAGCGTGTACCGCACGACGTCGACGCCGAGCCGGTCAAGCGTGGCCAGCCGCTCCTGGAGCGAAGGCGATCTGGTCGTCCCGACCTCGAGCCAGGCGTCGTCCTGGACGCCGTATTGCGCTTTCCACGATGCGGACGCGGTCGCTGCCGTCGCGGCGAGCGCAATGGCAGCGAGCCCGGCGATGAGAGAGGAGCGGCGAGCCTTCACGGGTACTACTTCGGAGTGAAACACCAATTTCTCAAGAGGAAGTAAGGGCTAAGGTCAGCTATCCCGTCGCCGCGCGTCACCCGCCAGGACGTGCTCGCCGCGCGCGAGACGATTGCCGGGCGCGTCCACCGGACGCCGACGCTGACCTCGGCTTCGCTCGAGCGCGTGGTCGGCGTGCCCGTGTACCTGAAGGCCGAGCTCTTCCAACGCACCGGCTCCTTCAAGCCGCGCGGCGTGCTGAACAAGCTCGCCTCGCTGTCGGCCGCTGAGAAGGCGCGGGGCGTGATCGGGATCTCGGCCGGGAACCACGCACAGGCGCTCGCATACGGCGCTTCGCTCGAGGGCGTCGACGCGTTGATCGTGATGTGGCAGGGCGTCAGCGAGCAGAAGCTCGAGGCCACGCGCAACTACGGCGCCACAGTCGACCTGCAGGCGACCGGCTCCGCGCAGGCGTTCGAGCGATTGGAAGAGCTGATGGAGGAGACCGGGCGAACCCTTGTCCACCCCTTCGACGACCCGCTCGTGATCGCGGGGCAGGGCACGGTCGGCTTGGAATTGGCCGAGGACGCGCCGGGAGCCGATGTGGTCGTCGTGCCGGTCGGCGGGGGAGGACTCATCTCGGGGATCCGGACCGCGGTCGATACTCGCGTCATCGCTGTCGAGCCGGAGACGTCGGCCGCGCTGCGGGAGGCTCTGGCGGCGGGCAAGCCGGTGCCGGTGACGCCGCAATCGATCGCGGACGGCCTGAACGCGCCTTTCGCCGGCGAGAACGCGGTGGCGATCTGCAACGGTCGGGTCGAGTCGGTGCTCGTCAGCGAGGAGGAGATCAGAGCCGGCTTTCGCTTCCTCTACGGCCGCGCGAAGCTCGCCTGCGAGCCCGCCGGAGCGGCCGGAGTCGCGGCGCTTCTGGCCGGGAAAGTCCCGCTCAACGGGGCAAAGGCGGTCGCCGTCGTCGTCTCCGGAGGCAACGTGGCGGCCGAGACCACGGCTGCTATCCTGGCCGAGCGATGAAGGCCGGCATCCACCCCGAGTACGTGCTTGCGACTGTGCATTGCGCGTGCGGGAACGAGTTCCAGACACGCTCGACGAAGCCCGAGCTGCACGTCGAGATCTGCTCGAACTGCCACCCGTTCTACACGGGCAAGCAGAAGCTCGTCGACACCGGCGGCCGGGTGGAGCGCTTCCAGCGCCGGCTCGAGCGGGCGCAGACCGCCAAGTCGCCTTAACTAAGAGCATGAGCTCGCTAATTGGAGGACAGGCCGTCCTCGAGGGCGTGATGATGCGCGGCCCTTCGAACTGGTCGGTCGCCGTCCGCAAGCCTGACGGCGAGATCGCACAGGTCTCGAAGCCGGTCGTCTCGCCGATGACCCGCCACTGGGTGCTGCGCCTACCGGTGATTCGCGGCGTCGTCGCCCTCGGCGAGTCGCTCGCGATCGGGTTCCGGGCCCTTGCAATCAGCGCGAACTACGCCGCCCAGGAGGAAGGCGATGAGGAAGTCAGCACCGAGCTGACGCGCGGGCAGCTGATCTTTGCGTTTGCCATCGCAATCGGTTTCGCGGTGCTGCTGTTCAAGGTCGGGCCGGCGCTGCTGACGGACTGGATCGGGATCCAGGCCCGTTGGTTCGTGATCGTCGAGGGCCTGATCCGCGTCACCGTCTTCGTCCTCTACCTGGCTGTGATCTCGCTGCTTCCGGATCTGCGGCGCGTCTTCCAGTACCACGCCGCCGAGCACAAGGCGATCAACGCCTACGAGGCCGGCGAGGAGCTCGAGCCCGCGCGCGTCCAGAAGTTCTCGCTGATCCACCCCCGCTGCGGGACGGCGTTCCTGCTCTGGGTGATGGTGATCGCGATCTTCGTCTTTGCCTTCTTCGGCCGGCCGGCCTGGTACTGGCTGATCGCGACGCGGATCCTGCTCCTGCCGGTGATCGCCGGGATCGCGTACGAGCTGATCCGCTTCGCCGGCAGACACACCGGCAACCGGATCCTGATGACTCTGCTGGCGCCCGGCCTCTGGCTGCAGCGTCTGACGACCCGCGAGCCGACGCTCGACCAGCTCGAGGTCTCGATCCGGGCCCTGCGCGAAGTGCTCGAGCGCGAGGGGCGGAGCGCCTCGCCTGAGGCCCAGCGCGTCGAAGTGATGGCCTAGAGGCGACAAAAGCGCACAAACCGCTGCATCTCGCTAGCGTCTGACCCTTCATGGGAACGCGCGCGGCAGGTCTGGCCGCCGTGCTTGCGCTCGCGGCCATGCTTCTTTCGGGGTCGGCTTCCGCGAAGCCGCCGTGGTCGACGGACCTCGCCTTGATCAACAAGGGGATCGACCGCGCGGCCGCCGTAAACCGGATCGACAGCACCGAAGCGGCCGAGTTCCGCAGCGACGCGAACGCCGCCGCCGACGTCCTGCCGAAATTGCCGAGCAGCCGCTACCGGAATCTCGCGGCCGTCGTCCACCAGGTCGCCGGCTTCTGGAAGGGCTACGACTCGCCCCGAGGACTGACGCTCTTCGCGATGCTCGCCTTCAACACGCGCTGGTTCGCGAGCCACTGGGACCAGAAGGCGGGCAAGGACGTCTTCGATCCCACGGACGGCATCTGGTACCGGGCGTTTCCCGGGATCGGCTTCCAGTTCCACCCGCTGGAGAATTTCGGAAAGCTGAACAACTTCGTCGTGCAGAAGAACACGACGCGGGCCGAGCAGCTCGCGCGGTCGTTGCTCGACCGCAGTGTCGTCCGCTCCGGCGGGCTCGCCTGGGAGTACTACTTCCGCTTCGAGGGCGGGCAGCCGCCGTGGATCTCGGGGATGGCGCAGGCGGTCGCGGCGCAGGCGCTGTCGGGCGCGGGGACGCTGCTCGCCGACCCGAAGCTCACCTCGGCCTCGCAGCGGGTCTACAAGACGGTGCCGTCGCTGACCCGCCTAGTCCAGGCGGGACCATGGATCCGGCTGTACGCCTTCAACGACGAGACCGTCCTGAACGCCCAGCTCCAGACGATCGTCTCGCTCCAGGACTACGCGGCGCAGACCGGCGACCAGGCCGCAACCAACCTGGCCTCCCAGCTGCAGGCCGCGGCCGTTGGGATGCTGCCGCGCTTCGACACCGGCTACTGGTCGCTTTACTCGCTCGGCGGGGCCGAGGCGCCGCTCGACTATCACCAGTACGTCGTCCGCCTGCTCGGGATCCTGTCGAAGCGGACTCAGGATCCGACGCTGACCACCTACGCGCAGCGCTTCGGCGACGACCTGCGGCAGCCGCCGGTCGTCAAGGAGGGTCCGGCGCCGGGGGCGATTTACCCGTGGCCGCAGGACGGCTATCGCGATTACGCGCGCTACGTCTTCTGGGTTTCCAAGCGCTCGACGGTCGGCCTGCAGATCGACCATGCCGGCTCGCCGGTCGTCGTCTCGGGCGGCTGGCACGCGATCCTCTGGAGCCCGGGGCGGATCCAACCGAGCGTGTACACGCCGAATCTGCACGCGGTCGACGTCGTCGGCAACCCCTCCGACACCGATCTGCCGCCGGTCGAGGTCCGCCGGGACACGCAGGCGCCGAAGATCAGGGCCTCGCTCGCGGCGCGCAGGCTCTACTGGCGCGGCACCGACGACGCCTCGCCGTGGCTGACGCTCAAGGTCGTGATCAGGCGGCCGGGCGCCGTGCGGACGATCTCGCTCGGCCGGGAGACGTTCCGCGGCTCGGCGCTGCTCGTCGCGCCGCCAGGGCTCTGGACCGCGACGCTCTTCGCCGCTGATTCCTCGGGGAACACGACGCAGGTCGCGCTCGGGGCTCTTCGGTAACGAGGCCGGAAGCACGGCTAACCTCTTCGTGATGGCTGCAATGCAGGACCTCGTCGAGGAGGTCGAGCGCTCGTTCGCGGAGACGCAGGAGCGCTTGTCCGATCCCTCCGTCTACAACGACCACCGCGAAGCGGCGGAGGTCGGTCGGCGCCTGAAAGAGCTCGAGGCGGCGCACAAGCTCGCGCAGGAATGGCTCGAGGCGTCTTCCGACCTCGAGGCCGCGCGCGGCGATGGCGACCTGCGCGAGCTCGTGCCGGAGCTCGAGGAGCGAGTCGACCGGCTCGAGCAGGACCTGAAGCTTGCACTCGTCGAGACCGATCCGGCCGACCGCAAGGACGTGATCGTGGAGATCCGCCAGGCCGCCGGCGGCGACGAAGCGGCGCTCTGGGCGGGCGACGTCCTCAGGATGCTGACCCGCTACGCCGAGCGGCGCGGGTTCAAGTGGGAGCAGTTGGAGGCGAGCCCGAACGCGACCGGCGGCTTCCAGAGCATCAGCTTCGCGGTCAAGGGCGACGGCGCCTATTCGATCTTCAAGTGGGAGGGGGGCACGCATCGGGTCCAGCGCGTCCCGGTGACCGAGTCCCAGGGGCGGATCCACACCTCGACCGCGACCGTCGCGGTGATGCCGGAGGCCGAGGATGTCGACGTCGAGCTCAACGACAACGACCTCAAGATCGACGTCTACCGCTCGACCGGACCGGGCGGGCAGAGCGTCAACACGACGGATTCGGCCGTCAGGATCACGCACCTGCCGACGGGCACGGTGGTCGCGATGCAGGACGAGAAATCACAGCTTCAGAACAAGACGAAAGCCCTGCGGGTGCTGCGCGCTCGGCTTTACGAGCTGGAGCGCGAGAAGCAGGCGGCCGAGCAGGCGGCGACGCGCCGCTCGCAGATCGGCACGGGCGAGCGGGCCGAGAAGATCCGCACCTACAACTATCCGGAGAACCGCGTCACCGACCACCGCGTAAAGCTCACCGTGCACAACCTCGACCGCGTCCTCGAAGGCGAGCTGGACGAGTTCACCGAGGCGCTGCAGGCCGAAGAGCGGCGGCAGGCGCTGGAAACCGCAGCGGTTTGATATCCGCGGAACTCTCCAATCGCTTCGCTCTGGAGGATTTCGATGACAGTCGGTGAGGCACTTGCTCATGGGACGGCTATCTTGGGCGCGGCGGGCATCGACACCGCTCGGCTCGAGGCCGAGTTGCTCCTGGCAAAGGCTTGTGACGACTGCGCGCGGGCGCTGCTCTACATGGAGCTGCGTCGCGAGCTGTCTCCCGAGGCCGAGGAGGGCTACGAGGCGCTGCTCGCGCGGCGCGCCCGTCGGGAGCCGCTCGCGTACATCCTCGGGCATTGGGGCTTTCGGCGCCTGACGCTGAAGACCGACAAGCGCGCCCTGATCCCGCGGCCGGAGACCGAGATCGTCGTCGAGCGGGCGCTCGAGCACCTGGACGGGGTGGGGGAGCCGGCCGTGCTCGACGTCGGTACCGGGACGGGGGCGATCGCGCTGGCGATCGTCGACGAGCACCCACGGGCGCGGGTGACCGCGATCGACGCCTCGGAGGATGCGCTGGCGCTCGCGCGCGAGAACCTCGACCTGCTCGGGATCAACGGTCGCGTCCGGCTGGTCGAGCACGACCTGACCGAAGGGCTCGGCCATGACGCCTTCGATCTCGTCGTCTCCAACCCGCCGTACGTCGAGCCGGAGGACATCGAGACGCTGCAGCCGGAGGTGCGCGACTGGGAGCCGCGGATCGCGCTCGTCGCCCGCGGCGCGACCGAGGCAGTCGCGCGCGCGGCGACTGAGGCGCTGCGGCCCGGCGGCTGGATAGTGCTCGAGATCGCCGAGAACCAGGCGGCGAACGTCGCCGGATTGCTCGGCGAGCTCGGCTACCAGCACCTTCGGGTCTCGCCCGACATGGCCGGGCGCGACCGCGTGATCGAGGCGCAATGGAGTCGCTGAGAGTCGGCAACGGTGAGGTCGAAGAAGCGGTCGCGGCCCTCCGTTCCGGGCTTCCGGTCGTCCTTCCGACCGACACCGTCTACGGCCTCTGCGCAAACCCCTACAGCGAAGCGCCGGTCCGCCGCGCCTACGAGTTGAAAGGGCGCCACGCGCTGCAGCCGAGCGCGCTGCTCGCGAGCGACGTCGACATGCTGCTCGAGTGCCTGCCTGAGCTTCGAAGCCGCGTCGGGCCGGTCTTGCGGGCTCTGCTCCCGGGCCCGCTCACGCTCGTCGTCCCGAACCCGGCGAGGCGTTACCGCTGGCTGACGGGCGCACGCCTGGACACGATCGGCGTCCGAGTGCCGGAGCTTCCGGCGCCCGCCGCCGCCGTGTTGTCACGCGCCGGGCTCGTGATGGCGACGAGCGCGAACCTGCCCGGCGGGCCGGATCCCGCGCGGCTGGAGGACGTTTCGGACGAGATCCTCGAGGGCTGCGCCGCGGCGATCGACGCCGGCGAGCTCCCGGGCGTTCCCTCGACCGTGCTCGACCTCACCGGCGACGAGCCGAGGGTGCTACGCGAGGGCGCGGTCTCCCCTGAGGAAGCGCTGGGGCGGATTACCGGCCTGGTCGGCGAGTAGCATCCGCCTAACCGACCCAGGAGTGTCCGTATGGCCGTCGCCGAGGAAACTTTCCAGCACCTGCGCACCGCCGGACTGACCGACGTCGATCCCGAGATCGCCGAGCTTCTCGGCCGCGAGCTCGAGCGCGAGCGTAATCAGATCGAGCTGATCGCGTCCGAGAACTTCACGTGGCCGAGCATCTTCGAGGCGGTTGGCAGCGTGCCGACCAACAAGTACGCGGAGGGATATCCGGGCAAGCGCTACTACGGCGGCTGCGAGGTCGTCGACGAGATCGAGCAGCTCGCGATCGACCGGGCGAAGGAGCTCTTCGGCGCCGAGCACGCAAACGTGCAGCCGCACGCGGGCGCGCAGACGAACATGGCCGTCTACATGGCGGCGCTGCAGCCGGGCGACACGATCCTCTCGCTCGAGCTCTCGCACGGCGGGCATCTGACGCACGGGCTGAAGGTCAACTTCTCGGGCCGCCTGTACACGATCGTCCACTACGGCGTCTCGCGGGAGACGAACGTGGTCGACTACGGCGAGGTGCTCCGCCTGGCCAAGGAGCACCGGCCGAAGCTGATCGTCTGCGGCGGTTCCGCGTACCCGCGCACGGTGGAGGCGGACAAGTTCCGCGAGATCGCGGACGAGGTGGATGCCCTGCTGCTCTGCGACATGGCCCACTTCGCCGGGCTCGTCGCGGCAGGCCTGCACCCGAATCCCGTCCAGCACTCCCACTTCGTCACCTCGACCACGCACAAGACGCTGGCAGGGCCTCGTGCCGGCTTCATCCTCTGCGACGAGGAGCATGCGCAGGCGGTCGACCGCGCCGTCTTCCCGGGGATTCAGGGCGGGCCGTTGATGCACACGATCGCGGCGAAGGCTGCGTGCTTCAAGATCGCGTCGACGGAGGCGTTTCGCGAGTACCAGGGCCAGATTCGCAAGAACGCCGACGTGCTCGCCGACACTCTGCAGGACGGCGGGCTCGACGTGCTCACCGGAGGGACCGACACGCATCTGCTCCAGCTCGACCTGCGCTCCACCGAGTGGAGCGGCAAGGAAGCGGAGGAGCGGTTGGCCGAGGTGAAACTGACCGTCAACCGCAACACGGTTCCCTTCGACGAGCGGCCGCCGACTGTCGCCTCCGGTGTTCGAATCGGCACGCCCGCGGCCACGATGCGCGGCTTCGACGAGTCGGACTTTCGCGAGGTCGGCCAGGTGATCGTCGAGGCGCTC
>Ga0070707_100005417_pt1 | contig 11941 bp, 8 predicted proteins | sample KBSK5502metaG_FD_65468 | JGI IMG/M metagenome (GOLD analysis project Ga0070707, IMG submission 65468) | Corn, switchgrass and miscanthus rhizosphere microbial communities from Kellogg Biological Station, Michigan, USA - KBS K5-50-2 metaG | ecosystem: Host-associated > Plants > Roots >... | reverse complement strand
GCATCAGGAAGCCTGAGGACCTACTCCTTCCGGCGAACCCTTTCGTAGGGCAACCGTTCACTGGTCATCACCCGGGCACGAACTCGATCAGGGCCGTCCGGCCGGTGCGCCGTCAGCCGTCGCGATCCATATTCGGTAGGTCATCCAAGCGACCCCCGGCGCTTGCTCGGAGACGCAGCGCCAGATCCGCACGACCGAGGTAGGAGAGGAGTGTCGACGCTGAACGCACGGACCGATCCCCCGACGGCCGCCTCGGTTCCATCGCGACCCTCGCTGCGTCCGCTGGCCGGCGCGCTCCTGACGATGTTCGTGGCCGCGTTCGCCCTTACCCCGTCCGGCACGCCGGCGTCGAACGGCGGTCCGGACGTCTCGGTCATCGTCCGCACCGTCGCCGGTGCGCAGGCGCGGCTCGAGAGCTTCGTGACCTCCGAGGGCGGCTCCATCACCGCCGACCTGCCGATCATCGACGGATTCTCGGCCACGCTTCCTCAGCGGGTCGCCGATGCGATCGGGTCGGATCCGTGGGTGCTTTCGGTCTCGCCGGACGCCGCGCTCGCGCCGCAGACGTCGTCCTACGACCCCGGCACGGACGCCAACTCGATGGCCTCGACCACGCGGTACTCGGGGGCGACGGCTTGGTGGCGCGCCGGATACACGGGAGCAGGCGTGGACGTCGCGTTGATCGACACCGGGGTCGCTCCGGTCACGGGTCTGGATGGGGCCGGCAAGGTGGTCTACGGGCCGGATCTCTCGCTTGAGTCGCAGTCGGCGGATCTGACGAACCTGGACACGTACGGGCACGGAACCTTCATGGCGGGGTTGATCGCTGGTCACGACCCGACCCTCACGGCTCCCTACGACCAGTCCTCACCCGGGGCCTACCGAGGGATGGCTCCCGACGCCCGGATCGTGAGCGTGAAGGTCGGAACGGCGGACGGTGGCACCGATGTCTCCCAAGTGATCGCGGCGATCGACTGGGTCGTACAACATGCGCACGACCCCGGGATGAACATCCGCGTCCTGAATCTCTCCTACGGCACCAACACATCGCAGCCCTACACGGTGGACCCCCTCGCGTACGCGGCCGAGATGGCATGGAAGCAGGGCATCGTGGTGGTCGCCGCGGGCGGCAATTACGGGTTCCAGAATCATCTCAATACCCAGCCGGCACTGGCGGATCCAGCCTTCGACCCGTACGTCGTCGCCGTCGGTTCGTCGGACTCGAACGGGACGGACACGCTCGCCGATGACACCGTGCCGGCCTTCTCACCGTGGCCGAAGCGCGGGGCGACCCGCGGGGTCGACATGGTGGCGCCCGGGATGCACCTGCAGGGCTTGCGGGTGCCCAACTCGTTCATCGACATCAACCATCCCGAGGGTCTGATCGACGCCCGCTACTTCCGCGGCAGCGGTACGTCCGAATCCGCGGCGATCGTCTCGGGCGCCGCCGCGCTCGTCCTCCAGAAGTACCCGAACGCCACGCCGGATCAGGTCAAGGGGCTGCTGAGCGACACCGGCTACCCGATCATCGGCAAGGCGCAACAGATCGGAGGAGGCGAGCTCTCACTCGCGTCCGCGTTGACGCTGCCCCTGCCGTTCGCATCGCAGGGGTGGCTGCCGTCCACCGGCACCGGTTCCCTGGAGCTCGCTCGTGGATCGGATCACATCTCGATGGACGGCGTGGCCCTCACGGGGGAGCAGGACATCATGGGCTCTCCGTTCGACGCGGCAGCGATGGCAGTCCTGGAAGCCCAGGGGAAGTCGTGGTCCGGCGGCATCTGGAACGGGAAGTCCTGGTCCGGCAACTCGTGGTCGGGGAACTCCTGGAGCGGCGTCTCCTGGAGCGGTCTCTCGTGGTCCGGGAGCTCCTGGAGCGGTCTCTCGTGGTCCGGGAACTCCTGGTCGGGCAAGTCCTGGTCGGGGCTCTCCTGGAGCGGCCTGTCGTGGTCGGGGAACTCATGGAGCGGCCTGTCGTGGAGCGGCGGGAATTGGTCGTGCGGGGGGTGGTCCTGATGATCCGGTGGATCGTTCGATCCCTGCAACGATCGCAGCGCTGCGCGGCCTGGGTGGCCCAACGCGATCGCTGGGACACGCGTGCCTGGCTGGCTCGCTCGTGGGGTTGACGGACCCGCGGGGGAGCGGTCGGTAGAATCGGAACCTCCGAGACCCAGGGAGCGGCCGGAGCGTGCCCATCGTCGTGATGAAGTTCGGTGGCACGTCCGTGGGAACCGTCGAGCGGATCCAGGCCGTTGCCGACCGCGTCGTTCGCGCCCGAGAGAGCGGTGACGACGTCATCGTGGTCGTCTCGGCGATGGGTGATATGACCGACGACCTGACCGCGATGGCGCTGCAGATCGCCGAGGTCCCCGACCCGCGCGAGATGGACATGCTGCTCACGGCCGGCGAGCGTATCGCCATGTCGCTGCTCGGCATCGCCCTCAACGCACGCGGCTGCCGAGCCGCCAGCTACACCGGCTCGCAAGCCGGCATCATCACCGACACCCAGCACGGCAAGGCCAAGATCGTCGAGATCCGGCCCAAACGGGTCGTCGAGGCGCTCGGGGCCGGCAACGTCGTCGTGCTGGCAGGGTTCCAGGGGCTCTCGACGCGGTACGAGATCACGACGCTCGGGCGTGGGGCGTCCGATCTGACGGCGGTCGCCATGGCGGGCGCCGTCGGAGCGGAGGTCTGCGAGATCTACACCGACGTCGACGGCGTGTACACCGCGGACCCGCGGATCGTCCCGGACGCTCGAAGGATCGGGACGATCAGCCCCGACGAGATGCTCGAGCTGGCGGCCTGCGGTGCGAAGGTCCTGCAGTCGCGTTCGGTGGAGATGGCGCGTCGCCACGGCGTGCAGCTCCATGTCCGCTCGTCGTTCGGCGATGCGCCGGGCACCTGGGTACGGGAAGATGAGGATCGGATGGAAGGCGTGATGATCTCCGGGGCGGCCCTCGACACGGACGAGGCCAAGGTCACGATCGACGACGTCCCCGACCGGCCAGGCGTCGCCGCCTCGATCTTCAAGGCGATCGCGGCCGAGGCGATCAACGTCGACATGATCGTGCAGAACGTCTCCCGCGACGGGACGACGGACATGTCGTTCACGGCCCCGCTCGCCGACCTCCCGCGGCTCGAAGGGGTGCTGGACGCGCTCGCCCGCGACATCGGCGCGGACGGGTTCAGCGTGGATCCCGGGATCGCCAAGCTTTCCCTGGTGGGCGCGGGGATGAAGTCCCATCCGGGCGTCGCCGCCGACATGTTCGACGTCCTCGCGGGCGAGGGGATCAACATCGAGATGATCTCGACCTCCCCCATCCGCATCTCGTGCGTGATCCGGAAGGATCTGGCCGACCGGGCGCTCCGCGCGGTGCACGAGCGGTTCGGGCTGGCGATAGGAGACGACTCGTGAAGGTCGCGGTGATCGGTGCCACCGGCGCGGTGGGGCGGGAGATGACCCGGATCCTGGAGGAGCGGCGCTTCCCGGTCGACGACTTCGTCCCGCTCGCGTCCGCCCGAAGCGCCGGGATGCCCGTGACGTTCGAGGGCACGGAGCACGAGGTGCGCGAGCTCACCACCGAGGCCTGTCGCGGCGTCGACATCGCTTTCGTGTCGGCCGGCAGCGACGTCGCTCGTCGGGCCCTGCCCGACATCGCCGCGAACGGCACGCTCTGCATCGACAACTCGAGCGCGTTCCGGATGGAGCTCGACGTTCCGCTGGTGATCCCTGAGGTCAATCCCGAGGCGCTCGACGGGTGGCCGAAGCCGGGCATCATCTCCGTGCCCAACTGCACCACGATCACCGCGATGCTCGCGGTGGCCCCGCTGCATCGCGCGGCCGGCTGCAGGTCGCTCGTGCTGTCCTCGTACCAGGCCGTCAGCGGTGCCGGCCACAAGGCGATCAGTGAGCTGCTCGAGCAGGTCGAGAAGTTGCGTGGCGACGAGGAGTTCCTTTCGCACCCGGACGTCTCGGCCCTGCCGGCAGGACCCGTGATGGGCAGGACGATCGCGTACAACGTCGTCCCGAAGGTCGGAGACTTCGCCCTGGACGGCTACACGGGTGAAGAACAGAAGATGATGGCGGAGCCTCGGAAGATCCTTTCCGCCCCGGACCTCCGTGTGGTCGCGACCTCGGTGCGCGTGCCGGTGCTGGTCGGGCATTCGGTCTCGATCCTCGCGGAGTTCTCTCGTCCGTTCTCGGTCGACGAGGCACGCGAGGTGCTCAACGCCGCGCCGGGCGTCGAGCTCATCGATGACCCCGCGGAGGAGGAGTTCCCAACGCCGCTCGACGCGGCGGGTCGCGACGGCGCTCTGGTCGGCCGGATCAGACAGGTCCCCGAACTCGATGATGAGCTGGTTCTGTTCAGCTGTGCCGATAACCTCCGTGCGGGCGCCGCCCTTGACGCGGTCCAGATCGCCGAGCACCTGTATAAGTAGGTCAATGCCCAACCGCTACGAACGCCGAGCCCGACGTGCCAGGATCATCGCGATCGTGGTCGTCCTGGGCATGGTCGTCGTCTTCGCGGCGGTCCTGATCGCGGCGAACGGTCAGTGAGAGCGATGATCAACTGCGTCTTCTGTTCGATCGCGGCCGAGGAGGCTCCCTCCTACAAGGTCGCGGAGTCCGACCGTGCGGTGGCGTTCCTCGATATCAACCCCGCGGCCGACGGCCACACGTTGGTGATCCCGAAGGCCCACGCCGACGACATCTGGGACCTCGAGCCCGAGGACGGCCGGGCGGTCTGGACGTTGTCGCAGGAGGTCGCCGCGTTGCTGAGCGAGCGGCTCGAGCCGGACGGGTTGACGATCTTCCAGGCGAACAGGAAGTCCGGGTGGCAGCACGTCTTCCATTTCCATCTCCACCTGGTGCCCAGGTGGACGGACGACGGGCTCAGGAAGCCGTGGGACATGACGCCCGGCGATCCGGCTCAGCTCACCGTGATCGCAGAGCGCCTGGGCACCTAGCCTTCGCTCGCGACGACGTCCCTTGAGTCTGTTGCGTCGAACGGTATATCGTGCTGGCCCTACCTACCGGGAACAGCAACCGAAGTCGACTCCCTGATGCGCCAGACGACGGCTGAGATCGAGCATCGTCCCCCTCGGATCGACCGGTTGCGCTCGATGGCCGCCGCCGCCGCCAATCGCTCCGTGCTCTCGCGGCCGATCGTGCAGGATGCCCTCGTGGCGGGCGTCCTCACCGCGACCTCGCTCGTCGGGGTGCTCGTGCACCTGCACGTCGACCTGCCGGAGGGCGGAGAGGAAGTAACGGTGCGGAGCCTCGACGCGCTCGGCCTCGTGCTCATCCTCCTCCAAACCGTGCCGCTCGCCTGGCGACGACGGGCCCCCATCACCGTCCTCGCGGTCACGATGACGGCTCTGTTCGTGTATTCCGTTGAGGGATACTTCACGTCGTTCGCCGCCCTCGGGTTCCTGGTCGCCCTATACACGGCAGCGGCGTATCGAGAGCGATCGGTTTCGATCCCCGCTGGTATCGCAGCCGCCTTCGTTGTCCTGCTGGTCGTTCTGGTGCAGAAGGAGCCGGTCGAGCCGGACGCCGTCCTGGCGGAGTTCCTCTTCGTTGGTGCGGCGTGGTTCCTGGGCGATGGCCTCCGGATCCGACGCGGCCAAGTCTTGATGTTGGAAGATCGGGCCAGCCGTTTAGAGGGCGAGCGCGAGGAGCGCGCCGAGCGTGCGGTCACCGAGGAACGGCGCGTGATCGCTCGGGAGCTGCACGACGTGGTCGCGCATAACGTCAGCGTCATCGTTGCCCAGGCCGGAGCCGCCCAACGGATCTCCGGATCACAACCCCGGGAGGCTTTGGCGGCGCTCGGCAGTATCGAGCACGCGGGTCGAGAGGCGCTGGTTGAGATGCGGCGACTGATGGGGCTGCTCCGGCCCGATGCCGAGCGGGTGACGAAACGGGCTCCCCAACCCGGTTTGGATGAGCTTGACGCGCTCGTGGGGCAGGTCGGTGAGGCGGGGGTCCCGGTGCTGCTCACCATCGAGGGGGAGCCTCGTGCCCTTCCGGTCGGACTGGATCTGTCGGCCTACCGGATCGTGCAAGAGGCTTTGACGAACGTCTTGAAGCATTCCCATCCATCACGGGTGGACGTTGTGGTGCGGTACCGGCCTGCGTCCCTCGAGCTCACGATCACCGATGACGGGGCAAGTCCCCACGAACAGGCTCAACGGATCGAGGGCGTGGACGACGACCGCGCTTCCCGGATCCGGTACGGTCACCTCGGGATGCACGAGCGTGTTGCGCTCTTCGGCGGCGAGCTCAGCGCGGGCCCGGTCGTCGGCGGGGGGTACCGCGTGTGGGCGACGCTACCGACCGACGAGGAGCCGCCGTGACGATCCGGGTCCTCGTCGCCGACGATCAGCCGCTCATGCGCGCCGCGTTCGAGATGACGCTGCGGACCGAAGATGACATCGATCTGGTGGGAGAGGCGGCCGACGGACTCGAGGCGGTCGAGCAAGCCCGTCGCCTCCTGCCCGACGTCATCTTGATGGATGTCCGGATGCCGGGGATGGATGGCGTCGAGGCGACGAGGATCTTGGCCGCCGAGGATCGAACGACCAAGATCTTGATCCTCACGACCTTCGATATCGATGAGTACGTGATCGAGGCGATCCGAGCGGGAGCGAGCGGCTTCCTGCTCAAAGACGTTCGACCGAGCGAGCTGATCGAAGCGATCAGGATCGTCGCGAGGGGCGACGCTCTCCTCGCGCCGTCGGTGACGCGGCGCCTCCTGGAGTCGATCGCCTCGTCGCTGCCGACGCCCCGACCCGCCAAGGCAAGCCTGCTCGACGTGCTGACACCGACCGAGCGCAAGGTACTCACGCTCGTGGGCACTGGAGCCTCGAACCACGAGATCGCCGCCGAGCTCTTCGTCGCTGACACGACGGTGCGCACACACATCCGTCACATCCTCGTGAAGCTTGCCCTCCGCGACCGTGTGCAAGCGGTCGTTCTCGCGTACGACTCCGGGCTCGTCCAGCCTCGCGCTGGTTAGACACCGGCGATCCTCGTCTCCGGAGACGACACGTGTTTCGTCGCACGCGACGACGACGGACGTCATCGACCTTCCTACGTTGACGTCCTACGTTCGCGGAGGGCGAGATGCGGTGGCTCATCGGGTCCAGCTTGAGGCTCCGCCGCGTCGTGGTGGTCGTTACAGCAGGCCTCGTCGTCCTCGGTATCGGGCGGCTGTGGCACGCCCCGGTCGATCCTCTTCCCGAGTTCGGGCCGCCTGCGGTGCAGGTGCAGACCGAAGCCCTCGGGCTCTCCGCTCCGGAGGTCGAGCAGCTGATCACCGTTCCGCTGGAGCAAGATCTGCTCGCAGGCGTTCCCTGGCTCGACACGATGCGCTCGGCATCGATCCCCGGTCTTTCGTCGATCGAGCTGATCTTCGATCCCGGAACGGACCTCCTTCGTGCACGGCAAGTCGTGCAGGAGCGGCTGACGCAAGCGGCCGGACTGCCCAATGTCTCGGCGACGCCGCACATGCTCCAGCCGCTCTCGTCGACCAGCAGGATCATGATGATCCGGCTCTCCTCGGCAACCGTGTCGCCGATCGAGATGTCGGTCCTCGCCCGCTGGACCATCCGGCCCAAGCTCCTGGGCGTCCAGGGGGTCGCGAACGTCTCCATCTGGGGGCAGCGGGAGCGTCAGCTCCAGGTGCAGGTCGACCCCGACCGCTTGGCGACGTACGGGCTGTCGCTCGATCGCATCATCGAAACGAGCGGGAACGCGCTCTGGGCATCGCCGCTCACTTTCCTCGAGGCATCCACCCCGGGTACCGGAGGCTTCATCGACACAGCCAACCAACGCCTCGGCATCCAGCACCTTCAGCCCATCACCACCGCTCGCGATCTCTCCAAGGTGCCGATCGAGCGAGCGAGCGGCGGCACGCTGCGTCTCGGCGATGTCGCCGACGTGGTCGAGGACCATCAGCCTCTCATCGGCGACGCCGTCTTCACCGACGATGACCCTGGCCTGTTGCTGCTGGTCGAGAAGTTCCCCGGAGCGAGCACACTCGACGTGACGCACGAGGTCGACCGGGCCCTCGATGCGCTCCGGCCGGGTCTCTCCGGGGTCACGCTCGACCCGACCATCTACCGGCCCGCCGGCTACATCGAGCGGAGCGCAGCCAACCTGCGTACCGCCCTCCTGATCTCCCTCGTGCTCGTGATCGTCGCCCTCGGCGCGATCCTGCTGGGGTGGCGCAGAACCGTCATCGGGGTCGCCTCGATCCTCTCGTCACTCTCGATCGCGTGGCTCGTCCTGTTCCTCCGTGGGACGACGATCAACTCGATGGTGCTGGCCGGTCTCGTGATGGCTCTCGCCGTGGTGATCGACGATGCGGTGGTCGACCTCGAGAGCGTTGCTCGGCGTCTGCACCGACAACGCTTGAACGGGGTCGAGCCGACGGCAACGACGGTCGTCATCGAGGCGTCGCTCGAGATGCGAAGCGCGGCCACGTATGCCACCTGGATCGTGATCGCGGCCGTGGTTCCACTGCTCTTCCTGCGGGGGGCGGTGGCCCCGTTCATCCCGCCGGTCGCTCTCTCCTTCGTGCTGGCGATCGTGGCCTCCATGGTCGTCGCTCTGCTCGTCACGCCCGCGTTGTGCTTGCTCCTCCTTCAGCGGGCGCCTCTCGAGCGCCGCGGATCCTTCGTCGTGGGATCGGTCCAGCGCGGGTACGACCGGCTGTTCACGGCAACGAGCCGCTCGCCGCGTCGCACGTACCTGGGGGCGGGCGCGGTCGTCCTCGCTGGTCTCGTCGCCATCCCCTTCCTCGGATCGTCGGCGCTCCCTGCTTTCCGAGACGGGAACGTGTTGATCGACCTGCGTGCCGTGCCCGGCACCTCGCTCCCGGAGATGGACCGGATCACGGATCGCGTGGGACACGAGTTGGGGTCCCTCCCCGGTGTGCTCGGTGTCGGGGCGCATATCGGCCGGGCGATCACGTCAGACCAGGTGGTCGGCGTCGATGCCGCCCAGCTCTGGGTGAGCGTGGACCCGGATGTCGACTACAAGGCGACCGTCGACTCGATCGGGGCCGTCCTCGAGGGGTACCCGGGGATCGAGCACGCGGTCCGGACCTACTCCGACGAGAGGATCGGCACCGTGCTGCCCGCACCTGGCAGCCCGATCGTGGTCCGTCTCTACGGCCAGGACCTCCAGGTGCTCCGGGCGAAGGGGGATGAGATCAGCGCCGCGATGACCGGGACCGGCGGGATCGTCCATCCGAGCGTGGAGCTCCAACCACAGCAACCGACGGTGAACGTGAAGGTCGACCTGAGAGCGGCCGAGCGGTTCGGCGTCGTTCCGGGCGACGTGCGCCGTGCCGCAGCCACCTTGTTGTCCGGGATCGGTGTGGGCAGCCTCTTCGAGCAGCAGAAGGTGTTCGACGTCGTCGTGTGGGGAACTCCCCGCACGCGCAACAGCTTGCACAGCGTCCAGGACCTCTTGATCGACACTCGCGGTGGTGGCCACGTCCGTCTCGGGCGGGTGGCGGACGTGGCGATCGCCTCGACGCCAACCGTGATCAAGCACCAGGACATCTCGAGGAGCCTCGACGTCACGGCCGGCGTGGACGGCCGGGACGTCGAGGCGGTGGCCGACGATGTCCGGAACGCGATCGGCCAGATCGCGTTCCCGCTCGAGTACCACGCCGAGCTCGTCGGGGATTTCGCGGAGCGGCAGGCGGCCGACCGGCGCGCCCTCGCGGTCGCGGTCGCTGCCACGATCGGCATCCTCCTGCTGCTGCAGGCTGCTCTTGGAAGCTGGCGACTGGCGGCGATGTCGTTCCTCGTCCTGCCGCTGGCGATGGTGGGTTGCGTGCTCGCCCTTGTCGTGGCGGGTCTGGACGTTTCGCTCGGATCGGCGGCGGGGTTCGTCACGATCCTCGCCATCAGCATGCGGAGCGGCATCACGCTGCTGCGGCACTACCAACATCTCGAGCGGGTCGAAGGCGTCGCGTTCGGCCAGGCGCTGATCCAACGCGGTTCGCGCGAGCGGTTCGTCCCGATCGTGGTGACCGCGGTCGCCTCCGGTCTCGCGCTCGTCCCGTTCGCCCTCTCGGGCAGCCTCGCGGGCCAGGAGGTCATGCATCCGATGGCGATCGCGACCCTCGGAGGCCTCGTCACGTCGACGTTGCTGGTCCTCTTCGTCGTCCCGAGCCTCTACCTGCGATCCGGGTCGACCCCAGCCGCCGAGCCCGCGCCGACGGACGTCGTCTTCGTCCCCGAGATCGAACGCGTGTCGGAGAGCTGAGCGAGAGGAGGAGGGATGCGGTTCCGTTACGGAGGGGTCGTCCCGGCGGTCATCGTTCTCGGGCTCGCGCTCACGGCGTGCTCGGACACGTCGGCGCAGCACGAGAGCGGCGCGAGCGACGTCGCCACGGTGGAGCCGATCGAAGGAAGCGACGTCGCTCGGGTGACCCTCTCCGAGGACGCCGCCCGGAGGCTCGACATCACGACCGCACGTATCAGGGAGCTGCGGGGCGGTCGGAAGGCGCGCACCGCGATCCCGTACGCAGCGGTGCTCTACGACCCGAACGGCGACACGTGGGCGTACACGAACCCCGAACCCCTGGTGTTCGTCCGCTCGCCGATCAGCGTGGTCACCATCGAAGGGAACAGGGCCGTTCTGTCCGCCGGTCCCCCGGCCGGGACCCGGGTCGTGACGGTGGGAGCGGCCGAGCTGCTCGGCACCGAGTACGAGGTCGGGGAGGAGTGAGCGCGGGCACGCGCGGCCGGCCATGTTGCGTTGGATCGTCGGATCGAGCCTGAAGTTCCGTTACCTCGTCGTCGCGTCGGCGGGCGCGATGCTGTTCTTCGGCGTGGGTCAGCTCGAGGTCATGCCGGTCGATGTCTTCCCTGAGTTCGCCCCTCCGCGTGTCGAGATCCAGACGTCCTGCCTCGGGCTCTCGGCCGCCGAGGTGGAATCCCTGGTCACGATCCCCCTCGAGCAGTCCCTGAACGGGATCCCCCAGCTCGACACGATCCGTTCGAAGTCGGTGCCGCAGTTGTCGTCGATCGAGCTGTTCTTCCGCCCGGGGACGGACATCTTGGAAGCCCGGCAGCTGGTCACGGAGCGGATGGCGTCGGTCATCCGCACCATCCCCACCTGGGCGAGCCCGCCCGTGATGATGCCGCCCGTCTCCACGACCGGGCGCGTCATGGAGGTGGGGCTGTCCTCGGACACCATCAACCTCCGGGACATGTCGATGATCGCGTACTGGACGATCAGGGGACGGCTGCTCCGGGTCCCCGGCGTGGCCAACGTGGCCATCTGGGGCGAGCGGATCAAGATGCCGCAGGTTCGGGTGATCCCGGACCGTCTGGCGAAGTACGACCTCACGCTCGACCAGGTCATGACGACCACCGCCGACGCGGTGGATTCCGGGATCCTCCGATTCTCGAACGGAGCCGTGATCGGCAAGGGCGGTTTCTTCGACACCCCGAACCAGCGGCTCCAGGTCCAACACACGTTGCCGGTCCTCACGCCGGAGGACCTTGCGCAGGTCTCGGTCGCGCGTCGACATGGCCGGACGCTCACCCTGGGTGACGTCGCCGTCGTGAGAGAAGGGACCTTGCCGCTGATCGGCGACGCGGTCATCAACGACGGGCCGGGGCTGATGCTCGTCGTCGAGAAGTTCCCGTGGGCCAACACGCTCGAGTTGACCCGCGGGGTCGAGGACGCCTTGCGTGAGCTCCAACCTGGACTCCCGGGCTTGGAGATGGACCCCACCATCTTCCAGGCGGCTGACTTCATCGATCTCGCCATCCACAACCTCACCCGTGCACTGATCATCGGCTCGCTCCTGGTCCTCCTCGTGATCGGGCTGTTCCTCTTCGAGTGGCGTACCGCGCTCATCAGCGTGATCGCGATCCCGCTGTCGTTGTTGACGGCCGCCCTCGTGCTCGATCG
>Ga0070707_100005415_pt1 | contig 11941 bp, 8 predicted proteins | sample KBSK5502metaG_FD_65468 | JGI IMG/M metagenome (GOLD analysis project Ga0070707, IMG submission 65468) | Corn, switchgrass and miscanthus rhizosphere microbial communities from Kellogg Biological Station, Michigan, USA - KBS K5-50-2 metaG | ecosystem: Host-associated > Plants > Roots >... | reverse complement strand
CGCGACATCAAGCCGGAGAACATTCTACTCTCCGACGGGCACGCGCTCCTGATGGACTTCGGGATCGCGCGGGCGATGTCCTCGGCGGACATGACCTCGCTCACCCTGTCCGGGCTGGCGATCGGGACGCCCGCCTATATGCCCCCGGAGCAGGCGTCTGGGGATCAGACGCTCGACGGACGCGCGGACCTCTACGCACTCGGCTGCGTGTTCTACGAAATGCTCGCCGGGCATCCGCCCTTCTGGGGATCGACCCCCCAGGAAATCTTGAGACGGCACGCGCTCGATGCGGTTCCGCCATTGCGGACCGGTCGACCGGACTTGCCGGTGTCGGTCGAGCGCGTCGTGGCGCGCGCACTCGCGAAATCGCCGGCAGATCGGTTTGCGACAGCCGGTGAGTTCCGTGCGGCCTGCGAGCACCTCGATGCGCCGGCGCCGTCACGACCGGGCATCCGGCATGGGCTCCTCGCGCTGACCGGCGCGGCGGCGCTCCTGATCGTATGGCTGGTGGCCCAAAAGTCAGCCCGCCAGTCCGGAGGGACCCCGGGGATCGCTGGACCCCCGCGGTCGGTGGCTGTAATGCCATTTCGCAACGTCGGTGGGAACCAGGAAAACGAAGCTTTCAGCGACGGGCTTTCGGAAGAGATCGCGACGACCCTCGGGCGGCTCGAGGGCTTTGACGTCAGGGGGCCGCGCTCGGCGTTCAGCTTCAAGGGCGGGCGTTTCACGCTGCGCGAGGTGGGCGAGAAGCTTGGCGTGGAGTACCTGGTGGACGGCAGTGCCCAGCCGGGAGAAGGACGGGTGCGGGTTCGGGTCCAGCTGGTTCGCGCGCGATTGGACTCCACGATCTGGGCCGGCGTATACGACCGGCCCGCCGGAGACGTCTTCGCGATCCAGGACGAGATCGCGCGGGCGATCGCCGGAGAGCTTCGCATTCACCTCAGCGGCGGGCCGGGCCGCGAGCTCGCCCATCGCGTTACGGTGAACCCCGAGGCCTACGAGCTGTATCTCAAGGGCCGCTACTTCTTCGCGGCGCGGGACTCGGCGAGCCTCCGCACGGCGCAGCATTATTTCGAGGCTGCCATTGCGAAGGATAGCGCCTTCGCGCTGGCCTATGCCGGGCTGAGCGATGCCCTGAGCCAGCATTCGGTGTTCGGATACTCGCCGGCGAGGATCAGCTTCCCCAAGGCACAGGAATATGCCAATACTGCTCTCGCCCTGGACAGCACCCTGGCGGAGGTGCACGGCTCGCTCGGGTTCATCGCCCTGTTCTATGAATGGGACTGGGCCAAGGCTGCTCAGGAACTCAACCTCGCGGAACAGCTGAGCCCCAATTACTCCGCGGTGCCACTCTTCCGGGCCTGGCTCCTGGTGGCCAGGGACAGTCTCGATGCGGCCGTCGCGGAGGGGCGGCGGGCGATTGCGCTCGATCCGTTCTCCCCAGTCATCAATACCCGCATGATCTCGTTCCTGTTCTACGCACGCCGCTACCAGGAGGCGCTCGACCAGGCGCAACGGACCGCGGATCTGGACGTCACCTTCTTTCAACAGCGGATCGAGCGATCCCGGGTGCTCGTCTGGATGGATCGATGCCGGGAGGCGCTGGCCCAAATCACCAACGCGCCGCCGCAATCGGCGCCGGTCCTGACGGGGGTTCGGGGCTTAGCCCTGGCGCGGTGCGGAAACCGTGCGGCGGCAGTACAGGAACTCGAGCGGATGAGGGCGGAAGCTCGCGAGGGAAAGTATGTCACCCACTATCCACGCGCCCTGATCCTCGCGGGCCTGGGCGAGGGTGAGGCGGCACTGACCGAACTGGAGCAGGCCTACCAGGACCGGGAGTGGGCCATGTTCACGATCAAGAATGAACCAGCCTTCCGGACGCTCAGATCCCATCCGCGGTTCATCCGGTTGATCCGGCAGGTCGGGCTTCCCAACTGAACAGGCACCCTGTCGGGTCGCTCGCTCAGCCCCCGGCCCCATGGCACTTCTTGTACTTCTTCCCGCTCCCGCAGGGGCAGGGATCGTTTCGCCCGACTTCGGGGACCCCGCCGGAGGGCGGACCCAGGCGACCGAGCGGCGTCTCGACGCGCGGAGGCGGACCCCCCATCGGCCCGGTGCTGGTGCGGGAAGGGCCCCCGAACAATTCGTCGGTGCCGCTCCGCGGTGTGGGCATCGGCGGAGGGGGCGGCGGCTGCCGGGGCGGTTCTGCGCTCACGGTGATTTTGAGATACCGCTCGGTGAAGGTCGCCTGAATGTCGCGCATCAGGTCCTCGAACATCTCGAAGGCTTCCTTCTTGTACTCGACCAGCGGGTCTTTCTGTCCGTAGGCCCGGTACTGAATCGCGTTGCGGAGCTGGTCCAGGTCGTAGAGGTGATCCTTCCACTTCTCGTCGATCACCGAGAGCATGACCTGGGACAGAATCTGCTGGTCCACGTCCTGGAGCCCGAGCCCGCGGCCGAATTCCCGCAGGTAATCCACTTTCCGGTGGAACGCCGCCTCACCCTCCGCCTGCGCGGCTTTGATCGCCGCCTCGAGATCCCTGGTGAGCGCGGCGTCGGCGAGCGCGTCGGGCGTCACCAGGAACTGCAATGACAGCGCGTCGATCAGCGCTTTCCGGTCCCAGTCCTCCGGCCGGTCGAACTCGGCGAGGAATTTCCGCACCGCGTGGTCGAGGGCCGTCGCGATCATCAGCCGCGCTTCGGCCTTGAGCTCTTCCCCCCGCTCCAGGGCGAACAGCCGGAGGGAGTAGGCCACTTCGCGCTGCTGGTTCATCACGTCGTCGTATTCAAGCAGCCGCTTCCGGGACTGGAAATTCTGCAGCTCGACCCGCTTCTGGGCCGACTCGATCGCCTTCATCACCAGCATCCCGGTGATGACTTCCCCCTCCTCGGCGCCGGTCTTGTCCATGTACCGGGCGATCCGGTCCGACCCGAAGAGCCGCATCAGATCGTCTTCCAGCGAGAGGAAGAAGAGCGACGCGCCCGGGTCGCCCTGCCGTCCCGCGCGGCCCCGCAGCTGGCGGTCGATCCGGCGCGACTCGTGCCGCTCGGTGCCGAGGATCTGGAGTCCGGCCTCTCCGGTGGAAAGGTCGAGGTCCTTCCCGAGTTTGATGTCGGTCCCACGGCCCGCCATGTTGGTGGCGATCGTGATCGCGGCCTTCTGTCCCGCGCCGGCGACGATTTCCGCCTCGCGCTCATGGTACTTCGCGTTCAGCACCTCATGCTTGAGGCCGCGGCGCTTGAGCATTTTCGAGAGCGTTTCCGAGACGTCAACCGAGGTAGTGCCGATCAGAATCGGAAGCCCGAGACCGTGCAGCCGCTCGATCTCGTCGTTCACCGCGTTGTACTTCTCGCGCCGGGTCTTGTAGATCCGGTCGGTGTGGTCTGTCCGGCGGATCGGCTTGTTGGTCGGAATCACCGCGACTTCGAGACCGTAGATCGAGTAGAACTCACCCTCTTCCGTTTCGGCCGTGCCGGTCATGCCGGCCAGCTTGTCGAACATCCGGAAATAGTTCTGGATCGTGATCGTGGCGAGCGTCTGGGTCTCGCCCTTGATCTGCACCCCTTCCTTCGCCTCGACCGCCTGGTGCAGGCCGTCGGCCCAGCGGCGCCCGTCCAGGACCCGGCCGGTGAACTCGTCCACGATCTTGACCTGGTTGTCCTGCACCAGGTAGTCGACGTCCTTCTCGTAGAGCGAATGCGCCTGCAGCAGCTTGTGGATCAGGTGGAGCTTCTCGCTCTTGCCGGCATACTCCGCCTCGACCTGCTGCCGCGCCGCCAGCTTCTCGGGCACCGAGAGATTCGGGTCGCGCTCGATGTGGTGCACCGCTTCCGAGATGTCGGGCACCAGGAACAGGGTCGGATCGTCGGGGGAGAGCGCCGCCGCCCCCTGGTCGGTCAGGTGGACCGAGTGTCCCTTCTCGTCCAGGACGTAGTAGAGCGCCTCTTCGAGGCCGCGCATCGTCTGCTGCCGGGACGGCTGCTTCCGGTCCGCGATGTAGTTCAGCTCCGCCCGCTGGACCAGCTGCTTGACGCCGGTTTCGTTGAGCATCTTGAGGAGCCGCTTGTTCTTCGGCATCCCCAGCTGGGCCTGGAAGAGCTTGACCGCCGCGTCCTCCTTCTGCTTGTCGTCCGCCAGCATCGGCTCGGCTTCGGCCATGAGCTGGTTGACGACCGCCGTCTGGCGGCGCACCAGATCGGACACGGGCCGGTTGAACAGCGTGTACTTCTCGTCGCCGTCGTTCCCGACCGCGCCGCTGATGATCAGCGGGGTCCGCGCTTCGTCGATGAGGATCGAGTCCACTTCGTCGACGATGGCGTAGGCGTGCTCGCGCTGCACCCGGTGCTCGAGCGAAAACACCATGTTGTCGCGGAGATAGTCGAAGCCGAACTCGTTGTTGGTGCCGTAGGTGATGTCGGCATTGTACGCATCCCGCCGCGCTGCCGTCGAGGGCTCGGTGTCGTCGATGCACCCGACCGTCAGACCCAGGTAGCGGTAGATGTGGCCCATCCACTGGGAGTCGCGCCGCGCCAGGTAATTGTTGACCGTGACCAGGTGCGCCCCGCGTCCGGAGAGCGCGTTCAGGTACAGCGGGAGGGTGGCGACGAGCGTCTTGCCTTCGCCGGTAGCCATTTCGGCGATCCGGCCCCGGTGCAGCTCGATTCCGCCGATGAGCTGCACGTCGTAGGGGACCATGTCCCAGATCAGCTCGTGCCCCGTCACCATCACCGAGGTGCCAAGGAGCCGCCGGCAGGCTTCCCGGACGGTCGCAAACGCTTCCGGAAGGAGGTCGTCCAGCACCACCTTGAGCGCCCGCTTGTATTCCCCTTCGAGCTGGTGGGCTTTTTCCTCGAGCCGGGTCCGCTCCACCGGATCTTCGCAGTGGTGCTTGGCCTGCCGCGCTTCCTCGAGCTCACGCTTGAGCGCGCCGGTGCGCTCCGCGATCCGCTCGCGGAAACGGGCCGTCTGTCCCTTCAGCTCGTCCTCACTCAGTCCCCGGAGCAGCTCCTCCTGACGGTGGATTTCCTCCACCATCGGCGTCAGCCGCTTGACCTCGCGCGCCTGGCGGGTTCCGAAGACTTTCTCGACCAGTGTCTTGATCATGCGTTCCTATTCTTCCCCATACAGCCGGTGGGTGGCGATGTAGTCCGCCACCGCGTCCGGCACCCAGTAACGAATCGAGCGTCCCTGACGGACCCGCTCGCGAATGGCCGTCGAGGAGATGTCGATGTGCGGCACCGTCCGCCGCCCTTCCGCCGACCCCTCCCGTGCAAAGACCTCCACGCGCGCCAGCGAGGGAATCGCCTCCGACTCCCGCCACTGCGGCAGCTCGCGGGCGGCATCCGCGCCGAGCAGAAGCACCAGCTCCGCGTCCGGCTCCCGGGCCCGGAAGTCGCGCAGCGTGTCCACCGTGTAGGAGGGACCTTCGCGCGACAGCTCCGATCGGTCGGCCCGGAGTCGCCCGTCGCCCCGAACCGCGAGCTCGGTCATGACTGCGCGGTGTTCCGCCGTCGCCCCGTGCCCGGCCTGCTTGAGCGGCTGCGCGCGCGCCACCACCAGGCGCACCTCGTCGAGCGCGAGGGCGTCGGCCAGCGCGCCGGCGGCGATCAGGTGGCCGTGATGGATCGGGTCGAACGAGCCACCCAAGACTCCGATCCGCACCCTACGGCTTCTCCCCGGGCGCGGCGCTCGGAGCGGGGCAGAGCCGTCTGGGCCCCGTCGGCGAGGGGTGGAACTGGACGATGTAGGCGCAGGTTTCCTTCAGATCTTCCTGGTAGTCCCGAATCTGATACGCCCGCACCAGGTGCTCCAGGGCCCCGGGGACGACCGCCGCGCGCGGATAGGTCGCGATGACGCCGCGGAAGAGCAGGATCGCTGATTCGTACGCTTTGTATTTGAAATAGAACAGCGCGTTCTTGTACTCCTTGGCAGCGAATTTTTCCGCCAGCTCGTTCAGCCTGAGCCCCGCACGCGCCGCGGCCGGGCTGCCCTCGTAGCGGGTAAGCACCTCCTGGTAGACCGTCCGGGCCGTTTCGCCGTACGTCGGATCGAGCTCGGCTCGCCGCCAGAGGTCGGCGTAGGCATCGCCGGCCCGGACCAGCGCATCCGGCGCCAGCGGATCATCGGGCCGCTCGTCGGCCACCCGGCGGAATTCCCGCACCGCCTGCAGCGCGTTTCCCTGGGCGAGCTGAATCTCCGCGAGGTAGAAGTGGAGCTTGAGATATCGCGGATCGGTCGCCGGCAACATCGGTGCGGCGCGGTCCAGCTGCTTCTGGGCTTCCGACCAGTCGCTGCGATGGAACGCCGCTTCCGCCCGCGTCCACACCGAGTCCACCGACACCGGGGGCGGCGTGGTGACCGGACCCTTTTTGCCACAGCCCGCAAGAAGCGCCGTTGCGGCCACGAGCTGTACGCGGAACAGAATCATCGAGTCCGACCTTCCGTCTCTGCCGGCGGTGCAGTCGCCAGCGCATTGAGCTTTGCCGTTGCCATCTTGATCAGCGAGTCGGGCGCGGCGGCGGCAGAGATGACACTCTGGTAGGCCAGCGCCGCCCCGAGCACGTCTCCCTGGCCAAGCCGGGCATCTCCCAGACCTACCGATGCCCGCCAGCCCCACGGCGACGCGCCCGCGGCGGTCACCGCTTCCTCGAACCACCGTTCGGCCGCCTCCGGCTGCTGGCTGGCCAGGGCGTCGAGCCCGAGCCGCACCGCGCAGACGCTCATGCCCTCCGAGGCGGTTTTCCGGAGCCCATTGTCCCGGGTCCGCCGCAAGACCGTTTTCAGAGTGCGCGAGGCCCCCTCACAGTCGGTGGTGACGCGTTGCGCGCCGCCGACCGCGACCAGCAGCGAATCGACGATTCTGGCATCGGTCGCCGACGCGAGCGCTGCGGGAAGGAGTCCGAGCGCCTCCATTGCCGGCAAGCCGGTGCTCGATGCCATCGCGAAGCGCCCCAGCGGGCGGCCGGGCGCAGCGGTGCGGAGCGATCGCACCGCGGCCGCCAGGTGCACCATCTCGACGTCGCCGGCACGTTCCGCCATGCGGGCGGCGCGCTCGAGGCCCGCGGCCGCCTCGGTGCTGCGCGAGTGATCGGCCGCCTCCAGCTGCGTGAACGCCTCGACGGCCGTGCCGAGATCCCGCTCGTGGAGTGCAGCGCTCCCCAGCTTGGCCCAGATCCTCGCGCGTCCGCCACTCTTCTGCGCGGCGCGGTACTCCGCCATCGCCTGCGAGAACCGGCCTTCCCGATAGGCGCGGTCACCCAGGCGCTCGTGATCCGCCGCCGCCTTGCCGCAGCCGGCGAGCGAGAGCGCCAGGAAGAGCCCGCTCCGCTTCACGACGGGAGCCGTTTGGCCATCGCCAGATAGGCCTCGATGCGGACATTCTTGGGCCGCTGGGCGCGACACTTGCCCCAGATTTCCGCCGCGGCCGCGGCATCGCCGCTGAGATAATGGGCCAGGCCGAGCGAGGCCTGCGCATCCAGAAAATCAGCGTGCTCCGCGAGGATCTTCTCCAGCTCCTCGCGCGCCTCCAGAGGCCGGCTGGCTTCGAGCAGCAGGCGAGCCAGCCGATACCGCAAATCATGGAAGGCGGGACCGAGTGCGACCGCGCGGCGGAGCTCTTCGATCGATGCATCGAGCGCCCCCGCCTCGGCGTAGGCTTCCCCCAGCTCGGCGTGCAGGTTGGCCAGCCGCGCCGAGACCGGGCGCGAAAAGCCGCTTCCGGTGGGCGCGCCATGATCGGAAGCGGCCCGGAACGCTTCCTCCGCCTCATCCCCGCGACCCAGCTCATTCAGCAGGATGCCGCGATGGATGTTGGCCTCGATGTACCGGGGATTCAGTGCCAGCGCGCGCTCGAATTCCGTCAGTGCCCGCTCGGTGTGTCCAAGCAGCGCGAGGGAGAGCCCGAGCAGGTGATGCGCGTCCGCAAAGCTCCGGCCCGAGGAGATGAGCTCCTCGAGCAGATGCACGGCACCGTAATAGTCCTGTACGGCGAAGCGCTCGCGAGCCTGGGCGAGCAAATGATCGGCGCTGACCTGCATTCCGTCCGTCCCTTGATGAGCCGCTAAAGATAATGCCGGACTCAGCTTGAGACGATTGTGCGGAAGTACTGGATGGTTCGGGCGAGTCCGTCCTCGAGGGGGACCTTCGGCTCCCAGCCCAGCTCGGTGCGGGCGAAGGTAATGTCGGGCCGCCGCACCTTCGGGTCGTCCTGGGGCAGCGGCTTTCGAACGATCGGCGACCGGCTCCCGGTCATTGCCTTCACCCGGTCGGCCAGCTCGGCTACCGTGAACTCTCCGGCGTTGCCGAGGTTGGTCGGATCGCTCCGGTCACTCAGGAACAGCCGGTAGATCCCTTCCACCAGATCGGAGACATAGCAGAACGAGCGGCTCTGCCGGCCGTCGCCGTAGATGGTGATCGGCTCCCCGCGAAGCGCCTGGACGATGAAGTTCGACACGACCCGGCCATCCTTGGGGCGCATCCTCGGACCGTAGGTATTGAAGATGCGCACGATCCGCGTGTCGGTGCCGTAGGTGCGCCGGTACGACGAGGTGATCGCTTCGGCGAATCGCTTGGCCTCGTCGTACATGGCGCGCGGGCCCACCGGATTGACGTTGCCCCAGTAGCTCTCCGGCTGCGGATGCAGCAACGGATCGCCGTAGACTTCGGATGTCGAGGCCAGGAAAAACCGCGCCTTTTTTTCCTGGGCCAGGGCGAGGCAGCGGTGGGTTCCATAGCTGCCGACCATCAGCGTCTCGATCGGCCATTGCTGATAGTCGGGAGGGCTGGCCGGTGAGGCGAAGTGGAGGACACCGTCGACACGGCCGGGCACCGAAAACGGCTGCGAGACATCCTGCTCGACGAATCGGAATCGGCGTACCGTCGCCAGGTGCGCGAGATTCTCCGGACGTCCGGTGATGAAATTGTCGAACCCGAGCACCTCGTGTTTCTCGGCCAGCAGTCGATCGACGAGGTGGGAGCCGAGAAATCCCGCCGCCCCGGTCACGACGAGTCTCACGGGCGGCGCCTGCCGATGCCGTGATACTCGAATCCGAGACGGGTCATCCGGTCCGGATCGTAGAGATTCCGCCCGTCGAAAATCAGCGGCGCCTTGAGCGCCGCGCGCATACGTTCGAAATCGGGGGTGCGATAGACCAGCCACTCCGTCACGATCACCAGGGCATCGGCCCCGGCCAGCGCGTCATAGGGATCCCGCGCGTAATACAGCCGTTCCCCATAGATCTCCCGGGCGACTTCTATCGCCTTCGGATCGTGCGCGCGCACACTGCCCCCCGCCGCCAGAATCCCGTCGATCAGCGGCAGCGCGGGGCTCTCCCGCATATCGTCGGTTTCCGCCTTGAAGGAGAGTCCCCAGACCGCCACCTGGCGGCCGCGAAGATTGCGCCCCAGGCGTTCGGAGAGCTTGGTGAGGAGGACCCGCTTCTGCCGCTCGTTGACGGCCTCGACTGCCTCGAGCAGCGACGGCTCCATTCCCATTTCGTGCGCGGTCCGGATCAGCGCCTTCACATCCTTCGGAAAGCAGGAGCCGCCATACCCGGGACCCGGAAAGAGGAACGCCGGACCGATCCGGTTGTCGCTGCCGATGCCGCGGCGCACCATGGCGACGTCCGCGCCGACCCGCTCGCAGAGATCGGCGATCTGATTCATGAACGAGATGCGCGACGCCAGCATCGCGTTGGCGGCGTACTTGGTCACTTCCGCGGACGGGATGTCCATGAACAGGATCGGGTTGCCGGTGCGAACGAACGGAGCGTACAGCTCGGCCATCACGTCTCGCGCGTCGTCGCTGTCGACGCCGAGCACGACCCGATCGGGCTTCATGAAGTCTTCGATCGCCGCCCCTTCCTTCAGAAACTCCGGGTTCGAACAGACGTGGAAGGGGGAGCGGGTTTCGGCGCGAATGGCGGCGCGCACCCGTTCCGCCGTTCCGACCGGAACCGTCGACTTGGTCACCACCACCTTGCACTCGTTCATGTGCTGGCCGATGGTGCGGGCCACGGAGATGACGTGCTGCAGATCCGCGGAGCCATCTTCATCGGGGGGGGTTCCCACGGCGACGAACACGACCTGGCCGTGCTCGACCGCCGCACCGACGTCGGTGGTGAATCGCAACCGCCCCTCTTCCTGGTTGCGGCGCACCATCGACTCGAGGCCGGGCTCGTAGATCGGAATGTCACCGGCGGAGAGCCGCGCGATCTTTCGCGCGTCCACGTCGGCGCAGACGATATCGTTGCCGGTTTCGGCGAGGCAGGCACCCGCGACCAGGCCGACATACCCGCTGCCGACGACTGTCACCCTCATCGCGGCAACGACCGCCGCAATGCGTTCCTGGTATCGACCATCGCCCGGGCGTTGGCGCGGATCAGGTCGTAGTCGAGCGAGGAATGGTCGGTCACGATCATCACGCAATCCGCTCCGGCCACCGTTTCCTTGGTAAGGGGAAGCGAGGCGAAGCGATGGCCGTCTTCCTCGAACACGGGAACGTAGGGATCGTGATAGCCGACCTTGGCGCCCTGCTGCTCCAGCAGCCGGATGATGTCGAGCGCCGGACTCTCACGCAGGTCTTCGATGTCCTTCTTGTAGGCGACGCCCACGATGAGCACGCTGGAGCCGCGGACCGCCCGGCCCACCTCGTTCAGCGCGTCGCCGACCTTGCGAACCCAGAACACCGGCATCTCGGTGTTGAGCTCACCGGCGAGGTCGATGAAGCGGGTCTTGTAGTTGAGCCCGCGCATCTTCCAGGCGAGGTAATGGGGATCGATCGGGATACAGTGCCCGCCGAGTCCGGGCCCGGGCGTGAATTTCATGTAGCCGAAGGGCTTGGTGGCGGCGGCGTCGATCACTTCCCACACATCGACGCCCAGCTTGTCGCAGACGATCGCCATTTCGTTGACCAGCCCGATGTTCACGCTCCGGAACGTGTTCTCCAGGAGCTTGACCAGCTCCGCCGCTTCCGTCGTGGACACCGGCACCAGTGAGTCGATCGCGGGCTGGTACAGCGCGCAGACGACCCGGCGGCAATCCTCGGTGATACCTCCCACCACTTTCGGAGTGTTTTTCGTCTGGTAGACGGGGTTGCCGGGATCCACGCGCTCGGGACTGAAGGCGAGGAAGAAGTCGGTGCCCACCTTGAGGCCGGTCGACTCGAGCGCCGGAAGCATGATCTCCCGCGTGGTGCCCGGGTAGGTGGTGCTTTCGAGAATGATCGCCTGACCCGGCCGGAGGACCTTCTTGATCGTCTCGGTCGCGGCGACGATGTAACTGACGTCGGGATCCTTGAATTTCGAAAGCGGCGTCGGCACGCAGATGGAGATCGCGTCCGCTTCACGGAGGAGGCCCCCGTCGGTCGTCGCGCTGAAGCGGCCCGAGGCGAGGATCTCCTTCATCTGGGTATCCGGCACGTCCTTGACGTGGGAATGCCCGTTGTTCAGCCCGTCGACGACCCGCTGGCTGACGTCGAAGCCGACGACACGATAGCCGGCGTGAATCAGCTCGACCGCGAGCGGGAGACCGACATAGCCCAGCCCGATGACGCCGAAGAGCACGTCGCGCGATTCCGCCTTCTTGATCAGTTCTCCAGCCACCGACATGGTTGCACCCATGAGAGTCGTGAGTCCTCAGTCGTCAGTCGTCAGTCGTCAGTCGTCAGTCGTCAGTCTTCGGTCGTCAGTCTTCAGTCGTCAGTCGTCAGTTGTAGAAGTCGCGGACGGCGCCGACCACCGCATCCAGCTGCGCTTCGCTGAGTTCCGGATACACCGGCAGCGAAATCACGTCCTGCATCGCCGCCTCGGTCACCGGCAAACTGCCCGGCTGGTATCCCAGGTGCGCGAAGCAGGGCTGGAGGTGGAGTCCAAGCGGGTAGTAAACAGCACAACCGATGCCGCGCCCGCGCAGGTGCTCCTGCAGCGCATCCCGGCGGTCGAC
>Ga0070707_100005413_pt1 | contig 11943 bp, 11 predicted proteins | sample KBSK5502metaG_FD_65468 | JGI IMG/M metagenome (GOLD analysis project Ga0070707, IMG submission 65468) | Corn, switchgrass and miscanthus rhizosphere microbial communities from Kellogg Biological Station, Michigan, USA - KBS K5-50-2 metaG | ecosystem: Host-associated > Plants > Roots >... | reverse complement strand
GGGGCCAGGCGGTGCGGGGGCGGGGGAGCGGGCAAGAGAGGCGAGGATGGCGTGGACGGCGAGAGGGTGTCCTGCCCGGTGGCGATGGCGCGTAGCCGGCCGCCACAGCGGGGACAGGTGAGGGCGTCGAAGTCGAACACGCGGCGCATCAGCGCCGCGCGGGTCCCCGCGCCCGGGGTGCCGGCGGCGCGGGGGCTGGCGTGGAACCGGCGCCCGTTGGACTCAGGGTTTGAGCGGCCGTAGCTGACATCCTGTGAGTGCCACCGAGCATGCAGGCCTTTTCCACAATCGGCGAGCGCCGGGGACTCACAGAAACGGGATGATGACCGACGCGCCGCACGCTACCTTCGAGCAATTTTGCTCGTCCTCGTCGCTGCGGTCCTGACTCTGGTGCTTCAATACTGGGTTGGGAACACGACGATCTACCGTGATGAGCTCGAGAGCAAGCGAGCCGAGATGCACGCGGCGATTCTCAAGAATGAGCCTCCCCGCGGAGAGCCCTGGCATCAAATCGGCGCGAACGGGACCAACACGCGGGTGCTCACGGTCTATCTCGCGGAGCTGCTCCGCTGGTCGACCGCGCTATCGCTCAGGAAGACGTATCTCATTATCGAGACGGCGGGGCTCTTCCTCGTGTTCATCGTTCTGTTCTTTTACTGTCGCCGCTGGGTTTCCGAGCCGTACTGTGTGATCGGGCTGCTCTACTTCGGCTGCATGGCCGTGTTGACGTACCACTACCACGTCTTCCACCCCTGGGATCGCCCCTGGATCCTGAGCTGGATGGTTCTGATCATGCTTATCTGGGATGGTCGCCTGCTGCTCCTGGCATTGCTCCTGCCGATCGCCGTATCGATCAAGTGGGATATCGCGGTGCTGCCGGGACTCTACTGGCTCAGGTACGTGTCGAAGGCGAACTGGAGCCGGGTAACCCTGACGACGGCCGCATTGATGGCCGTTTCGCTCGGGACGTTCGGTCTCCTGATCGTGGCCCGTCCGGGCGGGTTCGATGTTGAGCGAACGGTTGCGCAACAGCTGGCGATCAATTGGGTAGATTTCACGGGGGTGAAGCTCGCGTATCCCCCGTTTCTCCTGTTCACGCTCCCGGTCGTTTTGGCGGCGTTCGGCGTATCGGGCGCGGATCGTCGCGTGACAGCGAGCGCGCTGTTCGGCGTTCTGCTCCTCGTTCCGCTGGTATCGAAGACCAACGCCGTCGAAGTGCGAGCCGAGATGGCGACCTTCGTGCTGCTGCTGCCCGCCGCGTTACTTGGGCTCACGCGAGCCCTGGCGCCCCAGCTCACCCGCGGGAATCTCGGGGAGCTGGGATCGCCTGGACTACGCGGGTAAGAACGTCAGGATTACAAACGGGGTCGGTAAAGAAGAAGCTTAGCCGTTGAGTCCCAGATGTGAGGGTTGAAGTTATTCGATAGCCAAGCCAAGGGGATGCCCGTTTCTGCACTGGCCCCTTCTCGATCGATCCGACCGTTCTGTATCGGTTCGGAAACCGCACCAGCTACAACACGGTCAGCTCGGCCTACGAGATCCTGTGCAATACGACGAGCAACGGCGCCACCAACTGCGCGAAGGACAAGGCGGACATCAGCGCGTGGCTGGTCGATGTGCGCGCCGGCTACCAGCTCGGCCCCCTCTTCTTCAGCTACGAGAAGTATGGCCGCATAGCGCCGCCAGAGAGTGCTGGAGTTGCCTACGCTCCCGTCGTGGGACCCGGCGCTCAGTATCTTCCGCCGAGCTTCGTATGATCCCAGCTGGCGATCTTCTCGGGGATGATCTTGAGCACGACGCGTTTTGGCGCGCTCGTCATTGCTCCACCCGGGGAGGTAGCTGTCCGGGCCTGCTTGGCCGCAATGGCTCGGATGGTGGTCTCAACGAGCCTCGGGTTTTCAATGATCTCGCAATGCCCGCGGATCATCACCGCACGGAAGTCGGCGTACCGCTGCCCGGTCTCGACCATCACCCCAACCTTGGGGTTGCGTCGGATATTGACCACCTTCTGCGCCTTGGCGTACGAGGTCATGTAAATGGCCCCGTCTTTGGCGAGAAAGCCCATCGCTACCACATGGGGGAACCCATCCTTATCAACAGTGGCAAGCGCCGCTTTATGGGGTTCTTCCAGGAACGTGGCCTGTTCCTCAGGAGTGAATGTGATATCGGGTCGTCGGCTCATATGTCTTCCCTGTCCTCTGGTCATACTATGACATGAGCCGGACGGGATTCGACACGGTGTGAGCGCGTCACACGCCGCCGATCTCGAGGGCGCACAGGCTCACGCGCGGGCGGTGAAGGCCCTCCTGACTGTCCTTGACCCCCTCCCGCCCGGGAGCCTAAGCTCGCGCCATCTATCCGACCTTTCCCGGCCAGACTCGCCAAAGGGTGACGGCATGAACCCACGCGACTGCCGTCGAGCCGGGGAGACGACGGAGAACCGGAGGAGGGACGAAGCTCGATGAGCCGAGTCGACGAGCTGCTCGGGGCGATCCGGCGGGGCGACACCAAGGCCTGCGGCGACCTGCTCGCGGCGAGCCCGGATCTCGCGAACGCGAGGGACGAAAACGGCGACTCGCCCCTTCTCATCGCGACGTACACCGGACGGCAGGACGCGGTGCATCTGCTCCTCGCGCGTGGCGCGCGGCCGAGCCTCTTCGAGGCCTGCGCCCTCGGGCTCGTTGCCGACATCGGTCGACACCTGCGGGAGAATTCCGGAGCCGCCCGGGAATGGGCTCACGACGGCTGGTCGCCCCTCCACCTCGCGGCGTACTTCGGTCACCGCGAGGCAGCCGAGGCGCTCCTCGACGCGGGTGCTGACGTGCTCGCCGTCTCGCGGAACTCCGAGGGCAACCTGGCGATCAACGCCGCGGCCGCCGGGCCGCGCGCCGACCGGCGGCCGGGCATCGTCAGGCTGCTCATCACCCGGGGATGTCCCGTCGACGGTCGGGGTTCGCCGCGCGGCCACACGCCGCTGCACGAGGCGGCCTACAACGGCGATGTCGCGCTCGTCCGCCTTCTGCTGGACAGCGGGGCCGATGAGTCGCTGCGCACGGGTGACGGACAAACGGCGCGGGACATCGCTCGCGAGCACGGCCGGCTCGAGGTCGTGCACCTCCTGACCGGGTGACCCGGGAGGGTTGCCCGGGCGGCCGGGTGCCCCGATACGCCGGCAGGCCTGGTCCGTTTGCCCTTGACGCCGCCGCCGCAGGCGGCCGCAAGAGGGACCGTTGTAGATCTGGCCGAGGTCGAGCACGAACATGCCGTCGAGCGGGCGTCGGATGGGAGTGTTCTTGGCCGTCGAGACTACCGGCTCCGTTGGCGCCAGGACAAGTGCCAGAATTTCCCTGACGTCGGGCTGGTGCTCACGCGAGCGCGGTCGGGTAGGGGCTGGTTTCCGAGCAGGCGAGCATCCTCCGCGCGAGCCGTTCAATGAGTTCGGCGCGCAGTTTCTTGGCGCCGGCGTCGTCCCAGAGATTGGCGGTCTCGTGCGGGTCTTCGCTGCGGTCGTACAGCTCGCCCCACGAGACGCCGTCGTAGACGCTGAGGCGATGCCGCGCGGTCACGAGGCTGCGCGTGCGCACACGGCCGGGGAAGCCGAGATACGTGCGCTGGCCCTCCTCCTCGATCAGGACCTCGTCGCGGAGCGTTTCCTCGCCGCCGCCGATGAGGGGGAGCAACGACTTGCCCTGAATGCCGTTGAAGGGGGCCACGCCGGCGCGGGCGAGCACGGTCGGGGCCAGATCGACGGCCTGAACGAGCGCGGTGGATGCGCGCGGTGTCGGCATCGCCGGGTCCTTCCAGATGAAGGGCGTGCGCACGAGCCCGGCGTAGTGGATCGGGCCTTTGAGCAGAAGTTGATGGTCGCCGAGGAAATCACCGTGGTCGCTGGTGAAGATCACGATGGTGTTGTCGGCCTCGCCGAGCCGCTCGAGCTCGGCCAGGAGCCGCCCCACCCCGTCGTCGATCAGGGAGATCGACCCGTAGTTGAGCGCGATCGCCTCGCGCGCTTCGCGCTCCGAGCACGCGAACAACGCTTGGGTGTGCTTCACCGCCGTCCCCGAATCGCGGTGGCGGTGGAGCCATTGCACGTGGGGCGGGAGATCGTGGTGCGCGGCGCGGAACGAAGGAGGCAGCGGCACATCCTCGGGCGGGTACATGTTCCAGTACGTCCCCGGCGGCGTGAACGGGTGGTGAGGATCCGGATAGGAGCACTGGATGAAAAACGGCTTGTCGCCCTTCGCGCCGTCGCGGAGCGCGGCTGCCGTGCGCTCGGTGATCCAGCTCGTCGGGTAGAGCTCCTCCGGAACTCGCGTGCGCCACGCCTGCCGGCACTTGGTCAGCTCGAACTCCGGCGCGGGAATCGCGTGCTCCGGCCCGATCAACTCGTCGGCGTCCTTCACCTGGGCTCTGAGCCAGCGGCGCCAGTGGCCGTACTGCTGATCGGCGTGCCGGATGCTGAGGTCCACGGTCTCGAACCCATAGTAGGGGAGCGACAGCTCGTGGTCGGGATCCGCTTCCCACGTCGACCCAAGCTCCTGACCGTAGCCGTTGGCGCCACGACGGCGGGCCTCACGCGGCAGGCGCTCGCCCGGGTCCGGCGGCCACTGGGGCGGCGCCCCCGTGATGTTCTGTAAGTGTCCCTTGCCGACGAGCGCAGTGAGGTAGCCGGCCTCGCGCAGCACGTCGACGAACGTGGTCTCTTCCAGTGAGAGCTCGATGCCGTTGTGGCGGACGCCGTGCACCGAGGGCAGGCGCCCGGTCATCAGCGTGGCGCGGTTGGGCATGCAGATCGGCGTCGCGACGTAGAAGTGCTCGGCGCGGAAGCCGCCGCGCGCGAGCGAGTCGATGTGCGGTGTGCGCACGATCGGGTTGCCGTAGGCGCCGAGATGGTCGGCGCGCTGCTGGTCCGTGATGATGAAGAGGAAGTTCGGCGGTCTGCTCATCGCCTCGCCTTGGCCTCTACGCGAGCGGCCGGGTGCGCCGGCCGGGGCCGCCCGCGCCCTCCCGCAGGTCCTTGGCGGAGACCTCGTCGATCGCTTTGGGCCAGCGGCGCTTCAGCGGGTCGCTCACGCCGAACTCCAGGCGGCCGATTCCGTCGATTTCGATGACCGCGCGCTCGCCGTCCTGGAGGGGTCCGATCCCCTGGTGATTGGTCCCCAGGAAGAAGAGATCGCCCGGCTGCAGCGTGACCATCGAGCTCATCCACGCCAGGCTCTCTTCGACGGAGTGGGCGATGTCGCTCATCGGATAGTCGTGCCGGGGCTGGCCGTCGACCCACATGCGTACGCGGACCCGATGCGGGTCTGGTATCTCGTCCGCGGTCACGAGGCACGGCCCGATCGGGGCGAAGGTGTCGAACGACTTGCCGAACTGCTGGCGGGTCTCGGGCGCGAATCGGCCGGAGACGTCGCAGCCACACGTGTAGCCGAAGATGTGGCTCAGGGCGCCGTCCTTGCTCACGCGGGAGGCCGTGCGCCCGATGACTGCGACCAACTCGGCTTCGTGATGGAAGATGTTCGCGTCCTCGGTCGACAGCACCACCGTCCCCGCCGGGTCGAGGATGGCCTCGGGCGATTTGAGGAAGCCCCAGAGCGGCCCCTTGCGCCCGACGAACTCCCCGAAGTTCCCGCCCATGCACACGATCTTCCCGGGCCGTGGCACCGGCGCCCGCAGCCGCACGCTGGACAGGGGCACCCGCTTTCCACGGTCCCGTTCCCGCTCCAGCGCGCCTTTCAGCGAGGAGAAGTTGTCGATGAGTCCCCCGATGGTCAATTGGGGCGTCGCCCCCTTGGGGACCACCGCGCCAACGTCCACCACATGTCCATCGTTCAGCAGCCCGAGCTTATAGTCGTCGTACAGTACGATCTTCATGAAGTCCTCCCTGCGTCGTCATGATGTCGATCGTCGAGCCCCAGAAACTCGAGGGCGGTATCCCGGCACACCCGCTCGCGCTCGTCGGCGGTGAGCGCGGCTTGAGCCTCGAGGACGTCGCGTGGCGCCGGGGAGCCCATGTCGAAGGGGAAATCGCTGCCCAGCATCACGCGCTCGGGACCGACGGTGTCGAGGAGCAAGCCGAGCGCCCGGGCCGAGTGCGTGAGGCTGTCGAAGTACAAGCGACGAAGGTAGTGACTCGGAGGTCGATCGATGAAGCGACGGCACTCGGGCCGGACGGCGTATCCGTGGTCGAGCCGGCCCGCGACGTAGGGAAGGAATCCCCCGGCCTGTCCGACGCAGATGCGTAATCGCGGAAATCGATCGAGCGCGCCCGCGAAGATCAGCCTCACGGCGGCCAGCGTCGCATCCAGCGGGAACCCCACCAGATTGCGCAGGTGAAAATCGTCCATCCGGTCTCCGCCCGCCACGTTGCCTCCGTGGATGAGGACGGCCAGATCCAGATGCTCGAGCGCCTCGAAGAACGGCCAGAACTCGTGGGCGTCGAGGTCTCGCCCGTCGACGTTCGACCCGATCTCGAGGCCGCGCAGGCCCGCGCGCTTGATCCGCTCGCACTCCCTGATGCTCAGCGCCACGTCCTGGAGGGGGACTCCGCCGAGACCGATGAAGTGCTCGGGATCGCGTCGAACGACCTCGGCGAGCGCGTCATTTTCCATCTGAATGACGTCCAGGCCGGCCCGCGCGTCGAGCCAGTAATAGAACAGGAACGGTGGCGCGCACAGGACCTGCACGCCGATGCCCTGGGCCGCCATGAACTCGCGCCGCCGGCCGGCCTCGTAGAACCCCGGACCGATGGGGCCGTAGGGGCGCTCGGGTGTCACGACGAAGATGCGACCATCCGGCTCCGTCCGCACCGGCGTGCGGTACCGCGCGCCCTCCCTGCGGAGGACGTCGAGGACCTCCAGAGGGAAGAAATGGCTGTGCACGTCGATACAGGCCGTCACACGAACCCCCGTGCTCCATGGGTCCATCGTCGCTGGCACGGCTTTCGCTCCGATCGCGCCGCAGGACTGCTGACGCTCGCCCAGCTCGCGGCGATCATGAGCGCCGCGCTGACCATGATGATCTCCTTCCGGCGCGAGAGAGATTCACCGCAGGTGGCTGACCACTGTCTTCTGACACTCGACGAACGGCAGGCTCAGCGGATCGCGCGGGCGGGGTAGCGGCACCTTCACGTCCGCTTTCACCGTGCCCGGATGGGGCGTCAGCACGACGATCCGATCGGACAGATAGACCGCCTCGGCGACGTTGTGGGTGACGTAGACGATGGTCTTCCTCGTCTCCCGCCAGACGTCGACCAGCAGGCGTTGCATCTCGTCGCGCGTGAGCGCGTCGAGGGCGGCGAAGGGCTCGTCCATCAAGAGCACCGACGGATTGTAGGCGAGGGCGCGCGCGATCGCGGCGCGCTGTTGCATCCCACCCGAGAGCTCGTGAGGATAGGCGCCGGCGAACTGCTCGAGGTTCACGAGACCGAGAAAGTGCTGCGCGGTCTTCGCGCGTTCGTCGCGGGGTACGCCCTTCATCTCGAGGCCGAACTCCACGTTGCGCTGGGCGGTTCGCCAGGGAAACAGCTGGGCGAAATCCTGGAAGACGACGCCGCGGTCGAGCCCCCTGCCACTGACCGCGCGGCCGCCGATCAGCACGTCGCCTTTCGACGGCGTCAGGAATCCAGCCAGGATGTTGAGCAGCGTCGTCTTGCCGCAGCCGCTCCGTCCCACCACGCAGATGAACTCCGATTCGGCCACCCCGAAGCTGACGTCGTGCAGCGCGGTGACGGCGCGCTCGTTCGCCTCGTACTCGTAGTTGACGTGCCTGATCTCGATATGATCCATGCGGCGCTCGCTCAGGTTCCGGTGGCGCGGACCATGCCCCAGCGACCGACCGTGCGTCGCTCGATGACCTGAAAGATGAGGCGCTCGAACCCGAGCCCGAGGATCCCGATGACCACGAGCGTGCTCAGCATCACGTCGGTCCGGAGGAATTCCTTCGAATCGAAGATCACCCAGCCGAGGCCCCAGTTGGTGGCGGCGATCATCTCACCTCCGACGACGGCGATCCACGAACGGGCGAATGCCTGGCGGAGGCCGGCGATGACGAACGGGAGGGATCCGGGGAGCACGACCTTCCGGAAGAGGTCGCCGCCGCCCGCGCCCATGGTCTCGGCGGAGCGGATCCAGATGCGGTTGACCGAGCGGACCCCCGTCCAGGTGTTGAGGATGATCGGGAAGGTGGCGGCGTAGAAGACGAGCGCGACGCTCGCCGCGTTCCCGAGCCCGAACCAGAGGATGAAGACGGGGACCCAGGCGAGCGACGGGATCGGGGAGAGCACGCTCACCAGGGGCAGCACGAATTGCTCGGCGGCCTTGACGCGCCCCATCAGGATGCCGACGGGCACGCCCAGCAGCGCGGCGAGGCCGAGCCCCCACAGGATGCGATACAAGGTGTAGGCGATGTGAATGAAGATGGTGCCGCTGACGACCATGTGCACGAGCGCGGGGAGGATCACCGCGAGTGACGGAGAAAGCGCGGGCGAGAAGAACCCGCTCCGCGCGAACGCTTCCCAGACCACGGCGGCGAGGCCGAAAGAGGCGACGGCGCCGAGGACGAACCGCTTCATCGCTCGAGCATCCCCCATCGCACGACCGTGAACTTCTCGATGCGCTCGAACACGAGCTTCTCGAGACCGAGGCCGACGAGCCCGATGACGGCAATGCCGGCCAGCATCACGTCGGTGTTCAGGAACTCCCGCGCGCCGAAGATCAGCCAGCCGAGCCCGATCGAGACCGAGGTGAGCATCTCGACGGCGATCAGCACGCGCCACGCGCGCGCCAATCCGAGTCTGAGGCCGGTGAGGACGTAGGGGAGAGCGCCCGGGAGCACGACCTTCCGGAAGAGCTGTCGATCAGTGGCGCCCATAGTCTCGGCGGCACGGATCCAGATGCTCTTCACCGCCTTCACGCCCGTCCACGTGTTGACAACGACCGGAAACGTCGCGGAGAACCCGACGAGCAACACGGCGGGAAGATTGCCGAGCCCGAACCACAAGACGAACAGCGGCGCATAGGCGAGACCGGGGATCGGGTTCCCCACGCTCACCACGGGAACCAGCAGGTCCTCGGCCCAGCGATACCGGCCCATCAGCATTCCCATGGCCACGCCCACGACGGCGCCGAGCAAGAAGCCCGCCCCCAGGCGCAGCAGCGTCTCGAACGCGTGGAGTGGCAGGACGCCGGTGATGATCAGGCGGACGAATGCCGACACGATCTTCTCGATCCTCGGGAACAGGCGAGGGGGAAATGGGCCGAAGATCGCGAAGCCTTCCCACAGGATCGCGACGACGACGAACGGCAGTACCAGCTGCCCGAGCGCGAGCGCCGCTTGTCGCAGGTAGCGCGAAGTCGGTGTGCGGAACAACGGTCGCTAGCGCGCCGCCTTGGCTTTGGCCAGGAGATTCCGGTTCAGCGCCTTGGCGATGTCGGGCATCGTGTTGATGCGACCCTCGCCCGCCCCCGCCAGGAGATCCTTCGCCTGGTCGACCAGGTATTTCTCCATCTGCGGCGTGAGGTCAGGCTCCCACTTGATGCGCTGGAGCGCCTTGTCGATCACGGCGACAGGGATTTCGCGACCCAGGGACTTCTGCTCCTCGACGTACACCGCCGCCGCCTTCTGGGGCTCGTCCTTGAGGAACTTGACCGCGCGCAACCAGCCGCGGAGATAGGCCACCACGGCGTCGGGGTTTTCCTTGATCGCCTTGTTCGTCACGGTCAGCATGAACGGCAGCGGGTCGTACTTGCAGTAGTCCTCGATGATGCGGAGCGTTCCGTCGTGCTCGCCGATGGCGGTGTGCGGCTCGCCGAGCGAGGACATGTCGATCGCCTTGGCGACCAGACTGGGAATCTGGTCCTTCGGGTCGGGGATGTTCGCCACCTGGAAGTCCCCGGGCTTGAGGCCATAGCTCGGCGCGACGCGTGCCATGAAGACGTACTCGGTGATCGTGCCTTTCGCGAGCCCGATCTTCTTGCCGCGAAGCTGGCTCACGCTGTTGATGTCCGAGCTCTTGAGCGTCACGATGTGGGTGGCCGAGCAGATTATGGAGTTGACGGCCACGGTGGTGTACGGGATGCCCTTGTCCAGACCGATCAGGAAGGGCGTGGGGGCGGTCGCGTTGACATCGATCGCCCCTGCGATCATCGCGTCGCGTCCCTCCTTGCCAAGGAAGAACTTCCGGGACTCCACCTCGAGCCCCGCCTGCTTGAAGTACCCCTGCCGGATCGCGATGACATCGGGGGCGCCCATGATCGACGCGTGAACGCCGATGCGGAGCTTGAGCGGTTTCGCCTGCGGAGACGCCGTCTCCGTCAGTCCCAGAAGGCATCCCAGGATTCCGAGAATTCCGAGCACGATGACCCGTTTCATTTGTGGTCCTCCGGAGCGTCCGGGTCGCGCCCGGACTTTGGAGACTCTAGACGGCCGAGAGAAACCTTGTCAAGGCGGGCACGATATGAGGTAGCATCACTCCGGTCGCCAATCTCCACACAAGCGAGGCTCCAATGAAACGGACGAAGGCTCGTTCGGGATCCCGGAAGATGCGTCTGCTCGGCCACCACCCCCTCAACGGCTTCGGAAACTGCGGCGAAGGCCTCGCGATCCAGCGCGCCCGGGACGGCCGCCGTGTCCTGTGGATCGCGCACGAGTCCCAGCCCAAGAACGTGACGGCGATCGACGTCACCAACCCGAAGAAGCTCAGCATGATCACGCAGACGGATCTCCCGCACGACAAGATGCGCTCGAACTCGCTCGATGTCGTGGGGGATCTGCTCGTGGTCGCCTACCAGACCGGCGGGGTCGGCATGAAGCCGGCCGGCTTCGAGATCTTCGACATCGGCGATCCGGCCAAGCCCAAGTCCGTGGTCTTCTTCGATGCGTCGGGGTCGGCCTCGCGCGGCGTCCATCATCTCTGGTGGGTGGACGGCGAGTACGTCCACATCGCCTCCGGCGCGCCCGACTTCACGCCGCGAAATCCCCGCGACGACCAGTTCTATCGGATCATCGACGTCCGGGAGCTCACCCGGCCGCAGGAGGTGGGCCGCTGGTGGCTGCCCGGCACTCGCGACAGCGACCCCGAGCCGCCGCTCAAGCGTCATCCCCAGTTCGACTCCGGCTACCGAGCTCACAACACCAACGTCTATCCAGAGCGGCCGGATCGGGCCTACGTCGGTTACCTCGACGGCGGCGCCTGCGTGCTCGATATCTCCGACAAGGCCCATCCCCGCCTTCTCGGACGGTGGGACTACCATCCGCCGTTTCCCGGCTTCTGCCACACGGTGCTGCCGCTCTTCGAGCGGAATCTGCTCGTCGTCAGCGACGAGGCGACGAAACCCGCCGCCGCGGACTGGCCGAAGCTCGTGTGGATCGTGGACGCGCGCGAGGAGTCGAAGCTCGTGCCGATCAGCACCTGTCCCCTGCCGGTGAAGGCGTTCGCGAACCGTGGCGGAAGATTCGGCGCCCACAATCTCCACGAGAATCGACCGACCCTGTGGAGCTCGGAGCAGTACGTGATCGGGACGTTCTTCAACGGAGGTGTGCGCATCTTCGACATCTCCAACCAGTTCCAGCCGCAGGAGGTCGCCACGTTCGTGCCGCCCGCGCCGCGCAAGTCGCCGATGAAGGCCATCCAGATCAACGACGTGCTCGTGGACGAGCGCGAGATCGTCTACGCGGTGGATCGGATGATCGGCGGCCTCTACACGCTCGAGCTTCCGGTGTAGCGCGCAGGGAACACGATCACGTGTAATCCGCGCGCTCTCCACACCCGTCCGCGGGGACGCGCCAAGGATCGCCGCTGCCACGGCTCGGCTACAGCCACGCCCAAGCAGCGCGACACTACTCCGGCACCGGAGCCCTGTCAAGCGGCGTCGAATCCATGAAGCACCTTGCCTCTCGCTCGGTCGGTGTCATACGCCCGCTGCCCGGACGCGCGGCATGACG
>Ga0070707_100005409_pt1 | contig 11949 bp, 14 predicted proteins | sample KBSK5502metaG_FD_65468 | JGI IMG/M metagenome (GOLD analysis project Ga0070707, IMG submission 65468) | Corn, switchgrass and miscanthus rhizosphere microbial communities from Kellogg Biological Station, Michigan, USA - KBS K5-50-2 metaG | ecosystem: Host-associated > Plants > Roots >... | reverse complement strand
GCGGCCGCTCTCCTCGTCCCACGCCCAGCTGACGGCCAGATCGGGGACGATCGACTGCATGCTGTTCTGCTTTACGTGCTGGTCGTACATGACAAGGTTGTTGAAGACGCCCATCGCCGGGCGCACCGCGAAAACGGTGGCCTCCTCGTGGATCGACATGCTCGCCGGGCTGTCGATCGAATAGGATTTGAGAATGCCGCCCTGCTTCTGGGCTGCCGCTGCATTGGCAATCGCGAGCACGAGCAACCCGGAACCAACTGCCGCGCACAAGCGCTGTTTCCGCGTCATTTTCCGCCTCCCAGCCGCAGTGTCGCGGCGTCCTGCTCCGGCTTCCCCGTTCCGGGCGTTGGCGGCGGGTTTATCCCGTCTCGCCGCCCACGGGGAAACCGTAGCACGCGGAAACAGCTCTTGCGAATACCTCCCGTTCGGAGCGCAGACGTAATATCTGGCGCCGATCAGGCAAGCCTCACCCCATCGGCTTCTCGCAATTGATCATCCAGGGCGTGCCGAACTGATCGGTCAGCATGCCGAAGCGCACCGCCCAGAATGTCTCGGCGATCGGCATCAGCACGGTGCCTTTCTCCGCCAGACCACGGAAGATCCGCTCCGCCTCCTCGGCGCTGTTGACGCCGAGCGCCACCGTGATGCCCTGTGCTTTCTGGTAGCGGCCGGGAGGAGCGTCGGAGCCCATGATCACGGCATCGCCGGCGATTAGGCGCGTGTGCATAACCTTATCGCGCGACTCCGGCGGGGTTTGGTCCTTCATCGGCGATTCGCCGTAGGTCATCATCATCGGGATCGTCCCGCGCAGCACCTTCTCATAAAACCGAAAGGCTGCCGCGCAATTTCCGTTGAAGCTTAGATACGGGTTCAACTGCATTTGTACATTCCCTCGTTGCTGGATCGTCGCTCTCACTATTGCCGGCCATTGCGGCAGGCTGATGACTACCGCCGCGCTGCGGCCTCCACCCGCAGGCGGTCTTCGGCTTCTCTCATTTCCTTCGTGAACTCCGGACCGAAATCCTCCGCTTCAGCCACCTGCCGGATCTCGACTTCCACCTTGCCGTCGCCGTCGAGCGCAGGCCACCGTTTCACCCAGTCGATTGCTTCTTGCTTCGACCCGACCTGAATGATGCAGAAGCCTCCGATCAGCTGACCGGTCTCCGGAAACGGCCCGTCGATAACCCTCGGCTTGCCCGCCGAAAATTTGACGCGCGCCCCTTTCGAACTGGCGAGCAGCCCTTCGCCGGCGAGCAATATGCCGGCTTTGCTCATTTCCTCCATGTATTGGCCCATCGCGGCCATCAGCGGCTCGGTCGGCAGCACGCCGGCCTCGGTCTTCACGTCGGCCTTGCGGATAAGCATGAAACGCATCGTCGCTGTACTCCCTTCAACTCAACTGTTCGCGAAGCGCACGACCGAGACCGGCGGGAGCCGCGCTTCAGGCGCGGTCCAGCTGTCGCCGCAATCCTCGGAGATCCACAACCCGCCGCTGGTCGAGCCGAAGGCGAGCCGTTCGCCGGTGGCATCGATCGCCAGCGCATGCCGCCACACCAGATCGTAGGCGTGACGCTGCGGCAGCCCGTTGCGCAGCACCTCGAAACTGTTGCCGCCATCGCGGGTGCGCGCGACGACGACCTTGCCATCGACCGGAATACGCCGCTCGTCCTTGATTGCCGGCAGGAACCACGCCGTATCGGGGTCGCGCGGATGGGCCACCACGGCAAAGCCGAATTTCGACGGGCGGATAGCGGTGATCTCGCGCCAGGTGGCGCCGGCATCCTCCGAGCGGAAGATGCCGTTGTGGTGCTGGCACCACATCACATCGGGATGGGCGGCGCAGCGCGCCAGCCGATGCACGTCCTGGACGAGCGGCTCTTCGCGCTGCTCGGGCGGCATGTATTCGTTGTACATGCCGCGGTTGATGATGCGCCACGAAGCGCCGTCATCGGTGGTCGCCCAGACGCCCGCCGTCGACACGCCGATCCGGATGTCGGCGGGGTTGCGCGGATCGATCAGCACCGAGTTGATGCCGGGCTGCTCGCCGCCGGCGACGCCCAGCCATTTCCGGCGCTCGGGCATCCGCCACAGCGCCTCGTTGAGCTTCCAGGAATCCCCGCCATCCTCAGAGCGGAACAACCCGCCCGGCATCGTGCCGGCCCACAGCCGCCCGGGGACGCCGCCCGGCTCCAATACCCAGATCGTGCCGAGCGACCAGGGATGCGGGTCGTCGCCGGCATCCTCGGGCTTCGGCGGAAATGTGGGCGCAGCCAGCTCGCGCCACTCGCCGGCGCCATCGCGGCGCCACAGTTTGGCGCCGAAATGCCCGAGATCGAGAGCCGCGTAGAGCGTGTCGCCCTCGGCCAGGACGGCGCTTACCGGATCGCCGAGAAAATGCGTATCGACGATGTCCCATGCGCCGTTGCGGCGCGCGAGTTCGAACAATCCTTTGCGGGTTCCGACATGGAGCCGCTCTGCCATTCCCTTCTCCCCTAACCGCCGGTCAATGCCTGAAACACATAGATCTCATCGTCCGGGCCGATCGGATCGCTCAGCTTTGCCCGGTCGCGCACAGCTTCGCCTTTGACGTAAATCGCCACATGACGGCGCACCGCACCCTGATCGTCGACGACATAGCCGCGCAGCGCCGGCCGCGCCTCAAACACCGCCGCCAGCACCTCGCCCACCGTGGCGCCCGTGACTTGCGCAGCCGGCGCGTCGAGAAACCGTTGCAGCGCGCTGGTGAAGCGGACCGTCGCCATCGTTCAACCATCTTGACTATTAAGTTGATATCAACATAATGGCGCCATGTCAAATCACGAACCTTTGCCGTTCGAGACCACGATCAGGGTGCGCGATACCTGCCTGTGCCTGCATCTGCAACGGGCCGCGCGGGCGGTGGCGCGCCGCTTCGACGAGTTGATGCGACCGGTCGGTCTGACCAGCGGCCAGTTCTCGCTCCTGATGTCGCTGAACCGCACCGAGCCGCCGACCATCCGCAGCGTCGCGGAATTGCTGGCGATGGACCGCACGACGCTGACCGCCAATCTGAAGCCGCTGGAGCGCCGCGGCCTCGTCAGGGTCAGGGTGGACCAGGCCGACCGCCGCAACCGCCGCCTCGTGCTGACCGCGCGAGGCCGGGCGGCGCTGATCGCGGCATTGCCGGCCTGGGAAGATGGCCACGCCCTGATCGAGCCGGTCCTCGCCGGCGCCAAAGCGGACCGCCTGCGCGCCGATCTGCGCTCCCTCGCCTGAGCCAGGCACTCATTGAGCGACCGCGGGGTATCCGCTCGTGGAACCCCCGATAGCAGCGATCCGGAAACTCCGATCGCACGCCAATTGCGCAACGGGGTTGAGCAGATCCAAAAATTAGGCTCAACTCCTGAAGCAAAAGCGTCCGGAATTCTGCGGGTTTGCTAGGGAGAGACTGCCATGCCGTTCTACGAAAAGGGCGACGTCCGTATTCGCTACGAGGAAGTGGGCTCCGGCTTTCCGCTGCTGGTCACCCCCGGCGGCGGCCTGAATTCGCGGGTCAGCAACTGGCCGACCGCCGCGATCAACGCGATGGAAGAGTTCAAGAACGACTTCCGCTGCATCACGATGGACCAGCGCAATGCCAATGGCGGCGAGTCGACCGGCCCGGTACCGACCGAAAACGCCTGGGATGCGTTCGCCGACGACCAGCTCGGGCTGATGGACCATCTCGGCATCCGCGAGTTCTTCTTTATGGGCTACTGCATCGGCGGCTGCTTCGCCGCCAAGCTGTTGCAGCGGGCGCCCGACCGGGTCGTCGCGGCGGTCTTCCACCAGACCGTCGGCGACCGGCCGGAAGACCCCGGCATCATGTACCGGCACAGCACCGATAACTGGCTGCCCGACTTCAAGAAACGCCGCCCCGAGGTGTCGCAGGACACGATCGATAAGTATTTTCACAGCCTGTGGCGGGTGCAGCCGGATTTCCTCTACAGCGTGTCGCGCGACTTCATCAAGAACTGCCACACGCCGATCCTGGTATTGCCGGACGACACGCCGTCGCACCCGCTGCAGACCTCGATCGACGTCGCCTCGCTGGCGCCGAACTCCGACATCACGGTCTTCCCGTGGCGCGAACCCGAGGAGCTGCGGCAGCGGATGATCAAAAAGGTGCGCAGCTTCCTCAAATCGCAGGTGCCGATGCGCGCCGCCGCGCAATAACACCGGCCAGAGGGAATACCGGCCAGAGGGCGGCAGGGGCCAGTACTGCCGTCCCTCTCCGAGGAGAGGGCATATGCGCGTCAGCACGATGATCCGGATCGGCTCCGGGGGGAACTCCGGCGCGGTGATGGATCGCATCACCGAATTTGCGCGCCAGGTCGAAGCCAGAGGGTTTCCCGGAATCTGGATCGGCGACTCGCTGGGCCGCGGGCGCCCGACGCTGGACTCCCTACAGGTTCTGACGGCGATCGCCGCGGTGACTCAACGGGTCGAGCTCGGGATCAGCGTGCTGCAACTGCCGTTGCGCAACCCGGTCGAACTGGCTCATCGGGTGCAGTCACTGCAGGCGATGTCGAACAACCGGCTGATCCTCGGCGTCGGCAGCGGCTCGACACGCGACGATTTCGACCTGCTGGGCTACGATTACGATCACCGCTTCCGCACCTTCAAGAACGATCTCGAGATCATGGATCGCGTGTGGAACGGCGAACCGGTCAACGGCGGCACGCTGGCCACCTGGCCGGGGTGCAAGGGCGGGCCGCCGATCCTGATCGGGGCCTGGCGCAGCCCCCGCTGGATCACCTACGCCGCCAAGGAAACCCAGGGCTGGACCCCGTCCGGCCGGTACAGCAGCTGGGAAGACCTGGAGCATGGGATGAAGATCTATCGCGAGGCCGGCGGGGCCAATGCCGTTCTCGCCAATTGCTCGGTCGACCTCGCCGAGCGGCCTGAATCGGCGGAGCTGGCGAAGCTGGCCGCGGTTAATTTCATCTGCCCGCCGGAGGAGGCGCGCCGGCGCATCAAACAAGTCGAGCAATTAGGCTTCGAGGAGATCCTGATCGGCTCGCAATTCGCCGCGATCGAGGAGATCGAGCGGGTGCGAGATTTCCTTTAAAACATGACTCGCAGCAGCGCTGCCGCGTACAACCGACCCCGACTGCCAAGGAGCAACCGACATGCCGTTCTATGAAAAAGGCGATGTTCGCATCCATTACGAAGAGGCTGGGTCCGGCTTTCCGCTGCTGGTCATCCCCGGCGGCGGTCTCAATTCGACGATCGAGGGGCTGAAAACCCACCCGTTCAACCCGCTGGTCGAGTTCAAGGACGAATTCCGCGTCATCGCCGCCGATTTGCGCCACGCCAAGGGCGGCCAGTCGACGGGGCCGCTCGAGATCGAGAGGCCGTGGGACGCCTACACCGACGACCATCTCGGGCTGATGGACCATCTCGGCATCCGGCAGTTCATGGTGCTCGGCTTCTGCATCGGCGGCCCGTTCATCTGGAACCTGCTGAAGCGCGCCGGCGACCGCGTCGTCGCGGCGGTGCCGGTGCAGCCCAGCGGCTATCGTCACGAGATGCCCGAGCTCTCCTACAAGAACAACATGAAGGGCTGGGGCCCAGAGCTGTGCGAGCGCCGGCCGGACATCAAGATGGCCCAGGTCGACACGTTCCTGAGCAACATGTACCGTGGTGAGCGCGCCGACTTCGTCTACACCGTGACGCGCGATTTCGTGCGCCAGTGCCGGACGCCGATCCTGATCCTGCCCGACGATGTGCCGGGGCATCCCTATGCCGTCGCGCTGGAGAGCGCCTATCTCGCGCCGAATGCGCAGGTCAGCCTCTATCCGTGGAAGATGAGCCCGATCCAGATACAGATCGCGCTGCGGCACGTGCGCGGCTTCTTAAAGACCAACCGACCGGCCGCGGCGGCACAGCCGTTGGCAGCGGCGGCCCAGTAGCGCCCGACCCGACAAGATTTGCCGAGGAGAAACCCCATGCCGTTCTACGAAAAAGGCCAGGTTCGCATCCATTACGAGGAGGCCGGGTCCGGCTTCCCGCTGCTGGTCATCCCCGGCGGCGGTCTCAATTCGACGATCGAGGGGCTGAAAACCCATCCGTTCAACCCGCTCGATGAATTCAAGGACCGGTATCGCGTCATCGCCGCCGATCTGCGCAACGCCAATGGCGGCCAGTCGACGGGGCCGCTCGAGATCGACCGGCCGTGGGACGGCTATACCGACGATCATCTCGGGCTGATGGACCACCTCAGCATCCGCGAATTCATGGTGCTCGGCTTCTGTATCGGCGGTCCGTTCATCTGGAACCTGCTGAAGCGGGCGGGCGACCGGGTAGTCGCCGGCGTCCTGACGCAGCCCTCCGGCTACCGGCCGACGCAGCCCGACCTGTTCTATCAGAACAACATCAAGGGCTGGGCGCCGCAGCTTTGCCAAAGCCGCCCCGACATCACCATGGAACAGGCCGGTGCCTTCCTTGAGAACATGTATCGGAAGAATGCCGATTTCGTGTTCACGGTGAGCCGCGATTTCGTGCGCCAGTGCCAGACGCCGATCCTGGTGCTGCCCGACGACGTGCCGGCGCACCCGTATGCGGTGGCAATCGAGACCGTGCACCTCGCGCCGAACGCGCAGGTGAGCCTCTATCCGTGGAAAGCGAACCCGGAGCAGATCACGATCGCGCTGCGTCACGTCGGCACCTTCCTCAAGGCCAACACTCCGGCGGCCGCGGCACAGCGGCCGATGGCGGCCGCCGCCCAGTAAAACGGCGGCGCTGAGATGATGCGGCGGCGGGAATCGGCCCTGCCGCCCGCATCAAAAAGGGAAAATGCCCGCCGCGGGAGCGCTGAGGCGCGGCGAGGCCCGCAAACATCTTCAGGAGGAACGCGGCAATGGCACAAATCGGCACCGGCAAATACACCTACGAGGTAATCCGCGACTTCTTCAAATCGCCCGATGGCGAGCCCTTCGGGCTGATCAGCCGGGTCGCGGCCGACGCACAGGACCGCATCTATGTCTTCCAGCGCCGGAACCCGCCCGTCGTCATGTTCGACCGCGAGGGCAAGTATCTCGGCGCATGGGGCAGCGGCGAGGTGACCGACCCGCACGGCCTGAAAATCATCGGCGACACCGTCTACACCACCGATCGCTCGGATTCGGTCGCGAAATCCTTCACACTCGACGGCAAGGTCAAGCTCGCGCTCGGCACCCCGGGCAAGCATTCCGATACCGGGCGGATCGAAAACTGGCTGGCCGAGCGCGCCGCCGGGCCGTTCAACCACCCGACCGAGATGATCCGTCACCCCAATGGCGACATCTACGTCACCGACGGCTACCGCAACGCCCGCGTCCACCGCTTCACCGCGGATGGCAAGCTCAAGACCTCATGGGGCGCGCCGGGCCAGGGCCCGAGCCAGTTCCACCTGCCGCACAGTATCGCCTATGATGATGCCGGCACGCTCTACGTTGCGGACCGCTCGAACAAGCGCATCCAGATGTTCACGCCCGAGGGCGAATTCCTCGGCCAGTGGACCGGGATGGGCGGCCCGAATGACATCAGCCGGGGCCAGGACGGCAATTTCTACATCGCCGAGCAGGAAGAGAACGGCGGGCCCGCGCACATCAGCGTCCGCGACGGGCAAGGAAAGGTGCTCGCCCGCATGGAGAGCCGTCACGTCCACGGCGTCGGCGTCGACTCGCGGGGCGATATCTACGCCGGACTGACCCAGGACCGGGGCGTCGACAAATTCGTGCGACAACGCTGAGCGCCGGCGTAAAGAAGCGGTCCGCTTTCGGATCCGAAGCAGCGATTGATCCTGTGGGGTCCAACCGGCCGTTTGCTTGACGCCAGGCCCGCGTCTTACCGGTGACACCGGGCTCGGTGTGCCGGCTGCTAGGTGGCGGCGGCGAGAAGACGCCCAATCAAACCGGTCTCCGTGCGACGGCTGCGTCTTGCGTTCAGGACCGCATCGACGCCGAGGCTGCGGCCGTAGCAGTGGATCGCGAACATCACCTGGAGAAGGAAAAGGAAGAAGTAGGTCCACGGCCACTCGCCGGGGGCGCTGTAGAGGCCGAGCCACAAATTTAGGATCTGCAAGGCGCCGATAATGCCGAACAGGCGGACGAACACGCCGAGCATCAGTGACACGCCGGTCAGCACTTCGAGCGAATAGACGACCGGCGCGAACAGGTAGAAATGCGGCAGCACAATGTTGTTGACGAAATCCGCCTGCAGCGGGATTGCCGCGTGTTTTCCCATCAACCCCATCCAATAGGCGAGGCCGGTTTCTCCGAACGCCGCCTCCGGGTGATCGGTGTAGAGCGGCGGCAATTTCCACAAACTCTGCTGCCACCAGAAGGCGCCCATCACAAGGCGGATCGCCCACTGCACCGTGTTCGAGAAGGTGCGCTGTTCCGGAAGGCGGTTCCACACGTACACCGCTATCACCACGCTGGCGAGCACCAGCAGCCAGAAGACCGCCGTCGTCCACACCGGGTTGGTGACGAACGCGACGACATCGGAAAACGGGTTCGGGTTCATCGCAAATGTCTCCCCGCCGATTGCACGGCCCCGGGTCTGCGCTCGCGCCGCTCGGCGGCGATGCGCACAAAGGTCGCCAGGATGCGCCAGCTTGCCCTGACGGTGCCGCGCATCGTACCCGAAACCTTCGACACCCCACCCGCGCGACGGCGATGCGCGACCGGCAGTTCGACTATACGCAGCCCGGCGCGGGCCGCCCGCATCTGCATTTCCAGGTTCCAGCCGTAGGTTTCTTCCCGCATGCCAAGGCGCATCAGCGCATCGCGCCGGATCGCCCGGAACGGGCACATGTCGGTGTAACGAACGCCATAGAGCAGCCGCACCGCGGCGCCGATGACCCGGCCGGCAACGAGCTGATGGGCAGCCATGCTGCCCGGCTGCCGCTCACCACGGGTGCGGGAGCCGATCACGAAATCATAGCGTCCCTCTGCAATCGGTTCGACGAGGCGCGGGATCAGCTCGGGACAGTCGCTGCCGTCGCCGTCGAGAAACGCGACGATGTCGCAATCCGGGGCGGCCTCGGCGCCGGCCCGGCAGGCCCGGCCGTAGCCGCGCTGGCGCAGGTTTACGACGCGCGCGCCGGCCGCTTCTGCGCGCTCGACCGTACGATCGGTACTGCCGCTGTCGACGACGATGATGTCGTCCACCGCGCCGCGCGGCACGGCGGCAATGACGCCGCCGATCGCCTCTTCTTCATTGAGGGTCGGGATGACGAGCGCGACCCGCGGCTGTGCCATCCTTCACAGGCTCCAGCGCAGTCCGCAACCGGCGCAGGCGGGCGGCGGATTGTCGCTCAACAGCGCGCCGCGGAAGGCCTGATAACGCGGACCGTTCCAGATCTCCCGCAGGCTCTGCTGGGTCGCGTCGCCCAAGGTGAAGCTGTCATAGCCGCGCATCGAAAACGGCGCGATGCAGCAGGGGATCGCCCGCCCATGCGCGGTGACATACATCAGAGTCCAGGGGCGCCGGCACAGCGACCAGGGCTGCGCTTCATTCTGCGGCGTAAGGCTGGCGGCGGGATCGGTCGCCCCCGACGCATTGAAGCTGATCCCCAGGCTGTGGGCGAGCGCCTCCGCCTTGCGCACCAGCCGCCCCTCCTCGTCGTCGCCGCCGGCAAACAGCGCCGATTCCGGGCGCGCCAGCCCTTGCCCCTCGGGAAAATAGACGAGGCGCTGCAGATAGACCTCCGCGACATCGATCTCATGTGCGAGACGCACGAAATCATCGAGCTGCGCGACGGTCTCCTTGAGCCCGGTCAGCCAGAGCGAGACGCGCGGCCGCTCGACCGCGAGTTGGCGCTGCATCGCCCGAAACGCGCGGACATTGCGAACGATGCGGGCGAACATGTCGCGCCCGCGCACCTGTTTGAACGCCTGCGGTTCGGCCGCATCGATCGACACGCGCAGCTCGTCGAGACCGCTGTCGATCAGCTCCCGTCCCCTGCGCCGGGTCAGCAAGGTGCCGTTGGTGTTGAACAGGACATAGCTGCCGCGGTCTTTCAGGTGGCGGATCATCCGCGGCAGCGCGGGCACCATCATCGGTTCGCCGACGCCGTGCAGGACGACCCGTGCGATCCGCGGGAACTGGTCGACGATACGGGTGAACAACTCCCAGCCCATGTCGGCCGGCGGTTCCAGCGCCTCGAAAGTGCGCGGACAAGTGGTGCAGAGAAGGTTGCAGCGGTTCGTCGTTTCGAGATAGAGGCAGACCGGCTCGACCTCGGCAATCGGGCCGCGCTCCGCCGCGATGTGGTCGAAATACCGCCGCGGGTCGGGTTGGGTTGCCTCGCGCAGGCTGACCGGCATGTTCAGCTGCTCCGGATCGCGCGGCGGCGATGATACCAGAGATCGGTTACCGCGAGGACGACAAACGGCGCGTAGATGATCGATTCAATCGCGAGCCGGTAATCGTTGCGCACGATGTGGGATTCGACCGGTACTAGGTAAAGCAGCAGACACGCCGTCGTGAGCCACAGCAGGGCTAGGGAGTGGGTGAAGCAGGCAAAGACGATCAGCCAGGTGAAATACCAGGGATAATGCGGCGAGACGAGGACCATAAATATCGTCGCCAGTACAGTCGCAGCGGCAATGGGCGAGCGGTCTGCATTGTGCCTGACCATGATCGCGGCACCGAGCGCCACGAGGATAGCGGCAGCTCCGATGGCGTAAGATCGGCCGTTCAGCTCTGCGAGCGGCAGGAACTGGCGCAGCAGGCCCAGGACGTAAAAACCGGTACCAGCCGCATCAAACCCTTCCTCGCCGGCATAACCCGGCAGAAAGCCGAATACCCGCCAGCCGACGCCGATAAAGGGCAGGTATCCGACGATGACCGCTGCTACAAAAGCGGCCGGCATCGACCAGCCCCAACGTCGAAAAAGTGCCGGCAGCAGAAATGCGGGATAGAGCTTCGTGAGCGTCGCTCCCGCCAAAGACAGTCCCGCGAGCCCGTCGCGACCGCGCTGTGCCGCCCACAGCGCCGTGACAACGAGCGCGATCAGCGCGGCATCGATGTGACCGCTGCCGGCAAACTCCCATAATGGCAGCGGGTGCCACGCGTAAACGATGACGCGCGCGGTGGGCAGGCCCTCCACCGCGAGCAGCCGAGTCAGCAAGGCAAAGGTGATGATCTCGAACGCGACCATCGCGGCTTTCATTGCAGTCACTGACCCGCTGACCCGCGTGACCGCCCAAAAGATCGCCTCGGCGAGCGGCGGATAGATCGTCACGGCCGAGTCGGCGCGATTGATGTTGGGAAAAATCTCGGAATCGCGCAGCGATTGCAGTTGCGGATCCGCCGGCACATAGCGATAGGGGTTGATGCCGGCAGCAATGACGCGGCCGTCCCAGACATAGCGATACACATCGGTCGACAGATAAGGTGGAGCGCACACGACCGGCAGGCGCAGCAAAACGGCGGCTGCGGCGATCCCGAAGAAGACGCGGCGAGATACGCCGCCGCTCCACACCGACCAGACCGCGACCAGATAGACCGCGCACTGCAACGCGGCGACAGCGAGGAAGCCGTTGAGATTGTCGTGCCATTGCGGCACGAGGGCGAGGCCGGTCGCGGCCAGCAGGGCCGCCCCGCTCGCCGTGAGGGCGATGAGGCGCCCCTGGCTCACCGGCCAGACGAAGGCTCGGTCACGTCGAGCGCCAGACGCGGATCTCCGTTGTTGCGGAACAGATCCCGCAAGAACGCAGCGGTGTGCGGGGCGTTATAGCTGCCGCCGTGACCCCCTGTATCCGCGCTCGCGAGCAGGTCGGTGGTGAGGCGGCGCAGCGACTCGACATCGTCGACGTCGTACCACGGCGGCAGCACGAACGGTTCGAGCCCGATTTCGCGTGCCCGCTCGACGGTCTGCGTAAAAACCAGCGGCGTGCTCCAGGCGATGTCCTCGAACAGTCGGGCATGTGCTTGTTT
>Ga0070707_100005408_pt1 | contig 11950 bp, 11 predicted proteins | sample KBSK5502metaG_FD_65468 | JGI IMG/M metagenome (GOLD analysis project Ga0070707, IMG submission 65468) | Corn, switchgrass and miscanthus rhizosphere microbial communities from Kellogg Biological Station, Michigan, USA - KBS K5-50-2 metaG | ecosystem: Host-associated > Plants > Roots >... | reverse complement strand
CGCATCGCGATGCAGGCCGGCTGCCACATGCTGATCGCCGAGGGCCACCCGAGGCTCGACGGCATCGCCGGCCCGCTCGCGACGATCGAGGCGGGCGGCCGCGCCACCCTTTTCCTGCCCAGCGGCGAGCCGCGCTCCGCGCGCAAGGCGTGGATCGCGGCGGCGGTCAACCCCGCCGGCGCGCTGACCGTCGATGACGGCGCCGCCCGCGCCTTGCGCAGCGGCAAAAGCCTGTTGCCCGCTGGGGTGGTCGGCGTCGAGGGCATGTTCGATCGCGGCGACTGCGTGATCATCCGGACCCGCACCGGTATCGAGGCCGGCCGCGGCCTGTCGGCCTATGCCGCCGCCGACATCCGCCTGATCGCCGGCCATAAGAGCGGTGAAATTGCAACAATTCTCGGCTACCGTGGGCGTGATGAGATCATTCATCGCGACGATTTGGTGCTGACGGAGACCCGATGAGCTCCGACACGATCGTCCGAAATCAAGCCGATTTGGCCGCGGCAATGGCCGAAATCGGCCGTCAGGCCCGCGCGGCCTCGGCTCAGCTCGCGCTCGCTCCGGCCGAGGCCAAGACCGCCGCCCTGAAAGCCGCCGCCGCGGCGATTCGCTCCCGCGCCAACGAAATCCTGTCCGCCAATGCCGAGGATCTTGCCGCCGCAAAAGAGGCCGGCATCGGCGCCGCGCTGCTCGATCGGCTGGCGCTTGACCCCAAGCGGCTCGAAGCGGTGGCTCGCGGCCTCGAAGACATAGCCGCCCAGCCCGATCCGATCGGCCGGACCCTCGCTGAATGGACCCGGCCCAACGGGTTGCGCATCGCCCGGATCAGCGTGCCGCTCGGCGTCATCGGCATCATTTATGAGAGCCGCCCCAATGTGACCGCCGATGCTGGCGGGCTCGCGCTCAAATCGGGCAATGCCGCGATCCTGCGCGGCGGCTCGGAAAGCTTCCACTCCTCGCGCGCCTTGGTTGCCGCGCTCGGCGAGGGGCTGCGGGCCGCCGGCCTTCCGGTACATGCGGTACAGCTCGTGCCGACGCGTGACCGCGACGCGGTCGGCATGATGCTGAAGATGAGCGGCGTTATCGACATCATCGTGCCGCGCGGCGGCGCATCGCTGATCGAGCGGGTCCAGCGCGAGAGCCGCATCCCGGTCATCGCCCACCTCGAAGGCCTGTGCCACACTTATATCGACCGCGCCGCCGACCCCGGGAAGGCGCGCCAGATCGCGCTGAATGCGAAGATGCGGCGCGTCTCGATCTGCGGCGCGACCGAAACTCTGCTGGTCGATCGCGCGGTTGCCCGGACCGTTCTGCCGCCGATCCTCGCCGATCTGCGGGCCGCCGGTTGCGAGTTGCGCGGCGATCCGGAAACCCTGGCATTGGACTCGCAGGTGGCGCCCGCCACCGAGCAGGATTGGCGCACCGAATATCTCGACGCGATCCTCGCGGTGCGGGTGGTCGACGGGGTCGCCGCGGCGGTCGATCACATCAACCGTTTTGGCTCGCACCACACCGACGCGATCGTGACCGAGGACGAGCCGACCGCCGAACGTTTCCTGCGCGAGGTCGACAGCGCCATCGTGCTGGTCAACGCCTCGACCCAGTTCGCCGATGGCGGCGAGTTCGGCATGGGCGCGGAGATCGGCATCTCGACCCAGCGGCTGCCGCCGCGCGGGCCGGTGGGTGCCGCCGAGCTGACCACCTACAAATACCTCGTCCGCGGCAACGGCCAGGTGCGCCCCTGAGGAAGAGTAAGGCTGTTAGCACCCACCCGCCCGCCGCTGATGCGGCGAACTCCCTCCCCCGCTTGCGGGGGAGGGCTAGGGAAGAGGCACGGCGGTCTCCCTCCCCCGCAAGCGGGGGAGGGTTGGGGTGGGGGCTTGGTAGCCGCCGGATCGGCCTACTCGGCGGCTCCTTCAACCCGGCGCATGGCGGCCACCTCCACATCAGCCGCCTCGCCTTGCAACGGCTTGGCCTCGACGAGATCTGGTGGCTGGTGTCGCCGCAGAACCCGCTGAAGCCGGTCGCTGGGATGGCCCCCTTTACAGACCGTCTGGCACAGGCCCGCGGGGTTGCGGCGGAGGAGCGGCGCATCACCGTCACCGGCATCGAGGCGGAACTCGGCTCCACCTACACGGCCGACACGCTGAAGGCCCTGCGCCGGCGCTTTCCGCGCGCCCGCTTCGTTTGGCTGATGGGTGGCGACAACCTCGTCCAACTCCCATATTGGAAGCGGTGGCAGGAGATTTTCCGCACGGTTCCGATTGCCGTTTTCGCGCGGCCGGAGGCGGGTTCGAAACCGCTCGCCGGCCCCGCCGCCGGCCGTTTTGCCCGGTCTCGATTGCCGGTCGCCGCAGCGCGCCGGCTGGCGCTGACGCCGCCCCCCGCCTGGGTATTCTTTCACACCCGGCTCGACCCCCGCTCGGCCACCAGGATCCGGGCTGAGCGCTTGCAAACCCTGAAGGAGATGAGACCCGCAGTGACAGCGCAAACCGCCGCCATCGCCACCCTGACTCCCCGCAAACGCCAAGCCCTCGGCGCGCCGGAATTGCTCCGCCGCGTCATCGACAGCCTCGAGGACGGCAAGGCCGAGGACATCGTCACGATCGACCTCGCCGGCAAAACGACGATCGCCGACTACATGGTGGTCGCGAGCGGCCGCTCGGCCCGGCAGGTCATATCCTTGACCGACCACCTCGAACAGGCGATCCCCGGCCGCATCGCGGTCGAGGGCAAGAGCCAGGGCGATTGGGTCTTGATCGATGCCGGCGATGTCATCGTCCACATCTTCCGGCCGGACATCCGTGCCTATTACAATCTGGAAAAGATGTGGGGCTCGGATCTGCCGGACGCCGAGGCCGCGTTGCACTAAAGGCCGACCGCGATCCGCACCTACCTGCTTGCCGTCGGCCGGCTCCGCCGCGGCCCGCTGCATCAACTGCAAAGCGAGTATGTGAAGCGGATCGTCCCGCCCCCGACAATCCTCGAACTCGAAGAAAAACGGCCGTTGCCGCCCGCCCAGCTGAAAGCGCGCGAGGCCGAACTGATCCTCGCGGCATTGCCGGCCGGTGCCCGGCTCGTCGCGCTGGACAGCGCGGGAAGGTCCTGGTCGAGCCGCCAATTGGCGGAGCGGCTTGGCGAGTGGGCCGATCGCGGCACCGGCGCCGTGGCCTTTGCGATCGGCGGCGCCGAGGGTTTGGGTCCGGCCGTCCTGCAGCGCGCCGACGCGGTCCTGTCCTTGGGCGCGATGACCTGGCCGCATCTCCTGGTGCGCACGATGCTGCTCGAACAGCTCTATCGCGCGCAGCAGATCCGGGCCGGCCACCCCTATCACCGCGAGTGATGCCGCCATGCGGCGCCACTATCTGGAGGGGAGGTGTTTCGCGTATACCATCGCCGTCCGATCGTCAGCCGAGGCATCACGATCCATGAACTCCCGCCCGAAACCGGTCGTGCTGTGCATCCTCGACGGCTGGGGCGAGCGGCCAAATGGCGCCGATAACGCGATTGACCGCGCCAAGACGCCGGTTTGGCACGAGTTGATGCGCCGCTGGCCGCACGCGCATCTTGACGCGAGCGAGCACTATGTCGGCCTGCCCGACGGGCAGATGGGCAATTCCGAGGTCGGGCACACCAATATCGGCGCGGGCCGGGTTGTCCTGCAGGATCTGCCGCGCATCGGCCAGGCGCTCGCCGACGGCAAGGTCGCGAGCCTGCCGGCCTTGCAGGAGTTCATCGGCAAGCTCAAGAAAAGTGGCGGCACCGCCCATGTCATGGGGCTGATCTCGCCCGGTGGAGTGCATTCGCACCAGCACCAGATCGCGGCGCTCGCCGCTATCATCGCCGATGTGGGGGTGCCGGTCGCGGTGCATGCTTTTCTCGACGGCCGCGACACGCCGCCGCAATCCGCCATCGGCTATCTGAAACAGTTCCAGCAGGACGTTGCGGGTCACGGCAACATTCGGATCGCGACTGTCTCGGGCCGCTATTACGCGATGGACCGCGACAAGCGTTGGGACCGCGTTGCCAAAGCGTACAAGACACTGACTGCGGCCAACGGTGAGCATGCCGACGACCCGGTCAAGGCGGTCGAGGCCGCCTATGCCCGCGGCGAGACCGACGAGTTCGTCCTGCCGACCGCGATCGCCGACTACTCCGGCATGCGTGACGGTGATGGCGCGTTTTTTGCCAATTTCCGCGCCGACCGGATCCGCGAGATCGCCGCTGCGCTGCTCGATCCGGATTTCTCTGGCTTCGAGCGCGAGAAGCGCGTCGCCTTCGCTGCGGCGCTCGGTCTCGTCGAATATTCGGCCGAGCTGAACCGGTTCATGGCGACCTTGTTCCCGCCGCAGGACCTGAGCGGCACCTTGGGCGAGATCGTCGCCGATGCCGGCATGACGCAGCTGCGCATCGCCGAGACCGAGAAATACGCGCACGTCACGTTTTTCTTCAATGGCGGCCGCGAAACGGTCTTTCCCGGCGAGGAACGCATCCTGGTGCCGTCGCCCAAGGTCGCGACCTACGACCAGCAGCCGGAAATGTCGGCCCCCGAGGTGACCGACAAAGTGGTCGCGGCGATCCGCTCCGGCCGTTTCGATGTCGTCGTGCTGAACTACGCCAATACCGACATGGTCGGGCATACCGGCAAGCTCGACGCCGCGATCAAGGCGGTCGAGACGGTCGATGCGTGTCTCGGACGGCTCGCCGAGGCGGTCGAACAGGCCGGCGGCACCCTGGTCATCACCGCCGATCACGGGAATGCCGAGATGATGCGCGATCCGGACACCGGCGAGCCGCACACCGCACACACGCTGAACCCAGTGCCGTTTATCACCGTCAACCCGCCGGGCGCTGTCGCCAGGGTAGAGAATGGCCGGCTCGCCGATGTCGCGCCGACCCTGCTCGATCTGCTCGGCCTGCCGAAGCCGGCGGCGATGACCGGGCGTTCGCTGATCGTCTCGGACCGGAACCGGCGTGCCGCCGAATAGGGTCTTCGCGATCGCCGCAGTGCTGCTGGCGGCCGCGATATCGCCGCTCACGCCGGCATGGTCAGCCGATTCTGCAAATCAGGAAAAGCTGGCCGCTGAACTCGATGCGGCGCGCCGGGACGGCATCGCGACCGCCCGCGAAACGCAGCGACGCCAGGCAAGGGTCGCGGCTCTCGATCGCGAACTCGTGTTGCTTGGCCAGGACGCGGCGGCGCGCCGTCGCGGCCTTGAGGAAAGCCGGGTCGAGCAGGCGCAATTGCTCGCCGCTCTGGAGCGCCTGGCGCGGCATCCGCCGGATCAGACGCAGCCTCCCCAGGGTCCGCCGCTCGACCAGGTTCGCAGCCATATCCTGCTTGCCGCCACGGTCCCGAGGTTGCGCGCCGAGGCGCGTGCGCTGGCCGGCGAGATCGCGGCGACCGCCGCGCTGCGCGCCCGGTTGGCGGCAGGGCAGAACGAGCTTATCGAGCTGCGTGACGCACTGGCCCGGGACCGGAACCACCTTGCCGAGATCGTGGCGCGCCGCGCGGAACTGGCTCGCCAGCTGTCGCCGGACAACGGCAAGGGAGCGGCCCAGCCGATAAAATCCGGGCCGGAGAACAGCGATCTCGAACAATTGATCGAGCGGGCCGATATGGCTGCGGATCGCCGCGAGAAAACGCTGTTGGCCCGCGCCCGCGCCGGTCTGCCCCGGGAAAAGGCCGATGCGCTGACCTTAGCTGCCGTCGACCCAAGCCGGCCAAGCAAGTTGCGCTCGTTCGAGAAGGCCGAAGGGGAGGTGCTGCTGCCGGTCTTGGGGACGATTACGATCCCGCTCGACAAGGCGGAGAATTCCAAGGCGGAAAACCCCGGACTGAACGTTACAAACGTTGCCGGGGCCGTGGTGGTCGCGCCGTTCGACGGCAAGGTGGTCTATACCGGGCCGTTCCGCGCTCATGAGCTGGCCTTGATCATCAGGCATACGGACGGATATCATTCCCTGCTCGCCGGGTTAGGTCGGGTCGACAGCGCCGTCGGCCAATGGATGCTGGCTGGCGAGCCGGTAGGTGTCATGCCGGATGCCGTGGAGCCGAGCTCTGGCGGTATGATATATTTCGAGTTGCGCCGCGACGGCCGCCCGGTCGATCCCCAACCGTGGCTGGCAAAGCGCGACGAGACCACCGAGCGCGGCGACGAGGCCGGGAAACTAGAGTTCGGGGACCGAAGGGTGCGTGAATGAAGCGATCGGGGCTGATCGCGGCGGTTGCCGCAACGCTCATTGTGTTCGGGCTGCACCAGGACGCCGGCGGCGCATCCTCGTCGGCCAACACGGCCGAGACCTACAAACAGCTCAATCTGTTCGGCGACGTGTTCGAACTGGTGCGCAACGACTATGTCGACGAGGTCAAGGACGATACGCTGGTCGAAGGTGCGATCAACGGCATGCTGACCGCGCTCGACCCTCATTCGAATTACCTCAATTCGAAGAACTTCAACGATATGAAGGTGCAGACTCGTGGTGAGTTCGGCGGCCTGGGGATCGAAGTGTCGATGGAGAGCGGCCTGGTCAAAGTGGTCTCGCCGATCGACGATACGCCGGCGGCGCGTGCCGGCCTGAAGCCGGGCGATCTGATCACCCATCTCGACGGCAATCCGGTTCAGGGCCTGACCCTGCCGGAGGCTGTCGAGAAGATGCGCGGCCCGGTCAACAGCGACATCAACCTGACGGTGCGCCGCGAGGGGCAGGAGCCGTTCGACGTCAAGCTGACCCGCGCGATCATCAAGATCCAGTCGGTGCGCTCGCATCTCGAAGGCAAGAATATCGGCTACATCCGCATCACCTCGTTCAACGAGCAGACCGATGTCGGCCTCAACAACGCGATGAAGAACCTGAGGCAGCAGGCCGACAACAAGCTGATCGGCATCGTCCTAGACCTGCGCAACAATCCCGGCGGTCTGCTCGACCAGGCGGTGGCGGTGTCCGACGCCTTTCTCGAAAAGGGCGAGATCGTGTCGACCCGCGGTCGCCGGGCCGACGATGCGCAACGCTACAATGCCCGCGGTGGCGATATCGCGACCGGGCTGCCGGTGGCCGTCCTGATCAATGGCGGCTCCGCTTCGGCCAGCGAAATTGTCGCCGGCGCCTTGCAGGACCATCACCGCGCCGTCCTGCTCGGCACCAAATCCTTCGGCAAGGGGTCGGTGCAGACGATCATCCCGCTCGCCGGACACGGCGCGATGCGGCTGACGACGGCGCGCTACTACACGCCTTCGGGCCGCTCGATCCAGGCCCGTGGCATCGATCCCGATATCGTCGTCGAGGCGGCCAAGATCGCCAAGGATGAGAAGGCCGCGGACAAGACCGCCAAGGCTGGCGACAAGCCCGGCGACAAAAAGGACGACAAGGCCGCCAAGGCACCCGATAAGAATTACGACAAGAGCGACAGCCCGCCGGACCAGAGCACGATTGATCCGGCGTCGATCGGGACGGCCGATGATTACCAGCTTGCCCGCGCCGTCGACATGTTGCGCGGCATCGCCCTGTTCAACGGCCGCCTGGTGAACTGAGGCGGCGCTCCGCTCGACGGCCAGCCCCTGATGCTGTCCGACAGCGACCTGCCGTTCTATCGGCCGGCCGTCGGGATCATGCTGCTCAACCCTGCGGGATTGGCCTTTGTCGGCCGCCGCATCGACATGCCGGCCGGCTTGGCGGCGTGGCAGATGCCGCAGGGCGGTATCGACCCGGGCGAGACCCCGCGTCAGGCGGCATTCCGCGAGCTCGCGGAAGAGGTCGGCACCGACAAGGCCGACATCATCGCCGAGACCGAAGGCTGGCTGCATTACGACCTTCCCGCCGACACTGCCTCGCGCATGTGGAAAGGGCGCTGGCGCGGCCAGCGCCAGAAATGGTTCTTGATGCGCTTCACCGGCGGGAATGCCGACATCAACCCGGCGACCGAGCACCCGGAGTTCGACGCCTGGGAATGGGTCGAGCCGGAGCGGTTGCCCGACCTGATCGTGCCGTTCAAGCGCCAGCTCTATCGCGATCTGCTCGCGGAGTTTCGCGAGCACCTGCCGTCAGCTCGGTAGCCGGGCGACGGCCGTATCGATTGCGGCGCTGTACGGCATTGCGGTCTGTGCGCCGGGGGCGAGGCAGGCGAGACCGGCCGCAGCGCTGGCGCGCCGCAGCGCAACCTCCAACGGAAGACCTTGATCGAGCCCGGCCGCCAACACCCCGACAAAGGTATCGCCGGCGCCGGTGGTATCGACGGCATCGACCGCCAGCGCGGGAATGTCGATCCGCTCGCCATCGGCAAGGAACGCGGTCGAGCCGGCCGCGCCGCGGGTCACGACAAAGCCTTGCCGCAGCCGCCGCCCAATTTCGGCGGTGTCGTCACCAAGCGCCGCCGCTTCTGCTTCGTTGGCGACGAGCATGTCGAGATCGCCGAGCAGCCCTGGATCGATCGCGAGGGCGGGCGCGAGGTTGAGGATGGTGCGAGCGCCGCGGCCAGAGGCGCGCCGGATCAGCGCCACCGTTTCGGTGACCGGCACTTCCATCTGGCATACGACGATCGTGCCGGGGCGGAGCACCGCATCGGGCACGGCCATCGCGATGGCCTCGGCATTGGCGCCCGGCGCGACCGCGATCAAATTCTCGCCCGTGCTGCCGACCATGATCGCGGCGCAGCCGATCGGCCGCGCCACCCGCCGCACCAAGCCGAGATCAACCCCGCCCCGCTGCAATAATTCGAACGCGCTCTCGGCAAACGCATCGTTTCCGACCGCGCCGGCCATCTTCACCGCCGCGCCGGCGCGGCAAGCCGCCAATGCCTGGTTGGCCCCCTTGCCGCCCGGTAACAGCCGGTAATCGCCGCCAAGCACGGTCTCGCCCGGCCGCGGCAGCTCCGGGACCGGCACCAGCAGATCGATGTTGATCGACCCGAATACGAGGATCATCGCCCCGGGACCCTTTGACCGCCTTCGACCGGCTCGCCGGCCGGTGATAGCATGGCCATGCAGCAAAAAGGGTCAATCGGATGCTCGATGCCACGAAGCTCGGTCAGTTCGTCGGCCAGGTCTGGGGCGATTCGATCGTCCCGGCTCTGATCGATTACATCCGCATCCCGAACAAATCGCCGGCGTTCGACCCGGATTGGGCGGCGCACGGCTATATGGAAGAGGCGGTCGCGATGTTCGAGGGCTGGGCCCGCGAACGGCTCGGCGGTCTGCCGGGTGCAACACTGGAGGTCGTGCGGCTGCCCGGCCGCACGCCGCTGATCCTGATCGAGGTGCCGGGCAGCGAAACAGACACCGTGCTGCTCTACGGGCATCTCGACAAGCAGCCGGAGATGGTCGGCTGGACCGACGGATACGGTCCGTGGATCCCGCGCCTCGAAGGCGACAAGCTCTACGGCCGCGGCGGCGCCGATGATGGCTATGCGATGTTCGCCGCGCTGACCGCGCTCGCCGGTCTCCGTGAGCAAAGCATCCCGCATGCGCGCTGCATCATTCTGATCGAAGCGTGCGAGGAATCCGGCAGCTACGACCTGCCGCATTATGTCGAGCATTTGTCCACGCGGATCGGCAGCCCTTCCTTGGTCATCTGCCTCGATTCCGGCTGCGGCAATTACGACCAGCTGTGGCTCACGACGTCGTTGCGCGGCATGGCCGCCGGCACGCTGACGGTCGAGGTGCTGGAGGAGGGGGTGCATTCCGGCGATGCGTCGGGGGTCGTGCCGTCGAGCTTCCGGATCCTGCGCCAGCTCCTGTCGCGCCTCGAAGACGAGGCGAATGGCGCGATCAAACCGGCATCGCTTTACGCGCAAATCCCGCCGGAGCGTCTGGAACAGGCCAAACGTGCCGCCGCGGCACTCGGCGAGAATGTGTACAGCAAGTTTCCGTTCGCCGGCGGTACGCAGCCGATGTCGGACGATGTGACCAAACTCGTCCTGAACCGCACCTGGCGCCCGCAGCTCGCGGTCACCGGCATCGCCGGCCTGCCGCAGCCCGGCGACGCCGGCAACGTGCTGCTGCCCCACACGACCGCGAAGCTCAGCCTCCGCTTGCCGCCGACGCTCGATGCCGAAGCCGCCGGCACGATGGTGCAGCAGCTGCTCGAGGCAAACCCGCCCTACCGGGCCCGCGTCGAGTTTCAGCGCCAGTCATTTGCCTCGGGCTGGAATGCGCCGGCATTGGCGCCATGGCTCGAAACCTCGCTGGCGCGTGCTTCCGAGGCCGCCTTCGGCATGCCGCCGGCCTATATGGGGGAGGGCGGCAGCATCCCGTTCATGGCGATGCTCGGCGAGCGTTTCCCGCAGGCGCAATTCGTCGTGACTGGCGTGCTCGGGCCTCACTCCAACGCGCACGGCCCCAACGAGTTCCTCCACATCCGGACCGGCCGCCGGGTCACCCAAGTAATCGCGCAGGTCCTTGCCGACCATCTAGCTGAAGCGGGTTAAGTAAATCGTCATCCCGGCGAAGGCCGGGATCCAGGACCAGCCATGGATCCCGGCCTTCGCCGGGATGACGAGTCGTGGGATCAGACAGAAATGGTCGGGTAGAGATCAACCCAATGCGGGTTCTCGCTCTCAATCAGATTTATTTTCCAATCCCGCCTCCATTCTTTGATCTGCTTCTCTCGGCGGATCGCCGGTTCGGCGGTGGCGTGGGTCTCGAACCACACAAGCCGATCGACGCCGTAACGGGCGGTGAACCCCGGCACAGCTTTGCATTTGTGTTTCCAAATGCGCTGCACGACGTCGGAGGTCATGCCGACGTAAAGAGTTCCGTACGCCCGGCCTGCGAGAATGTAGACGTAGTAACTCACGCCGCCGCTTTAGCGAGGCGGCGCGCCCGGTAGCGCATTGCGCCCCAGGCCAGCCGGCTCGCGGTCCGGCCGAGCCAGCCGTTCGGCGTCAGCCCGACCGCCTTCAGCAGCATCGCGACGCCGCGCTCGACATGGTGCGGACGGTAGAGGCGGAAGGCGCGGCGCGCGTACGCCCGGCTGTAGCGCTTTCGGTCATAGGGCCGGACGCTCTCATTGGCGGCGTAATAGGCGTAGGCCAGTTCGTCGTCATCCGCCTCCGCGACGCGTCCGATCGCGACTCTCAGCCGCGCCAGCCGGCCGAGCTGTTCGCGGGCCAGGCAGCGATCGAGGTTCTTGTAGAACAGCCGGTAATGGCGCAATTCGTCGGCCGCGATGTGGCGGCAGATCTCCTGCAATACCGGCTCGGCCACCCCCTCGCGCAGCGCGGTGTAGTAGGAGCTGGTGCCGATCTCGACGATGCAGCGCGCGATCATCTCGCCGGTGCGCGATCCGCGGCGCGAGCGGTCGCTGTCGAAATCGATCTTGAAGCCGTCCTGAAACCGGGCGAAGGCGGCCGCGAAATCGAAGCTCGGATCGGCCAGCGCCGCCCAGCGGGCCAAGGCGCGGCCGTGCTGGATCTCCTCCTCGCCCCAGCGCCGCGCGGTTTGCTGGAATTCGGGATCGTCCGCGAAGATCCGGCACAAATGATGGGCGTAGGCGGCGCCATTGTGCTCGACGAGGCTCGCCGCCTTGACGATGCGCACGACATCGGGATCGAGCTTGTCGCGGTCGAAGCGATCCCACGGAATGTCGTCGAGCGTCCACGAGCCCATGCCGCCTCCCCTCCGGCGTCCGAACGCCCTTTTTATACACCACCCCGGGGGAAAGATCCCGGCGTTGGCGGCGCGACCTAAAGAGCCGGCGGGAGGCATTGGTCCGGCTCTTGCTTGGCTTTTGGCAAATCCGCTGCGCGATTAGGGGCAAAGCATGGCTGTCGAGACGTCGCAACCGCTGCCGATCATGGCCAAGGCGTCGGCCCGCTGGTTCCAGCTCGGGCTGGGTCTGATCGCGATGATGGCGATCTCCAGCCCGCAATATGTCTGGACCCTGTTCACAAAACCCTTTCAGGACAATCTCGGCGCCGCGCTGCCGGCGGTTCAGATCACCTTCTCGCTGGTCA
>Ga0070707_100005406_pt1 | contig 11954 bp, 9 predicted proteins | sample KBSK5502metaG_FD_65468 | JGI IMG/M metagenome (GOLD analysis project Ga0070707, IMG submission 65468) | Corn, switchgrass and miscanthus rhizosphere microbial communities from Kellogg Biological Station, Michigan, USA - KBS K5-50-2 metaG | ecosystem: Host-associated > Plants > Roots >... | reverse complement strand
CCCGATCTGCCGTGGATCCTCGCGCAGCCCCAAGCGGCGATCGTGCCGGCCAACACGCCGCCGCCGGGCACGATCGCTCCCGATCAGATCGCGCCGAGCGGCCCGTACCGCCTCAGCTCGTACGTGCCCGAGGCTTCGATCGCGCTCGCGCGCAACCCCGCGTGGAGTGCCGGCAGCGATCCCCTGCGCGCGGCCTACGTCGACGGCATCGACGCGACGATCAACGTCCCGGCCGCGCGCGCGTTCGCGGAGACCGTCGCCGGCACAGCGGACCTCGTGCTCGACACCGGCGCACCCGACCTTCATGCGGGGACCGTGACGTTCCCGGCGGGCGCGCGCGCGCCGGAGCGCTCGGGCAACGGCTGCACGCGGTACCTGTTCATGAACACGTCGGTGGCGCCGTTCAACAAGGCAGTGGTGCGCCTTGCGGTGGCGTCGGCCGTGGTGCGCGCGCGCTTCGACGGCGCAGACGCAGGAGGCACGCCGGCGACCCGGTTGTTGCCTCCGACGGTGACCGGCAACGAGACGACCCCGGTCGTGCCGGAGGATCTCGCGCGCGCGAAAGCATTGCTCGCGTCGACGAAGGTCCCCCGTTTCGCGGCGACCATCGTGGTCGGGGCGTCGCCCCGCGATCGCGCTGAGGTCGCGATCCTCCGCGGGCTGCTCGCGCGCGCAGGAATCACGCTGCGGCCACAGTTCGTTCCGGCCGCCACGCTGTACCCCTCGTACTACGAGCGGCCCGCCGCGCGCGTCCCGATCGGCATCGCAACCTGGTGTGCGGACTGGCCCGGCCTGGCGGGCCGCGACGTGCTCGGGACGATCGCGATCCAGACCGGATACGCACACCTCAGCGGGCTCAACATCACGCGCGCGCTGGCGTTCGCCACCGATGCGCCGCCGGGGGAGGCGGCCGCGCGATGGGGGGCCGCAGACGCGGCGGTCGTTTCCACCGGCGCGCTCGTGCCTTTGATCTGGACGGCCGACGACTTCACGTTGTCCCAGCGTGTGCAGGGATTCACGGCCGCGCCGATGTGGCCGCGAGGCGATCCGACGACGGTGTGGTTGAAATGAACGTGGGTCCCGCGAGGCCGCAGGGCCGATGGTAGGATTTGCGCCCGTGAACGGCCGGGGAGGACTCAAGTGACCGCAGCGATCGTAACGATCCACATCATCGCTTCGATGGTCCTCATCCTGTTCATCTTGCTGCACGCGGGGCGCGGCGGCGGCTTGTCGGAGATGTTCGGCGGAGGGATGACGTCGGGAGGTTCCACCGTGGTCGAGAAGAACCTCGACCGTCTGACCGTCATCGCCGCGCTCATCTTCGCGATAACGACCGTCGCCCTCTTCTACCGCCTCAAGTAAGCGTGCGCGGGCGACCCCGCTCCCTCATCTTCGGCGCCGTTGCGCTTCTGGTCGTGCTGTCTCTCCTCGCCGGGTGCACGGCGAAGAAGAAGGCGAACACGAAGCCGCATCCGGGAGGCACGCTCGACGTTTCGATCCGTGACCTCGGGACGCTGGATCCTGCGAAAGCGTCCGGCAGGGGAGCGCTCCTGGTCGTCGCGCAGGTTTTCGACTCGCTGACCGCTATCGACGGGACGACGGGGCTCGTGAAACCCGCGGCCGCATCATCATGGACGACGTCGGCCGACGGGAAGACGTGGACCTTCACGCTTCGGCAGGCGCAGTACCAGAACGGAGACCCCGTGCGCGCGCGCGATTTCAAGTTCGCGCTCGACCGTATCGCGCAGAAGGCATTGAAATCGGAGATCGCATACGAGCTGCAGCCCATCAGCGGCTACGCGGCCTCGCAAGTGCTCGGCAAAGCATCATCGCTCACCGGTGTCAGCGCGCCGAACGACACGACACTTGTCATCAAGCTGGACAAGCCTTTCTACGAGCTGCCCTACAACTTGGCCGATCCCGGGTTCGCGCCGATCGACAAGAACTTGTACGGGGGCTCCACGGCCGGCCTCAAGACCACGCCGGTCGGCAACGGGCCGTTCAAAGTTGTGAGCGCAACGGCCGAGTCGGAAGCGCAGCTCGCGCGCTACGACGACTACTACGGAACGAAGGCGTACCTCGACGGGATCAAATTCCACGTGACGAACATCGCCGACGGGTGGAGCGCGTTCCAGTCGGGCAAGACCGACGTCACCGACGTGCCGGCTGATCAGGTCGCGTCGGGCAGCGGATTCGACCAGCGAGGCTTCACGCCGGTCTGGGCGACGCTTTCGTTCGGCCCGAACCTAAAGCTGCCGAAGTATCAGGACCTCAACGTGCGCACCGCGATGTCGCTCGCGATCGACCGCGAGAAGATCGCCACCGAGGTCTTCAAGAGCACGAAGGATGCCGCGACCGGTTTGATCCCCGCCGGCGTCCGCGGGTACGCGCCGGGAGACTGCGCGAACTGCACCTACAACCCGGATCGCGCGCGCGTGCTCCTCAGTAAGAAGTTCCGCGCCGGTCCGCGACCGTCGATCTCGATCGACTATCTCGGCGAGTCGACCAGCAGGTCGGTCGCCCAAGCGATCGAATCCGATCTGAACGCGGTCGGGTTCCACGCCTCGCTGCGCGCGCACACCGCGGACGAATACACGGCGCTGCTCGCAAAGGGTGGCCAAGACTTCGCCGAGTACGGGTGGATCCAGAACGTCCCCTCACCGGACGGCTTCCTCGCGCAGCAGCTGCTGACCGGATCAGTGAACAACCGCGTCGGGTTTTCGTACATGCGGTTCGACGCCGACATCGTTGCCGCGCGCGCGATCAAGGATGAGAACACGCGCCTCTCTGCATACGCCGGGGCCGAGAGGCGCGCGCTCGCCCTGATGCCGATCATCCCGATCGTCTTCTACCGGAATCGCACGGCCGTCGCGTCCCGCGTGAACGGCTTCACGCTCGACGGCGCCGGCATCTTCGACGCGTCGACGATCTGGCTCTCCTAGCGTCATGAGAGCAGGCCGGCAGGTCGCGGCCCTCATCGTGCTCGCGCTTCTTGCGAGCGGCTGCCCGGCGAAGCACCCACAGGGGCAACCGTCGCCGACGACGACCGCAACCGCATCGCCGAGCGGAACGCTGACGATCGCGTATCCCGCCGAGCCGGCAACGCTCGATCCGTTCGCACCCGCCGGTGACACCCCGGCGACACGCGACATCGCGCGCCTGCTGATGCCCGGCTTGTACAAGGTGGAGCCGTCGGGTGCGCGCGAGCGGTGGCTGCTCGCATCGGAACCGGTGGAGTCGAACGGGCCGCCGTTCTCGGTGACGGTGGCGCTCCGCGACGACGCGACGTGGAGCAACGGGACACCGATCACGGTAGACGATCTGCGTTTCACGTGGCAGCTCGCTGCTCGGAGGCAGATCGCGCGCGCCGGCTACGACCAGATCGCGCGCATCGTTACGCTGACGCCGAAGCGCGCGCGCATCGAGTTCCGGGCACCGTTCCGCCGGTGGCGCGATCTGTTCTCCGCCGGGCTGGGCGTGCTGCCGGCCCACGCGCTTTCGACGCCTCGCCGCATCGCTTCTTTGTCGAGCAGCTGGCCGGTGTCGGGCGGTCCGTTCGTCTTGAAGGCATGGCACCGCGGGCTCGACATGATCTTCGAACCGAACCCGCACGCCTGGGCCGGCACGCCACACCTGCAACGGCTTCGCGTCGTGTTCGTACCGGACTCCCTCGGCGCGCTGACGCTGTTCCGCGACGGCGCCGTCGATGCCCTCGCTCCCTACCAGGCGCCGGACTGGGTCAGGGGCGTCACCGGGCCGGGCGCGTCGGTCACGACCGACACCGGCGAGACGTGGATGGGCATCGTGATGAATACGCGCTCGAAGCTGCTCGGCGACGTCCAGATCCGGCACGCGCTCGCCGACAGCCTCGACCGAGGGCTGCTCGTCCGTGGTTTGGTGCAGGGGGAGGGTGCTGCGCTGAACGCGATCCCGCCCTCGGCGAGTTCGCCCTTCGCGACGTACGGAAACCTCGGCCGTGCACGGACGACGCTTTCGTCCGATGGCTGGAGCGGCTCTGGGATTCGTACGAAGCGCGGCACCAAGCTTTCGTTCACGATCGCAGTCGCCGACTCGGACGGGCTCGGTCAGGTGCTCGCGCGCGCGATCACGTACCAGGCCGCTCGAGCGGGCATCGACGTGCAGGCGGTCTCGTTGCCCGTCGACGAGATCATGTCGAAGTGGCTGACGGGTTCGCGGTTCGATGTGGCGATCCTCGAGTGGCGTGATCCGCCGCAGGGCGCCGTGCGCGCGCGGTTCGCGAGCGGAGGGACGCTACCCAACGTGGCGCGCTGGAACGATCAAACGCTGAACCGAGATCTCAACGCCGAGGACGCGGGCGCACCGGATGCCTCGCAAGCGCGCCTTGCGGCCGTCCTGCCTGTGCTGCCGCTGGCGACGCTGGCGGTATCGTTGGCGTCGTCTGTGCGCGCACACGGGCTGATCGCGAACGCCGAGGCCGACGGGCCGTTTTGGAACGCGGAGCAGTGGTCGATGAGCTGAGGCTCCCAGTTGCTATCCTGCGTTCCGCTTTCGCGGGTGTGCTGGAATAGGTAGACAGGCATGGTTGAGGGCCATGTGTCCGCAAGGACGTGGAGGTTCAAGTCCTCTCACCCGCACCGAGTGGCGCTTGACGAAGAGTCGTCGCCGTGAATCAGACCTACGCCGGAACCGCCTCTGTACTTGACGATCCGAGGCTCAAGAGCCGATTGATGTGAAAGAGTAAGTCGTCGCTGGTTGCCGGCGCTCGAATAAGCGCATCGGCTGCTCGGCCGAACGCAGCAGCTCCGGGTTCAAGCGAGGCCCTCAGAGATGCCGTCGCCAACATCGGAACATGTGCTGTCGCCATGTCGTCCTTGATCGCGCTGCCAAACTCCAATGGATGCATGTCGGTCATGCAGGGATCGACCACGATCAGGTCGACATTGTCCTCGCGCACGAGGGCGAGGGCCTTTGCGCCTGTGCTGGCTTCGAGGGTCTCGAAGCCCGCGAGGCGGAGCTTGTGCACGATCCCTTGGCGCGAGCCAGCGTCCCCGTCGACAACCAGGACCCTTCCTCTCGTGCCTGGTCCTTGGGGTCCATCGATCAGCATGGCTTCGACTTGGAGAGCCTCGACCGGCTTCGAGTAGAGGTAGCCTTGAGCCATCTCGCATCCAGCGACGCGTAGCTCAGTCGCTTGCTCCGGCCGCTCGACGCCTTCGGCGAGGCAGCGGAGGCCCATGCTCTCCGCGATCTTGAGAACAGCCTTTGAGAACGCGGCCTCCTCGGCGCCTTGATCGACCCCATCAACGAACGACTTATCGATCTTGAGGATGTCGATCGGCAACCGGCGAAGATGTCCGAGCGAGGAGTAACCCGTTCCGAAGTCATCGAGTGCAAGGCGAACACCGGCAGCCTTAAGTCCATGAAGCCGGCGAGCGAAATCAGCGCTCTCGGTCACCATCGCGCTCTCAGTGATCTCGAGGATAAGCCGATCAGGTTCTAGCTCTGTCGCGTTGAGGATGTTATGCACGGAACCGACGAAGTAGGGTTCGGAGAGCTGGCGAGCGGAAACGTTCACGCTGATCCATCGTTGTGCTCCACCCAACTCCTCCCATGCTCGCGCCTGGGCACACGCGGTTCGCATGACCCAATCGCCAATGGGGACGATGAGCCCCGTCTCCTCGGCGATGGGAATGAAGCGCACCGGGGAGATCTCGCCCATCCGGGGATGCTGCCACCGGAGCAATGCCTCGAAACCCACGATGGCATTGGTCTCCATCTCGATGATCGGCTGATAGACGAGACGAAACTCATTGCGCTCGACCGCAGTTTCGAGGTCCTTCGCCAATTCGGCCCGCTCCTGTACCGCCTGATACATGCTCGGCTCGAAGAGGGTGTAACGGCCTTTGCCCGCGTTCTTGGCAACGTACATCGCGATATCCGCGTTTCGCACCAGCTCTGACTCGCCGGTTGGAGCAACTGCAACAGCTATGCCGATACTTGCGGTCACTGACAGCTGCCTGCCCTCGAATCGCAACGGCGCTTCGAGAGCATCAAGCATGCGATCCGCGATCGCGCTTACTGCTTCGGGGTCGAGGCCTTCCAGCACGACCGCGAATTCGTCACCGCCCATCCTGGCTACGGTGTCGAACGGACGCACGCTGGCGCGGAGGCGGTCGGCGACGACGATCAGGAGCCGGTCACCGGCACTGTGCCCTGCCGTGTCATTGATCGACTTGAAGTCGTCGACGTCGAGGAACATGACTCCAACAGGTCCTCCCGTCCCTTCGGCCCGGACGAGTGCTTGGCGAAGACGATCGCCGAACAGGGCTCGATTGGGGAGCCACGTGAGTGGATCCTTCAACGCTTCGACCTCGCTGGATTTCCAGCGAACAAGGCTGACGGCGCTCGCCGCGAGCACGAACGACGCATGGATCGCGGCCCATACCCACGGGTGCGCGATCGCGTCTGCGTGGTTGTACACCGCGCGAGGATCGATTACGCCCATGACTCCGTGTTCAACGGCGACGAAACCGATCGCGGTTAAGAAGGGGGCCCAGTCATGGTAGAGCGAAACCACTGCGACGATCACGAAATAGTGGAAATGAAGCTCAATCACTCCTCCGGAGATCCCAACAAGGACCGCGGAGCTCGTGACCAGACCGAGCGTTACCGCGACCGACTGGAATCGCCGATTCTTGGGGCCCAGCCATGCAGCAACGCCGCCTGCAGCAATGAGACCAGCCTCAAGGAAGATCTCGATCGGTCCCTTGCCACGGGCTGTGGCATACAACGCGACGGCGGGAACGTGAAGCCAGAGCAGCCATTGCATGCCGCGATGGCGCCGCTGCCACACCTCTTCAGCGATGGCGTGCCCTTCCGGAAGCGAGTCAAGAAAGCGTCGAAGGAGTCTGCTAGGTGAAACGGACAAACGGATGTGGCGGAAAAGCGAGTAAGACTCCGTGGACGAGAGCTGGGGTTCGCCGGAAGGGAGTTCAAGCTGTTTCGACTTGGAGTTCCCCGCCGATGAGGCAGATCGCGTCTGAGACAGCGCGGCAACGCACAGTGCGATCACTGCGATCTCGATCACCGTTACGGCGACGTTCACGAGACCGAACGCCTCCGGTCTCCACGGCTCGGGGCCGAAGGGTAGACCGATCGTTCGGGACGTCCACCACAGCAGGACAACGGCTGCGTTCCCAAATGCGCCGGCCAAGATCCAATTCCGACGAACCCCACGAAGAACCATCACGGCCCAGATAAGCTGCAAGCTTGCGGCGACGATGAAGAACGCACCGAACAACCAATACTCCTTGAGGTGTTCCCGTATCACTGTGGCATGCAATAGGCCCGCACTCGCCGACAGTGCAGCGAGAGTGGCAAGCAACGCATCTTGTTTTTGTGGCGGCACCGAATCGCTATCAGGCGTTCTACTCTTTGTGCGCGCGCGACGATCGGCCAGCCTCAAGCCAATGAGTACGAAAGCCGGTGCACCAACGAGACCGATGTGCACGGCATGACTTCCCGCGGCGATCCCGACGATCGTCACTGCTTTCACGCCCCCTCTCATCCGCGGACCCAACGGACCCGTGGCCTATCGCCGAGAAGGGAGCCCGATTTGCAGACCCGCAGGCGCCTTCTCCTCTTTGTTCCTTCGGCGGCTGGGAGCCACGGGAGAAGGCATAAACGGCCTATCCCTCGCGATGTCGATGTTCCGCCCACCCGCTATCGATCCGAATCGGGTAATTCGGGCGCATTCATCGGATGAGTTAGTTGGCGCTGGTTGACCAACCAGACGCAGGTGCTGCTATAGGAGGACGGCCCGCAGATGGTTGAGGCTATTTGTCCGCAAGGACGTGGAGGTTCAAGTCCTCTCACCCGCACCGCACTTGACCTGCAAAAAGAGAAGGGCTCCGAGCTTTCGCCGGGGTTCTTTCTGTTTGGTACCACGCGTTAGGTCACGCGCGAGTCCGCTCGGTCGCAGAGATCATCTTGAAACACTCAGGATGAGGCCTCCGTGTCTCTTAACCGCATCTGGATCGGAGCCGTGATCTGCCCGATTGAGGTAATTGCACCATGACGCCCCCATCGGAACATGGCACGATTCGGTGAACGATCTACAGGGGGTCTCGGATGGATGTGAAGCGATACGTGACGATCCTTCTTGCGGCCTCGGTCCTGATGGGTGTGCTCGCAACGGGCGCAGCGGCAGCTCCGGCGGGTTCATTCACCCTGACAGCGGTCGGGTGCCAGCCGCACGTGACTGGAGATATCCGCGTGTCGTTGCTCGCGACAGGCTCGAAGCAGAATATTTTGACCGTCTCGTGGTCCGGACCGGGTCAAGGCATTCAACAGACCTTCCCCATCCCGCAGAGCGACTTCGCGAACTTACAGTCCTCGGACTTCTACACATTCGACTGGTCTCCGTCCGTTCAAATCATCCCCTTGCCGGCCCCCGGCTCGTACACGATGACGGGGACAGCTTCGCTTCAATGGCAAGACGGAAACGGGAACGCCAAGCAGATCGCTACAGCTTCAAGATCTGTTACTTGCACAGTTGAGTAGCTCCGCCAACCCAAGGGCCGCTCGATCCATTACCTTGAGCGTTTGCGGTTGTGGGATTGGCGATGACGGCTGCTAGGCTCGGCGCGAATGGAGAGGTGCGCGTTAAGGGCGCGGCGATCGCTGCCTTCGTTGTGCTGCTTTGCGGTGCGTGCAGCTCGTCCCCGAAAACGACGGGGAACGTCGTTGCTCCCACCATCACGAACTCCTCCGAAGTAGCCAAGGTTTCCGACGAGTCGCGCGCCAGAGCGATCGTCCTGGCCGATGCGGACTTTCCGAGCGGCTGGCAGGGAACCGCGCACACCGAAGACGCCACCGACCGCGAGTTCGAGCGCAAGCTGAAGGCGTGCTCGGGCATCACTCAAACCAAAGGAACCGCAGACGTCTTCGGAGACGACGTCGATCAGGGGCAAGCGTCAGTCGGCTCGGAAGCGACCTTCTTCAAGACGGCCGCTGCGGCACACGCCGACGTCGGCACCGTGAACAACCCCCGTGCGTTGCCCTGTGTCCGCTCGATCCTTACGGACCTGCTCAAGGCGGCGCTGACGAAGCAGGGCCTGACTGCCGCACGAGTGAGCGGTGTATCGCTGGTTCGGGTTCGCGTTGCGCGCTACGGCGACGAATCGGCCGGCCTGCGCCTGACTGCCACTATCGCGGTTGCTGGTCAGAGCCTGCCGTTCTTCCAGGACATCGTGGTCGCGCGGAAAGGACGGGCCGAGGTGACGGCGAGCTTCTTCAACGCTGGAGGTCCGTTCCCCGCCGCACTGGAACGCACGCTCATCGGGACGCTCGTCGCGCGCCTCATCAAAGACGGCGGTCACTAGGGCTCCGAGCATTGATGTCTGGTTTGAGACCCCGGTCGCGTTTACCAGATAGATAGTTGCGCTGAGTGGCATGTTGCGCCACAATCACCCGGTCGCGCGGTCTGCGAGTAGACCGCGCGACGTCTTCTGCTGGCCCGCCGAATGAGCGGGGTGCGAGATGAGGGGGTGGGATGTACGAGCAGCCCAAGTTGGTATGCCTTGCATCCGGAGCCGCCGAGGGCGACTCCGAGCTAACAGCCTTTGACAACGCTCTCCGGAAGGGCGGCATCGGAGACGTCAACCTCATTCGAGTAAGCAGTATCGTGCCGCCCGGCGCAACGATCGCAGCGTTGCCCGACCTTCCGTTCGGCGCATTCACGCCCGCCGCCTACGCGGTCCAAACAAGCTCCGTTCCCGGCATGCGCGTTGCCGCGTGCATCGGGGTGGGCTGGACGCCGCGCGGAGGCGTGCTCATGGAAGCGCACGGCTTGGAAGAGACGGCCGAAGAGATCGAAGAGCGCACGCGCCTCATGGTCGAAGAGGGGATGCGCGCGCGCGGCCTCGAGCCGTACGAGCTTCACTTCGCAACAGCGGAACACACCGTGGAACGCATCGGCTCCGCGATCGCGGCTGCCGTTTTATGGAGGGGGTGACAGGATGAACGCGTTGGGGCGACATTTTCTGATCGAGCTTTGGGAAGCAGATAATCTCGATAGACCGGATATCGGCGAGGAAGCACTCGTGGAAACGGTACGGGCGACCGGTGGCACGCTCTTGGATACGCGCTTCGTCCCGTTCCCCAATGGGGGTTACTCCGGCGTCTGCATCATCGCGGAGTCGCATGTGACGATCCACACCTGGCCCGAGCACCACTACGCGGCCGTGGACATGTTCACGTGCGGGCCGAACATGGACTTCGACGCCGGCATCGAGATGCTCAAGAAGTACTTCGCGCCGAAGTCGATGCAGGTCGCCGAGGTGCGGCGCGGCATGATCGCGTGACCCAGTCTCTACGGTGACCCTGTTTCCAAGGTGAAAGAGTACGGCGAGCAGATCGTCCCCGGCTTCGCGTACCGGTTCGAAGGCGAGCAGCTCCTCTCGGAACGTTCGGCGTTCCAGCAGATCGACGTCTACGAGAACGCGTCGTTCGGCAGGCTGCTCGCGCTTGACGGCCTGACGCAGACGACCGAGCGCGACGAGTTCATCTACCACGAGATGCTCGTGCACGTCCCGCTGATCTCGTTGCCGGATCCGAAGCGCGTGCTGATCATCGGCGGGGGAGACGGCGGCACGTTGCGCCGCGTCTTAGAGCATCCATCGGTCGAGCGCGCCGTGATGGTCGAGATCGACGAGCGAGTGACGCAGGTGTGCCGCGAGCTGATGCCGTCGATCGGAGGCGACGCCTTCGACGACCCGCGCGCGGACGTGCGCTTCGCCGACGGCCTCGCGTATGTGCGCGACGGAGGCGAGTCGTTCGACGCGATCCTGATCGACTCGTCGGACCCGGTCGGCCCCGGCGAAGGCCTCTTCACGATCGATTTCTATCGAGCAGCCCGTGGTCGCCTCACCGACGGAGGCGTCCTGTGCGCGCAGTCGGGCTCGCCCGGATTCCAGCAGGACGAGCTGCATCGGACGTTCACGCACGCCTCGAAGGCCTTCCCAGACGCACGGGTGTACGTCGGCTTCGTGCCGACCTACCCTGGAGGCATGTGGAGCTTCACGCTCGCGGGCGAACGACTCGCGCTGGACCCGGTCGTGGCGGCTGCGCGCGCAGACGAGCGCAAGCTTCAGACCCGGTACTGGCGCCCGGAGCTTCAGCGCGGCGCGTTCGACGTGCCGCAGATCGTTTACGACGTGATCGCAGCCCACGGCCCGCCCCACACGTGGGGCCTTTCCCCGGCCGAGCATGAGCGCGGTTAGGTTCCTCGAGTCGCGCCCCTTGTCTGAGGGACTGGCGGCCGTCGTCATCCAAGGCGCGCCGTACGATGGGGGCGTCTCGTACCGCGCCGGCGCGCGCCAAGCTCCCTACGACGTGCGGGTTGCGTCGGATTCCATCGAGAGCTACTCGCATCGGTTCGCGCGTGACCTGATCGACGTCGACCTGGCCGACGCGGGAGACATCCCACTCGCCGAGGTTTCAGCGGACGCTGCGATGAACCGCATCTCGTCTGCAACGTCTGCCCTCGCGGCCACCGGTGCCGCCGTGCTGACGGTCGGGGGCGATCATTCCGTGTCCATCGGGACGTCGCGTGGTCTGCGCGCCGTGCATCCCGATCTCGTTCACGTCGTCTTCGACGCGCACCTGGACATGCGGCCGTCCTATGACGGCAGCGACCTCTCGCACGCATGCGGCACCAGGCACATGTCCATGGCCGGTCCGACGTGCGTTCTCGGTGTCCGGTCGGGTTCGCGCGAGGAGTACGCGGACGCCGACAAGATGCTGACGGCGTGGACCGAGGATCTTGTTGTGCCGGAGGCGATGCGCGTAGCGATGCGCGGGGCGCCGGTCTTCATCAGTGTGGACATGGACGTTCTCGATCCGAGCATCCTTCCCGGAACGGGGAACCCGGAGCCCGGCGGGCCGACGTACAAAGAGCTGCGCGAGGCCCT
>Ga0070707_100005404_pt1 | contig 11955 bp, 8 predicted proteins | sample KBSK5502metaG_FD_65468 | JGI IMG/M metagenome (GOLD analysis project Ga0070707, IMG submission 65468) | Corn, switchgrass and miscanthus rhizosphere microbial communities from Kellogg Biological Station, Michigan, USA - KBS K5-50-2 metaG | ecosystem: Host-associated > Plants > Roots >... | reverse complement strand
GAGATCGCGCGCGCCCAGGTGAAGAACGGCGCGCAGGTGGTCGACGTCTGCCTCCAGGACCCGGACCGCGACGAGGTCGCGGACGTCAACTCGTTCCTCGGGCGCGCGACGCGGATGGTCAAGGTCCCCCTGATGCTCGACTCGACCGACGCGAAAGTCCTCGAGATCGGACTCGAGTGGAGCCAGGGCAAGTCGATCATCAACTCGATCAACCTGGAGGACGGCGAGGAGCGCTTCAAATCGGTCGTGCCGCTCGCGCAGCGTTATGGCGCCGCGCTCGTCGTCGGGACGATCGACGAGGACCCGGTCCACGGCATGGGCGTGACGCGCGAACGGAAGGTCGAGATCGCACGGCGGAGCTACACGCTCTTGACCGAGAAGTACGGAGTTCCGCCCGAGGACCTGATCTTCGATCCTCTCGTCTTTCCGTGCGGCACCGGCGATGAGAAGTACGTCGGCAGCGCCGCCGAGACGATCGAAGGAATCCGGGCGATCAAGGCGGCTCTTCCGGAGTGCAAGACGATCCTCGGAATCTCGAACGTCAGCTTCGGGCTTCCCGAAACCGGGCGCGAGGTCCTGAACTCGGTCTTCCTCTACCACTGCGTGAAGGCGGGCCTGGATCTCGCGATCGTGAACTCCGAGAAGCAGATGCGCTATCCGTCGATCCCGGAGGAGGAGCGGCGGTTGAGCGAGGACCTGCTCTTCAATCGTGGGAGCGATCCGGTCGCCGCGTTCGCCGCCTACTTCAAGGCGAAAGGCTCGCTGCCGAAAGAGAAGGTCGCGCGCGCGGGGACTCCGCTGGAAAGGCTTCCGCGGTACATCATCGAGGGCTCGAAAGAAGGTCTGCTCGACGATCTGGAGGCCGTGCGGGAGGCCGGGAGGGCGCCGCTCGAGATCATCAACGGGCCATTGATGGAGGGCATGCGCGAAGTCGGGCGTCTCTTCAACGACAACGAGCTGATCGTCGCCGAGGTTCTCCAGTCCGCCGAGGCGATGAAGGCGGCCGTGGGCCATCTCCAGAAGTTCATGGAGAAGACGACTGACTCGCTCAAGGGAAAGATCGTGCTCGCGACCGTCAAGGGAGACGTGCACGACATCGGCAAAAACCTGGTCGAGATCATCCTGTCCAACAACGGCTACGAGGTCATCAATCTCGGCATCAAGGTCCCTTCGGAAAAGCTGATCGAGAGCTATCGCCAGCACCGCCCGGACGCAATCGGGCTCTCCGGTCTGCTCGTCAAGAGCGCGCAGCAGATGGTGACGACCGCACAGGACCTGACGGCGGCCGGCGTGACCGCTCCGCTCCTCGTCGGCGGCGCGGCGCTCTCCCAGCGCTTCACCGACAACAAGATCGCGCCGGCTTACGGCGGGCTCGTGGTCTACGCCGAAGACGCGATGCGCGGGCTCGCTCTCGCCGATCGCGTGCTCACCGGCGAGGACGCGCGGACGGCTCTGGCGGCGGAGTCGGAGGAGCGGCGGCGCTCGCGGCCCGCGGCGGCCGAGCGCGAGGTCAACCCTCTCGCGGCGCCGGCCGTGCGCAACGCCTCGATCGAGATCCTGCCGCCGGTCGCGGCCCCCGATTTCGAAGAGCACGTGCACGCGCCGCTCGATCCGGAAACAGTCTGGCCCTACGTCAACCCGCACATGCTGTACTCGAAGCACCTCGGCCTGCGCGGCAGCTACTGGAAGCTGAAAGAAGCGGGAGACCGCAAGCTCGCGGAGCTCGAAGAAGTCATCGGCCGCATCCGCCGCTCCGGCTGGATCCGGCCGAAGGCGATGTACCGATTCGTCGAGGCGTACTCGGATGGAAACTCCGTGCACCTCGTGGAAAGCGGCCGCGCGGTGGCGACCTTCTCCTTCCCGCGGCAGCCCACGGGCGAGCGGCTCTGCCTCGCGGACTTCGTCCGTCCGCGGGAGAACCGGGCGCCGCTCGACACGGTGGCACTCCTCCTCACGACGGCGGGCGAGGGCATCCGCGGGCGCGCCGAGGACTTGAAGCGCGAGGGGGAATACCTCCTCTGTCATGCGCTCCAGGCGCTCGCGGTCGAGGCGGCCGAGGGCGCGGCCGAACGAATCCACCAGGTGATCCGCGAGCGATGGGGATTTCCCGATCGGCCGGAGACGACCATGATGGACCGCTTCCAGGCGCGCTACCGGGGCAAGCGTTACAGCGCGGGCTATCCTGCGTGGCCCGAGCTTGCCGACCAGGTCACGTTTTTCCGGCTCCTGCCGGGCGGAAAAATCGGAGTCGAGCTGACGGAGGGCTTCATGATGGATCCCGAAGCGTCCGTCTCGGCGCTCGTCATTCACCATCCGCAGGCAAGGTATTTCGCGGCGTAACCCCGGCGGTCTCCGCGCTCGGGGTCAGGTCTGCAATGTGACTTTCGGAAGAGAATCCGTCGGGCTAGACCTGACCCCGGTTATCCGTCAAGTGGAGACCTGACCCCCAAGGTGGAGACCTGACCCTCAAGGTGGCAAGTGGAGACCTGACCCCTTTTCGAGGCACCACCGGATCGAGCGGCGCGTACCCTCCTCCAGCTCGATCTTCGGGTCGTAGCCCAGCTCGCGCTCGGCCGCCGCGATCGAGCACGCGCTCGTCGTCTGCAGCTGGGCGAGGGCGTGGACGCGCGGCTCGGCGACCCCGAACCGATGCAACAGCGCGTCGGCCCTGGCAACGAAACGCCCTGCAGCGCGCGGCAGCCGGAACCGGCGGCGCTTCACCGGAAGACCGAACTCCTCTTCGAGCAACCGTTCGATGGTCTCCACGATCTCGCGCACGCTGTAGGGGCGCCGGTCGGCGATCCAGTAGGTCCGCCCGGCGGCGTGCGGCGTCCGCTCCGCGAGCAGCATGGCCTGGCAGGTGTTGTCGAGATATGACATCGACCAGCGGGTCTCTCCGTCTCCGAAGATCGGCATGCGGCCCTGCCGGATCATTCGGTAGAAGCGCGTCCGCGTAGCGGGCTGGCCGGGACCGTAAAACCGGCACGCCCGCAGGATCACCGTCTCCAATCGCCCCGCCGCGAAGGCTTCGTGGACGACGTCTTCCATGAGCGCTTTGGACCGGCCGTAGGGAAGCTGCGGGTTCTTCGGCGATTGCTCGTCGAAGAGATGCTCCGGATGCGGGTTCGGCCCCGCCACCGTGTTGGACGAAATCGCGATCGCGCGCGCGACGCCGGCGTTCGCTGCCGCGTCCAGCACGTTGCGCGTTCCTGCGACGTTCACGTCGGAGAAGTCGCGCAGGCGCGCAGCGTTGATGACGCCGCAGAGGTGGAAGACCGTCGCGCCTTCCACGCCCTGGAAGAACTTGCGCAGCGACTGCGGATCCCGGACGTCGCCGGTGACGAGATCGACGTCCGGCGGAATCGCCGCGAGCGCCGTGGCGGACGTCCCCGGGAGGACGAGGCAGCGGATGGGCCTCCCGCGATTCGAGACCGGAAGCTCCGGCAGGCCGTCGCGGAGGACCTCGATCAGGCGGGATCCGAGCCAGCCCGGAGCGCCGGTCACGAGGCAGAGCGGTGCGCTCACTCGAGCGCCGCGGCGACCAGCGGTGCGAGATCGCGGACGTCCGAGGGCGCCGGCAGCTCCTTGCCCGGCACGGACACGACGCAGAATCCGTCGCGGCGGTGGTTCCCGCTGCGGCCGGTCGCGCGCTCCGCGGTCACGGTACCGATCCGGCCGGACTCGACCCGCGAGGCAGGTGGATTGCCGGACCAGGTGACCACCAGGTCCGGGAGGTGGTCGACGCGCCGTCCCGGGAATCTCTCGCGCGCGAGGTGAACGTCTTCGACGAGGCGCTCGCCGGAGACGGCGATCGTGAGGCTCGCGAAGCACTCGCGGACCCAGGCGACGTACCGGTCGAAGGTCTCGCCGTTCCTTTCGACGATCCCGTCTCTCTCCCGGCCGCGGACGTTCAACCGGAGGTACCCGTTCAGGTCGGAGAGAAGGTCGAAGCCCGCCGTGTCCGACCATTCGTGACCGGCGACGATGGACCGGTTCACGACCGCGTCCCGCACGGAGACCGGCACGAGGTGCGCGACCCGATTCTGGATCGAAGGCGGGACGCGCTCGCGCAGGCGGCGGACGATCGCGGGCGGCGCGACGCCTCGCCTTTCGCGGTTGCCCGGGCGCTCCGGCCCGCGCTCGGAGAAACCCTCGTTCACGAGGTCCATCACCCGCGGGACGAAATGCTCCTGAGAGGTGTTCGGTCCCATGCCGTGGAGGGAAAAGACGATCGAGCCCGCGTCGGCAAGAGCCGGCGCCGCCAGGATCTCGCCGAGCGCCTCGTCCACGGCCCGGTAAACATCGAGAAGGGCGTCGACCGGGATCGCATCGGTGCCGGGACCGTCCGGCCAGAGGATGTGCCCGCCGCGGTGAGTTTCCCCGAAGACCGCGATGAAGAAGTCGAACGGTTCCCGGTCGAGGAGCCAACGCACGAGAGCGCCCTTGCGACGCGCTCCGCGCACCAGCGCGTCCCGGATTTGGGTGAGCTCCTCCGCCGATTTGCCGACGGGGATCTCGCATCCCATCGGATGCGGGCCGAAGCGGCGTCGGATCTCGCCTTTCAACGACCGCGGGTTGCAGGCGAACGGCCCGAGCGTGTCGTGCGAGCCCCAGTTGAGAACTTCGATGCCCCGACGCCCGTGGCCGGGAAAGAGGAGGGGCACGTCGATCGCGATGACCCGCCGGCCGCGCCGGTCGAGCTCGGACCAGAACGGCTCGCAGTCGAGCCAGTCGGAGCCCACCCGCCGCAGCCGCATGGACGCGGCGTCCCACTGCAGGTGGTGGTAGATGCCGTGTTCGCCCGGAGTCGTCGCCGTGTAAAACGTGGGCCAGACGGATCCGGTCAGGAGGTCGGCGGGCGAGCGCAGCGTGTGGACCGGACCGCTCGCCAGCACGCGGCGCAGGTTCGGCAGCGTGCTCGACCACGACCGGATCAGTCCGAGATCGGCCGCGTCGAGGCCGATCATCGCGATCCGCTTCGAGAGACTCACGCCGGACGCATCGCGGCTCCGGCATCGGCGGCCGACCGCGCGGCGGCCTCGACCCAGAGGGCGTTGCGCACCGCGTCTTCGAAGCCGGGGGGGAACGGCGTGTCTTCGCGGAGCGCGCGGACGAAGGAAGCGAGAGCGCAGCGGATCGATGAGCGCGACATCGTCCGGCCTCGCCGGAGTGCTCGGTATCCGAAGATTGCCCCGTCCACGCACCGCGCCGCGATCCGAAGCTCGCGGGTCCCGATGCGTTCGACGTGGATCGCCATGTTCGGGTCCGCGAGGTGCAGTCGGCCCCGCGGCCCGAGGATCGATAACCGTTCGCGGGTGCGGTCGCCGTAGGCGAGCTCGCACCGGAACGCCGACCCGTCCGCGAAGGCGAGCGCGAGCCGTATGTGATCGTTCGGCCAGCGCCGGCTCCCCGCTTCGGCGGCGACGGTCTCGGGCTCCCTTCGGAACAGGTCGGTCGCGAGATCGATCGCATGGCCTCCGAGGTCGTGCAGGATCCCGCCCTCTTTCTCTTCGAGGCGATGCCGGGTCACCGTGGACCAGGACAGGACGTCGGTGTGCAGCAGGAAGTCGACTTCCACCGGATTTCCCAGGGTCCCTGCCCGCACGAGCTCGCCGACGCGCTGGTAGGTCGGCCAGAAGCGGCGATTGAAGTCGAGCATGAGGCGAGCGGACGGATTCACCTGCTCGATCTGCGGAAGCTGCGCGGACAGCACGAACGGCTTCTCCATGAACACCGCGAGCCCGCGCGCGGCCGCGTCCTTCCAGATCGGGAGATGGCTCGACGGCGGCGAGGCGACCAGCACGGCGTCCAAGCCCGCGCGCTCGAGCATTGCCGAGGGATCCGGATACACGTCGAGAGAAGGCAGGCGCTCCGCCGCGGCCGCGCGACTCTCCGGCAGAGGATCCGCGACGGCGACCAGGCAGGCGCCGGAGATCGTTCGGAGCGCCGGCAGGTAGTACTCCCGGGCCAGCCGGCCGAAGCCCGCTACGCCGAGTCGCAGGGGTTCGCTCACCGGGCGGCGACCCGCGCGACCGAGTGGCTGGTGCGAATCCACAGGTAACCGAGCCCGCTCGCGAGGTAGTGGAGGAAGAGGAGGGGGACCGCGGCGGCGGCGAAGAGAATCCCGCGCGCACGCGCGAAGAACGCGAGGACCTTCCGATTCGCGAGCACCAGGCCGACGACGGATGCCGCCGCGAGCGCGAGCGTCGCGGGGTGCAGAAGAGCGAGCGGCAACGCAAGCGTTCCGAGCAAGGCGAGCGCCACGCTCACGCGATGCTCCGTCTTCAGGTTCAGGTGGTCGAGACGCGTCCGTCTCTGAAGGATCAGGCGCGACCAGGGCACCGCCCGGTAGCGGATGTCGGTCCGGACGAAGGAGGCGAGAGTCCATCGCTTCAGGTGGGTTCCCCGGAGTCCCTTGTCGAGGAGGATCCGATGACCGGCGTCACGCAGTCGGTAGCCCAGCTCGATGTCCTCGATCGCCCGCGTATAGCGTCCTGTGTCGAAGCCGGTGACCGCCTCGAAGACGGAGCGGCGGACGGCGCCGCAGCCGGCCCAGAACGTCGACGCCTCCGGATCACCCTGCTGGTGCACGAAGTGATGGAGAAGGTTCCGGAACTGGGAGACCACGCCGGGAGCACGCGGCGCCGCGTCGTACGAACCGAACACGGCCGCGACCTCCGGCTGCTCTTCCAGGGCTCGAGCGACCCTCCGGACCGCGTCCGGCGCGACCACCACGTCCGAGTCGACGAAGAGCAGCACGTCGCCCGTCGCGTGCCGCGCGCCGTGGTTGCGCGCGGCGCCGGCGCCGGAGTTCGGGTCGAGACGAAGGAGCTGCACCGGGAAACGGGACGTGACCGTCGCAAGGTCGTCGGCCGAGCCGTCGTCGACGACGAGGATTTCGACCGAGGGGCTGGCGGAGGGAACGAGGGCGCGCAGGCACTCTTCGAGGCCGGCGGCGTTGTTGTACACGGGAACGACGATCGAGATTCGGATCACGTCGAGAGGTCGCTCCGGATCGCGAGGTCGCGCACGAGACCGGCGAGGTCGATGATCGTCCCGAGAGAAGACGCGCGGCGGGACTTCCCCGCCGGACCGGCAACCGCGGCAAACGCGACGGGCCGGTGGTTGCCGCCCCGTCCGGTCTTCAGTCGTCCGGTGAAATTTCCAAGCCGATCGCTGTGGACCGCGGTGGACGGCGCTCCCACACGCCAGGAGATTGCGACGTCCGGCAGGTGGTCGCTTCGCGGCCCCGGAAAGCGCTCGGCCGGAAGGTGGACCATCTCGACGAGCGGTTCGTTCGTGCCGACGTCGCGGAGCGAGAGGAAACCCTCGCGGAGGGCGTCCAGGTAGCGGCGGTGGAGAGCGCTGCCCCGCGCGAGGCTGCCGCGGGCTTCGCGGCCCTGGACGTTCAGCCGGATGTAGCCTTCGCCGCCCGTGGGGAGCGGGAAGCCTGGCGTTCGAGGCCAGTCCAGGGCGCCCGCGTACGCCCGGCCGGTCACCCAGTCGCGAACCGGCTCCGGCATCGCGAGCGCCACGCGCTCCTGGAGCCGGGCGGGAAGGCGCTCGCGGAGCAGCCGCACCACGCGGGGCTGCGGACGCGGGCGGTCCGAGGAGGCGGCGCCGCCTTGCGCGAAGACCGAGGCATTGATCCGGTCGATCACCGGGGGAACCAGGTGCATCTGCGATTGGTTCGGCCCCATCCCGAGGAGCGAGAACGCGACGACCGAGGTGTCGCGAAGGTCGACCGCTTCGATCAGCGCTCCGACCTCGCGGTCGAGGGCGCGATGAGCCTCGAGAAGAGCGTCATCGGAAGCGCCGTCGGCCTCGTCCCTGGGATCGCGCCAGAAGTAGTGCCCGGCGCGATGGCATTCCGGAAAAACCGCGACGAAGAGTTTCCAGCTCGTGTTCGTGAGGAGCCAGCGAGCGAGCTCACCCCGCTTGCCGATAGCCGTGAGAACGGTCCTGCGGATGTCGGCCAGCCGCCGCGGGCTCTTGTCGACCGGTACGTCCGGACCGAGGACGTTCGTGCCGAATCGGCGCGCGATCTCGCGCCCGAGATCTGGTTGATTGCAGTGAAAGCCGCCGAAAGCCTCGACGCCCCAGTTGACGATCTCGGTCCCGGCCGTCGTCCGGCTCGGAAAAGCCGCCTGAACGTCGAGCGTCGTGACCGGCAGGCCCTGGCGCGCCAGCGGCCGCCAGAAAGGCTCGCAGTCGATCCAGTCGCTCGCGACGTGGCGCAGGCGCATGGCCGCCGGGTCCCACTGCATCGGGAAGTACTGTCCGTGCTCGCCCGGCAGAGTCCCGGTGTAGAAGGTCGGCCACACCGACGCGCTCATGACGTTTCCGGGAGAGTCGAGTCGCCGGACCACGCCCTCGTCGAACAGGCGCCGGAGGTTCGGCAGGCTCTCGATGCGCGACTGGACGTAGTCGATGTCCAGGGAGTCGAGGCCGAGCAGCAGAACCCTCCGGGTTTCGGCGGTGGACATCGGAGTTTTTCCCTTCACGCGGCGCGGCGCCGGCGGAGGTCGCGTCCCTCCACGTACGCCCAGGCGAAGAGGCCGGGAACGCTGGAGACGATCTCGCGCGCGCGGCTGGCGAGGGAGGTCGCAAGGGCGACGTCGGGAGGCAGGCCGATCAACGGACCGAGAACCACGAAGCTCCCTTCCTGGACTCCGAGACCGGCGGGGACCGGAAATGCCACGGCCCGCATCACGAGGCTGAAAGTCTTCAGGAGGATCGCGTCAGGGAGCGTGATCGGATGCCCGAGCAACCGGGCGGCGAGCCAGACCTCTCCCGAGAGGGACAGCCGCGCGAGAAGCCGGAGACTCCACGACCCGAGGATCGTCGCCTTGCGGCGATAGAGCGCGCGGATCGCATCGTCGAGGTCGCTCGCCCGGTCGACGAGGCCGTCCCAGCTCGACTTGCGCACGAGCCGCTCGGCGCGCGCGGCCAGGAAAGCGAAAACGCCCGCCCGCTGCACGAGAACGGCGAGCGCGATTCCGATGGCGAGCAGGATCACGCCGGCGAGAGCCGGGCCGATCGAGCCTCCGTTCGGAAGGAGATGGAAAAACGCGGCGATGCCGATCAGGCCGAGGGCAGGTAGGGTCGCGACCTGCACCGTCTTGTCGACCACGACCGAGGCGACCGCATCGCGCGTTTTCCCGGTCCAGAGAGCGAGCAGGCGCGCCCGGACGACGTCGCCGCCGATGCTCGCGACCGGCAGAAGCAGGTTGATCGAAAAGCCGATCCAGAGCGCCAGCTGGGCGAGCGAAAAGCGGGGCGCGTCCCCGGGCGGGAAAAGAAGCCGCCACGACGCGGTGGCGAGCAGCATCTGCGGCACGGCAAAGCCGGTGATGAGGAGGAGAGTCCAGCGGGTCGAGGCGAGCAGATGCACGATCGTGCCCGCTCCCTGCCAGGCGACGAGCGCGACCGCGACGGCGAGCCCGAGGGCGAGCCCGAACCACGACGCGGTTCTCACGCCGGAGCGGGTGACGGTCGTCATCGGGCGGGCCGCCTCACGCATCCCGGCGCCCCCGCGTGACCCGGTTGTAGACGATGCTCACCAGGTATCCCGCGATGAATCCGCAGAGGAAGGCGTAGGCGAAGCCGATCAGGCTTCCGACGAACGTGACTTCGTATCCGACGAAGAACTGCCGGAGGAGAGAGAGGTGCGGGCCGACGACGCGGCCGCCCTTCAGCACCAGGATATTCGTCGCGAGGAAGAGGAGGAGACCGGCCACGAGACCCCACGCCACGCCCTGCACGACCGCCTCGAGGCGGAGGATTCGCACCGCGAGCGTGGAGTCGAGGTCGTCGTCGGTTTCCGCCATCGTTGGTCTCAATCGCTACACGTAGTCGAAGACGCGCCGGAGGGTACGCGACTCCACCCGCCGGCGGATGACGGCCAGGGAGAAGAGCGCCGCGGCATTCCGCGTGACCGCGAACATCCAGCCGACCGTGAAGCCGCCGAGGAACCCGTAGAAGAGACCGAGGAGCGCGCCCCGCGCGCTCGCTTCGTAGCCGGGCAGGTATTGCGCGAGCAGTCTCAGTTTGTGGCCCATGACCGGGTCGCCTTTCAGCATCATGAAGACGCTGCCCAGCGAAAGGATCGCCGCGGCAACGGCGCCGACGGCGACGCCGAAGGCAAAACGGTCGAGCTTCCCAAACACGCGCTCGAGCGCGGCCTCGAGACGGGTTTCCTCATGGTAGTCCGGGTCGGCGTTGACGCCCCAGACGTCGTTGCGCTCGTTGAGCGCCACGTTGCGCACGGCGAGCATGGCCGTCAGCATCGCGTGGTCCTGGTTGTCGTAGCGGTGCAGCCCGTTGCGCCCGATCGTCTGCAGGTTCGTGAAGCCGGCGAGGTAACTCTTCAGGACGTCCAGGTGCTCGCGGTACGCGCTGGCGTAGATCGGGTAGGCCTTCGGCACCCGGACGACGTGGCCGTCCGCGACCTCGTCGGCGCGCGCGAGCCCGATCGTCGCGATCTCGCGCGTTCCGAGCGCGACGAGCTCCTCGTCCGTCGCCCGCCAGAGCGCGTCCCCCTCGGTGCAGAAGTACTCGAGACCCAGTCCTGTCTTTGCGGGATCGGGAACCATCGCCGGGCTCCAGTTGCGGTAATTCTGGATGCGTCCGACCTTGACGAGCGGATCGTGCACGTAGATCCAGTTGTCCGGGAACAGATCGGCGCGATTCACGATCAGGCAGACCGTCAGGAAGTCGCGGTACGTGAGCGCCCGCGCCGCCTCGAGCACGGCGGTTGGCGGCGGGGGATCGAGCTTCGCCACGAGCTCCGTGATCGGCATGCTGGAGACGAAGTCCGTTCCCTCGACGCTCTCTTGTCGTCCGTTGCAAGCCACGACGATGCGGGAGACTCGCTGGCCGTCGTGCTCGAGGCGGACCACGTCCCGCTCGAGCTCGACGGTTCCGCCCGCCTGGATGATCGCGTCGCGTACCGCTTTCCACATCATCCCGGGGCCCAGGATCGGGTAGTCGAACTCCTCGATCAGGGTCTTGATGGTCGTCGCCCGACGGAGAAACATGTTCCAAACGGCCGTTTTGAGCGAGAGATCCTTGATCCGCTGTGCGGCCCATTCCGCCTTCAGCTGCGAGCACGGCATGCCCCAGACCTTCTCCGTGTAGGTTTGGAAGAAAGTGCGGAAGAGCCGCCGCCCGAAACGGTTCGTCACCCACTGTTCGAACGTGTCCTCGGTCCGATGGGGAAAGAGCTGCCACCAGAGGTAGCTCGCGGCGATCGCGGCGGACCGCCAGGGGCCGAGACCGCGGAGCGCGTTCCAGGGCCGCAGGGGATATTGGAAGAATCGGCCGCGGTAATAAATGCGGGAGAGGCGCGGGCGCCGAATGAGCTTCGGCCCGAGAACGTCACGCCACATCTTCGCGACGGGAGCCGCCTTGGTGAAGAAGCGGTGGCCGCCCATGTCGAAGTGAAAACCCTTGTAGTCGGCAGTCCGAGCGAGACCCCCGACGTCGCCGCTCTTCTCGAGGACAACCGCTTCCAGGCCGAAACGAGTCGCCTCGTACCCCGCGGTCAGGCCGGCGGGCCCGGCTCCGATGACGACGAGCCGCTGACCGCCTCCGCGCGGTCCGCTGCCCTCCGAAGTACGAGCATTCGACAAGATTCCTCTCCGATCCGGGATTCCCTTCGCTGGAAGTTGCGCGCGAGCATATCCGTCGTCGATCGGAGAAATGAGCTAGCCAAAGGTCGGGGGACAGCGGAAAAACCGCGATCGTCACACGCCCCGCAACCGAACTCGGAGATCCCGGGTTGTATCGCCAGGGAGGTGGGTAGTGGGACTGACGTCGAGATGAACTGGCCGCGTCAAAACGTCACAGTTTGGCCTCTTGAATCGTTGATCCTTCTTGTCTAGTATTTTATTTCAGAATGATCAACACACTTGACGCCCATATCCTGACGATCCTGCAGAGAAACTCGCGAAC
>Ga0070707_100005400_pt1 | contig 11958 bp, 9 predicted proteins | sample KBSK5502metaG_FD_65468 | JGI IMG/M metagenome (GOLD analysis project Ga0070707, IMG submission 65468) | Corn, switchgrass and miscanthus rhizosphere microbial communities from Kellogg Biological Station, Michigan, USA - KBS K5-50-2 metaG | ecosystem: Host-associated > Plants > Roots >... | reverse complement strand
CGCCGCTTCCGCCAGGCTCGTTCAATGCGGTGCTCCTGTTCGAGACGATGCTCGCCTTCCGTGACAAGCGGACGCTGCTGGACGAGGTGTCCCGCGCGCTGGCCTCCGGGGGGCGCTTTGCGTTCACACTGGAGGAGGGGCAGCCGCTGACGGAGGCGGAGCGGACGCGCATGCCGGCCGCCGACACTGTTTGGCTCACGCCGCTCGACGAGATGCGCAGGCTGCTCAAGAAGGCAGGCCTCTCGATTCGTTGGGAAGAGGACTGGAGCGAGTCTCACCGTGATGTCGCCGCCGCGCTGACGGAGGCCTACACCGCCGACTCGGCAGCGATCGCCTCACGGATCGGACGCCGGACGCTGGACGAACTCCTCGCCGCTCATCGGCTTTGGAGTGAATGGCTTGCGTCGGGGCGCGTCCGCAAGTTCGCGCTGGTTGCGGAGCCCACGGCAAAGCGGGGTGCACAGCCCACTTCCGATACGAACCGGTCGACGGATGGCAGTCGGTGTCCTAGCGGCAGCGCCTGAGTTCACGAGGCAGGTGTACTGATTGGCGAGGTTCAAAAGAAAGTGAAGACGACCGGGGAGTGGCAGGGCGAGGTACGCGAGTTCTATATCGAGCGGTTGGGTCGGTGGCTGTCGCGACGCGGGCGCAGACTGGTCTTCGGCGGATTGGAGCGGAGAACGGACCGGATGCTCGGCTGCCCGGAATCGCCTCGCCGAGCGTGATTCCGGGCAACCATGCGCGAAGGCGCCTACCAGAATCGAACTGGTGTACTGGGTTTTGCAGACCCATGCCTAACCACTCGGCCAAGGCGCCGCGCGGCGGTCATCGTAACGGCGCCAACTCCCTGGCCCCGAGCACCTCGCCGAGGAACGCGGTCGCACGCTCGAACACATCCACCCGGTTCGCGAGCTTCTCGACCATGTGTCCTTCGTCCTCGTAGATCACGAGCTCGCAGCGCACGCCGCGCCGGAGGAGCTCCGCATGGATCGCCTCCGACTCGCTCACGGGCACCCGCGGGTCGTTTCGCCCGTGCTCGATGAAGAGCGGTGCCCTGATCGCGTCGAGTCGGCTCCACGGAGACAGACGCTGGAGCAGCTCCGGGTCGCTCAATGGGCCGTACTCCCGCTCGCGGGCCGCGCGACGCCACACCGACGTGTTCTCGAGGAAGGTGCGCAGGTTGGAGATGCCGACGAACTCGATCCCGGCCGCCCACAGCTCCGGCTGGAACGCGAGCGCGGCCAGCACCATGTAGCCGCCGTAGGAGCGTCCGTAGACGACCGCGCGCGAGCCGTCGATTTCCGGCCGCGCAGAGAGCCACGCATGCAGAAAGGCGAGATCCTCCACCGAGTCGAGGCGCTTCTCCACGTCGTCCAGATGCTCGAAGCGCTTGCCGTAGCCGGTCGAGCCGCGCACGTTCGGAGCCGCGACGGCGTAGCCGCGCGAGACGAGGTACTGCGTCAGGGCGCCGAATCCCGAGGAATACCACGGCCGCCACTGGCTCTCCGGGCCGCCGTGCACGGTCACCACGACCGGGAACGGCCCTTCGCCTTCGGGAAGGAAGAGGAATACGGGAACGGACTCGCCGTCGAAGCTCTCGACTCGGTGCAGCCCGGGCTCGACACCGTTCTCGACGCTGCCGAGATCGGTCAGCTTCTGCACGCCGCCCGACGCGAAGTCGTGCACCCACACCTGGTTCGGCTCGGTCGGGGTCGAGAACCCGAAGGCCACGCGCGTTCCATCCGGAGAGAAGACGAAGTGCTCCGCAACTCCATCACCGGGCAGCGACAGGCTGTCCACCCGGGAGTAACCGTCCTCGTTCGCGACCACCAGCACGTGTCCGCCGGCAGCGTCGCCGAAGCATTCGAGATCCCAGTCCGCCTCGTGCTCGATCTCCCAGTTGCCGCCGACGGTGTAGCGCGAGATCGCAAAGGTGTCGCGGCCCTCGTTCGTCGCGCAGAGGAAGCCGGACGAGTCGGCGAGCCAGACGACGTTCATGTACTCGGCCTGGCCCTCGTGAGGCGTCACGTGCACGACCTCGCCCGTCTCGACTCCGAGCAGGAAGAGGTTCGAGTCGCCGCTCAGCTCGCCTAGCTGCCCGGCGACGACCCAGCGGCCGTCCGGAGAGAACTCACCGGAGGCGCACACGCCGCCGAGCTCGAAAGTCCGCTCCTCCCCGTTCTCGAGGCTCCGCACCACGATGTCGAAGTCGACGACGTTGCGTCGATTCGTGGAGTACGCGAGCAGCGAGCCGTCGTGCGAGACGTGCGGCGAGCGGTGGATGTAGCGGGGATCCACCACCAGCGGGTCGCCGTCGAGGTACAGCTGCGTCCGCTCGTTCCCACCCTCGTCGATCTCGAGCAAGAGGCGGTCATCCGGGAGGAGCTGTCCGTCGACGGGCTCGGCGTAGCTCGTCAGCTGTTCCAGCTCACCACCCCCGACCGACAGGCGGTACAGCTGGCGCGTCCCCGTAAGGTCGCTCGCCGCGAGCAGCCACGTGCCGTCGGTCGACCACGACAGCGGGTACGCCTGCCGCAGCTCGAGGAGCGTCCGCAGATCCGCCACGCGCTGAGGCTATCGGCCGAAGCTCACGCGGGGGCGCTTGCAAGCTCGGGGATGATCGCGTCGCCGAACGCCTGCAACGTCTCTTCCTGCGAGTGAGTCATGAGGTAGATGTTGAACTGGTCGACGCCGACTCCCTGGAGCTCCTGCAACTTCGCCTTTGCCTGCTCGGCCGTCCCGAGGACGCAGAAGCGGTCGCAGATCTCGTCGGTAACGAACTCGCCGTGCTTCGCGCCGACGCGCGAGTGCTCGTTGTAGTCGTAGAACTTGCGCGCCTGGACGTAGTCGGTCAGCGCCTTCGGCACCGTGCTGCCGTCGGCGCCGTAGCGCTCGATGAGATCCATGACGTGGTTCGAGACCATCGCCGGGAACCACCGCACCTGCTCCCGCGCATCGGCAAGGTCGTCGGTGATGTGGGCCGGGGCGCCGACGATGCACTTGAGCTCCGCGGGATCGCGGCCCGCCTCCTCGGCCGCTCGGCGAGCGGTGTCCATGATCCACTGGATGATCTCGGGATCGGCGAGCTGGATGATCACGCCGTCGGCGACGCGACCCGCGACGGCGAGGGCCTTCGGCCCGTAGCCCGCGATCCACATCGGGATGCGCGGCAGCTCGGGTCTCGCCCACTTGAACTCGAGCTGCTTGTCGTTCCACTCGACCTCGCCGCCGTTCATGAGCTCGCGCACCATCGCGCAGGACCGCTCGAACTCCGCCACCTTCATGGGCTGGCGGCCGATGAAGCGGACGGCCGAGTCGCCGCGGCCGATGCCCATCGCCATCCGCCCATTCGACAGGTCGTGCAGGGTCGCGTAGGCGCTCGCAAGCACAGTGGGGTCGCGCGTGGCCGGATTCGTCACGAAGTGGCCAAGCTTGATCGTGGTGGTCTCGCGCGCTGCGACCGCGAGCATCGGCACCGACTCCTGCCAGAGGACGTGGGAGTCGTACGTCCACGCGTAGCCAAACCCGTGGCGCTCGGCAAGCTGGATCAGCTCAAGCCAGCGCGAGAACGGCGGGTCCGGCAGGACAGTGACACCGAAGTCCATTCCACCGAGCCTATCGCTGCGAGGCTCAGGCGACCAGGTCGTAGCTGCCGGCGACGAGCTCACGCACGAGTTCGTCCGGAGCCGCGCCGCCGCAGGTCACGGTCAGCCAGTGCCGCTTGTTCAGGTGGTAGCCGGGCTCGATCTCGTCGTACGTCCCGCGCAGCTGCTCGCCGAGCTCCGGCTCGCACTTGACGCTGACTTGCAGCGGCGCCCGCTTCAGCGGGGCGATCGCGAACATCTTCCCGCCCACCTTGAACACCGAAGTCTCCGGGCCGAACGGGAAGGACTCCTCCGCGCCCGGGTGCTTCAGGCAGAGCCGTCGGAGCTGTGCGGGAGTCACTCGAAGGCCTGCAATGCCTTCGTCGTCAGCCGATCGAAGGCTTGCACCGAGAGCTCGAGGTGCTCTTCCTTGGTGTCCTCGAGCTTCGTATGCGAGAGCCCGCGTAGCGACTGAACGAACAGCATCACCGTCGGGATCCCCGCGCGCGCGACCTCGGCAGCATCGTGAAGCGGCCCCGACGGGAGCCGGTGGGACGAGCCTGCAACTTCGAGCACCGATTCGTCGGCCAGCTCGAGGAGGCGATCGTCGAACGGGATCGGCTCGATGCTCCAGATCCGCTCCCACTCGACCTCGATCTCCTCCTCGCGCGCGAACCGCTCGCTCGCTTCCTGCGCCAGTGCGAGCAACTGCGCGAGCTTGGCGGCGTCGAGATGCCGCTGGTCGAGGAGCTGCTCGGCGGTCTCGACGACGGATGTGACGATTCCCGGCCTGCAGACGACGCCGCCCGAGGTGCACACCGCGCCGTCCCCCACTTCCGCGGCGATCGGCCGGATCTCGAGCGCAAGCTTCGCCGCGCCGGCGAGCGCGTCACGGCGCTGATCCATCGGTGTCGAGCCGGCGTGCGCTGCCTGGCCGCGCCACGTCACGAGGTGGCGCTCGACGCCGAAGGTGCCGAGGACTACGCCCAGCGGCAGGTCGAGCGACTCGAGCACCGGCCCTTGCTCGATGTGGAGCTCGAGATACGCCGCCGCGCCCTCGAACTGCCGCCGCGCCTCGAGCGCGCCGTCGAGGTCGACTCCGTGCTCGGCGAGCGCGTCCGGCAGCGCGATGCCGTCGGTATCGCGGCGCTCGCGGAGTTCGTCCTGGTCGTTCATCGAGCCTGCCGCTGCCGAGGAGCCGAACAGCGACCGACCGAAGCGAGCGCCCTCCTCGTCCGCCCAGTTCACGAGGCGCACGGTGAGCGGCGGCGTCCCCTCCTCTGCGAGCCGCCGTAGCACTTCCACCCCCGCGAGCACGTTGAGGCAGCCGTCGAGCCAGCCACCGTTCGGCACCGAGTCGATGTGCCCCCCGAGCAGAAGCGCGCGCTCCGAGGAGCCCGGGAGCGTGAACCACTGGTTCCCGGCCTCGTCGACTTCTTCTTGGGTCCCAGTCGAGACCACCTTGTCGCTCAGCCACCGGCGCGCGCGCTCCCACGTTTCCGTCCATGCGACACGCTGTGCGCCGTGCTCGTCGCCGGTCAGCTCCTGCAGCTCGCGCAGCTCCGCGACGGTGCGTGCCGGTGACAGGCTCATCCCGCGAGCTTAAACTCGTGGGCGATGTCGATCCTGATTCGTGGAGGGCGCATCGTCACCGCTTCCGACGACTTCGTCGCCGACGTCTTCGTCGAGGGCGAGCGGATCGCACTGCTGGGAGCCGACCTCGACGTCGCGGCCGAGCGGACGATCGATGCGAGCGGCAAGTACCTGCTGCCGGGCTGCATCGACCCGCACACGCATCTCGACATGCCGTTCGGCGGCACGGTCACGATCGATGACTTCGAGTCGGGACAGGGCTCTGCGGCCTGCGGCGGCACGACCTGCCATGTCGACTTCTGCATCCAGGGCCAGGGGCAGACGTTTGCGCAGGCGCTCGAGGGCTGGCACGCGAAGGCGAACGGCAAGACGCTGATCGACTACGGCTTCCACATCGCGATCACCGACCTCGCCGACGAGGAGCGGCTCGAGGAGCTCGCCACGCTGCCCGAGCAGGGCATCACCTCGTACAAGCTCTTCATGGCGTACAAGAACGTCCTTCAGGTCGACGACGAGACGCTCTTCCGCGCGATGGAGGTCGCCGCCGCAAGCGGAGCGCTCGTGATGGTGCACGCGGAGAACGGAGACGCGATCGACGTCCTCGTCCGCGAAGCCCTCGCCCGCGGCGAAACCGCCCCGATCCATCACGCGCTCACGCGGCCACCCGAGCTCGAAGGCGAGGCGACGAACCGCGCGATCCAGCTCGCGCGGATCGCAGGCAGTCCGCTGTATGTAGTCCATGTCACCTGCCGGGAGGCGGTCGGTCCGATCCGGCGCGCCCGTGAGCAGGGCTGGGACGTCTGGGGTGAGACGTGCACGCAGTACTTCTTCCGGTCGATTGACGACCTCGCACAGCCGAACTTCGAAGGCGCGAAATACGTCTACTCGCCCCCTGCGCGCGACGCCGCGAACCACGACGTGCTCTGGGACGCCGTGCGCACCGACGTGCTCTCCGCGATCTCGACCGACCATTGCGCGTTCCTCTGGGACGGGCAGAAGACGCTCGGCAAGGACGACTTCACGAAGATCCCGAACGGCGGCCCCGGCCTCGAGGACCGGCTGAAGATGATCCACCAGTTCGGTGTCCGCGAGGGCCGCATCAGCCTCAACCGCATGGTCGACCTCCTCGCGACCCAACCGGCAAAGCTGTTCGGCCTCTATCCGCGCAAGGGGACCGTCGCCGTCGGCGCCGACGCCGACCTCGTCGTCTTCGACCCCGAGCGGCGGGAGACGATCTCTGCCGCGTCGCACCACTCGAAGTGCGACTACAGCCTCTACGAAGGCACCGAGGTCGTCGGCGCGCCCGAGCTCGTGCTCCTGCGCGGCTCGGTGCTCGTGGAGGACGGTGAGCTCGTCGGCACTCCGGGCATGGGCCGCTTCGTCCGCCGGGCGCGGTTCGGCGAGCCGCTGGAGGCGAGCGCGATCGTGCCCTCCTAGCAGGGCTTTTTTTACCGCGGGCGAACAGAAACTGCGCTAGCCTCATGCCAGCTGTGGGGTCCTTCACCGGTGCGCGGCGCGGGCGGCTGGGGCTGCTCGCGGTCTTGGTCATCGCGCTAACCGCGCTCCTCTCGGTGAGCGCATCTGACGCTGCCACCACACGTGCCAAGGGCATCGACGTCTCACACTGGAACGGAACGATCAACTGGACCAAAGTCGCCCACGCGGGCTACCGCTTCGCCTTCGGCAAAGCGACGGAGGGCACGTCCTACAACGACCCGTCCTACACCACGAACCGGAACGGGAGCGAGGGCGCCGACCTCGTCTTCGGCGGCTACCACTTCGCACGGCCGACCGGCAGGAACCTGGCTGGCGCGACTGCGAGCGCAATCAAGCAGGCCAACCACTTCCTCGCTGTTGCGGGGCCGCAGCCGGGAGAGCTGCCGCCGGTGCTCGACCTCGAGGCGACGGGCAATCTGGCGAAGAACCGCCTCCTGGCCTGGACGCTCGCCTGGACCGGCCAGATCTACGCCCGCACCGGCGTCGAGCCGTTCGTCTACACCTCGCCGCTCTTCTGGAAGGGGCACCTCGGCGACTCGACGGCCGCCGCAGCCGCCGGCACCGGTCTCTGGATCGCGCACTGGACATCCAAGAGCGCACCGCTCGTGCCCGCGCAGAACTGGAACGGCGACGGCTGGAGGTTCTGGCAGTGGACGAACTGCGTCACCGTGCCGGGGATCAAGCACTGCAGCGACGGCGACCGGATGAACGGCACCCAGCTCGCGTCCGTCGCCATCGAGCCGTATCCGACCGGCGTCCCCCTCCTCTCCACCCCGCCCATCATCGTCGGGCCGCCCGTGGCGGGACAGCTGCTCGCCGCCGTGCCCGGCACGTGGCAGGGCGGCAAGCCGATCCTGTTCACGTACCAGTGGCGACGCTGCGACGCGGCAGGCGCGAACTGCGCGCCTATCACCGGCGCGACGGCCGAGACGTACCGGCCGGTAACCGCCGATGTCGGGCACTCGATCAGGGCCTTCGTGACCGCAACCTCGGGAGCGGGACCCGCCGCGGCCATCACGGATCCCACCGCGGCCGTCGCCCCGACGGGAACTTCGGTCGCCGCGCGCCCCACCAACCTCAAGCCGCCCCTGATCGTTGGTACGGCGCAGGCCGGACAGATCCTGACGAGCTCGGTCGGGACCTGGACGGGATCGCCGACGAAGTTCACATATCGCTGGCGTCGCTGCAATGCCGCCGGCACGTCGTGCCTCGCGATTCCGCATGCGACGGGATCGCGCCGCACGCTCACGCCCGACGACATCGGCGCAACGCTCTCGCTCGTGGTGACCGCGACCGGAAAGGGCGGCGCCGCATCTGCGAACGCCGCGACGACCGGCGTCGTCGTGGCCGCACCGCTGCCGCCGGTCTCGATCGTGACCCAGACGGTCCGCCGGGGCATCGCCGGCAACCTCCAGACCGATGACGGGCGCGCGAGCGTCACGTGGCAGCCGGGCGCCGTGCCGGTCGGAAAGACCGTTTCGCTCACCACCTTCGCCGGCACCCTCTCGATCCCGGGCAGCGAGGTCTCCCTCACGGTGCCGGGGCTGTCGTCGAAGGGATTCCGGTGGCCGCTCGACCTCATGTATGCGCAGCCGCGCCCCGCGCGGACGGTGCTCGGCTACTCGACGGACGGGAAGGTCTTTCACTCGGTGCCGTCGCTCCAGCCCGCGCAGCTCCCGGCCGGGACCGCGGTCGGCTGGTACCTGGACGCGAACAACCTGACCCACGTGCTGACGCGGACGCCGTTCCAGCTCTCCCTGTTCAAGCAAGGCGCCTGGGGCGACCCCACCTATACCTCGCCGAACGGCCCGGCGCTCGCGACCCAGACCCACTTCCAGGCGCTCCCCCACCCGTCCGATCGAAGTCTCCTGCTGCTCACCCGGCTCGCCGTGCATTCGCAGGCCCGGGTGTCGGCATCCATCACCGGCCCACATGGGACGACCGTTCCGGTCATCGGCAGGGGGAGCCGGTTCGGCGCCAACCTAAAGCCCGGGACGTTCCAGCTCGTGCAGTCCTATCGCCGGAAGCCAGGCTCGATGCAGGTACGCCTTCGTCTCAATGCCCGCACTTTGCTGCGCGGCCCGTACAGCCTCCGGGTCGTTGCTCTCGATCCGTGGGGACGGAGGAGCCGGCTGACGCTCCGCTTCCGCTACCCCTGAGCGAGCGCGCGGAGGCTCAGGAGCTCGTAGGCGACGTTGGCGGCCGCGAGTGCCGTCTGCTGGCCGGGACCGTCGTACGGCGGTGAGACCTCGACCACGTCGGCGCCGACGAGGTTGATCCCGCGTAGCGCGCGGAGGAAGGCGAGCGCCTCCGCCGTCGATAGTCCGCCGACCTCCGGCGTGCCCGTTCCCGGAGCGAACGCCGGGTCGAGCACGTCGACGTCGAAGGTGACGAAGACCGAGCGTAAACCGGCTCGCTCGCGGACGAGGCTCGCGTAGCTGCCGGGCGCGAGCGCGCGGAGCTGGTCGCAGGTGAGGACGGCGAAGCCGAGCTCGCGCGCCGACTCGAGGTCCCCGTCTTCGAACAGGGAGCCCCGCAGGCCCGCTTGCACCGATGCCGCCGGTTCGATCAACTTCTCCTCGACAGCCCGTAGGAACGTCGTGCCGTGGAAGTAGCGCTGGCCGAAGTACTCGTTCCAGGTGTCGCCGTGGGCGTCGAGCTGGACGAGCGCGAGCGGCCCATGCCGGCGCGCGAGCACGCGCAACTCGGCGAGCGTGACCGAGTGGTCGCCACCGAGGGCGAGCGGGAAGACCCCGGCGTCGACGAGCGGCGCGAGCGCCTCCTCAACCTGGCCGTAGGTGCGCTGGGTGTCGCCCGGCGAGACGGGCAGGTCGCCGTAGTCGACGATCGACAGCGTCTCGACCACGTTCACGTCGAGCGCCGGGTTGTAGGGCCGGAGCAGCACCGAGGCCGAGCGGATCGCCTCGGGGCCGAAACGCGTCCCGGTCCGGTAGGTGGTCGCCGTGTCGAACGGGATGCCGTAGACCGCCGCGTCCACGCCGGCGAGGTCCGTCGTGTGCGGCGCACGCATGAACGTCCGGACCCCGGCGAAGCGCGGCATCTCCCGCGCGTCGAGCGGCCGGTGATGCGTCACGTCTCGATGGGCCGGCCGACCGTGAGGGCCTCGCGGAACTCCGACGGCAGGTCGGTGTAGTTCCCATCGGGCGGCACGCCCAGCGCGTCGAGCGTCTTGCTGAAGAAGCAGCGCACCGACGCGGCGAGGACGACGTCGAGAATCTCGGCGTCGGAGAGTCCGAGCGTGCGCAGCCGGTCGACGTCTGCCTGGGTCACCGACGTCGCGTCGTCCACGACCTTCTCGGCGAGCTCCATCACCGCACGGTCCGCCTCGTCGAGCCCCTCCGGCAGCGCGGGGACTTCCTCGAAGGAGAAAAACTGCTGCGCGAGCACCTTGCCGTGCTGCAGCGAGCAATAGCTCGAGTGCAGACGCCGAGCTGCGGCGAGCGTGGCGAGCTCGTAGCGGCGCAGGTCGTGCGCCTTGACCGCGCCGTTCAGCTGGAGCCAGGCTCGGTAGACCTCGGGCCGGAGCGAGAACACCCGCACGAGATTCGGCAGATAGCCGAACTGCTCGCGCATCCCGTCGTAGATCTCTGCGACTTCCCCGTCCGCGTCCTCCTCGGGCACCGTGTCGACGAACGCCATCTCAGCGCGTCTGCGGGAAGCCGAGATCGATCCGGGACGTCGCCGGATCGGGCCACCGCGAGGTGACGACCTTGCCGCGCGTGTAGAAGTCGATCGCCTCGGGTCCGTAGATGTGCCGGTCGCCGAAGAGCGACGACTTCCAGCCGCCGAACGAGTAGTACGCGACGGGCACCGGAATCGGGACATTGATCCCGACCATTCCGGCCTGCACGTCGAACTGGAACTGGCGCGCCGCGCCGCCGTCCCGCGTGAAGATCGCCACGCCGTTGCCGTACGGGCTGTCGTTGACGAGCCCCACCGCTTCCTCGTACGTGGCGACGCGCGTCACCCCGAGCACGGGGCCGAAGATCTCGTCTACATACGCCTGCATCTGCGGCGTCACGTCGTCGAGGAGGCTCGGGTTGAGGAAGAAGCCCTCCTCGGGAACGCCCTCCCGGCCGTCGACCACGACGGTCGCCCCTTCGCCCGGCGCGTTCTCGACGTAAGACGCGACCCGGTCGCGGTGCTCGCTCGTCACGAGCGGGCCCATCTCCGAGGACGGATCCAACCCGTCGCCGACCTTCACCTTCGGGATCCGGTCCCGGATCGCATCGACGAGCGGCTGCGCGACGTCGCCCACGGCCACCACGACCGAAACGGCCATGCACCGTTCACCCGCGGAGCCGTACCCGGCCGAGACGGCCGCATCCGCAGCGGCGTCCACGTCGGCATCGGGCAGGACGATCATGTGGTTCTTCGCGCCGCCGAGGGCCTGGCAGCGTTTCCCGCTCGACGTTGCCTTCTCGTACACGGCGCGGGCGATCGGCGTCGAGCCGACGAACGAGACGGCGGCCACCTCCGGATGATCGAGTAGCGCGTCGACGGCGACGCGGTCGCCCATGACGACGTTGAAGACGCCGTCGGGCAGCCCGGCTTCCGCCAGCAACTCGGCGGTCCAGAGCGAGGCCGACGGATCCTTCTCCGACGGCTTGAGCACGAAGCAGTTGCCGCAGGCGATCGCGGGAGCCCACATCCACATGGGCACCATCGCGGGAAAGTTGAACGGCGTGATGCCGGCTACGACGCCGAGCGGTTGCCGGATCGAGTAGACGTCGATCCCGGTCGAGGCCTGTTCGGAGTGCTCGCCCTTGAGCAGCGTCGGGATGCCGCAGCAGTGCTCGACCACCTCGAGCCCGCGCGTCACCTCACCGAGCGCGTCGGAGAGCACCTTCCCGTGCTCGCGGGTGAGGATCTCGGCCGCCTCCTCGCGCCTGGCGTGCAACAACTCACGGATGCGGAAGAAGAGCTCCGCGCGCTTGGCCAGCGAGGTCTCGCGCCAGGCGGGGAACGCTGCGCGCGCCGCCTGGACGGCCGCGTCCACCTCCTCCACCGTTGCGAAGTCGACGGCGCCGGTCTGGCGGCCGGTCGCCGGGTTGAAGACAGGGCCGCTGCGTCCGGAGCCGCCCTCGACGCGGCGTCCACCGATCCAGTGCGGGATTCTCGTTGCGGCGGGAGCGTCGACGGTTTCAGTCATGTCGGTTAGCCTAGCCCGGTGGCGACGATCGAGCGGAATGCAGAGCTCGGCGAGCAGATCAAGGCGGACGCGAAGCGCTACGTCCTCCACTCCTGGTCGGTGCAGGACGCG
>Ga0070707_100005395_pt1 | contig 11963 bp, 13 predicted proteins | sample KBSK5502metaG_FD_65468 | JGI IMG/M metagenome (GOLD analysis project Ga0070707, IMG submission 65468) | Corn, switchgrass and miscanthus rhizosphere microbial communities from Kellogg Biological Station, Michigan, USA - KBS K5-50-2 metaG | ecosystem: Host-associated > Plants > Roots >... | reverse complement strand
CATGGCCGCGTTCTTGTCCGGGCTGTTGCCCTCGGGGACCACGATCGTGACGCCGACCCCCGCGGCCCGCCCGGCGAAGGCCAGGCTCTGGCCGTGGTTGCCCCGGGTCGCCGACACGATGCCCTTGACCCCGGGGCGCCCGGCCCGGAGCCGCTCGGCGTAGACCAGCCCGCCGCGCACCTTGAAGGCGCCGGTCGGGGTGTGGTTCTCGTGCTTGACCCAGACCTCGGCGCCGACGTGCTCCGCGAGCAGCGGCCATACGTACTGGGGCGTCGGCGGCACCCACCGCCCCACGATGCCGGCCGCCCAGTCAAGATCTCCGGAATTGAAGCGCATACCCCCAGCGTGCCATGCCCGGGCCGGGCCGCCACTGTGGCGCTTGTCACCGGGCCCGGCCAGCAGGAAAGCCTGGCCCCGGCGGATGCCCGGTGTCCGAGGGGTCTTCTACGGTGAGGGAATGCTGGAATCGGCGCTTCCCGTCGCCCTCGTCCCGAGCACCGACCTGGGCCGGGCACGCGACTTCTACGAGGGGGCTCTCGGCCTCCCTGTGCAGGACGTCAGCGGCTTCGCCTGCGTGTTCCGGGTGGGCCCGATCAGGCTGCGGGTGACCCTGGTCGGCGAGCTGACACCGGCGCCCTACACGGTGTTCGGCTGGGAGGTCACGGCGATCCACGCGACGATCGCGGACCTGGCCGGCCGCGGCGTGGAGTTCGCGCGGTACGAGGGCATGGACCAGGACCCGGCGGGCGTGTGGACCGCGCCCGGCGGCGCCCAGGTGGCCTGGTTCCGCGACCCGGACGGCAACGTCCTGTCCCTGACCCAGCTCCCCGGCTGACCTGCCCTCGGCGCGGACTGGCGGCGGGTGGATGACGCCTGCCGGTTAGGGTTGCGGGTCATGGACAACGAGCAAGCGCGGGAACGGCTGCTGGCCGAGCGCGCCGAGGTGCAAGGCCTGCTCCAGGACACCGAACTGGCAGCGCGGCAGGACCGGGAGACAGAGGTGGAGTTGGCCGAGACGGGTGACGCCGCCGACGCCGCGCAGCCACTGGCCGCCGAGGGCCTGGACGACTCCGTCGCCGACACCCTGCGGGACCGGCTCGATGCCATCGACCGCGCGCTGAAGCGGCTGGACGACGGCACCTACGGCCGCTCGGTCCGCAGCGGTGTGCCGATCCCGCCGGAACGGCTGGAGGCCGACCCCGCGGCGGAACTCACCGTCGAGGAAGCCCGGGCCGGCGCCTAGCGCCCGCGCGGCTCAGCGCGGGACCGGTTCGCTGGTGGCCAGTCCCAGGCCGCGCATGGCCTTGCGGTACGCGACGGCCACCGCGTCGAACTTCAGGTGCAGCTCGGCCGCCAGGTCGAAGGGCACCTGCTCGGGCCGCTGCGACTCCACCACCACCTGGTCCTGGCCGAAGATGGTGTCCTCGAACTCCTGGATCACCCGTTGCGGCTGGTCGAGGTTGTAGTTGCGGCCGATCATCACGTAACCGGCGCAGCGGTCGGCGGCGACCGGCTGGGAGGCGAAGAAGTACACCATGCCGCGCTCGCCGCCCCAGCCCAGGCGCAGCACGATCGTGTACGGCAGGTGCAGTTCGTAGCGGCTGCGCCGCTCGGGCGGGCCGGCCTGCTCGTTGCCGAACACGGGAAAGTCGTCGGTGTTGGACGCCTCCGGCCGGACGATCGAGTAGCGCAGCACGTTGCCCTCGACGGCGACCTCGTGCCGCGGCACCACGGGCCGGTCCGGGTCCCCCAGCAGCCCCGGGTGCACCCAGGGGAAGTGGCCGAAGTCGGTGAAGTTCTCCACCTGGCGGGCGGCGTCGCAGCGCCATCGGTAGGGGCCCGCGGGCACCAGCGCCCAGGTTCCGTCCTCCAGTTCCGGTACCTCGGGCAGCGGCCAGCGCGGCTCCGCCAGCGCCACCCAGATCAGCCCGTACCGCTCCTGGCAGCCGAACGCCCCGATGCGCGCCTTGCGCGGGACCCGCGACGGGTCCTCCAGCTGGGGGATGGCGGCACAGCGGCCGTTGGCGCGGTAACGCCAGCCGTGGTAGGGGCAGACCAGTTCGTCGCCGGTGACCCAGCCAAGGGACAGCGCCGTGCCCCGGTGCACGCACAGGTCGGAGTTGGCCCGTGGCCGGCCGTCCTGGCCACGCCACAGGACCAGCGGCTGGCCGAGCAGGTCGGCATGGACCGGCTGGCCGGCGAGTTCACCGGCGAACGCGACCGGATGCCAGCATTCGCGCAGCGCCGTCATGTCGGCGAACGCCCCCGGAGCCTGCATGGTGCCCCTCCTTCTTCATGTCACGGTCATTACACCCCGTGGCCGTAGCAGGCTGGTATCCAGGGATCGGGTAACTTCGGCATCCTGGCACCGTGCCGGGCCCACCATGGGCGCGGGGCCGCCGACTCCGAAAGGCACGCAGATGTCCGCGACACCCCTGCCAGGTCTGCTGGGGACCGTGGCGCCGGTACTCGAGAACTACGGGTACCTCGCGGTCGCCGGGCTCATTCTGGTGGAGAACTTCGGTGTGCCCGCGCCCGGGGAGACGATCCTGGTCGCGGCCTCGGTGTACGCCGGCACCGGCAGGCTCAACATCGTCGCGGTCGGCGCCATCGCGGTGATCGCGGCGGTCGTGGGCAACTGCATCGGTTACGTGATCGGATACTTCGGCGGCCACGCGCTGGCGCTGCGGTTCGGCAAGTACGTGTTCCTCACCAGCGAGCGGCTGGAGAAGACCGAGCGGTTCTTCGAGCGCCACGGCGGCCCGCTGATCGTCGTGGCGAGGTTCTTCGAAGGGCTCCGCCAGGCGGCCGGCATCATCGCGGGCATCGCCGAGATGCCGTGGCGGCGCTTCGTCGTCTTCACCACGATCGGCGCCGTCCTCTGGGTCGCGCTCTGGGCGCCGCTTGGCTACCTGGCCGGGAACCACATCGGCACGATCTACACCGACATCGTTCGCTACTCGCTGTACCTGCTCATCGCGCTGGTGGTGCTGGTCGCGGCGTGGATCGGGCGCACCGTGCTGCGCCGCAGGCGCCGTGCCGCGGCGCAGTCCGGCCCGACGGCGGACCTGCGGGAAGCTCCCGGGACCCGAAAGGGACCGGACGCCAGAAAGGCGAAGTGGTGACCATGGCAGATACCGGGTACGCGGGCCGGACCGTGCTGGTATTCGGCGCGGCGGGGGCACTGGGCGGGGGCCTGGCCGCGGCGTTCGCCGAGGCCGGCGCGGCCGTGGCCGGGGCCGACAAGCACCTGCCTTCGCCCGGCCACCGGCTGGACGGGGTCCGCTACCACGAGGTGGACGTGCTGGACGACGCCGCGCTCGCGGGCCTGTTCGGCCAGCAGCCGCCGCCCTGGGCGGTGGTCAACACCATCGGGGGCTACGCACCGCACACGCGCCTGGATGCCCTCGACCCCGGCGAGCTCACCGCCCAGCTCAGCCTGAACCTGGTCAGCGCCGCCCTGGTGACCAAGCACGCGCTGGCGGCGCTGCGGCGCACCGGCGAGGGCCGCATCGTGCACACGGCCAGCCGCGCCGCCCAGGTGACCAAGGGCCAGGGGTTCGCCTACTCGGTGAGCAAGCTGGGCGTGCTGCACCTGGTGGCGATGGCCGCCGACGAAACCCGGGGCACCGGCGTCACGGTCAACTGCGTGGTGCCGAGCATCATCGACACCCCGGCCAACCGGAAGGCGATGCCTGACGCCGGCCACGAGGCCTGGCCGAAGGTCGCTGACATCGCCCGGGCCTACCTGTTCCTGGCCTCCCCGCAGGCACATCTGGTGTCGGGCGCCGCGATCCCGGTGTAGGCGTATCGCACCGAAGAAGAGAAAACCCACCCCGGCGCGGCGGTCCGCGGCGGGGTAGCGGCATGGATGAACCCCGTTTCCCTGGGTAATCACCGCGGCGGAGCCCGCGCCGGGCACAAGTAGCTGAACCCGCCGGTCACTGTGCATTCCCGGCCGGTAACGTAGAACACCTACGGCATCGGCACCCAGGCGACAGACGCAGAGCGGAGATGTTTTCAGATGAGCCTACCCACCGGTCAACAGCGCATTTTGGAGTCGATCGAGGGCAAGCTCGCCGAATCTGATCCCCGTCTCGTCTCGCTGTTCTCCATCTTCACCCGGCTCAACCTGGCCGAGAAGATGCCGTGGATCGAGCAGGTCGCGGTGCGGCCGGTGGCCGACCGGCTGGCCAGCATCGGAAGCTGGTTCCGGTGGACGGCACGGCGCCCCGCCGCCCGGCTCCGCGCCATGGTGTTGCTGCCTGCCGCACTGACCGCGGTCGCCTGTGCCCTGACCCTCGCCTTCGGCTTCCCCGGCACCCAGCGGCACGTGCCGGGCGCCAAGGCCCCCGCCGCGCGGGAACTCGTCGTCAAGTCCCGCGACCTGATGACCAAGGCCCTGACGTGCCGGGCGATGATCCGGATGCCCGCCTTCGCCCACTGCTGACCTGCCCCGGGCCCCTACGGCAGCGCCGGAAGGCGGCCCGGTCACGCCTTGTGCGCCGCGGCCTCCAGCGCCCGCGTGCTCAGCCAGCCGTCGTGTTTCCAGATGATCTTCCCTGTGGCCGAAGTCAGCACGAACCAGGGCTGGTCGGCGACACCGTATCCGTCGGCGACCCGCCCCGTGGCGTCCGCGCCCACCGGGTAGCGCAGCGGCGCCCCCAGGCTCTTCAGGTAGGCCGCGGCCGCGCCGGGCGCGGGCTCGGTGGTCTGCTCGTCCACCGCGACCAGCCCCGGCAGCCCCCGCCCGGCTCCCCTTCCCGCTTCACTCGCGGCGCGCGCGTAGGAGTTGAGGGCGAGCAGGTGGGACCGCAGGTCGGAGGTCTCCGCCATCCAGGTGGCGAAGAACATCACCAGCCGGGGCCGCCCGGGCCCGAGGGTCACCGAGCCGGACGGCACACCGGGCAGTGTGACCCGCGCCGCCGGGGTCTGGCCGGAGATGTAGGCCAGTGAGTGGGTGCTCGCCAGCGGCGGGTGGCCGGGCAGCAGGGCGGACACGCGCTGCGCGATGACCTGTGCCGCCTGGGTGATGCTGGCGTAGTTCATCTGCGTGAGGTACACGGTGCGCTCGCGGCCTTGCGGGTCGATCACGAACAGGGCCGGGGTGTGGTCGATCATCCCCTGATCGATCTGCACCGCGATGTGGTAGGCCCGCCAGACCGCCTGGAGCTGCGGCAGGGTGCCGGTCAGGAAGTCCCACTGGTTCACCATGGCGTGCGCCCTGGAGTAGGCCATGACGTCGGCCACGCTGGTGGCCTGCGGGTTGGCGTCCACGCCCAGCAACTGCACATGGCTGCCCGCCGCCCCGAGGAGTTCCTTGGCCTCCACCATGCTCACCGTGGTCAGCGGGCACACCGTGGTGCATTGCGAGTCCACGAACGCCAGGACGACCGCCTTGCCGCGGAACTGGCTCAGCGCCATCCGCTGGCCGAACTGGTTCTCCAGCCGGATGTCCGGGGCCCGCACCCCGCCCAGCGGGCTGCCCGGGTCCACCACCGGGTTGTTCGCCCCCCGCATGCCGCCGCCGGCCCGCCCGGCACTGTCCGCCGCCGGCGCTCCCGCCGCGCCGGACGCGCAGGCCGCCAGGGCAAGCCCGCACGCCGCCACCACCGCCACTCTGCTGGCTCTGGCCCCGCCACCCCGCCCTAGGGCCAGGCTCGCCATCTTCACCCGGCACCGCCCCGCGCCGCGTGCCCGGCCGGTGACCCGGTGGGCCGTGGTCCCTCGGCCGGGTCCCAGACCCAGATCATCCGGCGGCCCCGCTCCCCCGGCGCTTCCCGTTCGTGCTTCTCCACGCGGTCCAGGCGGTAGCCCAGCTTGCGGGGCACGCCCGCGCTCGCGGTGTTGGCCTCGTCGCAGTGGATCTCCACCCGCCGTGTGCCGGGCAGCGCCACCGCCACCTGGGTGAGCGCCTGCGCCGCCGCGGTCGCGTAGCCGCGCCTGGTCTTCGCGGCGACGGTCCAGTAGCCGATCTCCACGGCGTCGTCGGCGAGCCTGCGGTGCAGCCCGATCGTGCCGACGAACTCGCCGTCCGGGTCCTTGACCGTGCCGGCGGCATCCGGGCCGGGCGGGCCGGTTTCGCGCGCGATCATCACGTAGATGAACCCGGTGCCTGACTCCCACAGTTCGTCGGCCTCGGCCACGCGCACGAGCTGGGACCGCAGGTCGGCGGCTTCCGGGGTGGCCCACGGCATCCACGGGCGCAGGTGCTCCAGGCTCGCGCCCACCGCCACCGCGATCGCGCCCGCGTCGCCGGCGCGCACCCGGCGCAGCACCAGCGGTCCCGCCGCCACCTGCTCCGGCGGGCCGGCGGGGTGGCGGGGCATGGGCGCGGGCGGAAACGGCCTCTCGGCGGCTGCGGGCATAGGTCCTAGTTAAGCAGCCATCACGGGGAGCCTTGGCGGGAACCCGCGGCGCCGGGGAGCGCCCGCGGCGAGCCGCCGGCGATGGCCGCGGGCGGGTCGTCCCCGACGATCACGCCGCCGCCGTGGCCCCAGACCAGGTACCGGTAGGACAGGTTGAGCAGGGCGGACAGCCTGTTGCGCCCGCCGAGCAGGTAGAACAGGTGCAGGCCCAGCCAGGCGAGCCAGGCCAGCGTGCCGCGCAACCGCGCCCCGTGGGGAAACTCGACCACCGCGCTGCGCCGGCCGATGGTCGCCATGATGCCCTTGTCGTGGTAGCGGAACGGCTTGGTGGGGCGGCCCGCCATGAGCAACGCGATCTGCCCTGCCGCGTGCCGCCCGCCCTGGATGGCCGGCTGGGCGAGCTGGGGCAGCGGCTGGCCCTCGATCAGCGCGACGTCCCCGGTGGCGAAGATCCGGTCCTGGCCTGCGACCCGCAGGTCGGGCCCGACCTCGACGCGGCCGCCATGCCCCTGCGGCAGGCCCCAGTCCCGCACGTCGCCGGGCGCGGACACCCCGGCCGCCCACACGGTGACGTCGCTGGGCAGTTTGTCGCCGTTCGCGAGGATCACCCGGTCGTCGGTGATCTCGGAGATCCTGGTGTCCAGGTGCACGTCCACGCCCCGGCGGCGCAACTCGGCCAGAGCGTAGCGCTGAAGCTTGGGGTGGAACGGCGCCAGCAGCGCCGGGGCCATCTCGACCAGCCTGATGTGCACGTCCGCCCGGTCCACCTCGGGGAAGGCGTCCGCGTCATCGCGCAGCTCGGCCAGGGCACCGGCCAGCTCCACTCCGGTCGCCCCGCCGCCGGCCACGGTGAAGTAGACATCGTGGCCGTGGCCCTCGATGTCGAGCCGTTCCAGCCGGGCCATGATGTGGTCCCGCAGCGCGACCGCGTCGTGGCGGGTGTAGAGGCCGAAGGTGTGCTCGGCGGCGCCGGTGACGCCGTAGTAGGCGGCCGACACTCCCGTGCCGAGCACCAGGTAGTCGTAGCCGAGCACGGTGCCGTCGGTGAGGGTGATCTGGCGGGCGGCCGGGTCGATCCCCGCCAGCTCCCCCATCCGGAACCTGGCGGCTTTCCGGCGCGCGACCGTACGGAGCGGGTACGCCACGTCGCCCGGGTTCAGCCCGCCGGTCGCCACCTGGTACAGCAGCGGCTGGAACGTGCTGTAGATGTTCCGGTCGATGAGCAGCACCTGCGCGCCGACGCGATGCAGTTCCTTCACTGCCGCAAGCCCGGCGAAGCCGGCCCCGACGACGATCACCCGGGGCGCGTCCTGCGGCGGCTGACCGCGGCGCCGCGCTGTCATCGCATGCCTCCTTCGTGCCGGTAGGTGTCTACCCCTCCCCTTGACGAGCAACCAGGCCGGTCACGCAAACATGCCCCGGCCACCGGTCTCCCGCGGTGCTGAATTCCCCTGCGTGACGCTCCCCGCGGCCGGCCTGATCCCGGCCGCTGGCGAAGCCCGCGGTCAGCGGTTGAGCACGGCAAGCTCGGGGCGGGTGCACGCCGGCGCGGCGCCCGCCGCCTGGGCGGCCACCTGGCCGCAGATCGCCAGCAGCACCGCGTCCTGGTCCGGCGGGGCGCTCCCCCCGATGCCGGACAGGTCGACGAAGTAGTGCGGCCAGGGCAGCGGCCGGCTCGTCCAGACCACCTGCTGCGCCGCGATGCCATAGCCCCAGGCCTTGCCGAGCGCGCCGTGATCGATGCCGAGCACCGCGCCCTCGCGGACCCCGTACAGCCCGGACGAGGAGGCCGCGCTGACCCGGACCAGGGTGTTCCCGGTCTGCGGGTTCACCCCGATCAGCGTATTGCCGGAAATCAGGTAGAGCCGGCCCGCGACCGGGTCGACCGTGTCGGGCAGCGCGCTGGGGTAATGCCACAGCTCCCGGCCCGTGGCGGCGCTGTAGCCCCTGGCCCACCGCGCCGAGGAGAACACCACGACACCCTGGTAGGCGAGGCTGAGCGCGCCGAGGAACGACGGCCCGTGCGGGCGCACGACGTGCTGCGCGCCGGTGCCGAGGCTGATCCGGCGCAGCGCGGTGACCGGCGCGGAGCCGAGGTACCCTCCAGCCGCCATCGCCATGTAGAGCTCACCGCCGTCCACCTGCCAGGCCTGCGGGACCGTGCCGGTGGGCCTGCTCCAGCGCACGGCGCCGGTGTGGTTGGCGTAGCTGGTCACCGCGCGGGGCCCGACCACGACGGTGGTGGCGGGGCTGGCCGAGACCGCGCCGCCGAACTGGGCGGCCGGGTAGGCGCGCATCTTGTGCCCGGTGCTGGCGCGGAGCACGACCTCCGACCGTGGCGGGCCGTGGTACGCGGCGACGCCGCCGTCCGTGGCCGGTGTGCCCGCCGCGGCCTGCCCGCTGCCCGGGGAGGTGGCATGCTCGCCGCCCGCGGCGTGAGCGCCGGAAGCGGCGGCGCCGCCAGGGGCCTGCGTGGCACCGGAGGACGGCCCGGGTGGCGCTGGCGGCACGACCCCGACGGTGACCACGCCCGGCCACACCCGGACCGCGGTGATCATCGACCCGGCCGGGAAGCCGGTCAGCACGGTCGTCCACAGCCTCTGGCCGGTGCTGGCCTGGTAGGCGGAGACGGTGAGCCCCGAGCCGACCGCGGCGATCTCGGATCCGAGCGCGGCGTAGGCCTGGCCGACGGCCGGGGCGGTGCCTACGTCCCCGTTCTGCACGGTCCACGACCCGGGCACCGGCCGGATCCAGCGGATCGTGCCGGCCCTCTCGCAGCGGGTTCCCTGGCACGACTGCGACGACCAGCCCGCCGCCGCCATGCCGGGGGTGATCGCGGCGACGAGCAGGACGGCCGCGAACGACAGGCGGCGCACCCACGTCAGCCAACCCTGCGTTACCTTCACGCCTCGCTCCGCGCCTTCCCGGCTGCTACCGCTCGGCCCAGATCCCGTCCGCGCCACCACGGTAGCGCTGCCGGCTGAACGCCGGCTGGGGAAGCTGGGGCGGCAGCCGGCTGGGAGAGGATTTGCCGCCCGTGACTGCTGGGCTGTGGATAGCGTAGGCGTGGCCGCCCTGCCCCGCCCGCGGACCGGCGGCCCCACCGACCGACCTGTACGGAGATGATCATGACCGCGCGCGCGCCCTTGCCCTATGACTTCATGCCGCCCGTGCCGTCGTTCGCGCTGACCAGCACGGACGTGGCCGACGGCCAGCAGATGACCGACGCCCAGGTCTTCGATGGTTTCGGCATGACCGGGCAGAACATTTCCCCGCAGCTGAGCTGGAGCGGCTTCCCCGCGGAGACCAGGAGCTTCGCGGTGACCTGTTTCGACCCGGACGCCCCCACCGGGTCCGGGTTCTGGCACCTGGTGCTGCTCGACGTGCCCGCGTCGGTCACCGAACTGGCCACCGGCGCGATCAGCGGCGACCAGTCCGGGCTGCCTGCCGGGGCGTTCTGCGTGCGCAACGACTACGGCGTCAAGGCGTTCGGCGGTGCCGCGCCGCCCGCGGGCGACCCGCCCCACCGGTACGTGTTCGCCGTGCACGCGCTGGACCTGGACGACCTGGCCAGCCAGGGCGTGGGCTCCGACGCCTCGCCCGCCGTCGCCGGCTTCAACCTGCGCTTCCACACCATCGCGCGGGCGCTGCTCATCCCGGTGTTCGGGCACTGAGCCCCTCGCGGCCCTCGGGCCGCGAGGGGGACCTGAGCCGGCGGCGGCCCCGGCGGGGATAATGTCCGCTGGCGTGCCCGGGCGGGTCGGCAGCGCATCCTTTACGCCCTACGATGGAGGGCGGCCGGGGGATTCTTGTGGACGCTTTCATGAGGACAGGCGATGGGTAAGGCGAGCAGGATCAAGCAGCAGAGCGCCCGCGAGAAGATCGCGGCGCAGCGCGAGGCGGCCCGCAAGGCGGAGCGGCGCAACCGGATCATGATCACCGTCGGCAGCACGCTCGTCGTCCTGGTGATCGTGGCCGTGTTCGTAGTGGTCAAGCTCGCCCAGGGCTCACCATCGTCCAGCGGCAACTCCTCGACCACCGGCACGCTGCTGCCGGCCAGCGTGTCCAGCCAGGTCACCGGCGTGCCCGCGGCGACACTGGACAGGGTGGGCAAGGGCGCGGTGCCCTCGTTCACCCGGGGGCAGCCGCCGTTCACCGCCGGCTCGGGCGCGACACTGACCAGCGGCGGCAAACCGCAGATGCTCTACATCGGCGCCGAGTTCTGCCCGTACTGCGCGGCCACTCGCTGGTCGATGGCGGTCGCGCTGAGCCGGTTCGGCACGCTGAGCCCGCTGCACGGTATCCACTCCTCGTCCACGGACACCGACCCGAACACCGCGACGCTGACGTTCTACAAGACCACGTACAACAGCAAGTACCTGAACTTCACGCCGGTGGAGGTCCAGACCGTCAGCCGGGGCGCGCTGCAGAACCCGACCGCCGCGCAGAACGCGGTCTGGGCCAAGTACGAACCGGACCCGAACACCCGTGGCTACCCGTTTATCACCTTCGGCAACAAACTGATCATGAAGGGCCCCATCTACGACGCGGCGGTGCTGAAGGGCATGTCGTGGAGCCAGATCGCCGTGGCGCTGAAGGACCCGACGTCGCCGGTCGCCCAGAGCGTGCTCGGTGCGGCGAACTACATCACCGGCGCCATCTGCAAGATGACCAATAACCAGCCGTCCGACGTCTGCTCCTCGGCAGCCGTCACCGCCGTGCAGAGCGGCCTGTAGATGGCCGGGCGCAAGCCGGGCACGACCGCCCGGCCAGGCGGCGGGACCAAGTCACGGGACAAGGGCACCCGCGGCGGCCGCCCGGAGGCGAGCGCCACGACCGGTCAGCGGCCGGGTAACAAGCCCGCACGCCAGGGCGGGCCAGGTAACGGGCAGACACGGGGGGCCGGCCAGGCACAGCGTGGCCGCACGGCCCCGGTGACGGCCGCTGCCGCCGCGGCGCCCAGCGTCGCCGCAACGCCGGCCTGGCTCCAGTGGACCACCTGGGTGCTGTCCCTCGGCGGCCTCGGCGTGTCGATCTACCTCACCATCGCCCACTTCAACACGTCGGTGACGCTGGCCTGCCCGGCGACGAGCACGGTCAACTGTGAGAAGGTCACCACGAGCCCGCAGTCGTACGCGTTCGGCATCCCGGTCGCGGTGCTGGGCCTGGCCTTCTATCTGTTCCTCGCGGTCGCCAACTCGCCGTGGGTGTGGCGGATGACCTGGCCCCCGATCCGGTGGGCGCGGATCGGCTCGATGGTGGTCGGCATCGTGTTCGTGCTGTGGCTGGTCTACGCGGAGCTGTTCAAGATCGGCGCCATCTGCCTGTGGTGCACCAGCGTCCACGTGATCACGTTCGCCCTGTTCGTGCTGATCGTGTTCAGCGCCGCCGCCGGGTACGGCACCACGAAGGATCCCGCCCTGGCCTGACCCGGCGAGGTCGCGTCGGTCCTGGGTGCCTGGCCGGTCTGTCTTTGGCCGCGGGCCGTCTCGTCCCTGGCCGCGGGCCGTCTCGTCCCTGGCCGCGGGCCGTCTCGTCCCTGGCCGCGGGCCGTCTCGTCCCTGGCCGCGGGCCGTCTCGTCCCTGGCCGCGGGC
>Ga0070707_100005394_pt1 | contig 11964 bp, 13 predicted proteins | sample KBSK5502metaG_FD_65468 | JGI IMG/M metagenome (GOLD analysis project Ga0070707, IMG submission 65468) | Corn, switchgrass and miscanthus rhizosphere microbial communities from Kellogg Biological Station, Michigan, USA - KBS K5-50-2 metaG | ecosystem: Host-associated > Plants > Roots >... | reverse complement strand
GGGTACGACCCGGTGCCCTGAGGCAAGACGGCCATCTTTCTCAGCTCGCCATTCGACATCTTTCATCCCATCCAGTCGGCGTGGTGGACGATCTTCGGGGTCACCCTGCAGTCGGCGCTGGGGTTTATCTACTCCCACATCGCCGGCGTCGCTTTCGTCAGCACGATCGGCGCCTACGGCGTGGCGATCATCATCCTGACGATCCTCATCAGGCTGCTGCTCGCCCCTCTTCAGCAGTTCCAGCTCGTTACCCAGCGCAAGACAATGGTGGAGCAGCGCAAACTCGCGCCCCAGGTCGCGGAGCTGCGCAAGAAGTTCAAGAAGGACCCGCAGAAGCTGAACGCCGAGATGATGAAGCTCTACCAGGAGCACGGCGTCAATCCGCTCGGCGGGCTCGTCGGCTGTCTGCCGCTGATCGTCCAGCTGCCGATCCTCACCGCGCTCTATTACGTTTTCACCGGATTTGCGCGTAATCACGACGTCGTGACTCACTTCCTCTTCGTCCCGAACCTCAACGACAACCCGAACCATCACCTGCTGTTTTCGGGCGTGCCCATCCCGGCGATCGCGTACCTGATCTTTCCGCTGCTGGCCGCGATCACCACGCTGATCCAGTCGCGGATGCTGCAGATGGCGCCGCCACTCAACCCGACCGATCAGGAATTGCAGACCCTGCAGATGCAAAGGACGATGGTCTGGATCTCGCCGCTCATGATCGGCTACTTCGCGCTGAACGTTCCGGCCGGCCTGGGCCTGTACTGGTTTGTCGGGAACCTGGTCAGTATCATTCAGCAGAGCTTCGTTGTCGGGTGGGGAAACGTGTTGCCGGCCCGGTTCAGGACCGTTGCAGGAGGAGCTCCGACGCCTCCCATCAGGGGACCCGGAAACGGCGCCCAACCCGGCCCAAAACCGGGACCCAAAAATGGACCCAAACCAAAGAGGCGCAAAAAGTAAGGAGTTGATCCGAAGTGAAATCCGCTGAAGGCCGCGGCCGAACGTTGGACGAGGCGGTCGATGCCGCGCTGATCGAGCTCCAGGAGAGCCGGCGCAACGTCGACGTAAGGATCCTCAGCGAAACCTCGGAGGAGACCATCGTCGAAGTCACGGTGATGGAGCAGGGCGCTCCGTCGGCCGGGATGCCCTCGGCGCCGACGAACGGTAAGGCCGAGGCGGCGAAGGGCCTGGTCGAAGGGCTCTTGAAGCACATGGGGGTGCGGGCGCTGGTCAGCGTCCGCACGGGCAGCGATCCGATCACCCTCGACATCAGCGGCCGCGACCTGGGCGCGCTCATCGGCTGGCGTGGCGAGACGCTGCGCGCGCTTCAGGCCGTGACCAACGTGATGGTCGGCAAGCACCTCGCCGAGGGCCAGCGCGTGATCGTGGACGTCGAACGCTACCGGCAGCGGCGCGAGCACACGGTGCGTGAGATCGCGATGCGGGCCGCACGCCAGGTGAAAATGACCGGCGACGCGATCACGCTCGACGCGATGCAGCCGTTCGAGCGGCGGGCCATCCACCTGGCGCTCGAGGGCGACCCTGACGTCACGAGCTCGAGCATCGGCGAGGAGCCGGAGCGACGGGTCGTCGTAGGTCCGCGTAAGGCGGCAGAGGGCTAACGGAGAACGGGGGCACGGCGGCCGGGCGGGCCGCCGCCGATCGGATCCGGAACGCGATCGCGCTCGTCAACTCGGTGGCAGACGAGGCGGGCGACGAGGAGATCACCCCGACCGAGATCGCCGAGGCGATTCGCGATTGCCTCGAGCTGGACGAGGTCGATCGGGTACCCAACGTGCGTCGCTACCTGGGCGAGGCGCTCGATGCGGTCTCGGACGGGATGCCGGCCGATTTCGTCGCCATGACGCTGTACGCGGCGCTCGGTGCGCTAAGAGAGGGCGGCACGAACTAGTCGCTCTTATACTTTGGCCTCCCTATGGGCTCCCCGCACCGGGTCCAAGCTTTGCCCGGAGGGGCGCGCCTGGTCACGGAGACGATGCCGGAGCGCCACTCGACCAGCGTCGTTTTCATGTTCAGCGGCGGGTCGCGGCTGGAAGACGAAAGGTTGGCAGGCGTCTCTCACTTCATCGAGCACCTCTACTTCAAAGGGACCAAGCGCCGTCCGACGTCGAAGGAGATCGCCGACGCAATCGAGGGGGTCGGGGGGTTCGTCAACGCATCCACCGACAAAGAGCTGACCGCCTACTGGGCCAGGGTTCCGTCGGAGCACATGGCGCTCGGTTTCGACGTCCTCTTCGACATCGTCACCAACTCCCGGCTCGATCCGACTGACGTCGAGCGTGAGCGCATGGTCATCCTCGAAGAGCTCCGCATGTACCAGGACCAACCCCAGGATTACGTTCAGAACCTCTTCGAGGAGTTGATCTGGCCGGGCCATCCGCTGGGCCGCGACATCGCTGGGACGGAAGAATCGGTCTCGCGCCTGAGCCGCGACGACATCCTCGAATACGCCGACGCGCACTACCGCTTGCCGAACCTCGTGATCGGCGCGGCCGGCGCGCTCGACGAGGCGGAAACGGTGGCGGTGGTCCGCCGCGGCCTTTCACTGCGTCAAGACCTGGACGGCGCGGCGCCGGCTTTGCCTCCCGCGCCACTGGAGGGGCCGCGAGTGTTGGTTAGGCGCCGCGAGACCGAGCAGGCCCACATCTGCCTCGGCGCGCAGGCGTTGAGCTACATGGACCCAGACCGCTACGCGCTCGATCTGTTGAACACCGTGCTTGGCGAGGGCATGAGCTCGCGTCTCTTCCTGAACATCCGCGAGCGACTCGGTCTTGCTTACGACGTGCACAGCTTCACGCAAAAGCACAGGGACACCGGTTATCTGGGCGTCTACATCGGGGTCGACCCGAAGAAGGCCGTGGATGCAGTCAACGCCGTGATGGTCGAGCTGCGCAGCCTGTGTGAGTCGGAGGTCTCGGCGGAAGACCTGGGGCGGGCCAAAGAGTTCACCAAGGGCCGGTTGCGCCTCGAGCTCGAGACCACCAACGGAGTGGCCTTCTGGCTGACGTACCAGGAGCTGCTTCTCGGTCAGATCAAGACGATCGAGGAAGAGCTCGCGCTGGTCGACGCTGTGAGCGCGGCCGACGTCAAGCGCGTCGCGGTTGACGTATTGAACGGCCCGCTGCAGATGTCCGTCATCGGTCCGTTCGCTCGCGACAGCGCATTCAGGCTCGCGATCGGAGCTTGATCTTCGCCCCTCTCTAGGCGGTCGCCAGGCGTGTCCAGCCTGTAGATGTGGTGCCGGTATCGAGCGTCGGCACCTTCTTGTAGATGTTTCCGAACTCACTCAGAGGCCAGATGCGGAACCACGCCTTGCCATCGATGCGGTCGCGTGTGATCGGCCCGAAGAAGCGCGAATCCTGCGACCGATTCCGGTTGTCGCCCATCACGAAGTAGGAATTCGCTGGAATCACCTCGCCATCGCTTCCGTTGCGTGGGTAGTTGTTGTCGTTCGTCCACGCCTCCGGCAGGTAAGGCTCATCGAGCCGGTGGCCGTCGATGTAGACGGCGCCGCTTCGGATCAGGATCTTCTCGCCTGGGAGGGCGATCACACGTTTGATGAAGTCGGTGGAGTTGTTGGTCGGGGGGCGAAGGATGATGATGTCGCCGCGTTCTGGCGCGTGGAGCCTGTAGTCGATCTTGTTGGCGATCAGGTAATCGTTGTTGTCGAGCGTCGCGTACATGGAAAGGCCTTCGACGTGGACAGCCTGGACCGCGAAGCTGATCCCGACGTACAGGATCACCGCAAGCACGACCACCTCGGCGACCTCGCGAAGCAGCGAAGAGCCCGAGGAACGCTCGCTCGTGGCGGCGCCTGCCGCTTGTTCGTGGTGGGCCGCCATGCGTCTAGGAAACGAGCTTAGCGCAGACCCGTTCGAGCTCTTCGCGACTCGAATACCGAATCTCCAGCTTGCCGCGATTGAGGCTGCCGCTCAACTTGACCGGGACCCCGAGGCTTGATTCGATGTCGGCTGCGATTGCGCGCAGGTCACCGGATGAGTCGCCAAGCCTTCGCCTTCGCGGACGATATGTCCTCACCCAGTTCTCCGTCTGCCGGACGGACAGGTGCTTCGCGATGACAACCTTCAGGCCCTGCTCCTGGATGGCCTGGCCGTCGAGCGCGATGAGAGCGCGGGCGTGTCCTGCGCTGATCACACCCGAGGCCACCGCGGACTGCACGGCGGGGCATCCCCCGAGGAGCCGGAGAGACTGGGTGACGGAGACCCGATGCTTGCCGAGACGCTCCGCCACCTCCTCATGGGTCAGGCCGAACTCTTCGATCAGGCGGCTCAGGCCGCGCGCCTCTTCGATCGGGTCGAGGTCCGTGCGCTGCAGGTTCTCGATGAGCCCGAGGACAAGCTGCGCATCGTTGGCGGCGTCGCCTCGCACCACTGCAGGCACAGCCTGCAGACCGGCGAGCCGCGCGGCGCGCCATCGGCGCTCCCCGGCGATGAGCTCATACCCGTCGGACAGCGGCCGGACGAGCAAGGGCTGGAGCACGCCGTGCAGCCGGATCGACTCCGCCAGCTCGCCGAGTGGCTCGGCGTCGAACCGGGTGCGCACCTGCTGCCGCGAGGGCCGGATCTGGTCGACGGCGATCATCTGAGGCACGAGGGCCTCGCCCTCTCTCGACATGGGGATAAGCGCGTCGAGTCCGCGGCCGAGACCTCTGGGGCGTGGTTGGCTCATCGTTCAAGCAGCTCCTTCGCGAGCGCGCGGTAAGCCGCCGCGCCTCGACATGTGGGGTCGTATTCGATCACTGACTTGCCGTGACTGGGCGCCTCGCTGAGACGCACGTTGCGCGGGATCAACGTCTCGAGCACGTGATGCGGATGCGTGCGCCGCACCGTCTCCAGCACGTCCCAGGCCAAAGTCGTGCGCGCGTCAAATTGCGTCATGACAATGCCGGCGATGGCGAGCCTGGGGTTGAGGCGCGAACGCACCAGCTGGTGCGTATACATCAGATGACGCAGCCCTTCGAGCGCGAAGTATTCACACTGCGTCGGGATTAGCATGCTGGTCGCCGCGACGAGCGCGTTGAGGGTCAAAAGGCCCAGCGACGGCGGGCAGTCGACCAGGACGAGCTCGACGCCGGGCACCGGCGAGGCAAGGGCCTTACGGAGCAGGGACTCGCGATCCGGCTCCCCGGCGAGCTCGATCTCGGCGCCGGCGAGGTCGATGTTTGAGGGGATCAGGCTCAGCCCCTCGACTCCGGTCCGCTGAAGGACATGCTCGAGGGTGGCCTCGCCGGTCAGCAGGTGGTACACGTTGAGCCGGGCGCGGGCCGGATCCAGGCCGAGGCCTGAGGTGGAATTTGCCTGCGGGTCGAGGTCGATGAGCAGGGTGGGATGGCCGACCTCCGCCATCGCGGCTCCGAGGTTGATCGCCGTCGTCGTCTTACCCACGCCGCCCTTCTGGTTGACCACGGCCACGACGGGCGGGACCACGGTGGCCAAGATGTTGGGTCTGGCCTCGCTCGCCGATCCTATATCTGGGGCCATTGAGCGAAATTCTAGACCTGGCCCCTAATGATGACCAGGCCGGTTGTTAAGGCTGACTCGGTGCAGGAGCGCCGCGTCTGCGAGTCCAGATGACGTACGCCGAGACGCCGACCAGGGCCAGCTCGGCTCCGAGGGCGAGGTTGGTGACGGCGCCTGCGACACCGATGCCAACCAACAGGTTGTAGCTGATGTGGCACGTGCACGAGGTGGTGGTGTTCGTGTACTTGCGCAGCAGGCCCAGGCCCAGGGCGATCACCAGCACGGCCGCCGTGTCGAGCGACAGGGCGTACTGGGTGTGGATGGAGGTGAAGAGAAGCGCGGTCGGTACCAACCCGATGCGCGGCTGCAGGGCGCCCCTGAACAGCAGCTCCTCGCAGAGCCCCGGGATGAACGCGATGGCGAGCGTTCCGGCCGGCCATACAAGCTGGCCGAAGACGTGGTTGTTGGCCGCGTTGACCCGCTCTGAGAGGCCAGGTGTCCAGGACTGACTCAAGACGTCGACCTGCCGGCCGAAGAGGTAAAACGCGCCCGCGGCCGCAAGCGCGATGACGATATGCCACCAGGCGGGGAGAACCAGGCCCAGACGTCGGGCGGTGTCGGGGAGCTCGCGCCGGATGAAAAGGCCGACGCCGACCAGCGCGAAAACCAGGAAGGGTGTCTCGTCGAATATCAGGTCGGTGATCGTCAGCGGCGGTTGGGACTGCGCCGTGGCCAGGACGTCGGTGAAGGTGATGACGGCGACGTCGATGCCGAGCAGGATCACTGTCAGGGCCAGGGCAAGCGCGTGCACCGGGTTGTCGGGATCGATCGGCAGCCAACGCGCGACCCGCTCCCGCACCGGCCGCGAGGCGATGGCCGCCGCGGCAAGGCCGGTGGCCATGACGGTGATGTCGAGCGCAAGCTGCAGGTCGGAGTTCGTGGCCGGCGTCAGCACCTTGGCGCCGGCGAGGTCGGCGACGCCAAGGAGGGCGATGAGTCCGCCCGCGACGCCCGACAGGATCTCGGCCGCGAGGTTGGCCCAGCGCTTGCCGACCGCGGCGTTGGCCGTGATGATCAGGGGCAGGGGCGTGAGCTCGACCACCGCCGTCGCGGCGTCGAGGAAATGGTGGTCGGTCAGCCTGACCTGGTGCTCTTGTCGGCGATGGGCAGTGGCGGCGCGCCGTCGGCGATTGTCTTGCCGAACTCGATCAGCGGCTTGAAGAGCTCGATCGGCAGCGGCAGGATGACGGTCGTGTTCTTCTCGGATCCGATCTCGACCATGGTCTGGAGGAAGCGCAGCTGGAGCGCTCCCTGCTGGGAGGAGATCACCTGGGCCGCATTGGCCAGCGTCTGGGAGGCCTGGAACTCGCCGTCGGCGTTGATGATCTTGGCCCGCTTCTCGCGCTCGGCTTCGGCCTGCTTGGCCATCGCGCGCTGCATCGTGCTCGGCAGCTCGACGTCCTTGATCTCGACCACGGCGACCTTGATCCCCCAGGGCTCGGTCTGCTCGTCGATGATCCTCTGCAGGTTCTGATTGATCTTTTCCCTGTTGGCGAGCAGCTCGTCCAGCGTGCTCTGGCCGAGCGCTGCGCGCAGCGTGGTCTGCGAGATCTGCGACGTGGCGTTGATGTAGTTCAGGACCTGGGTCACCGCCTTGCGGGCGTCGATGACCTGGAAGTAGATGACCGCGTTGACCTTGGCGGTCACGTTGTCGTTGGTGATGATCTCCTGCGGCGGCACCTCGAGCGTGATGGTGCGCAGGTCGATCTTGACCAGCCGGTCGACGCCGAACGGGATGATGAAGAAGAGCCCTGGGCCTTTGAGCGGGATCAGTCGGCCTAGGCGAAAGACGACTCCGCGCTCGTATTCGGCCGCGATGCGCAGGCTCGAGAAGACCGCGATGAGCGCGATGACGAGGACGACGACGATCAGCCCGACCGAAAACGCGTCCACTTATTTCTTCTCCTTCGCCTGTCCGTTCTCGCGTGCAACCTGGAGCTCGAGACCGTGTCGTCCCACCACACGTACCGCCGACCCCGCCGGGATCGGCGCGTCGGCGGTTGCCTTCCAGAGCGCGCCTGAAACAAAGACTAGACCTTCGGGCGCGAGCTCCTCGCGCGCCTCACCGAGCGCGCCGACGATGCTGTCGCCGCCCACAAACGCCGGCTGGCGGCGGGCGTCAAGAACCTTGCGGATGAAGAACGCGAAGAAGCCAAGCGTGAGGGCGGCGGTGGCGATCGACACGATCGGGTTGACACCCAGTCCGATCGGCCCGGTGTTGACCAGGAACGCCATGCCGAGCAGCAACGCGAATACCCCACCGACGCTGAGAAAACCGTGCGTCGGGGCCTTGAGGTCCGCGATGAAGAGCACCAGCGCGAGCAGCATCAGCAGCGCGCCGGCGATGTTCACTGGAAGGTTGGCGAGGGAGACGATGGCCAGGATCGCCGCGAGACCGCCGACGACACCGGGCAGGATGAGACCGGGGTTCGAGAGCTCGGTGATGATGCCGTAGCCGGCGACGATGATCAGCAGCGCGGCGATCGTCGGGTCGATCAGCGCGTTGAGGAAAACCTGCCAGAACGGCATCGGGTAGTCGTCGACGATCGCGCCCGCGGTGTGAAACACGACGCTGCCGTTCGGGCGCGCAGACTCGCGGCCGTCGAGCTGGTTCAGGAGCGTCTTGACATCCGCGACCTCGAGGTCGGCGACGTGAAGCCTGACCGCCTCTTCGGCATTGATGTTCACGCTGTTCCGCACGGCCTGCTCGGCCCAATCGGCGTTGCGGCCGTGCATGGCCGCCAGGTTGCGGACCCGCGTGACGGCGTCGTTCAGCACCTTGGTGCCGAGGTCGCCGCTGAGGTTCTCGCCCGTGGCCTGGATGGGGTGGGCCGATCCGATGTTGGTGCCAGGCGCCATAGCCAGGACATCCGCGGCCTGGGCGACGAAGAGCCCTGCCGACGCGGCGCGCGCGCCGCTCGGATACACATAGACGACCACCGGCACGGTGGAGTTCAAGAGGCTCGTCACGATCTCGTCCATGGAGTTGGAGATGCCGCCGGGGGTGTTGACCACGACGAGTAGCGCATCGGCGTGATCGGCTTCGGCGCGACTGACAGACGACTGGATGTAAGACGACATGATCGTGTTGATGTCCCCGTTGAGGTCGGCCTCTTCGACGCGCGGCGTAGAGGCTGCCGCGTTGATGGGCAGCAGCACGGCGGCGGCGATTGCTGCCCAACCCAGGCGGAGCGCGACCCGCGCGCGCATGTTCCGAGTATGGCAACCCGCCATGTAAAACGTGGAACATCGGCCCGGCGGGAGGCCTTCCAGGTGCCGCGTAGAATCGACCCGATGGGGGCGACAGCGCAGCCGGCCGACGACGATTCCGTGTTGCGCGACCTGCGCCGCCAGGTCCGGGCCGCACCGCCAGTTGACGTCGCCGAAGAGAAGAACCTGCTCGAGAAGTCGTCCCACGGCGACCGCGCAAGCCTGGACCGGGTCGTGGAGGCCAATCTCGGCATGGTGATCCGGCTGGCCGAGATGCGCCATGACAGGGGCCTTTCCGTGCCAGACCTCGTTCAGGAAGGATCGCTGGGCCTGGTCGAGGCCGCGCGGTCGTTCGTGACGAGCGGGGAAGCCGATTTCGCGACTTTCGCGGCGCACAAAGTCGGTGAGCAGATGGACGCCGCCATCGCCGCCGAGGCGTCGGCGGTGCGCGACGCGGAGCTGCTGGTCGCCGCCGCAAGCGACTACGAGCGCACAGATCTCTTGCTTCGCCGCGAGCTGCAGCGACAGCCGACGGAAAACGAGATCGCCGAGAAGCTCGAGTGGACCGTGGAGCGGACTCGCTACGTGGCCCAAGTCGTCGCCGAAGCCCGGCGCCGCCACGACGAGGAGCTGCTCGCCTTCATCGACCCCGACGCCATCGACTTCGACGACACGGTTGACGGCGAATAGCACGCTGAAGCGCACGCCTCTCTACGACCGTCACGTCGCGCTTGGCGGACGCATGGTCGACTTCGGTGGTTGGGAGATGCCGCAGCAGTACAGCTCGATTCGCGACGAGCATCTCGCGGTCCGCAAGGCAGCCGGCCTCTTCGACGTATCGCACATGGGACGCGTGCGGATCGAAGGCGCAGGCGCCGAGGCTTACCTCCAGGGACTGCTGACCAACGACATCGCCGTCGTCGAACCCGGGCATGCCGTGTACAGCCAGATGTGCAGCGAAGACGGCGGCACGATCGACGACCTCGTCGTGTATCGCGAGTCGAAAGACCGGTTCCTGGTCGTCGTCAACGCATCCAACCGCGACAAGGATGTCGCCTGGATGAAAGGTCACCTGCCGCAGGGCGTGACGCTGGCAGACCACACGAGCGACCTCGGCCTCATCGCCCTACAGGGTCCGCGGGCGCCAGAGGTCCTCCCGGCCGACAGGGGTACGGACGACATCCCGTACTTCGGATTCCGGAACGGCAAGGTTGCGGGCGCCGAGGCGATCATCTCGCGCACGGGATACACCGGCGAGGACGGGTTCGAGCTCTTCGTCGCCGCGGACCGCGTGGGCGAGGTCTGGGACGCCATCCTCGCATCGGGGAAGTCGGCCGGCGTTCTGCCCGCCGGACTGGGCGCCCGCGACGCGACTCGACTCGAAGCTGCCCTCCGCCTCTACGGCAACGACATGGACGAGACCGTGAATCCGTATGAGGCCGGGCTGGGTTGGACAGTGAAGCTGGGCAAGGGCGAATTCATCGGCAGCGACGCGCTGAAGCAGATCAAGGCGCAGGGTCCCCGCCGCACGCTGCTCGGACTCAAGACGGAGCCAGGCAACATCGCTCGCCACGGAGCGGCTGTGATATTCAGCGGCCGCACGGTTGGCGTCGTCACCAGCGGAACACATTCCTTCTTCCTCGGTTACCCGATCGCGCTCGCGATGGTGGAAGCGGGTACATTTCGGATCGGAGACAGGGTTGTGGTTGAGGTCAGGGGCAGGGAGGCCCCGGCCGAGATCGTCAAGCTTCCTTTCTATCGGGGCTCGGCGCGCTCGGCGGTCTCGCCGACGAGGTCTTGAGCAGCCCCATTCAGCGAGAAGAAGGAGAGTCGCATGGCAGACCGTCGCTACACGAAGTCGCACGAGTGGGTCACGGTCGACGGGAAGCATGCCACCATCGGGATCACCGATTTCGCTCAATCGCAGCTTGGCGATGTGGTCTTTCTCGAGCTGCCGAGCGTCGGCCGCAAGCTCGCCACGCGCGAGACGTTCGGTGTCGTCGAATCAGTGAAGGCGGCCAGCGACCTCTATTCACCCGTGGCCGGACGGATCTCGGCCGTCAACGAAAAGCTATCGTCCAAGCCGGAGCTCATCAACGCCGACCCATACGGCGAGGGCTGGATCTTGAAGATCGAGCTGGCAGGTGACCTGCCCGAAGATCTCTTGGACGAAGCGGGCTACAAAAAGGTGACGGAGGCCTCCGCTCAGTAGTTGCCTTACATCGTCCATTCCCCCGAGGACCGGTCGGCGATGCTCGAAACGATCGGCGTGGGCTCGATCAACGACCTGCTTGTTGACATCCCGCAATCGCTGCGGCTCGAATCGCTTCAGCTGCCGGACGGGCTGTCCGAGTTCGAAACGATGGCCCAGGTCTCGGCCCTGGCCGGGCGCAACAAGGTTTTTCCGGACCGGCTGACTTTTCGCGGCGGCGGCGTATACCGCCGCTTCATCCCGGCCGCCGTGGCGGCGGTGACCTCCAAGCCTGAGTTCTACACCGCCTACACGCCGTACCAACCGGAAGCCAGCCAAGGCACCCTTCAGGCCATCTTCGAGTTCCAGACCCTGATCGCAGAGCTCACCGGGCTCGACGTTGCCAACGCCTCCCTTTACGACGGGGCGACCGCGGTCGCCGAGGCGGCGATGATGGCCTTCGTCCACACCGGGCGAAACGAGGTCATCGTTTCGGGCTACGTGCATCCGGAGTACGTCCAGGTGCTCCGAGCGTTCGGTGAGGGCCGCGGCATCAAGGTCCGCAAGGGCGGTGAACCGAACAAGAAGACCGCGGCGGTCATCTTTCAGCAACCGGACTTCCTGGGCCTGCTCGTCGACGCTCGGGCGCTGACCGCGGCGGCCCATGACGCGGGCGCGCTGGCTATCGCCTGCGTCGACCCGATCAGCCTCGCCATCCTCGCCCCGCCCGGCGAGTACGAGGCGGACATCGCCGTTGGCGAGGGGCAGCAGCTAGGCCTCCCGCCGAGCTTCGGCGGTCCGCACGTGGGCTTCATCGCGTGCAGGCGCGACCTGGTCCGCAAGCTGCCCGGGCGACTGGTTGGCACCGCTCACGACGCGGCAGGACGCCGGGGCTTTGTCCTTGCCCTGGCGGCGCGCGAGCAGCACATCCGCCGCGAGAAAGCGACTTCCAACATCTGCACCAACCACTCGCTCTGCGCCCTGGCCGCCGCCGTCTACCTCACGTAC
>Ga0070707_100005391_pt1 | contig 11967 bp, 14 predicted proteins | sample KBSK5502metaG_FD_65468 | JGI IMG/M metagenome (GOLD analysis project Ga0070707, IMG submission 65468) | Corn, switchgrass and miscanthus rhizosphere microbial communities from Kellogg Biological Station, Michigan, USA - KBS K5-50-2 metaG | ecosystem: Host-associated > Plants > Roots >... | reverse complement strand
TTTGAAGCATTTTTCCTCCTCTACTGGTACAGGCGGAATGTGCTGCAGGAAAACCGAAGTGCCGTAAAACTTTTCCCGGTTGTCTGGGTCTGGCTTAGGACCCGGCATTTTCTTATAGACAAAACCAGGATGCTGACTCAGAAACATTTGTTTCAGATCCGTGCAACGTGCCGAAGAATCAAAGGGTCCAAGCGCTGAGGGAGGAAAAGATGATTCCGTTTCGTGGCTTGCGTCATTTGTCTCGCAGTGATAACGACCGAAACGTCCGCCTTTGCTCAGTCTTTCGTTGCAGATGGTTGCTCTGGGTTTGGCTGTTCCAACGAAACAGAAAGAATCGATTGTGATGGTGGTAATTCCTTATCTGCGCCTCAAGAGCCAGCGCTGATCCTTTCTCCATTCCGGCTCTGCCGATCCATCATCACAGAAACCATCGCAACTTGTGAGGCATGTGTCCGTCAACTCGTGATGAGATGAACGCGGCTTGTTCCGGTTCGGATTGTGTGCCGCTTGAAACAAACGTGGTACTGCGTTGTTCAGACCCCGGTTGCCGCGGCCGATCAAACGCGTAACTCTGTTGCGTAAGAGGCCTCTCGAAGCGCGGCAGAAGCACGCTGGAACTGCGAAGGAAACTGTCGCCAGATCAGCAATAGCTAACCGCTGCATTGCTGACAATTTGGGGAGACCGGAACCTTGGAACGGAAATCGAGTCCTGCCAGTCTCTCCTTAACTATATCTTGTTCAAAAACCCTCAATGGCTTTGGATGGATGTGCCCAGACCTGAAGATCCATCTGGCATATAAAAATAGCCACCCAAAGCTCGGAACTCCCGCAGGCGTTCTACTCTTCGCTCTTCTCTGGGTCAAGCTCCCGCAAGAGCCATGACTTGGCGAGACGCCAGTCATTCAGCACGGTATCGGACGAGACCTTCAGGACTTCGGCCGTCTCTTCGACGGTCATGCCGCCGAAAAAACGAAGCTCGACAACCTGGCTTTTGCGCCGGTCCACTTGCTCAAGGGCTCGCAGCGCATCATCAATGGCGACGAGGTCCGTCGGCAGCTTTGCTGAAAGGAACTCCGCTTCGGCGAGCGTCATTTGTTTCCACTCTCCGCCACGCTTGAGATTGCGTCGCGCACGCGCATGATCCACCAGTATCCGCCGCATCATCTGGGCAGCTACCGCGAAGAAATGGGCACGGTTTTTCCACTCGACATTTTTCCAATCGATAATTCGAAGAAAAGCCTCATGAACAAGCGCTGTGGTTTGGAGAGTATGTCCCGGGCGCTCGCCCCGCATATAGTTTCGGGCGAGGTGGCGCAGTTCGTCGTAAACGGCACTGGAGAGCTTCTCCAGGGCCGCCGCGTCCCCGCTGGTCCATGCGACAAGCAGTCGTGTCAGTTCGGGCGGCGACGGCTTTTTCATCAGGTGTCCTCCCATCGAGGCGAGTATGAACGAGGCACTATGGCGTGGTAGTATACGCGCGCATTTCAGAAGGACGAATTGTGAAATCGAAACGTTGGCAGGCAGTGGAATCACTCTATCGCGCGGCCCTTGAACGTGAGCCGGCACAACGTCGTGCTTTTTTGACGGAAGCTTGCGGCGGGGATGAGGAACTGCTCCACGAAGTTGAGTCCCTGCTTGCATATGAGCAGCCCGGCGAGCGCTTTCTGGAAGGTCCCGCACTGGAACTCGAGGCACAATTGATGGCGGCGGACGAGGTTGAAAAACTCCTCGCAAACCATGACAAGTCGAGCGATTTCCTCGTTGACTTGGCTGTCGGTGCCCTCACACCACCGGCGGTTGAGTCTCACTTGCCATCACTCGCCCCAGGAACTCTGCTTGCCGGCAGGTTTAAGATCCTCCGTTTCGCCGGCGAGGGTGGAATGGGAGAGGTGTATGAAGCTGAGGATCTGGAACTACACGAACGGTTAGCTGTCAAGATCCTGAGGTCCGAGGTTCTCCAGCAGACAAATGCGATCGAGCGCTTCAAGCGAGAAGTCCACCTGGCCAGAAAAGTTACTCATCCTAATGTTTGCCGTGTTTTCGATCTTTTTCGAGACAAGTCGAACGAAAGCAAAGAACTCGTATTCGTCACGATGGAATTTTTGCGCGGGGAAACATTGGCTGACCGCCTGAAGCGCCAAGGCCGGATGAATATCGAGGAGGCTTTGCCGGTAGTTGCGCAGGTGGCATCTGCGCTGGGTGCCGCCCACCAGGCCGGGATTGTGCATCGGGACTTCAAACCGGGGAATGTTGTCCTTGTCGATGAAACCTGGGGCCTGCGGGCGGTGGTCACTGATTTCGGGCTGGCATATCGAGCGATGAACGCCTCAAGAGAACATTCGCTGTCCCTATCCTCGTGGCGCCCGATCACAAGCAGCGCTGAATTTTATGGCACGCCGGTATATATGGCTCCGGAGCAGATCGAAGGGCACCCCGCTACGGCCGCTTCAGACATCTATGCCCTTGGGCTGGTAATCTACGAGCTGGTAACGGGGACTCGGCCGTTTTCAGGCAGCACGCCGATGGCGAGTGCCGTAAAGCGGTTAGTTGAAGATCCGCCTAAACCACGGAAGTTCAATCCGACGCTGAGCCCCGCCTGCGAGTCGGCGATTTTGAAATGTCTTGAACGTGATCCCACCAGGCGATTTGCCAGCCCGCAGGATGTTGCCGACGCACTAGTGGAGGATGTGGACGTGAACCGCGGCAAAATGCGGCGCGAGCCCGCCGGCCTGCTCCGGGGCCGGCAGGCGCGGCAGCGAGCCGACCGTGGGAGATGGCGACTGATGATCACAGCTGCCGCGGCGATTGCCCTTGTGTCTGCCGCGGTTACCTATCGCCTCCATACCCGGAGCCAAAGCGCCCATGTCGCAGCGTCAATGGGCATACGCAGCGCGCCAATTGAGATGCGTCCGGCTGTTGCTGTTCTCGGATTTAAGAACCTCTCGGGAAGGCCGGATGCGGACTGGCTTTCGACAGCGTTGTCCGAAACGCTAACTACGGAGCTCGCGATAGGAGAGAAACTCAGGACCATCCCCGGTGAAAACGTGGCTCGCGCCAGGATTGAGCTTTCAATGCCGGAGGCAGACAGCTATGGTCAGGACACGCTCGCCCGCCTTCGCAAGAACATCAACACAGACTTTGTCGTCTTGGGTTCCTACCTTGACACGGGGAAGGAATCCGGTGGGAAACTGCGGCTTGACTTGCGGCTGCAGGATGCGCGTACAGGAGAAACGACCGCCTCAGTCTCGGAAAGCGGAACTGAGGCCAACTTGCTCGACTTGATATTGCGCACCGGAGCAGAATTGCGGGAGAAGTTGGGAGTGGGCGAAATGACCCCCTCTGATCTCGATTCCGTGCGGGCCTCGTTGCCATCGGAACCCGCGGCCGCTCGACTTTATGCGGAAGGACTCAAGCGGCTGCGGGTGTCTGATGCGGCGGGGGCTCGCGATTTGCTCAAAAAAGCTATCGCTACTGAACCCAATTACGCTCTGGCCCACTCCGCGCTGGCAGATGCCTGGTTAGCGCTTGGTTATGACGAAAACGCAAAGATCGAAGGGCAAAAAGCTTTTGATCTTTCTGCAAATCTACCGCGCGAAGAACGTCTCTGGGTCGAGGCACGTTTGCGACAAACGACCCGCCAGTGGAACAAAGCGGTTGACCTTTACAGCACGTTGTTCAACTTCTTCCCTGACAATCTCGAATACGGGTTGCAGCTGGCGAATGCGCAGCGATTGGCAGGTAAGTCAAAGGACGGTCTGGTCACAATCGAAGCATTGCGCAGGTTGCCGCAACCTACTGGCGCGGACCCGAAGATTGACCTGACCGAAGCCCGTATAGCTCAATCTCTCGGTGACTTCAAACGACAACAGGCGGCGGCACGCATCGCTTCGGAGAAGGCGGAAGCCATCGGAGCGTCACTTCTGGCGGCTGCTGCACGACTTGAGGAGTGCGCGGCAGTTAAGGACCAAGGCCAGTTCGCTGAGGCTTTGACAACTTGCATCAAGGCAAAGGAAACCTACGCTGCCACCGGCGATCACCACGGGCTAGCCATTGCCATGCTCCGCATGGGGTTGGGCTTCTACTATCGGGGTGACCTGGTTGGGGCGCAAAGTGCGTTCGAACAGGCGCTCGCAAATGCCCGTCAAATAGGTGATAACTTAAATTCCGCTGCAGCACTCAACAACCTCGCGATGGTGCTCTCCGCCCGAGGTGACCATGCAGGCGCCAAAGCGCAGTACTTACAGTCCCTCGCAGTCAATAAGCAGATTAACCGTACGGGTGGCATTCAACTGGTGGCTGGCAACATCGCGGAACAGTTAGCATTCTTAGGAGATCTGGATGAGGCAAGAACAGAGTTCCTCGAAGTTCTGAGGATAGTCCATGAAATGGGGCAAGAGGACTCTGAGGCACTTGACCTCATTCGGCTGGGTGATGTTCTACATCGGCAAGGAAGCCTCGGCGAGTCGGAGAAGATGCTGAACCAAGCTCTCGAAATCTGCCGGCGAATCGGTTCCAAGCAGATTTGCGCGGATGCGCTTGCTAGCCGCGGGGACTTGCTCAAGACAGAAGGAAGCCTCGACCGAGCCCGAATGGAATATCAGGAAGCTCTGATGATCACGAACGATGTCGGTGACGAAATTGGCGCTGCCGGGAACCAGATCTCAATTGCGGAGCTCTCGGTCGAGGAAGGCCATGGCACGGATGCTGAACCTATCATCCGCAAATCCAGGGAAGTGTTCAGAGGACATCAGGATATCGATAACGGAATCCGGGCGGACGCAATGTTGGCCAGGGCCTTGTTGGCACAGGGCAAGTCGATCGAAGCCTCGAAGGAGCTTGATCCTGTGGCTGCGCAGAGATTGCAGAACGAAGAGATACGCCTCGAATTCTCCCAGGTGGCCGCCTTGGTCCGTGCCGCGTCCGGCAACCCTTCGGACCAGTCGGCGGCGATTAAGATGCTGGAAGCTATGCTGGCGGAAGCTGCGAAGCATGGTTACCTCGGCTATGCATTTGAAGCGCGCCTCGCCCTGGGGGAGATCGAAGTAAAAAGTGGCCGTGCTGTTGCCGGTCCGGCCCGCCTAAGAACCCTGGCGAAAGACGCTCGCGCCAAAGGTTTTCTCCTCATCGCTCGTAAAGCGGCTTCCGCTGCAAAGGGCTAAACCAGGCCGAAGGTCTGAGCAGGTACACTCCTGTCACGTCAGTTATGCACTGCTTAGTGTGACCCTCGATGCCGCTGTGAATTGTATGCGGGAGCGTGACGTAAGAATTGATCGGAACTTAAAGCAGCGCTGTTTTGACTGTTAGCGCCGGTTTGAAAGGGAGCCGTTTCCGCCGGAGGGAGCCACAGTCGGTGTGGACGATTATCCGGACACACAAATTCCGAGCTCACTCCTAGCCGAGAGCAGCGACGTCGACAGCGAATTCGTGGACTCCAGGGATCAGTTACAAGCGGGACAACCCTCCGGCGCCTTCCACATGAACTTGAGTTCTGAAACACAGCGTAAACAACGTCGCATCGCGGGTCCTATTGATGAAAGCGGTACTAATTCAGACGTGGCTGAGTGCCCGGGAATCCCGAACGGAACACGCTCGGCTGTCAACTTCCTCAGCTTGGAGAAATCTGAACTGACGCCAGGCGAGATTTTGCACAAAACGAGCCATCGGCGAAAGAAATTTTAGAATCTGATTTAGAGTTCTTACCGCGTCCTTGCCGGTGGGGCTAAGAAGGGGCGGCTCCGGTTGACCGGCGGAAACGGCTCCCTTTCTCGCCGGCCCTAACAGTTTTGACTCTCCTTCCGATGGTCGCATGAATCACAATTCGATTCGATGCCGGATGAGCCGAGGTTCTGGAGCGAAACAATGGCCGTCGTACTGCCGATCCAATATCGCTTGTTCGAACTGACGGCTGATCCACCATGCGCGGAATGGGGCATCGTGGGATCCAAGCTGACCCAAGCGGGTCGGAGTCCGATTCACGGCGTGCTGAGAATCAATCGGTTTCCAGAATTCGCCTCCCTCAAGATTCGCCCTGAACCCCCATAGCGCAATCTCCGCCCATTGCCAAACCATTTCAATAGAGTCGACATCTTACCTTTCTGCCTGCGCATACTAAAAATCGGCCATCGCATTCAGATTACGGCCATTATCTCGAGCCCTAATGACACCCTTCACAGTTTCTCCAGGAGAGCCGTTATAAGGTTAATTGTTTGGGGTTTCCCGGATTTCTCCTAGGTGACTCCAGTAGAAATCTTCTAGTTCCGTCAGGACTTCTTCGTTTTGGCGGATGAAATCTTCCTGTTCCGTCAGGACTTCTGCGTAAAGTCGGATGAAATCTTCCAATTCCGCCGGATCTATCATGTTTTTCCCCTTTCAATTCGACAGGCATTTTCTTCCTCTACTGATACAGGCGAAATGTGCCGGAGAAAAACCGAAGCGCCGTCAAAACTTTCACGATTCTCGGAATGGAGCTAAGGCTAAGGATCAGACATTTTGTCGCCGCGATCAAAAAGGAGCACGTTAGGACAAACGCAGGAGAGCGAACTCAGATTCGTGGCAACGTGCCGAGGAATCAATGAGTCGAAGCGCAAAGGGATTTCCAGCTTTCAGTACGCTGCCACCGTACTCCGCATATTCATTCACTCCGCATATGCTTTGCATTATCGACCGATCCCATCCTCGTTCTCGCGGGCGTTAACCTCGCACACTCCTCCTTCTAAAATAGCCGTAAGTTGCTGAAACTACGCTGAGCCGACGACGGCTATTTTCATTCATCGTTGTAACCGCGACGCGGTCATGGGGGACCTATTTTGGCTATCCTCCTCCTCAGCGCCGCGTGTGTGACGTCCAGCCTGAGTGGGAGGCAGACGCTTCCCGCTCAGTTCGAAGGTCAGAAGGGATCGGCCGCTCATTGGCCTTGTAGCCGGAGTAGGCGTCGACGTAGATCAAGGGGGACATGACCCAATCCCCAATCCTACTGCCGAAAGTTCACGACGGTCTAAATGATTCGCCCCGAGAATCAGAACCAACCGTTTCGAGCACCACCTCCATCGCTGGTAGCCTTTTGTCACCTGACATAACTACCAAGTAGCGCCAGGAATAATATCCAAGGTCGCTCCTCGTTTTCTGGTCTGCTTCAGCATTTCCAAACGCCGCATTCCAAACTAGAATTTCCCGGCGTCTAGTTTGAAAGGGATGGATTACGGGCATGGCTGATGGAGAAGAAGTGCACGGAAGCGGTCATGGAGAGCACGGGCTCCTATTGGAAGCCAGTGTTCAACATTTTAGAAGGCAGCCTGAAAATCATTTTGGCCAACCCGGAACAAGTGAAGGCGCTTCGAGGCAAGAAGACCGATCCGAACGACAGCCGGTGGCTGGCGAGCTTGCTGCGGCATGGCTTGGTGCAAGGCAGCTTCATTCCGCCACGCGACATTCGTGAACTGCGGAATCTGACGCGACGGCGGCGGACGTTGGTGGGTGATGGAGCGGCGGAAAAGAACCGTGTGCAGAAGATCTTGGAGGATGCCAATGTCAAGCTCGGCAATGTCTTGTCGGACGTGTTTTGGGACTTCCGGTCAGGCGATGTTGGAAGCGTACGCCGGTCAGATCGTCGGCTATTCCAATATCAATGCGAACGGCGCCTTGACGCCCTCGTCTGAACACCACGCATTCACGTGGGTCAATAACACAATGATCGATCTGAACAGCAGGGTTCCGGCCGGAACGCCGCTGCTCACGTATGCCATGGATATCAATGATTCGGGACAGATCATTGCCGTCGCCGATGGTGATACGCAGTCACGAATCTTTCTGTTAAATACGCGATAGATCCTTCGCAATTTCGCCGAGACCCCGAAGACGGTGTTTCCAGGTACAGGAGGACGATATGCTACACGTACAGGAGATTTACGACCCGGATATCTGCGCAGCAGGTGTCCCTTATGTTCGCCGCCAGCGCGCGGCTCCTGCAATGATTACGAAGGCAACGCGTAGGGTTGTTGTTAGCTTGATTGCACTTCTGGGATTTTTCAATCTGGCGCCTCTCGCCCACGGACAGCGGTTGTTGCTGGGACCGGAGAAAAACACGCTCGCCAACGCCCCAAACGGGTTGGGAATGAAAAAAACGGCTGCGATATTGTTTAATTGTGACAATAACCCGGGAGACCGGCCGTTCTCGCCGGACGATGCCCGGCACCGGCTGTTTACGGATCCCGATTCGACAAGCAAATTCCTCTTCAGTGTTTCTTTCGGCCAATTGGCAATCGTGGGGAACTTTCGCCGCGACGGCGACGTGTTCGGCTGGTTCAGCGTGCCGTGCCCGGGAGGCTCCACCGGATTTCGGACAGCGGATATAAATCGAATGGCGCAGGCCGCGGGCTTCAATGAGGCCAATTATGATGTGGTGTATTACATTCATCCGCAGCACCTTTAGCATCGGCAGCCATGCTCAGTGCCCGTTCAGCGCGTTCTCTCGCCTCTCGCAATTCAATTTTGAATCCCCCGGGTAGTTGGAGACTCTTGATGACAGTGCTGAGCCACGGCAGCACGCCTAGTGCAATCAGACCCAAAATCGGAGCGTCAAACGTTACAAGTTGTTTTAAATGGAGACAAATACCGACAAGGGCTATCCCACTGATGGCCACTCTCGTTGCGAGCATTGCCCAGTTCGCTTTCAGCCACTCTTTCTGTCTCATTTATTCACAGAAGGGGGACGGAGACACAGATCAATGCGTTTACCTCACACTTCTTGCGCAGTTCGCCTTGACCGGCTTCACGTTACTATAGGCTGTATCTCTCCATTATCCAAGCCGTGCGCCTACCGCGACTAGCGCCGTCTGAAAGTAAGATCGTTTGTATAAAAAGACGTAAAATCTTACTGCCAGCACGTAAACTTAGTTCCGACGCCCGCCCACTGCTTGTACTTTGTGTTCAAAATTAATGTGTCGCGGTCGCAATTGATGTAGAATCCCGCCTCGCTGGGTTCAAACGGGAACCCGGCCCAAAATTCCAAATTGTAAGCCCCACCAGAATTTCAGAGAGGACGAACATGAAAATCACTAAGGGAAGTAAACGGACATTCGTGTGTCTGAGCTGTGGTTTCGCATTGCTCTTTGCGTTTGCTGGGCGCGTACACGCGACAGACCTCAGCGGAACCTATTTCACCACACAGTATATTTTCAACGACAGCCGATTGACGGGCGATGTCACTTGTGCCCCGACGCTGACGACGGCACCGTGCATCGTCTTTGGGGCGTCCCACATCAAGCTGAGTCTCAAGGGGTTCACCATCACAGGACCCGTCGATCCTAAGACCAATGTGGCCGCTTGTAGCAAGCCCACCGACGCCACTTTCGGAGTAGGGGTTGAAGCCATTGACCAAGATGACATCACGATCGAAGGCCCAGGGATTATCCAACACTTCGAACGCTGGGGAATCCTGATTAGGTCAAGCAACCCGCAAAGATATGTGACGCAGGAAACCGTAAGCAAAGTGACTGGCACATACAACTGCTGGAGCGGTCTTCAGATCGTTTTCGTCTCCGACAGTCGTTTCGAGCGGAATGTCTGGGCAAATAATGCCATAGGCTCCAACGGTGCGGGTTGCGGAGGACTATGCCTAAACAACAGCAACAGAAACACTTTTAGCAGGAGCACCTACTACGGAAACGGCAGTCTGGACTACCCGAGCGGGAATGTCGATTTCGGTATTGGCCTTGAGGGTAGCAGCAGCGACAACGTGGTCGAGGAAAACGATATAGGCGGGAACACCAATGGGATTCTGTTCTTTAACACTGCCAGCGACAATCTCGTCCGCCGAAACATCATCGCGGGCAACCCGTCCGCGCAAGTGGTCAAGACTTTCACCCTCCCTAACCAGCAAGGTGGGGATATTGCATTCCGGCCTACTTTCGCAGGCGCGAATAACGTATTTGAGGATAACTTTTGCCTGACCTATCTACAGGGTAGCGGCCCAGCAACTGCTCCTTGCCCCAACATAAAAACACACGGGGTCGAAGAGGGGGCCAACTGGAGCCCCGGGCAACCGAGCCGAAGGAAAACAACCGACGGAGGGGACATTTCCGCTGTTGGAATAGTCCTTTTAGGAACTGCTTTCAGGCGGCTGGCAGTAGGTTAAGCAGAGGCAGAGGAGAGGAGGCGCTGAGTCGGATGAGGATTAGCTTCGTCGCCTCTGCCGGGGGTGAATAACCTGAACAATGCCGGGCAATCCCATCCCGCTCAGCCACATATTCGTTCAGCGCCTCGTGAACAATGCAGAATCAGGTGAACAAACACACAGCGCACGCCCAGATTCGTTCAGATAGTTCAGCGTCGTTCACGGCGGCAGTGAACAAGAAATGCGCAGCGGATATTGAACTTAGAGGTGTTGTTCACTTTGTTCACGCTTCGCGTCTCGCAATCGTCCGTTGTATTCTCAAATCATGTAATCGCGACCGGCGTCGTTCACCTTGCCGTCCAAAGATTTTATTTCGTTTTTGCGTGCACCGCCTGCTTGCGGCACGGGACGCCGGGCTGCAAGAGATCCCCGTCGTAATCATGACGAAGGAACAACTCCGCTTGGTGGGATTCACCGATTCGGAGATTGATAACGATCCTTGGATATTTAGAAATAAATTAAGTTTGCTTCGAGACTCTTGTCCATATCTGACGTAGAACGCGACATCCAATTGGGTTTGGATAACGGCGTGGGTGTGACGCCGACGATGTTTGTTAACGGATATGTGCTGCCAGGCGTAAGAACCAGAGAAGAGCTGGAATCGATGCTCGACAGTACCAGTGCTCTTCAGGGCCCGCAAGTTCGGGAGTAGAATTGTGCTGGAGCTTAATCGAGACTGTATGAGGCGACCGTCTGACGACCAACGGATTCAAAAGAATGTTAGGGACGGATTTCGCTCGTTGGTGGAGCGAATGCAGTCCGCCGTTCCGCCGCGACCAGACGTAGAGGAAAAGATACATGCGGCGTTCGCGACATGGAAGAAGGGGGAGAAAGCCCTTACGACGTCGCTGCTGCTCGATGCGCTGATCAAATTGTATGAGGAGCGTATCAGACGGTGAGTTGCTGTGGACTCGCTAGCGCCATCGATACTTTCGGACGACGAGCAGCTTTCGCGAGCCAGACCGGTTTATCGCAAGAGCCGCCCCAAAAGCCTCTCTTCAATCACGGGCTTGATTTACATAACACGTCACACTGTGACATTTCACTCCGCCGAACACTACTGCGACACATGCTTATTTTTCCTACCTTCCAGGGCGCTCCTGAATCGGCCACACCGGCTGACCGGTCACGCGATCGAAAACAAAGACGAAGCCTTCTTTTCGTGACCTGCGCCACGGCCTTGATGCGTCTGCCATTGACGTTGATGTTGGCCAGCACCGGCGCGGCCGGCAGATCGTAATCCCACAAATCGTGGTGCACAGTCTGAAAGTGCCAAACACGTTCACCGGTTTCCGCCTTGATGCACACGAGGCTGTCGCTGAAGAGATTATTGCCGAGCCGATGCCCTCCATACATACCGCAGTGAGGTTGGTCCAGGCGTTGGCGGCGCCCGTGTATTCCCACGAACGGTTTTCCCACGTCTCGACACCGAATTCGCCTTCCCTGGGAATCACTTTGAAAGTCCAGCGCAGCTTGCCGGTCTTTACGTCGTATCCGCGAACATCGCCCGGCGTTCCTTCCTTGTAATTGGGGTTATCGGCGACCGAAGAGCCGACCACAACGACATCTTTGATGACGAGCGGCGCGGACGTGGCGTTGAAGGGTTGTTGAGGCTTCGCGCCGAGATCCTTTCTCAAATCAGCCTTCCCGCCATCGCCAAAAGCATGGATGAGCTCGCCGGTCTTCGGGTTGATCACCAGCGCCTCCACGTTATGAGGATTTCGCCCCGCAACTTATCATTTCAACCCACGAGGGCGGTAATTCTTCGTCGGACGTGTAAATACCCTAATTACGAA
>Ga0070707_100005389_pt1 | contig 11968 bp, 8 predicted proteins | sample KBSK5502metaG_FD_65468 | JGI IMG/M metagenome (GOLD analysis project Ga0070707, IMG submission 65468) | Corn, switchgrass and miscanthus rhizosphere microbial communities from Kellogg Biological Station, Michigan, USA - KBS K5-50-2 metaG | ecosystem: Host-associated > Plants > Roots >... | reverse complement strand
ACGGCGTTGATCAGGGCGGGCTTGCCCGAGGCGAGCGCATCGCTCAGAGCCATGGTGAGGCTGGGCGTATCCTCGCAGTGGTAGCCGGCGCCGCCGAACGCCTCGATGATCTTTTCGTAGCGCGCGTCGCGCAGGAGGCCGGTCGGCGAATACGGCCGGTTGGCCGGATCGCCGCGATAGACGCCGTTATTGTTGAAGATGATCGTCGTCACCGGCAGCTCGTAGCGGCAGATCGTCTCGATCTCCATGCCGCTGAACCCGAAGGCGCTGTCGCCCTCGATCGCGACCACGGGCTTGCCGGTCACCGCGGCCGCGCCGATCGCATAACCCATGCCGATCCCCATGACGCCCCAGGTGCCGCTGTCGAGCCGATGGCGCGGCAGGTTCATGTCGATGATGTTGCGGCCGAAATCGAGGGTGTTGGCGCCCTCGTTGACGACGTAGACATCGGGCTGGGTGGTGAGCGCGTTGCGCACGGCGCGCAAGGCGCTGGAGAAGTTCATCGGGCTCGGATCGGCGTTGAGGCGTGCCGCCATGCGCTCGACATTCTGCTGCTTGCGCTTGCCGATCTCGTCGAGCCAAGGCGCCTGGCGCTCGATCTTGCCGGGCTTCAGCGCGGCGTTGAACGCCGCGAACACCGATTTGATGTCGCCGGCGACCGGCGCGGCAATCGCCCGGTTGCTGTCGAACTCGGTCGGCGAGATGTCGATTTGCACAAAGCGGGTGGCTTCGTTCCACAGCGGCGCGCGGCCGTGCGACAACAGCCAGTTGAGGCGCGCCCCGGCCAGCAGCACGACATCGGCGTTGCCGATCGCATAGGAGCGCGCCGCGGCGGCGGATTGCGGATGCTCGTCGGGCAACAGGCCCTTGGCCATCGACATCGGCAGGAACGGGATGCCGGTGGTCTCCAAGAACGAGCGGATTTCATTGTCGGCCCGCGCATAGGCGGCGCCCTTGCCGAGGATCGCGAGCGGGCGTTTGGCCGAGGTGAGCAGGTCGATGGCGCGCGCGACCGCTTCCGGCGCCGGGGGCGAGGCGGGCGACGGATCGACGACCTTGACCAGCGATTTCTTCGCGGTCTCGACATCGAGACCCGAGCCAAGCACCTCGGCGGTCAGATCGAGATAGACGCCGCCCGGGCGCCCCGAGACGGCGGCGCGGATCGCCCGGGCGATGCCGATGCCGATATCCTGCGGGCGGTTGACCCGGTAGGCGGCCTTGGAATGCGGCCGGGCGACGGCGAGCTGGTCCATCTCCTCGTAATCGCCCTGCTCGAGATCGACGATGGCGCGGTCGGAGGAGCCGCTAATCAGGATCATCGGGAAGCAGTTGGTCGTGGCGTTGGCGAGCGCGACCAGCCCGTTCAGAAAGCCGGGGGCCGAGACCGTCATGCAGATGCCGGGCTTCTGCGTCAGATAGCCGGCGATCGCCGCGGCGTTGCCGGCCGACTGTTCGTGGCGGAAGCCGAGATAGCGAATGCCTTCATTCTGCGCCAGGCGCAGCAGATCGGTGATCGGGATGCCGGCCACCCCGAAGATCGTGTCGACCCCATTCAGCTTCAGGGCATCCACCACGAGGTGAAAGCCGTCGGTCATTTCCGCCGATGTATCCGCTGCCATGTCCGCTGCGCTCATGTCGTCCGCCCCTTCAGAGATTGAGCGCAGGGTCTAAAGAGACTCGGCCCCGCCCGTCAACGGAGCCGATAGCGCAGCCGAGCAGAAACCAGCGCTTTTCCGGCGAAGCCTCGCGCGCGGGCGCGGGCGAAAGCAATAAAGATCAGGATCAAGCGTTTGATCTTCCCCGATTCCGATCCTGGAATGCAGCAAACAGCAGCAAACTGGGGCGGGAGTTGCGGCACCCCAGCGCCGGCGATCTCGAAAATTCCCTGCTAACAGGGAATTTTTCGCGATTTAACAGGGAAGTCGGATCGGACATTTCCGGTAGATATGTTCTCTATATGTTCGTGGTCAAGATCCGGCCGCGTGTGCCTTCGTTTGAATTTGGCTTTGGGTGGATTCCGGTCCTTCGCCAACACGCGATCGAATGACGAGGTAGCGCCGCAAGCCGACCTCTCGGCTCTGAGCAGAGCACGACAAGAGGCACGCATCTTGCGGCTCGCCGTTTGGCGATAAGGCCTCAGGCTCAGGCTGGTTGCCCAGAGGCAGCGGTAAGCTGTGAGGTGCCGGCGAGCAAGATCGGCGCGGGATCAGGATTGAGGCGCACGCCGCGACCTGGAGGAGTTTCAGGAGTCACGTCGGTGGCCCACCGCTCTTGTCGCATTCCGTAGCCAGATCGCGCTCGAAGAAAACCGGTGAACACCGCCTCGGAGGTTTTGGCGTCTGTCATGGAGCGAATTTAGACGAAACTCTCCGGACACTCCGCCTGGGCTGCGGCTCCGTCTCGTGGCGTTGCCGCTACCTGATCGGTGTCAACTGCGGCCGCGCGCTTGCAGTCCTGGCTCGACGTATTAACCCTTCGATTGCTTTGATTTTACGAGGTCGGCCGATGACGCTCCTTCGAGGGATAGTCCGTAACCGACTTCCCGCACGATGCGTTCTTTCAACGGTTGAATGAAGTGAATCCGCGTATTCCGGCGCGTCACTTCCGGAGCCTGGAGGTACAAATCGGCCAGTTCCCGAGCGCGTGCCACTGCCTTGCCGTTCGGTACTACCTCCGCCACGACTCCCCAATCGTAAGCCGTACGCGCCGGCAGCGGCTGCGGATTGAGCAGGAATGCCTCGGCTCGACCTGCTCCAGCCCGATAACTCCACGTTGTAAAGATCCCGTCACCCGGCGTGACTCCCACGGCAAAGTGCCCGACGTCCTGGAATGTGGCACCTTCAGCCGCCACGATGACATTAGCGAGGAGCGCGTAGTCCGAGTGGATATGGGCCCGTCCCTCGACGGCTGCGATCACCGGCACGCGGATGTTCGCTATGTTCTCTAAAGTTTGGAGGCCTTCGTCGTGAATTCTGCTCCAGACGCCCGGATCGGCGACATCTCCGAACGATGGCCATTCCACGTCGCCAATGAAATTTCCGCCTCCGCCCGTAATGATGACGATCTTGTTCGCTCGGTCTTGGCCGATTCTGTGAAAGGCATCGACAAACTCCGTGTGTGCCTGCGCGTTCATGATGAACGGGCCGCCGTCGCTATGGAACTCGGCAACCAGCACACCTTTGTCATCACGCGACAGTTTCAAATTGCGATACGCGGCAAAGTAGTCAGCTTGAAGCGTTTGCATAAGCCCACCTCCGTCATGCCGTAGTGAGTTCGCAGAAGCGGACCCATTGTAACGGCTTCCGTTCGACGCTGCCGTGCATCGCCGAGCACTTACGGATCGAAGCCCTGGAGTGGTAGGGGGTGCAGTGGATTATCGATTATTCCTGATCGGAATGTTCAAATAACCTCTAAAACAGAGAAGCCTAGATGCGCTCTCGCGCGAAGATGAGTCAATGCTACGGCGGTCTCGGTCAGCTCCAACCGCGTGGAATAGTCGGGATCCCCACAGGAAAGCACTATGATCCCGTTCCGATCGATAATATACGTGGCCGGCAGCGGCAGCTCGCTTGGTCGATTACCTCACGATGCTCGACCGAACGCGACGCCGGCCCCGATTGACTGCTTAGGGGCATCAAGCGAAATCCGCGGAGTCGATGCCGAGGATCTGCTTTTGGGTCGATAGCGGAAATTCAAGCCGAGGCTCTACCGGTCGCGCTCGCGCCTAGGGCATGGCAGCGATCCGAGACCGGTATTCGACTTTGACGAGGATCGTGTACTAGATTAAGGCAGAATTTCGAAAGGAGCGGCGAGACATGCCACAGGAAGCGCAAGGGACATTCACGGCGGGGCCGTTGACCTTCGTCGTCAAGCACGAGCTGTGGGACGAGAACATCCAGGACCACGCCGACCAGGGCGTCGCGATCCTGGTCAAGGCGCAGGTCGCCGGCAAGGACACGACCTTATTGCGCTTCAACTGCTTCGACATCGAGAAGAGCTACGATTACGGGCCGGAAAATCGCGAGCTGGCGGTTGACGGGCCGGAGATGCTGGGCGGCGCGATGCTGACCAATCACTACCAGATGGACCCGATCGCCTGCGGCAACCCGATCGGCTGGACCGTCCGCACGCTCGACACGAAGCTCACGAAGATGCTGGAGCGGGCCGGCTATCCGGCGGTCGCCAAGACGCTGAAGATGAAGGCGGTGCGGCAGGTCCTGCCCGAGGTCGAGGCCTGCGCCCGGCACCTCTTCGCCACCAAGCGGAACACGGTAAAGCACAATCGCGGTACCCACATCTTCGAGGCCGGCAACATCCGCTTTGGGCTGGAGATGCGGCGGCTGCCGATGGGCGACGGCGGGCTGGCGATCCACGTGCTGTCCGATATCGGCGGCACGCCGGGCAAGGCCTATACCGAGGAGACCGAGCTTCTCGCCTTCGATCACTTCTGGAACGGCGCGCATTACCATTACGGGCCGCGCAACAAGAACCACCGCATCTATTGGGACCGGACGCTGGTCGAGAACCCGCTGGCCTGGACCTTGGAGCAGTTCGACAACGGCAAATTGCCGGCGATGATCGAACGCGCCGGCTATCCGGGCGTCGCGGCCGCCCTCGACACCGACCTGATCGCATCCGTGCTGCCGGCGATGAAAAAGCAGGCTCTCGCGATGTGGGAGGAAGGCGAAAGGCTGACCGGCCACCCCGGCCTCCCGCCGGAGGTGACGCCGAACCTCGCCGCGGCGGAATAGAACGCGCGCGGCCGGGCAAGACCGGCCCCGACGCGCTCTTCGCATTTTACGGCTTTTAGCGGGCCACGCTTGAACGGGTCTTGGTCGTGGCCCCGCAACTCAATCAGGCCACGATCGGGGCGGCGTACGAAGACCGAGACATGTCCGCTTTCGTCGAAGCAGACCCGTCACGGCGCGATTCGCGATGCCAGCGCGCTGCTTGTGGTGGAAGCCGAGAGCACCGATTTCCTCTGTGGGCCGGTAATCATCACACGATGCTGAATTTCAATGCTCGATAAAGGGCAAAGTCGTTGATAACCGGCACGCCGAATTGCGCGCAAACATCTGGAAGTTTCCTGTTTGCGCGCTTCTTGCTGGGTCCTGACACCTCGCGTGTGACGACGACGCGATCGGGTCCGCCCAGTGCAGCAGCGACCAGAAATGGATCCCATCCAATTTCCTCCAGCTCAACATCGTTGAGATCAGGAGCGTAGCCCTCGACAATTATACGCCTGACGCGAGAGCCGCTAGTTGCCTCGTCCAATACGATCGCGGTCCTCACCTCGCTGCGTTTCAGCCACGTGCCCAACAGATCCGCGCTTGCGGCAACCTCGTGATAAATCTCCATTGGCATTTTGATGACATCCCCCGTTGCCATGGACAGGAGCCAACTCCAAAACGCCGGTATACGGTCCATCGGGTAGTAGTCCGCATGCGCCCGGATAAGCACATTGGCGTCGAGAAGGTAGAGCGTCATGCCACTTCGGGACGTGCCAGAAGCGGCCCCACACTGGCTGGACTGACGCCGAGGATTTTGGCGGCTTTAGTGTGGGTAATAACGTCACCCTGCAAGCCGCGACGTACTACGTCAAGGAGCGCGCGACCTAACCGGTGCCGTCTGACGGTATAGTAGGACGGACCGGCACTCTCCGGATCGCGATTCGCGCTGCTCTGCTGCTTCTGCCGACGCAGACGTTCCGCGAAGTAGCTGAAGAGCTCCGCCGCCATTTGAGCGCTGATCCAGCCTCTGCGGAGATAGCGGTATGTCACGAGTGCTTGGCTTACATTCCAAGCCCGCGCGAGCTCCTCGGCGGAGCGAAGGACCGTTTGAAAATCGGCAGCCGGGATTATCGGAGAGCCCACCAGTTCGGCAGCGGGCAGCAACAGCTCGCTTGCTACGTCATTGCAGAAGCGCTCTACCTTGGGCGCAGGGCTAGCGAGAGGGCCGCTGACCCCACTTGCACCAACCCAGATGTGCGCCAGCTCGTGTAGCAACGTGAAGGCGCGCGCTGCCTGGGCGTCGTTGTCATTGATGACAATGAACGGCGCAACGGCATCGGCGATTGCAATGCCGCGAAACACATTTTCGCCGATGTCGGTGTGGTAAGAACCAACGTCCCCCAGCAGAAGAACGTACACGCCAACACGCTCCGCGGCGGTACGGAGGAGGGCGAACAAAAGGTCGGGCCCTCTCGCCTCTCGCTGCGCACTGAGCGTGACACCTAGACGGGAGCGGATGGCTGCAGCGACGCGTATCGGATCGTCGTCCACAAGTGCCGTTCCCACGAAGGGAAGAGGGGCGGCCTCCTCTTCGTCCTCCAGCATTGCCCGAAGAAGTTGCTGACGCGCCCCGAGGTCGCGCAGAAGGGCGTCAAGGATCGCGTTGTCACGCGGCGTTATTTGCGCGCCGGTAGTGCGAAAGTCCTCACCGCGCTCGCCGCGCGCAGGCGGGTCAGCAAGGTAAAAGACGGTAAGTGGTCGGCGGTAAGTGGTTGCGGCGCGCAAAAGCTGAGCCACACTAGGCGCTTTCCTCCCGCTCTCGATATAGGCCAATTTGTCGGCGGCGGAGCTACGGGCAGATGTGGTCAAGCCGAGACGTTCCGCGGCTTCATCCAGAGTCAAGCCAGCGGTTTCGCGAGCCCATCTCAGCACGCGTGGGTTAATCTCCCGCGCATCACCCTCGGCGGGTCTTATAGGAATATCGCTTCGGTCACTCACGAGCACCACTCTACCTATAAGCGGCGGAATTCAAACCAAGACATCCCTCTTTGCCGAGTAGCCTCGGCGAGGTTGCACCGCGAATTCCCCCTTTCGACCCGCAAAAGCGGGTTGCTGGATGCTCTGGTATACCATATACCTGAGCGATGCCTGAAGGCAGCGCCCGCTCCGCTCCGACCCTCGATGTGCCGCGGCTGGACACCAGCACCAGCTTCGCCAAGGAGGCCTATGCCGCGCTGAAGCGGGCGATCACCGCGATCGACATTTACGACCACCCGGATGAGGTGCGGCTCGACGAGCGCCGGCTGTCGCAGGATCTCGGGGTCAGCCGCACCCCGATCCGCGAGGCGATGACGCTCCTCGAACAAGAGGGATTCGTCCGCACCCGGCCGCGCCGCGGCATCTATGTCGTCAAGAAGACCAAGCGCGAGATCGTCGAGATCATCACGGTGATGGCGGCGCTCGAAAGCATGGCGGCGCGGCTCGCCGCCGAGCGCGCCTCGGATGCCGAGATCGCCGAATTGCGCCGGCTGATGGACGAGTTCAAATGCGGAAATGACGGCGAGCGGCTCGACGAGTATTCGGACGCGAACATCGCCTTTCACCAGGCGATCATCCGGATGAGCGGCTGCGCGCTCCTCGCCGAGATGACGGAAAACCTGTTCATCCACATGCGCGCGATCCGCAAGATCACGATCCATCAGGAGAACCGGGCGGCGCGCTCGATCACCGACCATATGCGGATCATCGAGGCGCTCGAACGCCGCGATGCCGAACGCGCCGAGCGGCTGGCGCGCGAGCACACGCTGGGGCTCGCCGCGCATGTCGAGCAGCACGGCGATTTTCTCGACACGACACGCGACGATGGTTGAGCAACGCGTAATGCCCGGTGACTCGACGCACAACGCCGATAACGGCTGTCGTCCCTGCGCAAGCAGGGACCCATCCATGAGTCCGCTCGATGTTCTACGTCTATCTCCTGTGCAGCAGACCCTTTGGAACACTGTATATCGGGATGACAGCCGACCTGGTGAAGCGCGTTTGGGAGCACAAGGTGAAAGCTATCCCCGGCTTCACTGCCAGGTACGGCGTGGATCGGTTGATATGGTACGAGGAGCACGCCTCGCTGGAAGCGGCATTTGCCCGAGAGCGACAGATCAAGAAATGGAGGCGTGAGTGGCAAATCCAGCTAATCGAAGCGGACAATCCGCAATGGATCGACCTCTATCCGGCCATTGCGTTTTGACACGAAAGCAGATGCAAGCTGAGTGGTGGGTCCCTGCGTACGCAGGGACGACAATGCAGTGGGTCCCGGCTTTCGCCGGGACGCGGTGGAGGAAATCAGGAGACGGTCGATGAGCAAAGCGCTTGAGGGGGTTCGCATCCTCGATCTGGGGCATGTCCAGGCGGCGCCGACCGCGACCCAGCTGCTGGCGTGGATGGGCGCCGAGGTCATCAAGGTCGAACTGCCCGGCCGCGGCGACATCACCCGCGGCCAGCTGCGCGACGTGAAGGGCGCCGACAGCCTCTATTTCACGATGCTGAACTCGAACAAGCGCAGCATCACGATCAACCTGAAAACGCCGGGCGGCAAGAAGGTGATGGAAGAGCTGGTGCGGCGCTGCGACATCGTGGTGGAGAATTTCGGCCCCGGCGTGCTCGACCGGCAGGGTTTCACCTGGGCACGGTTCCAGGAACTGAACCCGCGCGTCATCTACGCATCGATCAAGGGGTTCGGTCCCGGCCGCTACGCCGATTTCAAGGCCTATGAAAATGTCGCGCAATGCATGGGCGGCGCCGTCAGCACGACCGGCTGGGAGGACGGGCCGCCGACCGTCACCGGCGCGCAGATCGGCGACAGCGGCACCGGCGTGCATCTCGTCGCCGGCATCCTCGCCGCCCTCTACCAGCGCGAACGCAGCGGCAAGGGCCAGCGGGTCGAGGTCGCGATGGTCGATTCGGTGTTGAATTTGTGCCGGGTCAAGATGCGCGACCAGCAACGGCTGGCGCATGGGCCGCTGCTCGAATACCCCACCAAGGAATTCGGCGACACCGTGCCGCGCGCCGGCAACGCCTCGGGCGGCGGCCAGCCGGGAGCGGCCTTGCGCTGCGCGCCGGGCGGCCCGAACGACTATGTCTATGTGATCATCCAGCCGCCGTGCTGGGCGCCGCTGATGCGGATCGTCGGCCGCGAGGAATTGATCGAGGATCTGGACTTCGCGACCCCGGAGGCGCGGTTGCCGCGCATCCCCGAATGCTTCTCGATCATCGAGAAATGGACGATTACGAAAAGCAAGTTCGAGGTTATGGACGCGCTGAACGAGTTTGACATTCCGTGCGGCCCGATCCTGTCGATGAAGGACATCTACGAGGACAAGGAGCTGTTCGAGCGCGGCATGCTGGTCGAGATCGACCATCCCGAGCGCGGCCGCTATGTTCAGGTCGGCATGCCGATCAAACTGTCCGACTCGCCGGCCGAGGTGAAGCGCTCGCCGCTGTTGGGCGAGCACACCGACGAGGTGCTCGGCTGGCTCGGCTATGATTCCGCCGGGGTCAAGGCGCTGCACGACGAAGGGGCGGTGTAGCGCCGAGATGCTGTTGACTCGGTCGACCGGCGCCACTTCTTGCCCCCTCTCCTTCACCGGGGGAGAGGGTTGGGGTGAGGGGGCAAATCGCGCGTCGCACACCTATACTCGCCCTCACCCTCCCGTCGCTTGCGCGACGGGCCCCTCCCTCTCCCGCGGTGCGGGCGAGGGGCTTTGAGGAGCGCAATGCGTTCTCAGCAAGGACACGACCGGCGCATCCATCCGGGCTCGGGCCGGCGGCGCGGTCTCGATCATCCAAAGGGCCGGCAGGTCGACCCCGCTGCGCTCGACGAGGTGTGCGCCCTGCTCGGCGATCGCGAGCGGCGCCACGATCTGCTGATCGAGCATCTGCATCTGCTGCAGGACCGTTTCGGCTGCCTGCATGCGCGGCATCTGGTGGCGCTCGCCGAAGAGATGCGGCTGGCCTTGGCCGAGGTCTACGAGGTCGCCTCGTTCTACGCTCACTTCGACATCGTCATGGACGACGAGAGCGCGCCGCCGCCGATCACGGTCAGAGTGTGCGACAGCCTGTCCTGCGCGCTCGCCGGCGGCGAAAAGCTGCTCCAGGATCTGCGCGCCCGGCTCGGCGACGCGGTGCGGGTCGTGCGGGCACCGTGCATGGGCTGCTGCGACAAGGCGCCGGCGGTGGCGATCGGCCACGCCTTGCACGAGCATGCCAGCGGCGACAGCGTCGCGGCGGCGGTCGCGGCCGGCGAGACGCATCCGCATGTGCCGGCCTATCCGGGGCTCGACGCGTATCGGGCCGCGGGCGGCTACCGATTGCTGCAGGCCTGCCTCGGCGGCCAGAGGCCGGTCGAGGACATCATCAAGGCGCTCGAGGATTCCAGCCTGCGCGGGCTCGGCGGCGCCGGGTTTCCGGCAGGCCGCAAATGGCGCTTCGTGCGGCAGGAGCCGGGACCGCGGCTGATGGCGGTCAACGCCGATGAGGGCGAGCCCGGCACGTTCAAGGACCGCTATTTTCTCGAAACCGATCCGCACCGTTTTCTCGAAGGCATGCTGATCGGCGCCTGGGCGGCCGAGGCCGATGCGGTCTACATCTATCTGCGCGACGAATACCCGCAGTGCCACGAGATCCTGGCGCAGGAGATCGCCGCAATCGAAGCCGCCAGGCTGGCGCCGCATACGAAGATGCACCTGCGGCGCGGCGCCGGCGCCTATATCTGCGGCGAGGAATCGGCGATGCTGGAAAGCATCGAGGGAAAACGTGGGCTGCCGCGCCACAAGCCGCCGTTTCCGTCGCAGGTCGGGCTGTTCGGCCGCCCGACCCTGATCAACAATGTCGAGACGCTGTTCTGGGTGCGCGACATCGTCGAGAAGGGCCCCGGGTGGTTTACCGGCCAGGGCCGCAACGGCCGCCAGGGGCTGCGCACCTTCTCGGTGTCCGGGCGGGTCAAGCAGCCCGGGGTTAAACTGGCGCCGGCCGGCATCACCGCGCGCCAACTGATCGATGAGTTCTGCGGCGGCATGGTGGACGGGCACAGCTTCAAGGGCTATCTGCCGGGCGGCGCCTCGGGTGGTATATTGCCGGCCGCGAAGGCCGACATACCGCTCGATTTCGGCACGCTCGAAGGCGAGGGCTGCTTTATCGGCTCGGCGGCGGTGGTCGTGCTGTCCGACCAGGACGACATGAAAACTGTCGCGCTGAACCTGTTGCGCTTTTTCGAGGACGAAAGCTGCGGCCAGTGCACGCCGTGCCGGGTCGGCACGGAGAAGGCGGTAGCGCTGATGAGCGAGCCGCGCTGGGACGAGGATCTGCTGGCTGAGCTGACGCGGGTCATGAGCGACGCATCGATCTGCGGTCTGGGACAGGCGGCGATGAACCCGGTCAAGATGGTGGTCAAGCACTTCCGCGACGATCTGACGAGCGGAGAGCGAGCATGAGCCTGTCTCCGCCGGAATCCCATTCTTCAACTCGCGTCCCGGCGAAAGCCGGGATCCATTTTTCCGCCGTCCGGGTGGTTGCTAGGTGGGTCCCGGCTTTCGCCGGGACGCGAAGCTTTCATTCGGGTTGGGGTCTGCAATGACTGATCCTATTCGGTTTACGTTGGACGGCGCCGAGGTCGAGGCCGCGCCGGGCGAGACGATCTGGCAGGTGGCGCAGCGCCATGGCGTCGAGATCCCGCATCTCTGCTGGCTGCCGAAGCCGGGCTACCGGGCCGACGGCAATTGCCGCGCCTGCATGGTCGAGATCGAGGGCGAGCGGGTGCTCGCCGCCTCGTGCATTCGGCAGCCGATTCCGGGGATGAAGGTGCAGGCCGCCAGCGAGCGGGCCAAGGCATCGCGGCAGCTGGTGTTCGAGCTCTTGATCGGCGATCAGCCGGAACGGGCGGTGGCGCACGACCCGGAATCGCGGCTTTGGCAGTGGGCCGATGCGCTCGATGTCGATGCCAGCCGCTTCCCGCGGCGCCAGCCGGCGGCGCCGGACCGCAGCCATCCGGCGATGGCGGTGCAGCTCGACGCGTGCATCCAGTGCAATCTGTGCGTCCGCGCCTGCCGCGAGGTGCAGGTCAACGACGTCATCGGCATGGCCGGGCGCGGTCATGGCGAAAAGATCGTGTTCGATTTCGACGACCCGATGGGCCGCTCGACCTGCGTCGCCTGCGGCGAATGCGTGCAGGCCTGCCCGACCGGCGC
>Ga0070707_100005382_pt1 | contig 11975 bp, 12 predicted proteins | sample KBSK5502metaG_FD_65468 | JGI IMG/M metagenome (GOLD analysis project Ga0070707, IMG submission 65468) | Corn, switchgrass and miscanthus rhizosphere microbial communities from Kellogg Biological Station, Michigan, USA - KBS K5-50-2 metaG | ecosystem: Host-associated > Plants > Roots >... | reverse complement strand
GCGACACCGCGGGGATCGGTGGGGTGGTGGCTGCAGATGCGCGGCTGGCCGGCACCGCGGCTGCTCCGGAGATCCGGGGCAGCGCCACGATCACCGGGCCGGTATTCGGTGACTTCCAGGCGCCGCTGATGCGGACCGCGTTCGACTACCGCGAGAAGCTGCTCCGCGGAAACGTGACCTTCTGGCGCACCGGGAAGCCGGTGGTCGAGGCGGACCTCAGTCTTCCCCTCGATCTGGCGCTGCAGCAGGTGCCACGGCGGCAGCTGCCCGGACCCCTCAGCATCGTGGTCAGCGGCGACAGCATCGACCTGGCCATCGCGGAGGCGTTCACCCCGAACCTGCGCCGGGTGAGCGGGTTACTGAACATCAATGCCCGCATCGAGGGTACCTGGGAAGAGCCCCGGCTCGCCGGTCAGGTCAAGCTGATCGGGGGAGCGGCCTACGTGCCGGGACTCGGGGTGCGCTACGAAGCGATCAACGGCACGCTGCGGCTCGCGCAGGATTCCATCCTGTCCGCCGGGCTCCGGATCGGAACGCACGAGGGCGAGGTCGAGGTGAGCGGCGGACTCCGCCTGGAGCGACTCACCACTCCGGTGCTCAACCTTTCGATGACCGCGCGGAACTTCGAGCTGATCGACGTGAAGGACTACCTCACCCTGCGCAGCTCGGGCACCCTGCAGCTCTCCGGCACGCTCGACCATCCCGTGCTCACCGGCGGAGGCCAGCTGTCCAACAGCGTGATCTACTTCGCGGACCTGGTCACGAAGGACATCGTCAACCTCGAGGACCCGCTCTTCCGGGACCTGGCCGACACGGTGGCGCTCCGGAAGTACTCGCTCGGCGCGAATTTCCAGAGCCGCTTCCTCGACTCCCTCTCGGTGCGGGACCTGCAATTCGAAATCGGAGAGGGCGTGTGGCTCCGCTCCAACGAGGCGAACTTCCAGCTCGAGGGGAGGCTCCGGGTCAACAAAACCAGGCGCATCTACCGTATCGACGGTGACCTCGACGTGCCGCGCGGCACCTATACGCTCAAGGCGGGGGGCATCATCAATCGCACCTTCACGGTGGATCGCGGGACGGTACGCTACTTCGGCGACCTCAACGCCCAGCTCGACGTCGAAGCGCGCCACGTGGTGCGCACCCCGGAGAATCCGGAGGACATCCCGGTCATCGTGCACATCACGGGGACGCTCTTCGTGCCCCAGCTCACGCTCAGCACGCCGTCCGACCGGACCCCGATGACCGAATCGCAGCTGATCGCGCTGCTGGCGTTCGGAACGGCGAACGCCTCGCCCGCGGACATCCTGCGAACCGGGAGCGGCGGCCAGTCGGTCTACGCCGCCGCCGCGGTCGCCGGGTCGGCGCTGTCGAGCGAGCTGCAGCGCGCCCTGCTCTCGGATCGCCGGTCGCTGGTGGACATCATCGAGATCCGGCCGCCGCTCGCCACCAGCGGATTCGTGGGGTCGACGTCCTCTCCCTTCCAGCTCGCGATCGGTAAGGCGCTCTCCGAGAAACTCTTCGTCACCGCGAATGCCGGCTTCTGCCTGGGCTCGAACCAGGCCTTCAGCGCCCAGAACCTGGGCGCGAGCCTGGAGTACCGCTTCCAGCGCAACGTGCAGGCGCGGCTCACCGCGGAGCCGGTCCAGACTTGTCTGCTGAGCGGCGTCAACATCTTCGGAACTACGCGACGCTACCAGTTCGGCGCGGAGCTGCGCTGGAATCGCGACTACTGAGTGGCGCGAGCCCTCCTGATCACCAATCCGGTGGCGGCGCGCACCGACGAGATGACCTGGCATCGCGTCGCCGAAACCCTGGAGCGCGCGGGCTGGAGCACCCAGCTCGCCGTGACGGGCGGCCGGGATGACGCGCGCTCCCTTGCCGCGCAGGCGGTGGTTGCCGGAGTGGACGCGGTGGCGGTATTCGGCGGCGACGGCACCACGATGCAGGCGGCGCGGGCGCTGGTCGGCTCCGACGTTGCGCTGGCCCTGATTCCGGGCGGCACCGGCAACGTGCTGGCCGGGAATCTCCGCATCCCCTCAGATCCGGTGCGGGCCGCGCGGATTCTGGTGCGTGGCCGGCGGCGGGTGATCGATCTGGGCCGCGCGGTGCTGCCCGACGGCGAACACTATTTCGGTGTGGCGGTCGGGGCTGGCATCGACGCGCGCATCATGGGGGAGACGGCACTGGTGCACAAACGGCGCTGGGGCATTGGGGCCTACTTTGCGACGACGCTGCGGGTGCTGCCCGACGTGCGCAGCACGCCATGCGTCGTCACCGTGGATGGCGTAACCTTGGAGACCAACGCCGCGCTGGTGATGATCATGAACTGCGGCGAGATGATTCCGCCGCTGGTGCGGGTGCGTCCCGAGATCAATCCGGAAGACGGGCTGCTCGACATGGTCACCATCACCGCGGATTCTCCCTGGCAGGGATTGCGGGGGCTGTTCCGCGTGATTCTCGACGGCCGGCGGGGGGAAATCCGGGAGACCCCCTACATCCGATACGCTCGCGGGATGAAGTTCACCGTCGAATCCGCGGCGCCCCTTCCCGTTCAATTTGACGGTGACCCGGTGGGCGATACCCCGTTCACGGCGGAGGTGGTGCCTCGGGCTCTGACGGTCATGACAGCCGAGGCCTGATTGCTCAGTCGGGGTTCGCTGCCTACATTCTTGACAGACCGATGACCGACAGCATCCTGCTGATCCATGACGATCCAGGCGCCCTCCGCAGCGTCGGGGCGAGGTTCGAGCAGGCTGGATGCGAGCTGTTCCGGGAGCTCAACGGCGAAGCCGGCCTCGCCACGCTCGAGCGGACCCGCCCCGATGTCGTCTGCATGGCCATCCACCTTGCCGAAGCGGCTCCTGAGCTGATCAAGCGACTCGGCTCGCGCGAGGCCGCTGTCATCGCGTTCGGCGACAAGATCGCCGCGGCCTCGGCCGCGCGGGTGCTCAACGCGGGAGCCAGCCGGGTTACCGAGAGCGGGGACGAGTTCGAGCTGTTGTTCCTGACCGCGCGGCAGTCCGCGATGGACGCGCGCCGCCGCCGCGTTGCCGACCTCGCACTCCAGGCTGGCTCGCCGAAGGCCGGCGTCGATTCGCTGGGCGGCTCGCCCGCCATGCGCCAGCTCGCGCACCAGATCGGGCTGCTGGCCCAGAGCGAGCGCACGACGTTGCTGCTCACGGGCGAAGCGGGGGCAGGGAAGGCGTGGGCGGCGCGGCTGATTCACGACCAGGGCCCGCGCGCGGCCAAGCCCTTCCTCGAGGTGCGGCTCAGCGGGCAGCAGCCCGCTTACCTCGAGTCCCTCATCTTCGGACACGAGAAGGGCGCGTTCATCGAGGCCACCGAGCGGCGCCGCGGTCTGCTCGAGCTGGCGGACGGCGGCACGCTGCTGCTGCGGGAGATCGGCGATCTCTCCGCCGAGCTGCAGCCCAAGCTGCTGCGCGCGCTGGAAACCAAGAGCTTCCGCCGCGCGGGCGGCAGCCAGGACGTCTCGGTGGACACGCGGCTCATGGTGACGACGCGGCGCGACCTGGCGCCCGAAGTCGAAGTCGAGCGCTTCCGCCAGGATCTGTTCTACCGGCTCAGCGTGATGCCGCTCGCCGTGCCGGCCCTGCGGGAGCGGAGCACCGACGATCGCTCCGGGCTGATTTCGGCGGTCCATGCGCAGGCCCGGGCGATCTTCCCCGATGGCCCACCCATGATCACGCCCGATGCGCTCGGCCGGCTGCTGGAATACGGCTGGCCCGGCAACGTGCGCGAGCTCGAGCACGTCGTCGAGCGGGCGATGCTGCTGGCGCGGGGCCAGATCGCCATCAACGTGGAGCATCTGCCGGGAGAGTTCCGCGCGCGGCCCGGCATCGGCGACCGGCGCCACACTCCGATGAGCCTCGACGTGCTGGAGCACCAGCACATCGAGCGCACCCTGCGCTACCACGGCGGCAACCGGACCCGCGCCGCCAAAGAGCTCGGCATCTCGCGCGCCACGCTCATCAACAAGATCAAGCTCTACCAGATCGCCGATTAGGAGTAGTGCGATGTCCAGCTCCGCGAAGCCCCCCGCCACCGACGCGATGGAGTGTCGCGCCTGCGGGCGCGAGGAGCGCGCCTCCGAGGGCTACCCCTGCGCCAACTGCGGGACCTTCATCTGCCTGATCTGCACCATGAAAGGCGTTACGCTCTGCCGCAGTTGCGCCCCGCAGACGGCCAGCCCTTCGCCCCAGGCGTGAAGCGCAAGCTCGTCCTCTTCGACATCGACGGAACTCTGCTGCTGAGCGCCGGCGCCGGCCGCCGGGCCATTCTCGCCGCCCTGTCCGAATACCTCCCCGATGTCGCGAGCGTGCAGGCGATCCGCTTCGACGGCAAGACCGATCCGCAGATCGTGCTCGAGCTGCTGCTCGCCGCGGGAGCGCCGGGCCCGCACGACGAGGCGAAGATCGCCCGGGTGCTCGAGCGCTACGTGAGCCACCTCGAGCAGGACCTCGCGGTGCGGGGCCACCATTCCAGGCTGATGCCGGGCATTCCGGAGCTGCTCGACGCGCTGGAGGCGGATGCCGGGGTCGTGCTGGGATTGCTGACGGGCAACGTCCTGCCGGGGGCGCGGCTCAAGCTGCGTGCGGCGGGTCTCGATCCCGCGCGTTTCGTCGTGGGTGCGTTCGGCTCCGATCACGCGGAGCGAGGCAAGCTGCCGCCCATCGCGGCGCGAAGAGCGGAGCCGCACTTCGGCCGGGTGCCGGCGGGAGACGAGGTGGTGATCATCGGGGATACGCCGGCGGATGTGAGCTGCGCCACCTGCATCGGGGCTCGCAGCGTCGCGGTCGCCACGGGAGGCTACGGTGTGGCGGAGCTCGAAGCCTCGGGCGCGCACCGGGTGTTCGCCGACTTTTCCGACCTCGCCCGGGCGCGGGAGGCGATCCTATCATAGAGCACGAGCTCAAGGCCGTGGTCGCCGATCCGGATACGGTGCGGGGCCGGCTGCTCGCGGCCGGAGCCCGCCCCGGCTTTGCGGGTTTGATGCTCGACCGGCGCTACGATCGCGGCGGCGAGCTCGTGGCGCGCGACGAGGTGCTCCGGCTCCGCAGCTTTCGCGATAGCGAGGGCAATGAGAGCGCCAGGCTCGGCTGGAAGGGTCCCACGGGAATCTCGCCGGAGGGCTACAAAACCAGACGGGAGCTCGAGTACGAGATCCGCGGCGCGCATGCCTCGCCCGCGGCGCTGCTGGCGGTGCTTGGAATGGAGGAGACCTTTCGCATCGACCGCTACGTGGAGCACTACCACCTGGGCGACACGGTGGCGCGGCTGGAATGGTACCCGCGCATGGATGTCCTGATCGAGGTCGAAGGCGACGCGGCCGGCATCGAGTCGGCGTTGCGGGTTATTGGAATCCCGCGCGCCGAGTTCACCGCCGAAGCGCTGCCGGCCTTTGCCGCGCGTTATGCCGCGCGAACCGGGCGGCCCCCGGTGCTCGCGCTCGACCCCGCCTCGGGCGAGCGTCCGTCCTGGGAATCCCGGTGACTGCCGCTCCCACTCCCGCCGCGCTTCCCGAGCTCGGCCCGTTGCTCGGCACGCTGGTGGCGTCGCCGGTCGAGCTGCCGGCGGGGCGCGCCCCGCTCGAGGAGGCCCGGCTCGAGCTGCTCTCCCAGCTCTTCGACAAGGCGGGAGCCGCGCGTGCCCTGCTCGCCAAGGGTGACGCGAGCGCGGCTCGCGCCGCGCTGGGCCGCGCGGCCTGGCTCGAAGCATGGGAGCGTGCCGTGGCGCTCGCCGCGCGAACCCTCGGCCAGGAGATCGAGCGCCGCATCCGGCTCGCCGCCGCCGAGTCGCGTTACCCTCGCAAGCGCCTCACCGCGTCGCTTCCGGATGCGGAAGACCGCCGGGTGCTCGCGGCGCGGCTGTCCGCCGCGGGAATCGGGCTCGAGGAGTCGGTTGCCCTGCTGGAAGATCCCGCTCGACCATGGGACGAAGCGCTGCGCCGCGTGACCGGTGAGCTCGAAGCGGCGTGGGAGCGGCTCACCGCGACGGGAATCCGGGAGCTCGAGACCTGGGACCGGCGTGCCGAGGTGATTCGCGCGTGGCGGCGCTCCTGGGCACCGCTGCTCACCGCGGGAACGATTGCGCTCCTGCTGGCCATATGGCTTGGGCTGGTGCTCGGTGGATTCCTGCCGGCGCCGGGCTGGCTGCGCCCGCTCACCGACTGGGTGTGGAACCTGTGACCAGCGTGCTCGGCATCGGCATCGATCTGGTCGACGTCAGCACCGCGCAACGGCTGCTGGATCGCTGGGGGGATCGCGTACTGCGCCGCGTGCTGACCGAGGCCGAGCAGGCCTACGTGCTGCGCTTTCCGCGGCCCGCACAGCACCTGGCGGCGCGGCTCGCCGCCAAGGAGGCGGTGTACAAGGCGCTGCAAACGCTGCCCGGCGCACGGGCCATCGGCTGGCGCGAGATCGAAGTCGAGCGCGATGGCGAAGGCCGCCCCAGTATCCGGCTCCACGGCGAGGCGCTCGAGCTCACCCGCCGCGCCGGGAAGGGGGCGCTGCGAATTTCGCTCTCGCTCAGCCACACCGAAACCACAGCCGGCGCCGTGGCGCTGGCGGAGGCTGAATAACGGTCCCCAAGCTGGAATTCCGACTAAACCAGTCTACTTTCAAGCCCATGCGTCGCCGGTACTTGGGCCTTCTGCTCGCCGTCTCGGTCTCCGTTCCCGGCTCCGCTCGGGCCCAGGATGTGACGGCCGCCCGCCGGCTCGCCAATACCGCCCAACTCGCCGCTCAGGAGTACCGCCTCGGCATCAAGGACGGCCGGGTGACCGCGCCCGAGGAAGTGGAGGAAGCGCGGCTCTTTCTGGCCGAAGCACGCCGGAACGCGGCCCGGCTTCCGGCGGAGTCGCAGGCGCACGCCACCAGGGCGCTCGATGGACTCGATGCCATGGTGGCGCGGCGCAGCGACCCCGACTCGGTGGCGGCCGGAGTAACCCGCATGGTGTCGGCGCTCGCCGCCGAGCTCAAGATCGCCCTCGACGAAATCCCCGACCGGGCGCCCTCGCTGGCCCAGGGGCGCGAGGTCTATCAGAAGAACTGCGCGGGGTGCCACGGCGCGGCAGGGCTCGGCGACGGTCCGCAGGCTGCCGGGCTCACGCCCGCGCCTGCCAATCTCGCCGATTCCGCGTCGCATGCGGGCAGCTCGCCGCTCGACTTCTATCGGCGCATTACCGTGGGCACGGCGGGAACTTCGATGGCGGCGTACGAGCAGGTGCTGTCGAATGCGGATCGCTGGGCCGCGGCCCTGTATGCGTCGACGCTGCGGTTGCCTCCGCCGGCCAAAACCGTTCCCGACTCGCTGCGGGCCTTCTCGAGAACCGCCCGGATGAGCGATACGGAGGTGCTCGCGGCGCTGGGCCCGCACGCTACCGCGGCCGACCTCGCCGCGGTGCGCGCGCTGCCGACTCCGGCCGCGGCGACGCTGAGCGTGGTGTTCGACCAGGTCCGGCGCCAGCTCGACAGCACCTACGAGCTCGCGCGCCAGACTCAGGCTGCGGCGGCCCGCACCATGGCGATGGATGCCTATCTGACGTTCGAGCGGGTCGAGTGGGAGCTCAAGGCGAAGGATCCCGGGCTCGCCTCGCGGATCGAAGCCTCCTTTGCCAAGCTGCGTGGCGAGGCGGGTTCCGGCGCCGCCGCGGCGTCGCTCGGCGGCATTCGCCAGGATCTCGCGCGGGACCTGGAGCGCGCGGAGCGCACGATCGTCGACCGGCCGGCGCGCTCGAGTCTGATGATGCAGTCGTTCGTCATTCTGGTACGCGAGGGCCTGGAGGCGATCCTGGTGATCGGCGCTTTGATGGCGTTTCTGGTCCGCTCCGGCAACGCGCACCGCCGCCGCGACATTCACATGGGGGTCGGCGCGGCGATTCTGATGAGCTTGCTCACGGCCGCCGCGCTCGAAACGGTGTTCGTGCTGTCGCGGGCGCACCAGGAGGGGATGGAAGGCGTGGTGATGCTGCTCGCCACGGCCACGCTCTTCTATGTCAGCTACTGGCTGATCTCGAAGCTCGAGGTCGGGAAGTGGAACCGCTTCGTCCGGAGCAAAATGGAGAGCGCGCTCTCGCGCGGGTCGGCGTTTGCCCTGGCGTCGGTCGCGTTTCTCGCGGTGTACCGCGAGGGCTTCGAGACCGTGCTCTTCTACAAGGCGCTGGCGGTCTCCGGCGGCCCCGGCGACTGGGCGCCGATCACGATCGGGATCCTCGCGGGCGCCGCGGTGCTAGGAGTGGTCTACGTGGCCATCAATCGCTTCGGGATCCGGCTGCCGCTCAAGCCGCTGTTCGGGGTGACCAGTGCGCTGCTCTACTATATGGCGGTGGTGTTTGCGGGGAAGGGGATCGCCGAGCTGCAGGAATCGGGAGCGGTACCCCTGACGCCGCTGGCCTGGGCGCCGAGGCTGCCGGCGCTGGGCATCTACCCGACGGCGGAATCGATCGGGCTGCAGGCCCTGCTGGTGCTGCTCGCGATCGTGGGGCTCAGCTGGGTGTTTCTCGTCGAGCCGGCGCGGCGCCGCGCGGCGGGGCCGGCCGCGGGAGAGGCCGCGCGGGTTAGGACGGAGAGCGCTCCAGGAAGGGGCCCGGTGGAGCAGCCCCCGCGTTCTTGAAGCGGCCGGCCAGCACGGCTCCCACCAGGACGATCGCGAGCGCGGTGAGCTGCGCCACGCTGATGGGCCCGAGGATGCGGTCTTCCTTGGCGCGCACGAATTCCACCAGGAACCGCTCGGCCCCCGCGAGCATCAGGTAGACCCCGAAGAGCCAGCCGGTGCCGTTCCGGTGCCGCCGCATCCGCCACAGCACCATGAACACGATGCTCATCACCAGCGTTTCATAGACCTGGGTAGGATGCACCGCGAGCAGCGTCTCCGGGGTGACGCCCGCCGGCAGCGCGACGTGAAAGTCGTGCGCGAGCGAGCCGGCGGTGGTGGGCGGGATGCCTTGCGGGAAGCTTACCGCCCAGGGCAGCGTGGTTGGAACGCCGTAGTCGTCGCCCACCAGGAAGCAGCCGATCCGCCCCAGCGCGTACGCCGCGGCCAGCGCGGGCGCGGTGAGCTCCATGGTCCAGCGCATCGGGACCTTGAGGCGCCAGCCGTTGGCCAGCACCACGGCCACCCCGCCGAGGAAGCCACCGTACCACACCAGTCCGCCGCGGGTAAACAGCGAGCCGATCTGGCCGGTCTGGATCACGAACCAGAGCTTGGCTCCCAGCACGCCGCCGATCACCGCCGCCACGGTCATGTCCGCCGCGTATTCGTGGCGGAGGCCGCGCTCGCGCAGGTCGCGGTCCATCAGCCAGCCCCCGACCACGAAGGCGACCATCAGCATGAGCCCGTACCCGGTCACGTAGAGCGGGCCGAGGTGGAAATTGAAGGGATAGACGGTGGTCATGGGAGGCGGGAATCTAACCCGGGAAGCGGACCGCTATCGAACGGCTCGAGCTCGAGGCCCGATCGCTCGCCCTGGGCGAGGCGCCAGGCTCCCGCCGCGGCGATCATCGCCGCGTTGTCGGTGTTGAGCCGCGGCGAAGCCACGACGACGCGCGCCGTGCCGGCGAGCCTCGTCGCGAGCGCGGCCGCGAGGGCACGGTTGCACGCCACGCCGCCGCCGATCACCGCGGTGCCGCGGTCCAGCGCTTCGACGGCGCGCGCGGTCTTCTCCACCAGGACCTCGATCACTGCGTCCTGGAAGTCTCTCGCGATGTCGGCGCGGTCGGCCTCGAGGTCCGCGCTCGCCCGCACCGCGCGGAGCACCGCGGTCTTGAGCCCGCTGAACGAGAACGCGTAACCATCGCGCAGCATGGGGCGGGGAAAGTCGAAGCGGCCCGGCCGGCCTTCCGCGGCCAGCCGCTCGAGCGCCGCGCCCGCGGGATAGCCGAGGCCCAGCAGGGTGCCGACTTTGTCGAACGCTTCGCCCGCCGCGTCGTCGAGCGTCTCGCCGAGCAGCCGGTACCGTCCCCACGCGAGCACCTCGAGCAGCAGGGTATGCCCGCCGCTCACCAGCAGCGCCACGAAGGGGGGCTCCAGCGCGCGATCCTCGAGCCAGGGCGCGAACAGATGCCCCTCGAGGTGGTGCACGCCGATCAGCGGCTTGCCCGTGCCGTAGGCGAGCCCCTTGCCGTACATGAGCCCGACGAGCAGCGCCCCGATCAACCCGGGCCCAGCCGTCACGGCGATGCCGTCGAGCTGATCCAGGCCGATGCCGGCCTCGGCGAGCGCGCGATCGACCACGGGCCCGATCGTGCGCAGGTGCTCGCGACTGGCCAGCTCGGGGACGACGCCGCCGAAAATCCGGTGGATGTCCTGCGAGAGAATCACGAGGCTGGCGAGCGCCGGCGTGCCGTTGTCCATGCGCAGCACGGCAGCCGAGGTTTCGTCGCAGCTCGTTTCGATGCCGAGGACGCGTCTAGTCACCACCGAGCAATTCGGCGACGATGCGCTGATTGGAAGGCGAGCTCCAGGGGTGTTCGCCGATGACCTTCTTCACGATGATCCCGTTCTTGTCGAGCAGAAAGCTCTCCGGCACGCCCGTCGTCTGATAGACCCGCTGGATTCCGCCGCTCTGGTCGTGCAGCACCTCGAAGGTCAGCCCCATCTCCTTCACGAAGTCCTGGACGTCCTTCGCGGCGCCTTCGTCGATGCTCACCGCGACGATCCGCAAGCCCTTCGGCCCGAGGTCGTGGTAGAGCTGCTCGAGCGCCGGCATCTCGGTGCGGCACGGGATGCACCACGTGGCCCAGATGTTGACGAGGGTGACCTTCCCCTCGGCTTCCCGATGGATCGTGACGGTGTCGCTCGAGCCGAGCCGCACGGCAGCGTAGTCGGGCGCGCGCTTGCCGACTTCGACGCCTTCGATGTGCGGCCCGAACTTGACCAGCGCCGCCGCGCCGAGCACCAGGCCGGCGACGATGACGAGCACCAGTTTCCACTGTCGCGACATCTGGTTCTCCTAAACCGCCGTAGCGCAGGCCGCCTTGAGCCGGCCGATGGCCGCGGCGGGATCGGGCGCGCCGAACACCGCGGTGCCCGCGACGAACGTGTCGGCGCCGGCCTGCCAGGCGCGCCCGATCGTGTCGACCGTGATGCCGCCGTCGACCGACAGCGCGGCGCGGCTCCGGCGTGTATCGAGCAGCTGCCGCACCCGGCGGATTTTCTCGGTCACGGCCTCAATGTAATGCTGGCCGCCGAAGCCCGGATTGACCGACATCAGCAGCACCAGATCGAGCTCGTCGAGCACTTCCTCGAGCAGGGCGAGCGGCGATGCAGGATTGAGTGCGAGGCCCACCTTCATGCCCCGCTCCCGGACTCGTGCCAGCTGGCGCTCGACGTGGATGGTCGCTTCGGGATGGAAGGTGAAATTGGCGGCGCCCGCCTCGGCGAACTCGTCGATGTAGTGCTCCGGCTCGACCACCATGAGATGCACGTCGAGCGGCAGGACCGTGAGCCGCCGCAGCGCGCGGATCAGGGGGGCGCCGAAGGTCAGGTTGGGCACGAAGCGCCCATCCATCACGTCGACGTGGATCCACTCGGCGCCGCCGCGCTCGGCCGCCTCGAGCTGCTCGCGCAGGCGGCCGAGATCCGCGGAGAGGACGGACGGGGCGATGCGGACGCTCACGGGCGCTCCGGGTTAGGCGTCAACGGATGATCACGAGATCGACGCGGCTCTCGTGCGGGATGAACACCCCCGCCGAAGGCCGCTGCTCCAGCACCAGACCCGCCTTGCCGCGGCCGTCGCGGCTGCGGACCTTGCCGACGTGGAGGCCGGCGTTTTCCAGCCGGCGCCGCGCTTCCTCCTGTTCCAGCCCCACCACGTCGGGCACCCGGACATCCGCGGGGCCCTTGCTGACGATGAGGCCGACGCTGGTTGCCGGAGGGCGGGTGGCGCCGGTGGCCGGGCGCGTCGAGACCACGACTCCCGCTTCGGCGGCGTTGGGCACCGTGTCGACGTCACCGAC
>Ga0070707_100005379_pt1 | contig 11979 bp, 11 predicted proteins | sample KBSK5502metaG_FD_65468 | JGI IMG/M metagenome (GOLD analysis project Ga0070707, IMG submission 65468) | Corn, switchgrass and miscanthus rhizosphere microbial communities from Kellogg Biological Station, Michigan, USA - KBS K5-50-2 metaG | ecosystem: Host-associated > Plants > Roots >... | reverse complement strand
GGGTAGATGAACCCGATCAGGGGGACGCTGTTGGTCCGCAGCATCCGGGTGTCGATGATGCCCCAGCCGCGATAGTTCATCTCCGAAACCACGAAGCTGCCGTCCGCGTTGACCGCCTCGACGTACGCGACGTGCCCCACCCAGCTCTCCCAGGTGACCATGATCGCCCCCGGCTGCGGGACCTGGCCGGTGTCGTAGCCCATGGCCTTGGCGTTGCCGAACCAGGCCCACGCGTCGCCCGTCCAGGGAACGTAGGTCCGGCTGGCGACGTACCAGGTGCAGTACCCGTAGTAGAAGCGCCCGTTTGCAAAGGTGCCCAGGTGCGGCGGATCCGACGACACGCGGCGCGGGAAGAGCTGCGGGCCCACACCGCCGGGGATGATCAGGCGGCTGCCGGGGTCGACGCTGTCGTGACGGAGGTAGTTGAAGTTGATGACCGATACCGAGTCGACCCGGAAGGTGTCGGCCAGCTTCTGCACGGTGTCGCCATCCTTGACCGTGTAGACGAAGCCGTGGATCGGCGGCACCGTCAGCACCTGGCCGAGCTTGACCCGGTCGGTGTTGGTCAGGTCGGCGTTGGACCAGCGGATGTCGTCCTGAGTGACGCCGAACTTGGTGGCGATGCCGCCCAGGTCGTCACCGTCCGCGACCGTGTAGCTCAGGGGGATGTGCTGCACGGGCGGCCCGTTGGGCACCTCCATCGGCTTGATGATGGTGCCGAGGCGGCCCAGCGAGACCTGGTCGACGGTGCCGCCCTGGCCAGTGGTGAGCCCTTCGGCGTTGACGACACCCAGCCGAAGCTTCGCGGACGCCGGGAGATCTTTGGTGATCGACGCGTAGCCCGAGAGCGTGAGCGCGATCACGAGCACGGCGGCGTGCATGAAGTATCGGCTGACTACCGAGATGTAACTACCCCCTTAGCGCAAACCCTGTCGGCGCGATGGAAAACCTCCGGGAGGCTATCAGCGACCCGTTGCAGGTGTCAAACGTGAGGACGTTTTCGTACTTGCGCCCTGATCGATTCCCGTTCCCAGAGGGGAGGCTCGCGGAGGCCGTCCATATAATCGGCTGCGTGATGGGAGGCGCGGGACGGTGAGCCGCCAGGCCGACCGGGTCGCGCTCGATTCAGTACGCCGCGTCGCCGGCCCGGTCATCGAAAACGTGGGCCGTGCCATCCGCGACAAAGAGGAAGAGGTCCGGCTCTGCCTGATCACACTTCTGTGCCACGGGCACCTCCTCATCGAGGACGTGCCCGGCGTCGGCAAGACCATGCTGGCCAAATCCCTGGCCCGCTCCCTGGACGCCTCCTTCCGGCGCATTCAGTTCACCCCCGACCTGCTGCCCTCGGACGTAACCGGCGTCAGGGCCTTCAACCAGAAGCTCAACGAGTTCGAGTTCCGGCCGGGCCCGGTTTTCGCGCAGGTTCTGCTGGCCGACGAGATCAACCGTGCCACCCCCAAGACCCAGGCCGCGCTCCTGGAGGCCATGGAGGAGCACCAGGTCACGATCGACGGCGAGACCCACCAGCTGCCGCGGCCCTTCCTGGTCATGGCCACCCAGAATCCGATCGAGTACTCGGGCACCTTCCCGCTGCCGGAGGCCCAGCTCGACCGCTTCTTCATGAAGGTGCGCCTCGGCTACCTGTCGGCCAAGTCGGAGGCCCTGCTCCTGGGCCAGGAGAAGGTCGAGTCGCCCTTCGAAGAGCTGCAGCCGGTCGTCTCCCCGGACGAGCTGGCGGCCGCCCAGCGCGCGGTCCGCGACGTGTTCGTGAAGACCGAGCTGAAGGAATACGTGGCGCGCCTGGTGGAGCGCACGCGCTCGCACCCCGAGATCGCCCTCGGCGCCAGCACCCGGGGCACCCTCAACCTCTTCCACGGCGCGCAGGCGCGGGCGGCCATCCTGGGTCGCGAGTACGTGGTCCCCGACGACTTCAAGGCGCTGGCGGAATCGGTGCTGGCGCACCGCATCATCCTTCGTCCCAACGCGGAGATGCAGGGCCAGAGCGCGTCCCGCATCCTGGCGTCGCTGACCGAGCGCGAGCCGGTCCCCCAGACGGCTTACGACGACCGAGGTCGTTAGGAGCCGCCCCCACGCATGAGCCGGGTCTTCCTCGGCATCAGCCTGGTCCTGCTCCTCTTCTTCGCGTACCTCACCGCGATCCGGCCCGCCTTCGCGCTCGGCTACGCCCTCAGCATCCTCTTCCTGGTCGCCTGGGCCTGGCCCCGGGTCGCCATGCGCGGGATCCAGGTGGACCGCACGCTCGACGCGGGCACCCCGACCGTCGGCGAGGCTTTCGAGGAGACCTTCACGATCCAGAAGCAGAGCTGGGTACCCGCGCCCTGGGTCGAGGTACGCGACCTCAGCCGGCTTTCCGGCTACCAGCCCGGTCGCGTGATCACGCTGGGCAAGGACCGCGTGAGCTGGACCAGCCGGGGCGTCTACCGGCAGCGGGGCTGGACCAGCTTCGGGCCCACCCGGGTCAAGATCAGCGAGCCGTTCGGGCTCTTCAGCAACGAGGTCCGCTACAACGATCGCAACCAGGTCCTCGTCTACCCGCGGGTGCGGCCGCTGCCCGAGCTGCTGATGCCCGCGGCCCAGCACGCGGGCACCGCGCAGCGCTTCGGCAACTGGGCCGACTACCCGCCGGAGACGGGCGGCGTGCGCGACTACACGCCGGGTGACGCCTTCGGTCGCATCCACTGGCCGCTCTCGACCAAGCACGCGCGCCTCATGAGCAAGACCTTCGAGCAGCCGCTCACGGCCGACATCTGGATCGTGCTCGACCTCGACCGCAAGGTCCACTACGGCACCGGCGAGGAGGCCACCGTCGAGTACGCGATCAGCCTGGCGGCTTCCCTCGCCATCCAGATCCACGGCCGCGGGCGCAAGGTGGGCCTGATCGCCAACGACGCCAAGGGGACGCTCCTTGAGCCGCACCGCGTGGTCCGCCAGGATCGCCTGATCCTCGACTACCTGGCCATCGCGCAGGCCGATTCCGAGACCGACCTGGCCAGCGCGCTCGCCTGGGACAAAATCCGGCGGCTGCCCAGGCGCGCCATAGCGGTGATCACGCCCAGCCCCGACGCGGCCTGGGTGCACACACTGCAGGCGATCCGGGGCCGGGGCACCTCGCTGATCGCCTTCTACATCGACGCCTCCACCTTCGGCGGGCCCGACAAGACGCTCTCCTTCGACCTGGGCTCCGATGTCGACCTCTACGTCGTCCGCCAGGGCGACGACTTCAGCCGGCTTCTGAGGACGCGCGATGCAGTCCGCCTCAAGTAGAAGGCTGCCCGGGCTGCGGCCGCGGCTGGTCGCGCTGCGGCCCAGGTGGAGCACGGCCGTCTCGGCCGCCGGCGTGCTCCTGCTCACGCTCGCCATCGCCGGTTCCACCGTCCAGGCGGAATGGGTGCCGGGGTCGGACGTGATCCTGCGCGTGGCCCTGGTCGCCGCCGTGGTCATGGGCCTCGTGGGGCTGGCCCGCATCGTGCCCTGGCCGGTGGGGATCGCGGTCTGCCTGGGCCTGGCCCCGATCGCCGCCTACGTGGCGGTGGGGCCCGCGCTGGCCGCCTCCCATCCCCACGACCCGGCCGACCCCTTGGGGCTGGTCGCGGTCTGGGCCGGCCGGATCAGCGACGGCTCGGCGGGCGCCGACGTCGCCTTCTTCCTCTACATGCTGGCGCTGCTCTTCTGGCTGGTCGGCGGCTGGCTGGCCTGGTGCGTCATGCGCTGGCGGCAGCCCCTGCTGGGCCTGATCCCGGGCGCCGCCGCCTTCGCCACCACACTGCTCAACTTCCCGACGGACCAGAACGGCTACATGCTGGCCTTCCTGATCCTGACCCTGGGCCTGCTGCTCTGGACCCAGTTCACGAAGTCGGTGGACGACGTGCGCCGGCGCCAGGTGCGCCTCTCCGGCGACGCCAGCTGGGACTTCTGGGAGACCGGCGTGCTGGTGATGGCGGCGGTGATCGCCCTGGGCATCTTCCTGCCCCCGCTGTCCCGGGTCGACAGCACCGTCGACATCGAGAGCGGCGCCTTCCGGAACTGGGCCGAGCTGCAGCAGCGCCTCAACCACCAGGTGGCCTTCGGCCGCGGCGCGGCGGCCGGCACCTCGATCGGCTTCAACCCCGACGTCAAGCTGGTGGGCCCGATCCACAAGACCGGTGGCGTGGTCATGACCTACACCATCGACGGCACCTACAGCGGGCCCCGCGGCTACTTCGCGGGCCTCTACCTGATGCGGACCGCCAACGGGGAGTGGTACTACCCCGCCGGCGACGTCGGCGGCGGCGCGGTGGTGACCGTCAACAAGGACGAGGTGCTGCCCTACGCCGAGGCCTACCGGTCCCAGGCGGTCGCCTCCTTCAAGATGCAGATGCTCAAGCCTCCGGAGAAGGCGCCGGACGTGATCTTCCATCCGGGCGAGCTCTACAAGGCCGACCGCCAGCTCACGCTCCGGGAGGTGGCGGGGGTCAACGGCGGCCTTCCCCAGGACCGGCTCTTCTCCATCGACCGCGTCTCGGGCTCCGGCAAGGTCGGCGGCGGTGGCCCCTACCACGTCACCATCACCTACTCCCTGGCGGGCGAGGAGGAGCTCCGCAACGCGGGCACCAACTACCCGACCTGGACCGATCCCTACCGCAACTTCCAGAACCTCTACCGGCGGGCAGGCGCCCTCGACGCCCCCGCGCCGCTGGGACCGACCGGGCAAGCCGGTTCCTACCGCTCGCCCGAGGTGATGCAGCGCATCCACGACCTGGCACTCCAGATCACGGCCGGCAAGGAAAGCCCCTACGACAAGGCCCAGGCCATCGAGACCTACCTGCGCGCCAACTACAACTACACGCTCACCCCGGCCGACCCGCCCCGCGGCCGCGACGCGCTGGACTTTTTCCTGTTCGACTCCAAGGAGGGGTACTGCGAGTACTTCGCGACCGCCATGGGCGACCTCCTGCGCTCGATCGGCATTCCCACCCGGCTGGTCCAGGGCTACGGCCAGGGCAGCTTCGACGACCGCATCCAGAAGTTCGTGATCAAGGAATCCGACGCCCACACCTGGGTCGAGACCTACTTCCCGGGCTTCGGCTGGATCCCCTGGGAGCCGACTCCGGACGGCGTCTACTTCCCGATCCCGCGCGGCAACAACACCGGCGCCACCTGCGCCCGCGACGCCGAGATCTGCGACCCCAGCCAGGACCCCAACGCCAGCTCGACCAGCCCCACCTCCAAGCCCGACAAGGGCGCCCTCGACCCCGGCAGCGACGCGGGCCTGGCGGGCGGCGGCGGCTTCCGAGTCCCGTCACCGGGGCTGGTGCTGCCCTGGGCGGCGGCGCTCCTGCTGCTGATGGCGCTGATCTACTTCTCGGTCTCCCGCTACCTGCGGCCCAGCACGGCCGCCGGGGCCTGGAGCCGGACCGGGCTGCTGGCCCGGCTGGGAGGCATGGGCAGACGCCCGGGCGAGACGCCCTACGAGTTCGGCCGCCGCCTGGGCGAGGAGGCGCCGGAGACCAAGATCCCCGCGCGGGACCTCGTCGAGGCCTACGCGGAAGCCGCCTACGCACCCCCCGAGGTGGCCGGCGGCAGCCGGGCGCGGGTGCTGGAAGCCTTCCGCGAGCTGCGGCCGATGCTGCTGGCCCGCATCCGCAACCGCAACCGGTTCGTCTAGCTGCCGAGCGTCGGAGGGCGGGAATACCCGCCGGTCGAGTACCGCATCGAGGCCGAGCACGTGGCCGCCTTCGCGCGTGCCGTCGAGGCCGACCCGGCGGCGGGCGTGCCGCCGACCTACGCCGCCGTCTATGCGCTCTGGACGACCGCCCCTCAGCTCTTCGGCGACGCGGAAGCCGCCGTCGACTTCGGGCGCCTGGTGCATGCCGAGCAGGAGTTCGCCTGGGAGCGCCACCCGGAGGTCGGCGAGACGGTCACCGCACGCGGCACGGTGGCCGCCGACATCGAGCGGCGCGGCGCGCGCTTCATCACCTTCGAAACGGCGTGCACCGCCGCCGGCGGCTCGCCGCTGTGCACCAGCAGAGCATTGTTCGTGGTGAGGCCATGACGAAGAAGGTCGTCTTCACGCGCGAGCAGGTCACCGCTTACGCCGAGGCCTCGGGCGACCGCAACCCGATCCACCTCGACGAGGACTTCGCGAAGTCGGTCGGGCTGCCGCGCGTCATCGCCCACGGCATGCTGCAGATGGGACTGCTCGCCAACCTGGCGGTGGCCGCCGCCGGCGGCGACCCACGGCGGGTGAGGCGGCTCGGCGTGCGCTTCGCGGGCATGGTCGAGCCGGGCGAGGAAGTCGAGTTCGGAGCGGAGAGGCGCACCGATGGGCGGCTCGAGCTGTGGGCGCGCAAGGCCGATGGCACGCCCGTCCTCACCAAAGCCTTCGCGGACCTCTCGTGAGCCCGGTACGATCGCGTACATGTTCGACCTGACCGGCAAAGTCGCACTCGTAACCGGCGCCTCCCGCGGCCTCGGCCGCGAGGACGCGCTCACCCTGGCCCGCCTTGGCGCCGACGTCGTGATCACCGACGTGCTCATCGAGGATGACCCCGACCTGGAGACCAGCGCCGAGGGCGCCAACTCGGTGCTGATGCAGGCCGCGGTGCAGCAGGGCTGGGTCTACTCGAACGCGACCGCGGAGGAGATCCGCAAGCTGGGCCGCAAGTCGGTGGCCATCAAGATGGACGTCACCAACCGCGAGCAGATCGCCGACGTCTTCAAGCGCGTCAAGGCAGAGTTCGGCCGCATCGACATCCTCATCAACAACGCGGCCACCCTCGACAACACCGCGCAGATCGAGAAGATGGATTACAAGCTCTGGGACCGCGACGTATTGGTCAACCTGACCGGGTCCTTCAACTGCACGAAGGAGGTCTTCCCGTACATGCGGGAGCAGGAGTGGGGCCGCATCATCTTCATGGCGTCGGTGGCGGGGACGATCGGGGGCTTCGGCCAGTCCAGCTACTCCGCGACCAAGGCCGGCGTCATCGGCCTGTGCAGGACGGTGGCGCTGGAGGGCGGGCGCTACAACATCACCGCCAACGCGATCGTGCCCGGCATCATCGAGAGCGAGGCGGGCAAGGCGGCCGCCTCCATCAACCCCATGTACGAGCGTTTCAAGGCGCGCACGGTGTTCAAGCGCTTCGGCCAGCCCTCCGACATCGCGGGCGCGATCGCTTTCCTCTGCTCAGACGAAGCCGGCTACATAACCGGCACCACGCTCGAGGTGGCGGGCGGCATCCCGCTGTTCACCGCTTAAGTCATGGGAGAAACCGTCGACATCAAGCGTGAGGGCGCCATCGCGCGTGTCGTCATGCACCGCAAGGGCAACAACTCCATCGCGGGCGACATGGTGTCGGAGCTGGTGGCGGCCTTCGAAGAGCTCGGGGCCGACCCCGAGGTGCGCGTCATCGTGCTCGCCAGCGAGTACGAGAGGTACTTCAGCGTGGGCGCCGACCTGGGCGAGATGGCGGCCATCGACCGGGGCGCCACCGACGCGGTCGAGCAGATCTACGGCTTCATGCGCAGCGGCCAGCGCGGGTTCGACCAGATCGCGGCCACGCCCAAGCCGGTGATCGCCGCCATCAACGGCCACGCCTTGGGCGGCGGCTGCGAGCTGGCGCTGACCTGCGACTACCGCGTCATGGTCGAGGACGGGCGCTCGAAGATCGGCCAGACCGAGTCCGCGCTGGGGATCATGCCAGGGGCAGGCGGCACCCAGCGCCTGGTGCGGCTGATCGGCAAGGCCAAGGCCTACCCGATGCTGCTGGAGTCGCAGCGCCTGTCAGCAAAGGAGGCCGAGGCGGTGGGCCTGGTCGACCGCGCGGTGGCGCCCGAGGAGTTCGCGGGGGTCGTCGACGAGCTGGCGCAGCGCCTGGCCAAGGCGCCCACCATGGCGCTGGCCATGATCAAGGACGCGGTCAACCGCGGTCAGGACCTGCCGCTGGAGGAGGCGCAGGAGATCGAGGCCCGCAACTTCGCACGCCTGGCGCTCACCGAGGATGCTGTGATGGGGGTGGTGGCATTCCTGCAGAAGACGGAACCGGACTTCAAGGGGCGCTAGCCGGTTCGGCCAGCGCCAAGCAGGCCGTCCGCGCCTGGGTCTGGGCGGAGATGGATCGCCGCCACGCGGCCCGCTTCCCGGGCGCGGCCGGACGGATTCCCAACTTCGTCGGCGCCGAGGCCGCCGCCCAGCGGCTGGCCGAGCTCCCAGAGTGGGAGGCGGCCGCGACCGTCAAATGCAATCCGGACGCGCCGCAGCTCCCGGTGCGGGCGGCCGCCCTGGCGGCGGGCAAGCTCCTGTACATGGCCGTTCCCCGGCTGGCCACGGAACGGCCGTTCATTCGCCTCGACCCTGAGCGCCTGGAGCGCGCCGAGATCCTGCCCCGGCGGGCCGTCTCCATCGCGCACGCCGCCCGCCACGGCATCGCAGCCGGGATCGCGGAGATGTGGCGCATCGACCTGGTGGTCTGCGGCGTGGTCGCCGTCAACCGGCTGGGCGCGCGCATCGGCAAGGGCGGCGGCTTCTCGGACCTCGAGCTCGCCCTCCTGGTGGAGGCCGGCGTGGTCGACGACGCCACGGTGATCGCGACCACCGTGCACGAGGTGCAGGTGGTCGACGAGGAGCTGCCCGAAACCGAGCACGACTTCCGAGTCGACCTGGTAGTGACCCCCGAGCGAGTGCTGCGGACCGGCGCGACCAAGCGCACCCCGGGGATCATCTGGGCGCACCTTCCGCCCGAGAAGATCGCCGAGATCCCGGTCCTGGCGGCACTCAGCCAGCGGCGCGCTCTGCCGCCCGCCTGAGATCGTTCATGCCATCCGCCGGGCCACGATCGCGGCCGCCTCGGCGACCTGCTTCTCGTCCTGGCCGAGGCAGCGGATGACCAGCTCCTTGGTCTCGAAGTTGGGGTAGGAGCCGACCGACACCTCGGGGTGCGACCGTTCGAGCTCGCGCAGGACCGGGTAGAACCGCGCCTCCACCGCGAACTGGAAGCGCAGCTCGCGCACCACCGCCGCGCTGCGCCCCGCCAGGTGGCCGGGTTCGATCTCCTCGGCGAAGACGCCCTTCAGCTCCAGGGGCACGCCGGGCAGCACGAAGAGCCGCGTCGAACCCACCTCGTACAGCACGGCGGGCGCCATGCCTCGCCGGTTCCGGAAGACCGCGGTGGCGCCGGCCGGGATGCGGGCCATGCGCAGGTTGGCCTCGGTTACCTGGTCGCTCTCCAGCAGGCCGGCCTCGTGCATGCGCCGGACCCGCCGCTCGATGCGGGCGCGGACCGGCTCCTCGATCACCAGCGCGCGCTCGAGGGCGACCGCCACGGCGGCGAAGGTGCGGTCGTCCGGGGTCGGGCCCAGGCCGCCGCAGCAGAAGACCTCCGTGATCTCCGGATCGTCGAGGTCGCGGCGCAGCGCGGCCACGATGTCCGCCTCCCGGTCCCTCACGGTGCTGATCCGCACCAGGGGGAAACCGAGCAGGCGAAGGCGCTCGGCCAGCCAGTTCGAGTTGGTGTCGAGGGTGAAGCCGCCAAGGAGCTCGTCCCCGATCGCCACGATCGTGGTTCCCATCTAGACCGGCGCCGGGGCGACCAAGCCGGCGATCCGGCGCCTCATGCGGGCCGGTAACGGGCCCGGTCGGCTGCGCTCCTCGGTCACGCAGCTAATGCTGCGCTCCCTCCGGTGCTCTCCGCCCGAGCGCCGCCCCGGCTCACCTGAGTGCCGCCTCGCTCGTCCCGGCCGCCCCGCCGCCGGTCGGTACCTAGAATGGGGCGCCGCGTGATCGAAGTCGAGGGTTTGACCAAGTACTACGACGAGCGGCTGGCGATCGCGGACGTCACCTTCTCGGTTCCTCCGGGCCAGGTGCTGGGCTTCCTGGGACCCAACGGCGCCGGCAAGTCGACCACCATGCGCATTCTTGCCGGCTACCTTTCGGCCAGCGGCGGCAAGGCCAGCATCGCCGGCCACGACGTCTTCGAGAACCCGGTGGAGGCCCGGCGCCGGATCGGCTACCTGCCGGAATCCACGCCGCTATACAACGAGATGCGGGTCAAGGACTACCTGGGCTTGATGTGCAAGCTGCGGGGGGTCCATCCCCGCCGGCGCGGGGAGCGCGTCGATTTCGCGATCGAGGCCTGCGGGCTGCAGGCGCGCCGCCGCGACATCGTGGGCCGGCTCTCCAAGGGCCTCCGCCAGCGTGTGGGCCTGGCCCAAGCCGTGGTCCACGACCCCGACGTGCTGATCCTGGACGAGCCTACCAGCGGGCTCGACCCCGGCCAGACCCGAGAGACGCGGGCGCTGATCACCGAGCTGGGCCGCCGCCACACCGTGATCCTGAGCAGCCACATCCTGACCGAGGTCAGCGCCACCTGCGAGCGGGTGGTGATCATCAACCAGGGGCGGCTGGTGGCGGACGACGCGCCGGCCAACCTGGGCAAGCGGCTGAGCCAGGACCGCGCCAGCCAGGTGGAGCTCACGGTGGTGGGGGACCGGGACCGGATCCTGGCCGTGGTGGAAAAGGTGCGCGGGGTGGAGTCGGTGACCGTCAATCCCACCGAGGACGGCGCCTGGGAGGTGCTGGTCACCGGGCGCCGCAAGGACCTCCAGGACGCGCTGGCCAAGGCCGTGGTGAGAGGCGGGCACGGGCTGCGCCAGCTGCAGTCGCGAAAGCTCTCGCTGGAGGACATCTTCCTGGAGCTCACGGATGGCGACTAAGCCGGTCCGGCGAACTCGCCGTCCTAAGGTCGCTCTCGAGCCTGCCGCGCCCCCAACCCCGCCCGCACCGGCGCTGCCCGAGCGACCTCCCCAGAGAGGAGGTGGTGTTTATGAGGCCGTCTGGTCGACCGGGGCGACCAAAGTGCTGGCGCTGGCGGGAAGGGAGCTGACCTCGTACTTCGTGTCGCCGATCGGGTACGTGATCGCAGCCCTGATGGTCCCGCTGGTCAGCGTCTTCGCCTTCCTGCCCGCGGTCCTCGGCGGCACGCCGGTCGCCATGGACCGCGTCTACAGCGGCCTGGCCTATCTGATGGCCTTCATGGCGCCCTTCTTCACGATGCGCCTGCTCGCCGAGGAGCGCCGCACCGGCACCCTGGAGCTGCTCCTGACCTCCCCGATGCGCGACTGGGAGGTGGTGCTGGGGAAGTGGCTCGGCGCGCTCCTCTTCTTCATCGTGATCACGGCCTTCCTCTTCCTCTTCGCGGCCGTGATCATCTATTACGAGCCGACCCACCAGGTCATCACCGTGGGCGGGCTCTCGCTCTCCATCGGCAACCTGGACCTGGGGCCGACTCTGAGCGGCTACCTGGGCGTGCTCCTGGAGGCCGCGGCGCTGCTGGCGATAGGCCTGCTCTGCTCCAGCCTCACCCAGAACCAGATCCTGGCCGCCTTCGTGGCTTTGGTCGTGACGCTGACCATCGTCTTCCTGCTCGGGCTGGGCAGCTTCCTGCCGTCGCCGCTTTCCGACATCGCCCTGTACGTGGGCGCCTACGACCACTTCGCCAGCTTCAACCAGGGCCGGCTGGTGCTTCGTGACCTCGTCTACTTCGTGACCCTCACCCTGGGCGCGCTGTTCCTCACCGTGCGCGTCCTGGAGTCGAGGCGCTGGCGGTGATGGGCAAGCTCGATCGCAAGCTCGCGGTCGCCTGCCTGGTGGCGGGCGTCGTCCTGCTCTTCAGCGCTCTCGGCCTTTTCCTCGCCAACCAGGAGATGACCAGCGCGGCCTCCTACGCCTTGATCGCTGGGGTGGCGCTGGTCATCTGCTATGGGCTGCTCTCGCCCAGCGCGGTGGTCGAGATGGCCCGCAGCCGGCAGGTCCGCTTCGGAACCCTGTCCCTGGTCGTGAGCGCGGTCGTGATCGGGATCCTGGTCATGGCCAACGTGGTGGCGGCCCAGAGCGTGCAGTCGCTCGACGTCACCGGCGGCCAGCTGTACAGCCTCTCGCCGAAGTCGCTGGCGGTGCTCCAGCAGCTCGACTCCGAAGTCAAG
>Ga0070707_100005378_pt1 | contig 11980 bp, 15 predicted proteins | sample KBSK5502metaG_FD_65468 | JGI IMG/M metagenome (GOLD analysis project Ga0070707, IMG submission 65468) | Corn, switchgrass and miscanthus rhizosphere microbial communities from Kellogg Biological Station, Michigan, USA - KBS K5-50-2 metaG | ecosystem: Host-associated > Plants > Roots >... | reverse complement strand
CACGCTCACGCCGTGATCCGAGGCACCTCGAATGGGAACTCCGGAGTCCCGCAGACGACTCACCGCAAGCGCGAGATCTCGGCGGGTGGGGTAGCGAATCGCGACGTGATACAGCCCGGTGTGCTGTGGCGGGGGCGGGGTGGCGCCGAGACTCTCCCAGGTGTTGAGCCCGAGGTGATGGTGATATCCGCCCGCGGCCAGGAACGCTGCGCTGTTGCGGAACCTCGCAACCAGATTGAACCCAAGTATCCCGCAGTAAAACTGCAGCGCCCTGTCGAGGCTGCTGACTTTGAGATGGACATGGCCGATTCCTGCACCGGACGGGATCTGATAGCCAGCTTCGACGGGCATGGTAAGCGCGGCAGCTCGGTCCACCTCCACCTCCAGCGATGGGAGCGTGGTTCCCGGATGATCTACCGCTGGATTGGATTCGGGGCAAGCGCAGATCGAAACTCAGCGAGTGTGAGTGCTCACCACCAGCCCAGCAGCTTCCACCACAGCATCCCGATGCCGAGCCAGATCACGAGGTTGAGCACCGAGACGAGGAATCCGATGCGCCACCAGGTACCCTGGGGAACATAACCCGCACCGAAGAAAATCGGAGCCGAGCCGGTGCCGTAATGCGTCAGCGAAGCATTGAGGTTGGAGAAGTAGGCCAGGCCGAGCGCCGCGACCAGCGGCGGGGCACCGGCAGCGAGCGCAGCGGTGATGAATCCGGGATACAGCGCGGAGACATGCGCGGTCATGCTGGCGAAACCGTAGTGCAGATAGAGATAGGCGATCAAGAGCGCGGGCAGCGCCGCCACCCAGGGCCAGCCGTGTAATCCCGCGAAGAGCGAGCGCGACAACACGCCAATGATACCGGTTTCCTGCAGCTCCGACGCCATCATCAAGAGCGGAGCGAACCAGATCAGCGCGTCCCAGGCGCGGCGCTCCCCGAGGAGGTCTTCCCAGGTCAGTACGCCGCACAAGAGCAAAACCGAAACCCCCGCCAGCGCGATGAAGGCGTTGGGGATTCCGTGGTAGGGCGAAGTGATCCACCCCGCCATCACCAGCAGCATCACCACGACCAGACACCACTCGGCGGGTTTCATCGGACCGAGTCCCGCCAGCGCTGCGCGGGCGTGGGCGCGCGCCGGCTCGGTATCGGCGAGGGCCGGCCGGGCCAGCCGGTGCAACAGCAAGGGAACCAGGGTAAGCGTGAGCAATCCCGGCAGGATCGAGCCCTCGATCCAGCGCAGCCAGGTCAGCTCCACTCCGCCCAGCTGCCTGGCAAATCCCGCAATGACGGGGTTGGCCGCCATCCCGGTCAGAAACATTCCGGACGCCGTGTAGGTGGCGTGAAAACTCGCCAGCATGAGAAAGGCGCCCAACTTCCCCGCAGTCGGCCCCGGTGCCGAGCCCGCGGCTTCCGCGACGCTGCGGGTGATCGGATACATGATGCTGCCGCCCCGCGCGGTATCGGAGGGCACGAACGGCGCGAGCGCCACGTCAGCGGCCACCAGCGAGTAGCCGAGCGACAGCGTGCTCTTGCCAAAGCGGTTGATGAAGAGGAACGCGATGCGCTGCCCCAGCTGCGTCACCGTGACCGCGCGCGCAAAGAGAAACGCCGAAAAGACCAGCCACACGGTGAGGTTGGAGAAGCCGCTCAGCACCCGTGCCGGCGGCACGATCCCGGTCACGGCGAGGAGCGTCATGGCGGTGAGCGCGCTGACACCCATCGGCACTGGGTGCGCCACCAGAGCGATGATCGTCGCCACGAACACCGCCAGCAACTCTCGTTGCGGCAGACTGAGTCCGGGCCAGGGCACGGCCCAGACCAGCACTCCGGGAAGTAACACGGCGAGCCATCGCCACGACGTCCCCCGCCGGGCGGCGGGGTCGATCGGCCGGCTCACCCGGGCTTGCTCACCGGTGACGCGTAGCCGCCGGGGCGCCGCGCACGAAGGCGATGTAGTCGGTTGGTGATGGCTCGGCGCCGGATTCGCGCAGCATCAGCGCAATCTGACCGCGATGGTAACAGCCGTGCAGCGCGACATGCAGCAGAATGTCTTGTACGGTCGAACGAAAGGCGTCGCCGGCGCTATTGCTGTAGGGGACTTCCCTGGCGAGAGCCGCCGGCTCGAGCGCGCCGAGCAATTCGGCGAATTCGCGGTGGTTGGACTCGGCCAGCGCGTGGCACTGCTGCAGATCGATCACCGGCCAGACGGCAGTGGTCGCGGGTTCCTGGCGCAGCCGCGCCAGCCAGACGTGTTCAGCGCCGAGAATGTGCGCGTAGAGCTCGAGCGCTTTGGGGGACAGCGGTACGGCGGCGCGGAGCGAGGCCAGAGCCCGATCATCCGCCCAGCGCAGGTGGGCGAACAATCGCTCGAGCCAGGGAACGCTCAGAACTCTCTCCGCTTCATTTCCTTGAAGAAGCGCTTGGTCTCGTCGTCGGTCTCCGGCGCCTTCTTGCGAAGGGTATCGTCGTACTGAGCCGACTTGTCGGGCCGCGGTCCGGAAACCTTCGCGGCGTTCTTCTTGATCAGGGCTGCGATGCGCTGCTCTTCCCGCTTCGACATGGCGCCTCCGGCTGGGGGATTCCGGCCAACTGGACGCCCGAATTCTAATCGGCGGCAGCTTCCAAACCCAAAAGCCGGCCCCGGCATCCCAGCATCACTCCCTCCCTGTCACGGAGACCCGCATGATCCGGATCTGCTGCCTCTGCTGGTCGTTCGGGGTGATCACTGCCTCCGCGGAGGCCCAGCACCCTTTGCGCAGCGCCGTCGATGGCGCAGAGCTCCGCTTCAGCGTCCGCCAGCCAATCCTGAGCTATGTGCTGCGGGTTAACCCGCAGGACTTATCCGGCTTCGTGGTCGCCTTGAACATCCGGAACGCTCCCGACAGCTTCGAGCTGGCCATGGCGGCGCATCCGGAGTACGACGACAAGTACTGGCGCTTCCTGGAGGAAGTTCGCGTCGAAGGCCGGGCCGGTGCGCGCATTATCCGGCTGGACAGCGCGCTCTGGCGGGTAAGCGCACCCGGCGGGGTGGCGACCGTGCGCTACCGGCTCCGGCTGCCGGTGGCATCCGATGCCTACCGCTCGGCCTGGAAACCCTTTCTGGCGGGGAGCGGCGGGCTCGTGGGTGGTCCCCATTCGTTCCTGTACCTCGTCGGCGCTCCGCTCGCCCCTATCCATGTCAGCCTCGAGCTCCCTGATGGGTGGGAGGCCGCCACCGGACTCGAAGCCACCAGCGACCCCGCTGTCTTCTTCGCCCCGAGCGCAGCGATCCTCATGGACTCGCCGATTCTCGTGGGGAGATTCCGCACCTGGCGGTGGCTGATCGACGGCGTGCCGCATCGGCTCGTCTATTGGCCGCTGCCCAACGGGATACCCTTCGACTCCCTGCGGCTGGTGAGCGGCGTCGAGGCCATCAGCCGCGGGGCGGTGCACGTCTTCGGGCGACCGCCGTATCGCGAATACAGCTTCCTGCTGCAGGACGGCGCCGTTGGTGCGCTCGAACATCTCAACTCGGTGACCCTCGGGGCCGCCACGCGCGAGCTGACGCGGAACCCCTGGGGTGTCCTGCCCGAGGTGGCGCATGAATTCTTCCACACCTGGAACCTGATGCGGATTCGCCCCGCGGAATACCGCGGCCTCGACTACCGTCCCCAGCCCCCGACGGCGGGCCTATGGTTCAGCGAGGGTCTCTCGATGTTCTACAGTGATCTGCTGCTGCGCCGCGCCGGGCTACCGAGCTTCGATTCCACGCGAGCCGTACACCTCGAGCGGTTGCTCGGCAGCTATCTCGCTAACCCGGCCTATCAGCGCTTCTCCGCGGAGCAGGTGAGCAGGGTCGCATACAACGCGACGCCCGGCGCGCTCGGCGACTACGACGCCAGTACCCACCTTCAGGGCGAGCTGCTCGGCACGATGCTCGACCTGATCGTCCGGAACGCGACGCACGGCCAGCGCTCGATGGACGACGTAATGCGAGCAATGCTGGAGCGGTTCGCAGGCGAAGGGGGGTTCCTCGGCGCGGATATCGAGCGAACCGTCGGCGCGGTGTGCGGCTGCAGCGTGAGCCCCTTCTTTGCGACGTACGTGCGTGGCGCCGCGCTGCTCGACTTCAATCGCTATCTCGCGCTCGCCGGGATGCGTGCCCGGGTCACCTGGACTCCGGCGCTGGGCAGTGATGGGCGGCCGGCACCAGACACCCGGGTTCGCGGGTGGTTGCCACCGGGTGAGCCCCATCTCAGTCTGTTGCTCAGCCAGCCGCACGGTGCATGGAGCCGCGCAGGGCTCCACACCGGAGATCGCCTGCTCTCGGTGAATGGGGCTGCCGTCGGGAGCGTCGCCGAGTTTCGGGCCATCCTCGGCCGGCTGCAGCTCGGCGACACGCTGCGAGTCGAGGTGCAACGTCCTGCGGGGCCCTGGCGCACCAGCGTCATCGTTGGGGGGTACGATCGCCCAACGGTCAGTCTCGAGGAGCTGCCGGACGCAACGGCTTCGCAGCGCGCGCTCGGCGCCGCTTGGCGAGCCGCGTCGCCCTGATTTCACCGGACGTCCGGCCAGCCATCCTGCAAACCTTCAGCCGGCGAGGATGCCGTCGATCCGGTCGAGCTCATCCCCCGACAGCTCGCGGCCCTCCAGCGCACCGAGCACGTCGTCGAGCTGAGCGGGGCGGCTCGCGCCGACGATCGCCGAGGTTACCCGGGGATGACGGAGCGCCCAGCTGATAGCCAGCTGCGCCAGGCTCTGCCCGCGTGATCTGGCGAGCTCGTTGAGCCGGCGGACCTTGACGAGGACCGCTTCATTCACCTGCTCGCGCTTGAGGAAGCCATGGGGCTTGGCCGCACGCGAGTCGGCGGGAATTCCCTCCAGGTATCGATCGGTGAGCAGGCCCTGAGCCAGCGGGGAGAACACCACGCAGCCCATGCCCTCCTCCTCGAGCACGTCGAGCAGTCCGTCCTCGATCCAGCGCTGGAACATGTTGTACTTCGGCTGATGCACCAGGCAGGGCGTCCCCAGCTCGCGCAGCAGCCTGGCCGCTCGCCGGGTCAGCTCGGCGGGATACGAGGAGATGCCGGCATAGAGTGCCTTGCCGCTCCGGACGATGTGGTCCAGGGCGCCCAGCGTCTCCTCGAGCGGCGTGTCGGGGTCGGGACGGTGATGATAGAAGATGTCGACGTACTCGAGCCCCAGCCGCTGCAGGCTCTGGTCCAGACTGGCCACCAGATACTTCCGCGAGCCCCAGTCGCCGTAGGGGCCGGGCCACATGAGATAACCCGCCTTGCTCGAGATGATCAGCTGGTCGCGATGGGTGCGGAGGTCCTCGCGCAGGATCCGCCCGAAGGTCGTTTCCGCCGATCCCGGCGGTGGCCCGTAATTGTTCGCGAGATCGAAGTGAGTGATGCCTCGGTCGAACGCATCGAGCACCATCGTTCGGCAGGTGTCGAAAGGATCCACTTCGCCGAAGTTATGCCAGAGTCCAAGGGCGACCGCCGGGAGCAGGAGGCCGCTCCTCCCACAGCGCCGATAGGACATCCGCTCGTACCGCTCTGGAGCCGGGAGGTAACTCACGGGCAGCCCGCGAAGACACAGACAGGCCAGCCCGCCATGGATACCTCCACGGCCGGCTGGCCTGATCCCGAGTTGTGGAGACCCGTTACGGGGTCTTGGTTGCCCTGCTCCGCAGCATGACCGTGGTGTCGGGCTTGGAGTAGTGGGCCGTCGTCTTTCCGACCAGTTCTCCGCCCTGCATCCGGTTCACGGTGTGGGTGGTGACCTGGACCCCCTTACGCAGCACGCTCTCGTAGGGACCCATGTCCAGCACCACACTGTCGCCCCCGACCATCACATGGGGCGTCATCGGCTTCCGCTTCGGCAGGTTGACCACCCAGCCCGCCGTGTCGGCGGTCGCGGTCATGTCATACTCGACCAGCACGCTGTCGCTGTTCTCGGGCATGACTTTCACGTGCCATTTGCCCGCCAGGTCGGCCATTACGATTGCGGGCGGAGCAGGGGGAGGCGCCGGCGCCGCCGCAGCCGTCGTGTCTGCGGCGGGGGTGCTCTCCTTCTTGGCACAGCCTACCAGCACTGCGGCACAGCAGAGCAATACTAAACGTCGCATTCAACCCTCCCAGTTCGAGACACGGTGTTCCATCCCCTTGGACCCTGAGCGGCGGCCGTAACATACGGCGCCCCAACGGGAAGGGAAAGAGAGTGCCTATGACCCCCCCGACCCCCCCTCGGTGGCGGCCTGGACCGCCTGACGAAACGCCAGCGGCGCCTGGATACCCGTAAAAGGCTCCTGAGTCCCTCCGCTCCCGGTGACCACGATCCCGCCAAAACCGAACAGGCGGCCCGGCAGACTCTGGGTGACGCTGATCCCTTCGATCTTGCTCAGCAACAGCTCGACCGAACGGGTATTCACCACACCGAGCTTGAGAATAACCCGCTTGCTGGTGACGGCGAATTCCGAAGTGCGCCGGCGAATGTACGCCTGCAGCAGCACCGCGACGATGCCGAGCCCCGGGAGGATCGCCAGCGCGGGGTGAGCCGTCGACATGGCGAGGATGACCAGCGGAATCAGGACCAGCAGCGTCAGCAGCGTCGGTCCCACGTACACCTTCCAGTGCAGCTGCGTTCGGTAGGTGACGGTCTCTCCCGGCAACAGGTGCTTGTCGATGTAGCTCATGGCATGCCGCTCTCCTCAGGGCGGGCCGCGACGATACGGTGCCAGGAGTTGCTGCCAGCTTCTGCGCAGCCGCTGGTACTCGTCGGGACAATGCTCCGCACGGTGCTCCGGTAGCCAGCCCTGCGCGATCACCTCGGGGTAGCGCGCCGGGTCCCTGCCGTAGATCCAGCAGATGATGTTGTACACTCGCTGTTTGTCCAGCCCATGATCGTCAGCGAGCGCGAGATCGTCCAGGCGGTTCGACTCGGCGTTGGTGGCAAACCAGCCAACGGCGCCGAACGCGAGCGAGTCACCGATGGCACCCTGATTGAGGAGCAGCACGGTCGCCAGCTGATCGACCGCATCCTCCTCCCGTCCCGTAGTCGGCAGCTGAAGCACGTCGATGAGCCCGTGCCCGAGCTCGTGCATCAGGGCAAAGACCAGCGTGCCCGTCACCAGATAGTCTCCCCCGACTTCGTTGACGAAACGTTCGGACAGAGTCCTGAAGAGCTCGTAGCACAGCGTCACTCGGCGAGCTTCCGGGTTGTAGGAGGCGTTGGGCTCGTCGCAGTGTGCCGTCGCAAGGGTGACGTCTTCCGGAATCCGAAGCGAGTCGTTGAGCCGAGTGGCGATGGTATCCAGAAAGCGGTTGGCGATGAGACCGGCGCGAAAGTCCTCGAATTCCGGTGTCGCGGGCCCGTACACGGCGAGAAACCTTCCTTCGGGCAGCGGCGCCCGCTTGGGGCGGGGATGACAGGCCAGCGCGGGCAAACCCAGGGCCAGGAGAACCATAACCCGGAAGTATCGCGAAACCGGCGCGATCATTCGTAGAGCTGCTCGGGATCCGCCGCCGCGAGCTCCACCAGAAAACCGCCGAGCTCGTGGACCACGGCGGCGAGATAGCGGGTCCCCTTATCCGCCGTTGCTGGTTTCGGATCGCCGACGCCGGTGTCGTTCGTCAGCTGGGACCAGCGCCGCGGTGCCCAGGCAATGCCGTCCCGCAGCCCCTTGACGCGGAACCGACGTGCCTGCCCGCTTCCGGCCTCGCCGAGCGGGAGCACGAGCTCCGGCGCAATCGAAAGCATGACGCTGGTTTCCAGCTCCCCGGCATGATCGCCGGGATCGGCAAAAAAGCTCCGTGGCTCGGCGAGAGTGTACCAGTTCACGCTGCAGATGAAAACGGAGCATCTGGGGGCGAGCTCTCGTACCATAGCCCGGAAGTCATTGCCACCATGCCCGTTGAGGAGAACCAGTCTCCGGATGCCGGCGAGCTCGAGGCTCTCGACCAGATCCCGCAGCAGAGCGGATTGCGTGCTGGGATTCATGTTCAGGCAGAGCGGAATATCGAGTTGTCCGGTGTTGACGCCGAAGGGCACGGTAGGAAGCACCACCACACGAGCGCCCCGTTCCCAGGCGATTCGCGCCGATTCCGCCGCTACATGACTTACCTCGACGCTGTCGGTGCCGTAAGGCAGATGGAAGTTGTGAGCTTCCGTCGCGCCCCAGGGCAGGACGGCGACGGCGTACTTGCCGTCGCGCACGCTCTTCCAGGTAGTCTCGGCGAGCAAGTACGGGCGTGGAGCGCTCATCCCCGCCGCTTGAAGTATTGTATCGCGCGCTCGTGCTTGAGAGCAGCCGCGCGTGACCCGAAGGTGCCAAGGTTACGGCGTTTGCCCGTCTTGGGATTGGCCTTGCGTGAATACAGCCGGTAGTGGCCGGACTTGAGCTTGCGGATCATCGTACACGCTCCGATAGCGACACCGAACGCAACCTAACGGAGCGAATCCCGATTCAGCATCCCCTGCCGCGCGAGCTTCATTGGTTCTTCGCCTCCGTGGACGGACCCGACAGTGCGATCTCCCCGTCGATGTGAACGTCTTCCAGCACACCGGGGATGGTGAGCGTCGCGCGGACGGGGAGGATTTCCTCGCCGGAAAGCCGGCCTTGATCGAGCGCGGTCTCCACCGCCTTCTCGATCTCCCGCTGCGAGGTGATGCCGAAGCGCTTGAGGAACTTGCGCAACTCGAGGTTGAAGACTTCCTGATCCATGGCCTCCTCCTACTGCTTCATGGACTTCCAGTTGTCAAAAGGGACGGTTCCAGCTGTCAGGTGTCAAGAGCGAGGCGGCGGGCTCACCAGCTCAGAACATTCCGCGAACCAGACCAAATCCGAAGTCGATCGTGTGACCGCTCCAGGGCGGGACAGCCCGCCAGCGGATTTCCGCGCGTGCCCCCCAGGTTCTGCCGAGCCGGACCCGCAGGCCGCCTGCCGCATGCAGCGTCCCATACCAATGGTCGCTCCCGACCAGAGAAGCCACTCCCACTCCGCCTCCGGCTCCGACGTAGGGTTTCCATCGCCCGAGGGGGGCTTCGGCCTGGAAGCTCAGCTCCGGAAAGAACCAGTGATTACGCTGACCAAAGTCGTTGCGATAGGTCAGATACCCCAGACTTGGCTCGATGACGAGCATCCGCACCGGGCGAAAGGCCACCGCGAGCTTTCCGGCAAAGCCAGTCCCCTGTTTGGTGAGATCGTAGTGCGCCGGTCCAACCAGCACCGAGCTCTCCGGGCCGGGAGTGCGCTGGGCAAACAAGGGTGCCGCGCCAGCTGACAGAGCCAGTACCAGCGTCGCTGGGTGCGTGAGCCTGCGGACCATTCGCTGTATCACCTGGTTCTCGATGCGATGAGTCGCAGCAATGTCGGAGCGCGGGGTTGCCCTGGCAAGCTCAGGTAACCCGCTCGGCCGGCCAGATTACCACCTCAAGCCTGCGCGAGAAGTGCAACAAAGTGGGCGGCCCAGCGACCCCGAGGCTCGCGGCCTTGAGCATGTCGTTTCTTGTGATCGTTGCGGCCGCAGGCTGCAGCGGCCATGGAGCATGGTGGATCTCGGCACGACGGAGTCTGCTTCCATCGCCAGGTGCGTAGAGGCAATACCGCTCCGTGAGCCAGTGCTCCAGGCTCCCGGGATTGCTGTATGCCGCCGGCCCGGTCGGGCCATAGCGCGCTTCGAAGCCGGCACGCGGCCCGCGCTCCGACCGATACAGAATCTCCTCGCCCAGAGCCCGATGCCACATTCGCGCAGTCCGGTACGGCAGCCCATAGAGCAGGCGGGCACCGAATACACCCAGGCGGCTGGCCGCATCGAGGCTGAAGAACCAGACGCCCGGGCGATCCGCCAGTCGAACGTAGGTTCGCACGTTGAGCTCGGCAAACCGGGAGGCCAGCGGGACGCCGGGCCACTTTCGGAAACCGATGCCCGACATCCAGAACGGCGTCACGGCTACCCAGGCGCTGCCCGAGAATTCGTCGATGGCGAGCGCGCCCGGAATCCATGGACGCAGCAGTGCTGCTTCAATCGGCCAGTGCAGAAACAGCAGATCGTGCCAGACCTGTCGCAGCAGCCAGTCGCGCGAAGGCAGTGGCCAGGGCCGATGGGCCACCTGCTCGAGCGCAGGATGCGCGAGCATAACCGGAGCGGCGGTTACTCGGCGGCGGGATCGGCCAGGCGGGCAAGCTCCGCCTGGTCGGTAAAGGCCAGGGACTCCGAGTTCACGCAGAAGCGCAGCCCGCTGGGCGCGGGTCCGTCGTTGAAGACATGGCCCAGGTGGGCGTCGCAGCGCGCGCAGAGAATCTCCGTCCTGGCCATCCCATAGGCGTGATCTTCTTCATTGGTCACGTTCTCCTCGGCGATGGGCTCGAAAAAGCTGGGCCACCCCGTTCCCGAGTTGAACTTGCCACCCGAGGCGAAGAGTGGCAGTGCACAGCAGACGCAGCTGTACACTCCGGCGCGCTTGTTATCGAGCAGGGTCCCGCAGAATGGGCGCTCGGTGTCCTTCCCGCGGGCGATCTTGTACTGCTCCGGAGTCAGCTCCGCACGCCATTCCGCATCCGACTTCTTGACGCGCGGACTCTCCACCGGTCCGACCAGCTCGCCGCGCCGATTGAACACTTTGACTTTCATCGGGCTGTCCTCAGTGAAGCGGAAGTCGAATGATGACGCGCGCCCAGGAGCTTCCGGCACCGGCGTAGCGGGCGTCATCGATAATCACGCGGACGCTGTCCCGCTCGCGCTCTGTGATGCAGAACGGGAAGCGCGCCCAGCGCAGGAAGACCCTTCCCGCGACTGTCCGCGCGGCGAGCGCCGCGTCGGGTGTATCACAACCCACCAGGCGCTCGTCCCGGGTCACGTAACGCCAGGTCGTTCCCAGGGTCAAATCACCTAGCGAGTAGCGGTCTCCAAGGTCGCGGACCACCCGCCGCTGCAGCGGGTTTCCGAAAACGGGCGAGGCGAGGGTTCGGCGCGCTGGGGCGCCGGAAGCCTGCCGGGCGACCGCAGCCTCCCCCAGGCGCGTGGCGAACACCATCACCAGCGCATAACCCGCGCAGAGTGCCACCGCCGCTCGCGCCGGGCCTTCCCGCCGGCGCAACCGACCCCACCACACGCCGAGGAGGAGGGTGATCCAGATCCAGGGGTCCACGATGAACAGGGCGTCGCCATAGAACCAGCGACCGGAAAACGGCATCAGCAGCCGCACTCCATAGGTGTTGAGCAGGTCGAGCAGCGGATGCGACCAGACCCCCACGGCGGCGAGCAGCAGCAGCCCCTTCCACCGGACACCTTCCGATTTCCGCGATGTCATGCGGGCAGAGAGCAGCAGGCCTGCCGCGAGCAGCGGAGGGAGCACGACCATGGCAAGCACGCCGTGGGTCCAGCCACGCCGGAAGGCCAGCCCGTCACTGCTGCTCCCGACCAGGTAGCTCAGGCCATCAAGGTCGGGAAGATTCGCGGCCAGCAGCAGCGTCGCGGTGCCCAGCCGGGTGGCGCGCTTCAGCCCCGATTCGGCGAGCGCGAATCCGGCGAGCGTGTGAGTGAGGTTGTCCATCCCTCAACCGCACGGGTACAGAATCCGGCTCGGATAGGGCGATGCTGCCTCATTCGGTGGCAGGATCGTGCCGGAAGGATTCGCGTCGTAGCTGTGATGCGAGGACTCGAGCAACGAGATCCCCGGCCGAATCGTGTAGAGGTAAACGTGGAACTGGGCACCCGAGTCATTCAGCTGGCTGTTTGCGGCTTCCAGCAGCCAGCGCAGTGAATCATAGGAGGATGCCAGCGGGAAGGACGCCGAGCTTCGTATCACGACGAGCACGAGGTCTGCGTCCTTCACCACCGAGGTGTCGGTCCACCGGCAGATCCTGAGCAGCCGCCGGGCTTCGAGCCGCGTCGACGCGCTCGGCGCGATGACGTAGGCGGCCGGTCCCTGTTGCTGTGTTGGTTGGGTAGAGCCGGGAGCGGCGGACGCCAGCCAGAGAGTAAAGCCCAAGCA
>Ga0070707_100005377_pt1 | contig 11981 bp, 19 predicted proteins | sample KBSK5502metaG_FD_65468 | JGI IMG/M metagenome (GOLD analysis project Ga0070707, IMG submission 65468) | Corn, switchgrass and miscanthus rhizosphere microbial communities from Kellogg Biological Station, Michigan, USA - KBS K5-50-2 metaG | ecosystem: Host-associated > Plants > Roots >... | reverse complement strand
ACATTCTAGGTCTTCTTAATTAGCATATATTTTCTATAGTGCATGATGTAACGTAGCTTTGTCTTCCGAATCGACGAAGGAAAAAAAGACTAGAGAAAATATCACAATGATAACTCTTGGCGAATTAATGGTTTTGGTGATTCGTTTCTCTTAAGAGATAAAAACGAAAACCTCTTTGACAAAAAAATGTAGGGGTTCAGGCTATTCCATTTACTTCGGACTATTGGTCATATTCTTGGCAGCTGATGTCATATTACTTTTTATAGTGCCACCTGTCATATTACTAGCAGCAGTCATATTTCCTGTCTTGCTACCAGTTTGATTTCCTGGCATCATGGTCATTGCCAAAGTTGTTGTAGCAGTGGTTATACCAATTACTAACACAGCTACTACTAGACCTGAAATTACGATTGCTAATGATTGATGTTTTTGCATTGAGCCAATTCAGTTCGTAATTTATATAAGCATTGTTCCAGATTGACTCCAAATTGGTATCTTGTTCAATACAGAGAAGATACTGTGTGTATGTGTGTGTTTTAGTCAATCAGTGGATTTGGTGCTCTTCTTTTCGATTAATAGATTTGTAACGACGATTATTTTGTGCAGCGGCCTGGTGATTATGACTTGATTATCTTAACAATCTATTACCGACTTGTTTTATCCATATCCATGTTGTTATCATTTCCAATACTAAAATATCTCTGGTTGTTCTGCCTCTGGATGTTCTGAATCTATGTGTGCCGCAAGAGATTGAACTCTCAAGAAAGTGCGCCCACAAAACTTAGACCTAGGATGCGAGGTATTTACAAAGTGTTTTGTTGCATGCATTCCTTTCGAGGAATCACAATATCCTACGTGACCATATCTTTCAATATCGCTTCACATATAACGCTGGATAATTTGCATTGCCTCTGACTTGAACAAGTCATGGAGCGTTCGGGGAGTCTTGTCGTCAAACACCTCATCGGCGTGCCACTTCGAACCGAAAGCGATAAAGCGTATCAATATCGGGACCGTATCCCTTCCCTTCTCCGTAAGAGTCCAGCGCACAACCATAGGGGATTTTTGATTCTGGATGCACCCGATGAACCCCTCTTCCTCAAGCTCCTTCAAGCGCTTCGACAGGACCCTTGGGGTGAGGCCGGGAACCGACTCGAGCAACCGATTGAACCGGTCTATCCTGCGGAACCCTATGTCACGGAGTATCAGCATCGTCCACTTCTTCCCCAAGACACCAAGAGACGTCTTGATAGGACACTCAGTAAACTCCACCTTTGGCTTAATCATTCCCAACTCGTCAGAAGGATCATCTTTCTTTTCAGAGAGCGATTTTTGCAACTATCCTTTTATTCCCTTGCCTGTTTATATACTATACAAAGTATAGTAATTACCATGAGTAAAATCGAATCCGCAAGGGAAGTAGAGACTGGAAATTACGTCCAGCTATTCATTTACCGAATTCCCAAAAAGAATCATGATGCTATGGTTAAGCTTCAGAACCAACTCACTGGCATCTTCAAAAAGCACGGGATATTGCGTTCCGAATTCTTCCAGCTCGAGACTACTGAGCCTTTCGAGGGTATGGTAAGTATAGCCAAAACCATCTCAGCCAACCCAGAAGAGGAGGTTTGGGTGGAGCTAGAATCGTACCGAGATAGGAAGCACAGGGATGATGTAGTCGCAAACGTTACCCAGGATGCAAACGCCGGTCCACTTTTCGGACAAGTCATAGGCCTCATCACCGAAGGGTATAGCTGTATCATGGGAGAGTTCAAACGCCTCCACATGTAGACCATGAACACTGAAAGGAAGCAATTCATGTACAAGCTTATTCCCCCACGCCCAACCTTTGCACAAGATATGACAGATGTCGAAAGAAAAGTAATGCAAGAACATGTTATTTACTGGAAAGGTATGACAGACATAGGGACTGCGATCGTCTTTGGACCTGTTCTCGATCCAAAAGGCCCATGGGGAGTTGCTATTGTTGAAGTAGAAGATGAAGCGGATGCACGTGTGCTTGGCACAAATGACCCTGCAGTCAAAGCTGGTCTTACCTTTGAAGTCTATGCAATGCCCGACGCGTTAGTACGAAAATGAGAGAGAATCTTGGCTGTTAAGTCAACAGATACCTATTATTAATATTAGAAAGTTATGTGCGTCACAAAGACCTCTACTTTTCTTGCCAGATACGAGTGATATCGCAGCTGCGGCGGTAACAGCGGTTACAAATAATGGACATGAGAACAAAGCATATGATATCACTGGTTCTGCTGCTATATCAAATTACGAAATAGCTGCTGTCCTTTCAAAAGTAACTGAGAGAACGATAACTTATGTAGATATTTCAGAAGAGGATGCTCGCAAAGGAATGAAAGATTCAGGTACGGATGAATGCATTATCGAAGTCTTGATGGAGCTAGGCGGTTTTCAAAAGGCTGGCTACGCGTCAATGGTTTCGCCCAATCTAGAAGAAGCCACTGCAAGAAAACCAATATCTTTTCTTCAATTTATTCATGAAAATGCAAAAAACATTTGTCGGTTAGTTGTTGCTAACTTTAGTAAAGGGTTCGCATGAAAATAATCGTATATTGTTCTAATGGGCTACTGGGTCAACCTATCGTTAGCCAGCTCTTGAAGAGCGGCAATCATGTTAGGTTGCTCCTCCTGCTATGTATTACATCGGAAACCACATAAAATACTTGTCCATACATCTAGATTCTTATCTTTTAGACATGTCTTTGAAGATTTCTACAACTCGCTACAACTCGGCTATGGCGACCTACATCTGTTGCCATATGTGCCGTCCTCCCGACAACATAAATTGTGAGTATCTTGTCTTAACAGTCACTTCTATTTAAAGAACTTCTCTTTTTCTAACAAGTTACACTATCATACAGAAAGGATTTGTAGCCTGGTCTCGATACATTATGAATACTAAAATCAAAAGCCTTTTTTTAACATTTCAATTCTGAACTGTTATTAGTTCCATTTGTTTGTGATAGACAAGTTAAATGATTCCAAGTGACTTGGTAGTATCTGTAAAAAAGATATTGATGCCCATCGACAGATCTGAATATAATCGAAAAATTGTCGCATATGCAATATCTAAGGCTAACAATTCCATATGTTAGGACTAATAAAAATATTGATTCGACGCTGTCGCAAATGCAATCATGTAGAATCACTACACAAAAACAAGTGCACATGGAGACACTTTAATTCTAAAGTATGTAATTGCTGACGTTTTACAGAACAAAATGCAATCTAAATCTAAATCAAAAAAGAAATTAAGTGACCTTCAACAAAAATATGTGGAACGGATTCGTCAGATGGATAAAATAAGAGTCATCATAATCTTTACTTACTTTAACTGTTTGACATGTGTGCCGCAATACCATTCGACAAGTGGCGCCCCTTCCACTCTAAAGATAGCTTCATGTGAGGCTAAATTGCCACATAACATACATCTCTTACGCTTATCTTTCTGACGTCTGCCTACTTCAGGAACTGGGAACTCTTTGACCGATATCAAAGTCTTTTCCATACATAGTCTATCTATCACTGCTAGCGCCATTTATTCTTGTTCTCCCATATATTCAAGAGTGAGTCTTTTTGGCCATGAACGCAAGCCATGCCTAGCCAATTTGCAAGTCGTGTCTATCCAACACACCTGATATGGTAGAAGCTTATGCGTGGTGTGAAGGACAATGCAATATATCGCAAAAGTACCAAATAAAGCTTATTCAGTAACATTAGTCTGTGCTATTTTGCTTGGCACATCAAGACCAGCTTGCAGCGCATGAGAATTGCGTCAAACACACCCGATATGATAACAAGACCAACGTTTACAAGAGAAGATTGAGACAGACAGGATGTGAAGGACAATGATATTAAGATATAACACAGTAAATAAACTCTTCTTCATAAACTCGGTGGTAATACTCGATAGCGCAAATTTTATATTATTTGAACTATAATGACATATCATCTTTGAAAGGACTTCTAAGAATAAAGCCAAAATCTCTATAGTTCTAGATTTAGGTCGATCTAGGTCAAATTTGGCACACACACTTGGTGTTATAGATGATGGTAGCGGTTCGCCAAGGTGTAAAGGGTTAGTCAACTGTGGTAGTAATACTTTCCATGACCCACTATTAGATAATCATTATGTATAATTAACCTCTGTGTATAAAATGCTTGCATCCATTAAGTTATCACACTGAGACAATTGTACGTTTAGCAGATACAACTGAATTAAGACGTTGTACAATTGGCACATGTTTATGTATAATTCATTTGGAAAAGCCAGAAGAGAAAAAATAATCAGTGTATAAAACAAAACATCGGCGATAGGATCACAAAATGTCGTTATGTTAATAAAACATATATCAGATTGTATTTGGTTTCATGATTTTCTCGCGAACAAATTAGGGGTTTCATTCTCCACATTCTGTTAAATACGATTGAAAAATTGTTTTTATATCCTCATTCATTATTTCCAAATTTTTCTTGATAGATTGTCTGATACATTGAAGTGATTTTACGTTTTGCCTGCCTATAAGATTGGTATTTGAAGCGTTTTGATAATCAATACTAAACTTAATCTTTTCATCTAGGCCATACTTTGCATAGCATATTTGTGTTGCGTCATTTTCAATCTTCCGGAGTAACAATATTAATTCTTGATTTGAAATACCTTTGTTGTTGTTGTCATTATCCAACAGAGTTTTCAAAATATTATTCAATCCACCGGTCCGCATACACTCATATTTATTAATCTATACCTTAAATGCATTGTATGGGATTTGCTACGAAGTCGGGATGCAAACGTGGTCCCAGGAATGGATAGAAATTGTGATAAGCAAGGTCCAATACCAAGTCCTTAACTCACATATACTCAATCAAGTAGAAACGCATGATTTAGCAAGTATAATATGTCCAAATAAATAACATTATATCGAAGATATATTCCATTTATATGCTATGCTTTATTTATACTGTTAGATGGATCTGATAATTTACCGCAATTTCCTAGAATCGCTAAGATCAAGACAAACCAAAAAATTGTACGATTATGAATTAAAAAAATTTATAGAATATATCAAAGGAGAAGACCACTTAATATCAGATTATCCCAAATTAATAGAAGCACAAATTATTGATTATATTTGTGATTTGAAAAATAAAGGATTATCGCAATCTACATTGTCTCTTGCTTTTTCTGCCATTTCACATTTTTACACGATGAATGATATTTTGTTAAACAAAAAGAAGATAACTAAGTTTATGAATGTTGATACTACTGCTCAAGAGGATAATAACATCAATAATCGTCAACAAAAACGATACAACAAAAAAGATAGAGGTTATACAACTGAACATATTCAAAGATTATTAGATGTTTCTGATGACAGAGTCAAGCTAATGGTTTTTATTGTTTGCTTCTACTGGTATGAGACTAGCGGGTTTAATTGGCTTGGAAATCAGAAATTTATCTAAAATCCAAATTAAGGGAATCGTCACATATCAAATTACAGTCTATGAAGGAAGTAAAGAAGAATATATTACTTTTTGCACTCCCGAATGTGCTAAAGCAATCGATTCATATTTCGCATATCGTGAACGCTCAGGGGAAAAACTAGGTCCAAGTTCGCCACTTGTGAGAGAACAATTTGATCCCACTGATTTGATTCGTGTTAAAAATCCAAAGAACATTATTTCTAGCACAGTCGAAAAAATGATAGACAGAACATTGCAGCAAGCAGGATTAAGTCAATTGGAACATCCTACAGAAAGCCGATCTTGCTCTCAAATGAGATAGCAAATTCCACTAATCCATGGGTTTAGGAAATTTTTCAATACCGCGCTTATGAATTCTGATGTTCATCTTTCATTCAAAAAAATGCTAATGGGCCATTCTGTGCAACTTGACGAGGTATACTATGACAAAGGAAGTGAGAAATCGAGGGCCAAATTACTGGAGGAGTATTGTAAAGCAATCGATGCACTAACCATAAACGAAGAAAATAGATTAAAGCTCAAAGTTCGAGAACTAACATCTAAAAACGAAACTAATGAGTATATAATTAAACACAGGCTGCAAGAAAAAGAAGATAAACTAACAATAATGGAAGAACGATTTAACAAGATCCAATCTCAGATGCAAACTTTATTGACTGCAGTTACAAATATAAAAGACCAGAATAAAATCGATGAATTCGCCAAGACGTTATATGATTCAGGTATTGTGAAAGCAGCAACTCGTGATTAACACGGCTTACTTATCATACTACAGAAAGTAACAAGATCTGTATGGCAGATGCTAAATTAGTGCACTTTCGTATCACCGTCGCTCCTATCCATATATACATATAGATCCCCATCGTTTTGTATCTTAACGACTAAATTACGTTCTAATTTAAGTTCGCTCCCTTGATTTACCCATAATTCTGCAAGCTTATGTTCTATATCTATGTCCATAACTCCTGTTACAGCCATCATGCCAGAGGCATCACTAAATTCAAACATCGTTCCACGTTCTTCAAGCGGTTCTAGTCTAATGTGATGGATGATTTCAAAGGGGCGGCCTGGCGTACCAAATTCCTTCTCAAAGAAAGCCACAAATTTCTTGGTATCCTCACCCTCAAGTTCAGATGTCCTGGTATCATGAACAATCTCTTCGATCTTACTCCAATTAAACAGGAAAATTAGCTTTTCTTTTTGTTCTACCGATTGTATTTCTTGCAATTTCGTTTTAAATGCAATCGTATCACAAATATCTATCGAGTTCTTGAGGTTGCTTATATTGCTCTTGTTCAAAATCGAGCTTGTTTCAATTTTTGATTCATACTGTTCTATGCAAAAGTAACTTCCTCTCCTTACTAGGAGCGCAGCCAACTCTGCCCTTCGTGCGTTATGTTGGCTAGAATCCTGACCATCAGGACTCCCCTTAAGTATAGCATTGAACAGCCTGTTTATGTTCGAATAATCGAAAATCTTTTGTTGTGTTTCCATAGGTAGCTTTTCAGCGATAAGAGCAAGATCACTAATTGCCCGTTGAGCCTGGTCTCTAAATCTTTGGAGTGCGCCCGAAGGATTAGAATGTTTCTTGGCGTAATCTAACCAATTATGTGTTTAATAATTCCTTACGTGTGGACTTATCTAGCATAAATCGTTATTATTGTGAACAATTCGATCTTAAAAAGTTATTTATTATATTTATAATTTTTATCCTAAATGACTGAGATAATAACATTCAGCATTCCAAAAGACCTACGAGAGAAGGTCGATCGTCTCAGAGGCAAAGTTGCACGATCAAAATTTATCTCGGAGATACTGGAGAGCGCCTTCGAAAGCACGGAGAAGGGAGGACGAGGCACCTAATTGCCGTATAACGAAAAAAAGACGATCATAATAACGCACTGCCTCAGCGACTGTAACGATTGTACCGGGATATATTCAGACGTAACAGGTTACATGAATTTGCATTGTCACTGTGATTGCCACGGTGACAAAGAATCATGGGGATGAGCGGGTTGTTGAAGGTGACCAGCGCAGGCAACCTGACCCATTTCATGCAGCCACTCAACGATGATTTATGACTGCTAAGCAAGATTACAGCGAACTCAGTTGCACCGAGGAATGGGAGTTTCTTAGTGACTTCCAAGATGGGGAAATGACAAGGGAGGACGATGAAAATGAGAGTGCTTGAAACGATGCAATCCGAACAGGTTGGATCCCGGTGTCGGATTGCAGGAGTCGAAAACATACCACTTGGAGCTGATAGCTTGCGATGATGAACTATACGCGCTCTAGCATTAAAGATTTTGCTTCGAATTCAATTTCCTCGCTCACGCTACCAATTGACAGTATAATAATTGGCAGCAGGTTTTAGAAAGGATCTAGGTGATATTGCCTCATTTGCAAAGAGTATCGCGGAAGTTGGCCTTCTGCATCCGATTGCGATCAATCAGGACCAAGAGCTTATCTGTGGTCTGCGAAGAATCGAGGCCTTCAAAGCGCTTGGCAGAGATGAGATTCCAGCTCATGTCGTAAATCTCCAAGATATAGTGAAAGGAGAATTTTCCGAAAACAGAGAACGAAAAGATTTTTCTTGGGACGAAATAATTCAGATCAAGAAGACTGTAGAGCCAGAGATAAAGAAAGAATCGGAGAGGAGGATGTTGTCAGGTAAACCCTCAGCAAAATGTGCTGATGGTCGTAACACTAATCTCAAATCAAGAAACCATAGTGAGAACCAGAGTCGCGCAAATGTGGCCAAATATGTAAGCATGCATGGGAAGAAAGTAAGTCATGGAACTCTCGCTAAAGCGGAGGCTGTATACGATGCTGCCCTAAAACAGCCTGACATCTTTGATCAAATATGGATGAATTTAAATGATGAAAAAATTTCCCCTCACAAAGCATTTAAAAGGACACAGAAAATCCAAAGACGCCAGGAGCTTTTAGCAGAAAAACTTAGATGGGATTTACCGGAATGAGTTAAAGTCATTCTAGGTGATTTCATAGAGAAGTGCAGAGATATCCCCAATGATTCTATCGACCTGATATTTACAGACCCGTTATATTCAGAGAAATTTTTGTATCTGTACGATGAGCTTGGCAAAGTTGCTGCAAGAGTTCTGAAAAATGGAGGCAGTATTGTAAGCTATTGCGGACAGCATCATAAACTCGAAGTCGTGGAATTCATGAAATCAAAAGGTCTAACCTATTGGTGGGAAATCGTGGTAATACATAAAGGTCCACTTGGGAGAGTGTATCCCAAACATGTTGTCGTTACGTACAAACCTCTCCTTTGGTTTGTTAAAGGTGATAAATTAATCACATCCGAATTTATTAGGGATTCCGTTGAGTCTCTGACTCCGAATAAGACGGATCTGGAATGGGCTCAATCAACGATAGAAGCAGAGCACGTAATTGCCAGACTTACATTTGAGAATCAAACGGTTCTTGACCCATTGATGGGGTCCGGTACTACAGGAGTAGCTGCCCTGAATTTGAAACGACAATTTATAGGGATCGAGATAAACCAGGACACTTTCAAAGAGGCAAGAGCTAGGATAGCTAAGACATTGTGCTACGTTAAGGGGGTACCGGCGCAATAGAATTGACCTCTGCCGAAGAAGACGCCAATCATCAGATAATTCTCGGATTATCAGACAAGGCTAAGGAAATAGCCATAAGTTGTACTTATAATGTAAAGACTGCTCATGTAGCGTACCTACTTAACCATAAGTACGATAGGAAAGCAGTAATGTCACCAATTGGTAAGGATTGGTCCAAGAATCATAAGACACTTGAAGATATGTTAATCCGTAAAAGGATAGAGGAAAATGACGTAACAACATTACTGGATAATATGGATGATAACTATAACAAAATCGTGGAAGCTTACGCCAGTGCACAAAACGAAAATGGCGGGGCTGGCGGAAAGGTTAAGAAGAGTAAAACAAAGCAACATTACGTTCAGAAATATCGTGGAAACGATTTCCTGTCTGAAGCAGTAATCATAGAAGGAAAGCCGCACTTTGCCATAGCTCGTGATAAAGGTGATTCTATAACATTAGAAAGCTCGATAGAAGTAAATGGTGAAATTTTCCTTCCACCCATCCAAAGAATGTATCTTAATAGGCCATATATTTTTGAATCAAAAGAAGAGTTTGATAATTTTGCGGAAGTGGCAAAGAATGAGAGCCTTGACAGTCTTTATACCAAGGTGAAATCACAATGGCAAAAGTACGATGCTACAGATGATGATGAGATTTCACTGTGTTCTGCAGACTGTATTTTTACATTCTATCAAGACATACTCGGGATGACTCATTATCTATTCTTTGCCGGGCCTCCTGATTCGGGGAAATCTAACAAGTTACTAATATTCAATTTCGCGGTTGGGACGGATGGGACGGATGGGACGGATTCTGTAGGTTTGGGGGCCTATATTTCAGCGCCAGATAACGAAGAATTTGAGGGGTTAGACGAGTGTGAGGGTACTATTACATCAAAAAGTGAGGGGTCACCTTCTGATAATGCGTTCCAAGCGTCCCAAGCGTCCCAAAACCAAAACAAGGATATAGTATTCTGGTCACGTCTTACTGAGCTCGCCTATGAGAGAGGCGGGATTTTCAAAGGAAGCGAGCTTCAGGATAGGCTTGTATCCACTCCGGCATGGACGGATACATCATTTTTGATTGAGAACTCGCTGCAAAAAGGAGAGATCGAGGCCATTGAAGGACAATTCGATACCTATAGGATAGTGAGAAGAGGATGTGATAGCAAGGAATGACGTTATTAGAACCGCTACCTGCATTATCGGTAGATCAGGGTCTAGATTTTTTACTAGGACACTCCAAAGAGCCTGTTTGGCCTAGGAAAATATCCTCAAAGACCACAAAAGATAGACAAGTATTAGTTCACACTAAGGATGAAGCTCTTGCAAGGTTTAAGCAGGCTAATTACTTGGACTGTAAGATAAATGCATACAGATGGCGCGAGGATTGGGCAATACAGTTACTGAGTCAAGCTCCCGAAAATATATTTGCAGAACAAGATGAACAGGACTTTAAATTAGCGAAAGCTTTCGAGCTGGCTGTACGTAGGACTTTAAGGAATTTCGAGAAGAAGCTTGATGGCGCATCTCCAACCGTGATAAACTCAGGTAACGGAGTGCACTTCATTCAGCCAGTAGATGGACCTATATTGTAAGAATATGCCGTATTTACAGATTTATGTGGAGATCCTTCAAATAGGTTCCACAGGTTTGCTGAAAGATTTGTTACGAATAACAAATCTGACTCTAAACATAATCCAACATTCCTGTCAAGTATGCTAAGAGTACCGGGATCGTTCAATTCAAAGAATATGGCACAGGTCAGAATTATACAGAAATGGAACGGTGTCAGGCCCGCAATTAACTGGGTATTACGTGATTTTCGAAGGTATCTTATTCAGTAAAGATTCGATGAGGCAGTTAAGGCGAAGCAGCGATATAGATATTATTATTCCAATGATCAGCCTCGAACCAACAATAAAATATATTGGATAGAGTCGCTATATGGCAAAGCGGTGGAAGATGGCCGCAAATATTCAATCTGGCGTATCCTAACACCCTATTTTATCAATATTAAGAGATTGCCGATGAATCAGACATTTAATCTGATAATGGATTGGTTGGATAGATGTGATTCTGTTTCTAGACTAGGCTTTAATGCAAAATCAAAAGTCAATAATTCACTTAATTCTGTGGCGAATTTTTGCCCTGTCTCGCAAGATAAATTGCGATTAGAACATAAAGAGCTCTATTCTATTCTTAAGAAGGAGAAGATTGTGTGCTAGCGCACACCGGTGTAACCCACATTCGAGCACACCGGCACATAAACTTCATTTCTTTGTCAGTTGCTCCAATATTTCCTCGCCATGAAATTTCATGTATTTGTTAAGTAACTTCTTCTCTAGGAACTCTTTATGAAACTGAACTGGAATAAGTATGGCAAGTCTATTCCCCATTTTACTAGGTTTTGCTACAAAATCTATCGATTTTAAAGTCAACTGCAGCTGCATACATGTGTATCCATTTATTCCTTTCTTTCCCTTTCTTATAAAATTATGTAATCACAGCTATCTGCATGCAAATGCATATATTTAAATATGGACTCATGGGATTGGAGTTAAAATGACTAAGATGGAAAATGCTAAGCAACACAAAATCGCTATTAGTGCAATTGTAAATACAGAAACGATCGAGGAAGCAGTAGACGTAATTTACGAGGCGCTAACTGATTTTGAGACAAAAGAAATCAGCCAGGGAAGACGAAAAATACTTCAATGTGCAGTAGAAGGAAGAACAAAATACTACAAGATCATGGGTTCGATGGCGAAGATGTTTGGAGATAAATTGAATGTAGTGAGAGATGAGGAGTAGAACTGAGCCGTCATAAATTAGCGCCATATCCTATGAA
>Ga0070707_100005376_pt1 | contig 11981 bp, 10 predicted proteins | sample KBSK5502metaG_FD_65468 | JGI IMG/M metagenome (GOLD analysis project Ga0070707, IMG submission 65468) | Corn, switchgrass and miscanthus rhizosphere microbial communities from Kellogg Biological Station, Michigan, USA - KBS K5-50-2 metaG | ecosystem: Host-associated > Plants > Roots >... | reverse complement strand
AAGACGCCACGCACGCACGCGCACACGGCCCTGGAGTCAACAGGATACCATGGCTCGACGACGCGGGCATCGCCCCTGGGCGCACACGACCCGACGGCTCCCCAGCCGCTATCGCGGTGGCTGCCGCCAGCCCAGACGCTCGAGGCGGGGCAGCACTTCCTGGACGAAATACGGCAGCTCATCGTTGTAGGCGACGACGCTGAAGCAGAACCCGTCGAAGCCGGCCTCGGCGAGTTTCTTGAGCTCGCCGGCGACCGTATCGGGATCCCCCACCGCCAGCGGCCCGCCATAGCCCGCGCCATAGCGCGCGCAAGTGTTCTGCCTCCGCGCGCGTCATCGCCCGCTGATTGGCAGGGCTGAATCGGGCATGATAGACGCATCCACCACCCGCAAGCCAGAGAGGCCATGCACGTGACACCACTGGTCGACGACGGCCATGGGATCAGAGGCCAGCCCCATCTTACAGGTCCCCGCAAGGGGATACGAACTGGTCACGTTGTGCAGCAGCCAGTGATCCAAGGCTGCATCGGAGGCCAGTTCGGCATAGGGCAGCACCCGTTTGTAGGACCACTCCGTGTTGCCCCAGGCGGCTCAGGTGGCAAAATCCTATGGTGTCGTAACACATGCCCTATCTTTCGCTCTCCGGTTTTTGTCCTGGCCACAGCGCATGCTGGGAGCCCGCGCTGTAGCTCCAGCACTATACCAGGAGACGCCAGTGTACGCACGCGCGTGTGCGCTGCCCGAGGCGATCAGGCATCGAAGCCGTAGAGCCTGGCGCAGTTGTCCCACAGGAACTTGCGTTTCGCCTGGTTGGAAAGGGGCAACTCCAGGAAGCGTTCCACGGCTTGCGGGTACTTGGAGTCGGCGTGGGGATAGTCGGTGGAAAACATCACATTATTTTCCAGGCCGTACGTGGAGATGATCGCCGCTGGCGTCTCGTCGCACTCCACCGACAGGTAGCACTGGCGGCGGAAGTACGCGCTGGGCGCCATGGTGAGATCGGGGTGGTCATAGGCGGCGGACATCTCATAGTGCTCGTCCAGGCGCCACAGCAGCCACGGCGCCCAGGAGCAGTTGCCTTCCAGGAACGCCACAGTGAGGCCGGGGAAACGCTCCAGCACGCCGCCGCCCACGATATCGACGACCGCCAGCATCATCCCCAGAGGATGGGTGCACGTGTGATAGAGCATGTGGGTATCGAAGTTGGCACCCGATTGCGGCAGGTGCACCCGCCCGCCCTCGTGGAAGCTGAGCGGCACGCCCAGGCGTTCGATCTCGGCCCAGAGCGGATCGTAGCAGGCGTCGTGCCAGTTACGGCCGTTGACCGGATTGGGGCGCACGAACACCGTCTTGAAGCCCAGCTCGTTGACGGCGCGTCGGGCCTCGCTAATGGCGCCCTCAATGTCGTGCGGCGGTATCATGCCGGCACCGAACATGCGGCCGGCACCGCCGGCGCAGAACTCCGCCAGCCAGTCGTTATAGGCGCGGGAGATGGCGGTGGCCAGGGCCGGGTCCATGCCATCGGCGCCCAGGGTGAAGAGGCCGCGGCTCGGGAACAGCACGGCCACATCGATGCCCTCCTTGTCCATGGCGGTCACCTGGGAGCCGCTGTCCCACTGCCGCGCCTCGGCCTCGGCGTAGATGTCCTGCTGTCCGGTCATCAGGGGCGCGATGGCGTTGGCGTAGCTGCGGTTGGGCAGCGGGAAGACGCTCTGGCCCACCTGCACACCCAGGTCTCGGGGATGACGGCTCAGGCCCCGGGGCGCCCGGTCCTTGAACGCCGGGTCGATATACCTCTCCCACAGGTCGGCGGGCTCAACGATATGCATGTCCGAGTCCATGACTTTAAAGCCATTTTTCACCATACGATGTGCCTCCGTTCGTGCTGCTTGCCCTCTCACCCTGCCCGTAGCGCTGGGGCGCACTGGCGGGAAGTCGTGGCGGGTGCGCCAGGCGCCCCCCCGCCACTGCGTGGGCGGAGCGCCCTCAGCTTAACGGGGGCGCTTCCCCTGCCTGATGACGGGAGACTAGCGGTTGGCCGAACCGCTCACCGGCTGCGCCTCCGAGACGCCGTACGCTTGCTCCAGCTCGTAGACATGGGCCAGCCCCAGCAGGCTGGTGATGTCGTCCCGCGTCGCCAGGCGGCTGAACGAGAGCGTGCCCGTGTCCTTCAACTCCTGGAAGGCCTCTGTGAGGGCTTTGCAGATCACCCCGATGGTGCCGCCCGTGATCATGGCCTGGAAGCCCATGCGCTCCACCTCGGGGACCGGGAGTAGCATGCCGCTGTAGAGCTTGGGCAGGTCGCGCAGGGCGCTGGCGTAGGTGTGCAGGTCCTCGACGGTGGTGATGCCATCCACAAAGACCAGGTCGGCGCCGGCCTTGTGATAGGCCTGGCAGCGTCGGATAACCTCTTCCCAGCCATGGACGGCGAGGGCATCGGTACGGGCAATAATCACAAAGTCTGGGTCTCGCCGGGCCGCGAGCGCCGCCCGGATCTTCTGCACGTGCTCCTCCAGGGGCACCACCTGCTTGCCCGCAAAGAAGCCGCACTTTTTGGGAAAGACCTGGTCCTCCAGATGGCACCCCGCCACGCCCGCAGCTTCATACTCCCGGATGGTGCGCGTCACATTGATGGGGTTGCCGTAGCCGGTATCGGCGTCACAAAGGACAGGGACCTCCACCGCGCTGGCAATGTAGCGCGCGTTCTCGACCATCTCCGTCTGTGTGACCAGGCCCACGTCCGGGTAGCCGCGCTCGGCTGCAGTCCCAAAGCCCGTCATATACACCGCCTGAAACCCCACCGCCTCGGCTATCCTGGCATGCAAGGCGTTCAACACAAAGGGTGCCACCACCATCGTGCTACTGCGGAGCATCGCCCGCAGCCGAGTGGCCGCTGGCGACTGGGTGCCGTCACGCTGTATCCCGAAGTTTTTCAGCGCCATACGCTGCTCCTCCTCTCCCACACCTCTCTCAGCACACCAGGCCGTACAGCAGAGGGGACCACCCACGACCCCGGTCGTGACAGCGCCCGCCAACACGCTACTATGCGTTCCAGTACAGAAACGCGTTATTGACGCTTGGGTCACGATCCGTCATCACCGGCTGCTTGCCGCCATGCCAGATGGGCAACGCGGCCGCCCGGCGTGCGCCGCGCCCCTCCCATCGTGCCCTCGCGTCACCCCGGCTCGCCCCTCCCCGCTCTGCGAGAGCGGGTGGTGCGGGCACCGCACCGGGGGAGGGTCAGCCGCCCAAGACCCCCTGGGTCTCGACATAGAGGGCATAGATCGACTGGCTCGCGGCCATGAACAGACGGTTGCGCTTCAGGCCCCCGAAACACACGTTGGCGCAGCGCTCGGGCAGCAGGATGCGGCCGATCATCGTGCCGTCGGGCGCGTAGATGGCGACCCCGTCCTCACCCTCGCCGCCCGACCAGGCGCACCAGAGATTGCCGTCCGTGTCGACCCGGAGGCCATCGCTGCCGCCCGGCTCGGCGCTGCAGAACTCGCGCCGGTTGGCCACCTTGGTGCCCTGGTCGACCACATCGTAGACCTGGATCGTCCGCTGCCCGGGGCCGGGCGTGTCGACGACGTAGAGCCGCGTTTCGTCGGGCGAGAAGGCCAGGCCGTTCGGCCGTTTCATGTCGTCGACCACGACCGTCAGCACACCGGTCCCGGGGTCCAGCCGGTAGACCCGGAACGGTAATTCCCATGGCGCCTTATGCCCGAGGTAATTGCCGCGGGTGCCGGCGCCATTGTCGCTGAACCAGATCGACCCGTCGGATTTGACGACGACGTCATTGGGAGCGGTCAGGCGCTTGCCCTCGAAGCGGTCGGCGAGCACCGTGATCGTGCCGTCGTATTCAGTGCGGGTCAGCCGTTGCGTATCCATCTCGCACGTGATCAGGCGGCCCTGGCAGTCGCGGGTGTTGCCGTTGGCGTAATGCGAGGGGCGGCGAAACACGCTGACCGCGCCGGTTTCCTCCTCCCATTTCACGATCCGGTCGTTCGGGATGTCGCTCCACAGGAGGTAGCGGCCATCGCCGAACCACACCGGCCCCTCGGTAAAGCGGCAGCCACCGGCGAGACGCTCGATCGCCGCGTTGTTCAGCACATACGGCTGAAAGCGTGGGTCGAGCACCTTGATGTTGGGGTCGGGATAGCGGATGGGCGTCTCCGCCGCGGCGGCGGCGCCGGTGAGCATGAATGCGCGTCTGTCGAGCATCATCACGGTGTCCTCCATGGTGGTAGGCCTGCGGGCGGCACCCCAGCGCGACCGGCTGCCAGCGCCGGCGCCCGCGGGGTGCGCGCCCCGCGGGGGTGCCCCCTCTGTGCCAGGATACGAGGGAGAGCAGGGGTCGGTCGCAATCCCGTGCGCGGTGGCCAGCGCAGCCACCGCCGCTCCTGCCCCGGTCTGGGCGCAGTCAATGGGCCGCACTGGCTGCGGTCGCAGGCGTAGCGCGCCGTTCCTTTGCCCGAAAGTGGGGAATCACCTCCTCGCCCAAGAGACGGATAGTATGGAGGACTTCTGTATGCTGGGCCGGTCCAATGGCACAGAGGGGAAAAATTTCCTCGATACCGAGGGCCTCATAGGTTTCGATAAACCGAATGCACTGGTCCGGCGTCCCGACGCAAAAGGCCGTGCCTTGCTGCACCACCTCGTGCGGTGTGGGGTCGCCCGGATGGGGCCCACTGGCCAGGCGTTGATCCCGTTCGTAGTAGCCCTGATAATCGGCGGGCACGGTGGCCGGGTCCACATCACGCCAGACCAGACGCGCCCGCTCCCGCTGTTGCTCCAGGTACCAGCCGACGAGTTCGGTCCCCCGCTGGGCGACCATCTGAGGATCCTCGTGGCAGTAGCCGGCCGTCATCAGGGCGGTGCGACGGTTGATCAGGCGCGTGCTCGCTGGCACCTCGCGCAGCGCCTCGTGATACAGGCCCATGAGGTGCGTGACGCGCTTGGGGCCACCTTCGCTGCCGAACAGCGCGCCGAAGCCCAAGCGGCCGGTCAGCCGGGCCGTCTCGTCGCTGCTGCACGCCGACCAGAGCGGCGGATGGGGTTTTTGCAGCGGCTTGGGCAGCACCTCCCGAGGCGGGATCTGATAGTACGTGCCCGCATGGGCAAAGACCTCCTCGGTCCAGATCCGTGGCAACACGGCCGCAAACTCGTTCCACATACCCCGGGTATCTTCGAGATTGGTGCCATAGGGCGTGAGCTGGTACGGATAGCCGGTACGGCCGATACCCACATCGACTCGCCCGTGGCTGAGGAGATCGAGCGTGGCCATGCGCGCCGCAACATGCAGCGGATGGTGGATCGGTGCCAGGACCACACCCACGCCGAGGCGCAGGCGGGAGGTGCGCTGACTCACCGCGGCGAGGGTCAGGTCCGGAGCGCTATTATGGGACCATTCCGGTCGGAAGTGATGCTCCGAAAACCAGACGCTGTCAAAGCCCATCGCTTCGGCATAGGTAATTTGCTCCAAAGCCTCATCGAGCCGCCTGGACTCGCTGTCTGTGGTCCAGGGTTTCGGCACCTGAATCTGATAAAACAGCCCAAATTTCATCCGTGATGTCCTTCTTGTGACGCCCTCCTGGCGTGGGCTCGCTCGCTGCAGTGCGAACGCTCTCCACATTGCCGCGTGCCCATGCGCCTGCTGGGCGCGCGGTCGCGGTGCTCGCTCATCCAGCAGGAGCGGGCGTATGCTCATGCCGAGCGGCATCACCAAGGCCCTGGCCAGCAGCGGCGTGCGCCAGAGCCAGAGTGCCGCCGCTAAGGCCAGGCGGTCGGGCATCGCGACCGTCTCGGTGGCCTGCTGCGCTCCGATGATTGGGAGGCGGCGTGACGCTCAGCTCTGTGTGGCCACTACACGGAAGAGAGCACCCGTGTTCCCGCTCGACCATCCTCCGTGCGGGCGCTGTACACCACCCGCCGCGCGTCCGGGCTGGCTAGAACATCGTGCTATCGCTAATCGCTTCCCCCTTGACGATACGCCGCAGCCGCTGACCAAAGGCCTGCAGGACCGCGTCACTGGCGGATGTGTCCGTGGTGGGGGCGGCGGTCGCCAGGTCCTTGATGAGTTCATCGAGCGCGGCCTGTTCCCGGGTGCCGCGGGGGATATCGAAGAACTCGGCGTTGAAGACAGGCAACTCCCCTGGGCCAAAATACCCCTGGGCATATTTCCCTGTGCTCTCGGGATGCAGGGTGTACCCTTCCAGGGCATGCGTGCCTTTGCCCAGGATCTGGCCCGTCTCTAGGTAGTGCTCCATCACGGCCTTGGCGCCATACCGGTTGATCGGACAGACCTTCATACAGATGGCGCAGCCTTCGTAGCGCACCATGACGGGCCGGCACCGTTTGTAGGCCAGTTTATTTTTCTCCACCCCACGCCACCAGATTTTCTCCCGTCCCAGCGCCCGCCCCGGACACCGGTCCACGCAGACCTGGCAGGTTTGACACAGGGCGTGGAAGCCGTAGTCCACTGGCGTATCATAAGTCACCAGCGCATCAGTGGTGATAATTTGTAAGCGGCAGCGCGCTCCCGCATGCGGGGTCAACAGCTGCCCGTTGGCGCCCAACTGGCCCAGGCCCGCTTGCACGAACATCGGAATAGTGGCAGCGCTATGGTTTGAGGGGCCATGCACCTGCGCGTGGTACCCCAGGGAGCGGATGTACTCCGCCAGTTGCAACCCCAGCGGGGCCTGGATTTCATAGGTCCCATAATGGCCGTGCTCGGCGTCCATGCTGGGCGCGGACTGCGTCTGCACGAAATCCTGCTCCAGGGCCAGACAGATGGCATGCTCGTATTGGACGTGACGCCGACGGTCCTCGTAGACATAGCGGCGGTCATGGGCCGTGATCCCGACGTCCAGGTAGCCCAGTTCCCGCGCTTTGGCCTTGATCAACTCTGTGACGTCCTCGCCAGTGGGCGTGCCGGTCGGTTCCAAGTCGCCCGAGGCATTCATCAAGGCATAGAACGGCTCCATGACCGCCTGGTGCTCATGGTGGTACTGCTGCATCTCCGGTGTGCCAACGGAAGGCGCCCACTCCGTATCAGCAGCGTGCTCGACTTGCTGCCGTTGTAAGGGGTACTCCCGGCTGTAAAAGTCGACATCTTTGCTCCGCTGGGGAATCCCAGGCACGGTCGCAAAATCCTGGGGCACAGGAATGTCCACGGGAGGATCGCCAAGTTTGCGGCCCGGCCGCGTGACGATATGACTGATCTGGCGCATTGTGTGGGCTCCTCTCTATGATCGTCCAATCTGTCCTCGAAAGGATACTGCGTCCAGGGAAGTGGCCTGCCATTATGGCACAGCGTGCGCTGGAGCGCATCCTGGGTGAGCGGCCGCAGCCGTGCGAGAACCTACGGTAAGGCCCGGCATGCAACGAACGCCCATTACATCAGCACCTTGTCTCCTGTCCTGACGCGTCTTGCTCTGCTCCGTGAGCAACAAAGTACGTGCCGTTTGGCATGACATGGGCATAGGCGAGTGGGGAGATGCACGCGACCTCCTCGTCTGTCATCGTCACCCCCGTGGCCCGGAGTTGCCTGATGATGCGACTCATGTGGACGGTGTTCCACACGAGGACAGCGTTGCCCAGCAGACTCATAACTGGTTGCGAGTTTTGTAAATAGGCCTAACCTGTTGTGGTGTTTGGAGTACTCTGCTTGCCCAACCTCCGTCACCAGACGGCACATGAGGCCCTTGCATGAGGAGTACCACAGCAGCAAAGCTTGTACCGACGCCGACCCCCGTGCCACTCGCTGACAGCGCGTGCCCCGCATGTCTCTGCCCGCACCTCGCGAGGCCCACGCGCGGGCTACAAGGCCCACGTGGCTCGCATCGCGTCTGCCACCTCATGGTAGGGGTGCTTTGTACTGGGATGCCGTGGCCGTGCGTGCCGATACCGCCAGAGGCCCAGGGCACACCGGCCAGCCATGCCCCGACGGTCGCCAGCGTCTGCGCGCCATGGGCCGCTGATGGGTCACTCTGGCAAGCGTGCGTGGCCCGTGGAGCCCATCTCGCCCAAGCGCAGCCCCGCGCCCGCAGTATCCTCCATGGCGAGGGGATGGGCTCCGCGGGCGACAAACACCCGCAGGGGGAGCAAGGCAGCGCCATGCCAGACAACCATGGCGCTGTCTTGGCCCCCCTCCCAGGTGCACCCGTGCATGCACCAGAGATGGGGCTGCTTGCCAAGGGCTTGAACGCTTTGAAGCCGGTGGCCAAGGCGGGCGGGGTGGACGTGCGAGGTGCCGCCCTCCACCGCGATGGCGGCTGGGCGGCCGCACGCCATCGCACGGGCATGTGCCATGCGGGTCGGATCCCCACCATCACAGAGCAGCCGCGTCATCGCACCGCCACCCAGGGGGGGCGCCAGCGGCTGGTCCACGACGCGATCCCGGCGTGCCGCAGGCGGGTTGCGCGGCCCTTGGCGTGGGAAGAGCAGTGCAAGCGGTGACTGCGGCGGTTTGCATACATCCAGCAACGATACTCTGGCATGCAGGTGATGGCGTATACCTTGATCAACCTGCGAGAGTTCTGTGGTACCTAAAACTTGCAACCAGTTAATGGATAGCACTACCCACCCCCAGCTCTCAGCCTCGGAGCACCAGGCTGCAATGGGGAGCGTCTACCCTGAAATCGATGCAGGTTAACCCTCCCAGAGGTGCGACGGATTGGCACTGGATGCCACGGCCAGCAACCGATAAGGTGCGGCCTATCCTGTTGCCTGCTGGGATGACGGCAAAGGTGTAATTGCTTCCCGTAGGCAGCTCCATCTCTATGGTGACGCCTTCCAGGTCTGCTGCTACCCTGTGGACCTGTCGACCGGCCATAGTGACGTATTTGTCCAGAAAGCCCAAAAGGTACAGCCCGCTGGCCTGTGGTGCTATGACCCAGTAACGGTACTCTCCAGACTGCAGCTCGCCGGTTAGCCCCGGCATGAGTTGCGACTCCGCTACTTGCTCCCCAGCCATATAGTCGTACACCACACTCTCCGTTCCCCTCAGGAACGGCCCCAGGTCCAGATGGTACTCCCGCTTGTCCTCCGCCAGATTGAACAGCGCCACGTAGGTCCAGCGGTAGCCGCTGATGGAAGTGGTTGTGTAGAAGGCTGTCGCATCCGACTGGAGGGTTGTGCCCACCGGGTATGGGGGGTGGTCCGGTTGGGACAATGTCCCGTCGGGAAACGCCAGGCGGCCGACAATCCCCCGGTCCACCTGGTCCAGCTTATCGCCAATGCCGACGATACCGGCGGAGAGCGCCCTGGCCAGGGCCTGTCTGGGGGCGTCGGGCTCAGCAAAACCCTCGGGGTGGTGCTGGTTGGTGATAAACACATCGTAGGAGGGGGCCAGGCCCAGTACCCCGGCGAGGAAGGAGAGCAGCAGATTCTGCCGCAGATTCCGTTGAGGTGAGTTGAGGGCTCTCTGGAACTCTTCCAGGTGGCGCAACATCTCCACCTGTCCCCGCTGGTGGTTCACGTAGTCTGTGGAGGTGCGTACGGCGATGACGTTGGCGTACCGGGTGGAAGCCAGATAATGACCAATCGTGGGCATGCAGAGCATCACCTCCAGCCCTTCCTGGGCCATGGACTGGACCAGGCTGTCAAACCACCCATCCGCGTTGCCCATGTGGCACCGCAGGGAGCGGCAGTTCTGCAACTGGGTCCGCAGGAAGTCTGGCCAGATGCCCATGGCCCCCCAGGCCTTAAACTCGCGGGCCAGGTCACGGTAGAACCGCGGGTCGACCGGGTAAGACGATCCCTCATCTGCCACAAATTGATACGAGTCCAGGTACCCGTTGGCCAGGTCAAAGGCTGACATATGCAGCAAGAAAGGCAGACCGGTCTCTTCAAAGACCACCTTCAGGCCCTGGGGATACTTCGCCGCATCGGGCTCATAGCGACGGGCAAACCCCACCTGACCATAGTCATACCACAGGTCAAGTCCGATGTAACGCACCGGCACACCCGCTTCACGGAAGTACGCGGACAACGCTCGGAGAGTGGTGGCGCCGACAGGGAGGAACAGTTCGGCATAGTAGCTGCCATAGCAGTTCCAGAAGCCCAGGCTTCGCACCAGCAGGCTGTCTCGGCCCTGACCACGGCGCTTGCCCGACAAGCGAAGCAGCAGGTCGCCCCACTTCTGCATGGTAGTCACCACGCCCTGGCCAAAGACCAGGGACGTGTGGGTCGTGGTGCCAGCAGGAATAGAGTCTACCCCGCCGTGTAACCCGCGGGCTACTCCGACGCCAGAAGGGGTCGGGAGCAGCCGGAGCGGGCTGATAAGCAAGTGGTCCAGCGGGGCCATCACCAGAGTGCGTTCCTGGCGGTCGTAGGCGATCAGAGGGCCGAAGGGCTACTCACCCCTCTGATGAACGTCTGTCGTAGGAGAAAAGTCGGCCAGGCGAAGCCGCTCCGGCAGGCTTTCCAGGTCCGGAGCGACCGCGGCGTCGGGAAAGTGGCCACCAATGCCGACCCCTTCGTCGTCTGCAAAGCCCCAGGTGTACACGAGATAGCGCAGTCCATCGGCCAGACGCACCACGGGAGAGTTGAAAGTGGTATGGAAGAAACTGTCGACCAGGGCGGTACTCCACAGGTCCCGCAGGGCTGTCGTCTCCACCACCAGAGAGGCGTCGTCAGCGTAGGTTTTCAGGGCCTGTCGGATCAGGGGACCATCCTGGTCGGTGTAGGTCAACGCCAGCGCCGTGTAGGCTCCGAGCTGGTCGCTGCCTTCTTCCTCGGAAGCGTCAACCAGGCGCAGCGATCCATCAAAGCTCCACCACCAGCGGCCGCCCAAGGGGATGCCGGCCCCTGTTTCAAGAATCATTGGCGCACCATCGTAGCCGATGCGTACCCTGCTGCCGGTGCGTGTCACCTCCAGCTTTGCTGTGCTCATAGGCATTGCAACCCTCATGCTGAACCTATCGACCCCAGGCGAGAGGGGTAGTCAGGCGCGGAGGGGGGCAGCCGCACTGCGACGCCCTGCTCCATCGACTCGTACACGTGCAGCACGACGGCCAGGGCCGCGAGCCCGACAGCGCCTGATACCTCTGGCGCACGCCCCTCCCGAATACTGGCGCAAAACTCCCGCACCATGGGCACGAGCCCAGCGCCATCCTCTGCGAACTGCCAGACGCGCTCCGCCCTGCCGTCATCGAGTGTGAGCCTGGGCGCTCCCACCTCAAAAGCGATGCGCCCCCGGATCCCTGAGACGGCCACCCATGGCGCGGGGGGATGCCGGGCATTGGTCCACGCATGGGTCATCAGGCCCACCACGCCCTGGGCCGAGCGGGTGGTCACCACCATCCCGTCCTCCGCCTCCAGGCCGGGGAGGCCCGGCGGCAGCGGCACCGCATAGAGACGCACAGGCATGCCCGCCAGGTAGAGCAGGAGGTCGACCTTATGGATCCCGCCATCGATGAAGACGCCGCCCCCGTTCAGGGCGCGGCTGTTCCGCCACCCGGCGGGACGGAAGGGGGCCTCTTCCTGGAGTTGGACCATCCGCAGCGTGCCCACGGCGCCGGCCTCGACCAACGCTTTGCACTGGCGCGCGGCCGCCATAAAGCGGTAGTTCTCGGCCACCATCAAGGTGACGCCCGCCGCCTGCGCCACCGCCAGCATCGCCCGGGCCTCGGCCAGCGTCCGGGCGATGGGCTTCTCCACCAGGATGTGTTTGCCCACCTGGGCCGCCAGGGCCACCTGCTCCCCATGCACGTGATGCGGCGTGCAGATGTAGAGGGCCTCCACCCGCGGGTCAGCCGCCGCGGCGGCGTAGGAGCCGAAGCTCCCACACCCCTCGAAGGTCGCGGCGTAGACCCTGGCCCGCGCCGCGTCCCGGCTCGCGAAGAAGAGCCCAATGAGAGAGTACTTCACGCTGCCTCAGCAGGCGGGGTGGACTCTACATCGCAGGGTGCACGAATCACGGTCGGTATAGTGAACGCATAGCCCCACAAAACGCCATGTGTAAAAGGTGGGACACACCC
>Ga0070707_100005375_pt1 | contig 11981 bp, 12 predicted proteins | sample KBSK5502metaG_FD_65468 | JGI IMG/M metagenome (GOLD analysis project Ga0070707, IMG submission 65468) | Corn, switchgrass and miscanthus rhizosphere microbial communities from Kellogg Biological Station, Michigan, USA - KBS K5-50-2 metaG | ecosystem: Host-associated > Plants > Roots >... | reverse complement strand
TGGTTGCGGAGGTCGGATTCGAACCGACGACCTTCGGGTTATGAGCCCGACGAGCTGCCGCTGCTCCACTCCGCGATTTGGATTATACCCGCGTGCTCAGGTTCGCCCTCCGTGGTGCCAGAGCCCGTTCCACCAGGCCCGCAGGGCGTCCAGGGCGCTCGTCGACTGGTCCTGGACGTGGGCGGGGCGGGGCGCCGGGGCCGGGGCCGCCGGAGGGGGCGCGCTGACCAGGTACAGGTGCTCGTCGGGCCGCGAATACCCGTTCTGGCGGGCGACCTCCTCGGCCGCGCTGCCCGACTTCACGGCCATGATGTCCCGCTGGTAGTCCTCGTTCTGCGCCTGCAGCTGGGCGTTGCGGTCGCGCAGATCGGAGGCGGTGGCCGCCAGCCGATTGGCGGTCCAGGCCTCCTGCGCGAAGGCCACCACCGCCCAGCCCGCGAGTACCACGATGCCGGCGCGCAGCAGCAGGCGCCGCGAGGGCGCGAGCGCACGATCGACCGTGCCAGACGTGGCTCCGACTCTTCTCTGACGCATAGCGGGACGTTTGCCGAAACCGGCGGCCGCGGCCGCCAAGCGCCGCCGACTATACCGGAGAGGTAGCCTCCCAGGCCTCCTCGAGTTCGCCGGCGCTCATCTCCCGGTACGACCGGCCCTGCTCGCGCAGCCGGCGGTCCATCACCTTGTAGCGCTCCATGAAGCGCTGCCCCGAGACCCGCAGCGCGTCCTCGGGGTTGACCTTGAGCTTGCGCGCCAGGTTCACGACCGCGAAGAGCAGGTCGCCGATCTCGGCGAAGGCCTCGGGCGCCGAGCCGGCGGCCGCCAGCTCTCCCGCCTCCTCCGCAACGGCGCCGGCTGCCGCTCGGGCGTCGTCGAAGTCGAAGCCCACCCGCGCCGCTCGTTTCTGCAGGCCCAGCGTCCAGGCCAGCGCGGGCAGGGTCGGCGGGACCCGGTCCAGCGGCGTCTCCTCCGTGCGACCGGCGGCGTGGGCCTCGCGGCCCTTGCGCTCCTCCCAGTTCTTGAGGACCTCCTCGGCGTCGGCGACCTCGTCGGTGCCGAACACGTGCGGATGCCGGGACACCATCTTCACGGCCGCCTGCTCGGAGACGTCCGCCGCCGAGAAGCGCCCTTCCTGCTCGGCGATCTCGGCGTGCATGGCCACCTGCAGCAGCAGGTCGCCCAGCTCCTCCTTCAGCTTCTCGTCGTCGCCGCCGTCGACGGCCTCCAGGACCTCGTAGGTCTCCTCGAGCAGGTACTGGCGCAAGGACTCGTGCGTCTGCTCACGGTCCCAAGGGCAGCCGTCCGGCGCGCGCAGGCGCTTGACCACGTCGAAGACGGCGGGCAGGCCGGGGCGGTAGGGCGGCTTGTGCTCAGGCAGTGGAGGCTCCGGTGGCGATTGTCGCAGAGCTCTCGTAGAGGTCTCCGAGGCCGTTCAGCAGGTTCAGCAAGTCCTGCCTCCAGCCCTCGCCCTGCCGCCGCAGCCGGATCTTGTTGGGCCCGATCGCCAGCTTGCCGGGGAACAGCTGCTTCAGGTGGTCGACGTCCAGGAAGCGGTCGGGGTCGACCCGCAGTGTGACCTCGCGGGAGTCGCCCACCACCGCGCGCAGGCCCAGGTGCTGCCCGCGCAGCTTGACCCGCAGCGAGTAGACCAAATTGTCCAGCTGCGCCGGCGGCCGCCCGTAGCGGTCGCGCAGCGAGGCCAGGATCGCCTCCAGCCCGGCCTCGTCCTCGGCCCCCGCCAGCTGCCGGTACGCCCCCAGGCGCAGGCGCTCGTCGCGGATGTAGGAGCGCGGGATGAAGTGGTCGAGTGGCAGGTCGAGATTGAGCTCGGCCGTGGAGAGCACGTCGCCGATCGCCTCCTCCTCCGCCCCGCTGCGCAGCTTGGCCACGGCCGACTGCAGCATCTGCAGGTACATCTCGAAGCCCACGGCGGCGATGGCGCCGTGCTGCTCGGTGCCGAGCAGGTTGCCGGCGCCCCGTATCTCCAGGTCGCGGAGGGCGATCTTGAAGCCCAGTCCAAGCTCGTGCAGCCCCTGGATCACGTCCAGCCGCTTGTCCGCGGCCTCGGTCAGCGACCGCTTGGGGTCGTACAGGAAGTAGGAGTAGGCCCGTTTGCCGGCGCGGCCGACGCGCCCGCGGAGCTGGTAAAGCTGGGCCAAGCCGAACATGTCCGCGCGCTCCACGACCAGCGTGTTGACGTTGGGGATGTCGAGCCCCGACTCGATGATCGTGGTGCAGACCAGGACGTCGTGCCGGCCGCCCGCGAAGTCGACCATGACCTGGGCCAGCCGCTCCTCCTCCATCTGGCCGTGGCCGATCGCAACCCGGGCGTCGGGCACCAGGCGGCGCACGCGCTCGGCTGCCTTCTCGATCGTGCGCACGCGGTTGTGCACGTAGTAGACCTGGCCGCCCCGGTCCAGCTCGCGCTGGATCACCTCGGCCACCAGGTTGTCCTCATCGGCTGTCACGTAGGTCTTGATCGGCTGCCGGTCCTCGGGCGGGGTCTGGATCACCGACATGTCGCGGATGCCGGTGATCGCCATGTGCAACGTGCGCGGGATCGGAGTGGCGGACAGCGAGAGCACGTCCAGGTTGGCGCGCATCTGCTTCAGGCGCTCCTTCTGCATGACCCCGAAGCGCTGCTCCTCGTCGATGATCAGCAGCCCCAGGCGCTTGAAGCGGACGTCGCGCGAGAGCAGGCGGTGGGTGCCGATCACGATGTCGACGGCGCCCGCCTTGAGCCCCGCCAAGGTCCGCTGCTGCTCCTCGTCGGTGCGAAAGCGCGAAAGCACCTCGACCGTGACCGGGAAGCCCTGCAGGCGCTCGGTGAAGACCTGGAAGTGCTGCTGGGCGAGCACGGTCGTGGGCGCCATCAGGGCGACCTGGCGTCCGCTCATCACCGCCTTGAAGGCGGCCCGCAGCGCCAGCTCGGTCTTGCCGAAGCCGACGTCGCCGCAGAGCAGGCGGTCCATCGGGCGCTCGGACTCCATGTCGGCCTTGATCTCGACCAGGGCGGCCAGCTGGTCGGGCGTCTCCTCGTAGGGGAAGGAAGCCTCCAGCTCCTCCTGCCAGTGGGTGTCGCGCAAAAACGCGAACCCCGGCCGCGCCTCGCGCTGCGAGTAGATCCTGAGCAGGTCCTCGGCCACGTCCTCCGCCGCCCGGGCGGCACGCTTGCGGGCGCGGTCCCAGTCGGCGGTGCCCAGCCGGTGCAGGGTGGGGCTCTCGTCGCCGCCGCCCAGGTACTTCTGCACGCGGTCCAGGTTCTCGACCGGCACGAAGAGCTTGTCGCCCTCGGCGTACTCGAGCTCGAGGTACTCGCGCTGGATATCGCCGGCCTCGTCACGGGAGTCGATGAGCCGCATGCCGTGGAAGCGCGCCACCCCGTGGTCGACGTGCACCACAAGCTCGCCGGGCTGGTATTCCAGCGCCAGCGGGACGTCCGTGCGCCGCCCGCGAGCCGGCCGGGCCAGCGGGCGCCGGACCCGGCCGAAGAGCTCGGAGTCGGAGTAGACGAAGAGCCCGAGACCCGGGTTGGCGAACCCCGTGCGCAGGTCGAGATCGGCGCCGAACAGGCCGGGGCCCGGCTCCCAGTCGAGGTCGAGGTCGACCCCGGCCGCCGTCCCCAGGACCTCGGCCACCCGCTCGGTCTGCTCGCTGGCGAGGACCACAGCCGCCGAGCCGGCCCGGCCGCGCAGCAGCGCGGGCGCGTCTGGGCGCCCGACCACCGGGTCGACATCGGTCCAGCCCAGGTCGAGGGCGCCGTCGACCTCCGAGGAGAAGACCTCGAGCACCGCGGCCGCGTGCGGCGCGAGCACCCGCTCGACCGTGACCATGGGCGGCACGAACCCGCGCGGGAGCTCGCCGTCGCCGGCTTCCGCCGCCGCCAGCGTGAGCGTCTCCTGCTCCAGCTCGCGAGCCTCCGCGAGCTGGCGGCCCGGCTCCAGGTCGAGGATCACCGCGCCCTCGGGGAGGTGGTCGAGCAGCGAGGGCAGGCCGGGGTCGAGATAGGCCGCATACAGCTCGACCCCGGGGAAGGTGGCGCCGGACCCCAGCCGGACGAGGTCGTCCTCCCACTCGGAGCGCACATCGCCGCGCAGGCCGTCGAGGGCCGCGCCCTCGCGCAGCCGCGCCACCGCCGCCGCACCGCGCGCCGGCCCCAGGATCAGCTCGCGGCCCGGGCGCACGGTGACCTGCGGCACCGGCATCACCGAGCGCTGGTTGGCGGGGTCGTAAAGCCGAAGCGTCTCCACCTCGTCGCCGAAGAACTCCGCCCGCACTGGCGAACGCGCGGCCGCCGGGAAGACGTCGAGGATGCCGCCCCGCAGCGAGAACTGGCCCGGCGCCTCGGCCAGCGGCTCCCGCGAGTAGCCGAGCTCGACCAGGCGCTCGGCGACCGCCACCGGGTCGGCCCGCAGCCCCGCCGCCAGCGTCACGGTGGTGGCCGCCAGGTCGGACGGCGACACCGTCGCGCGCATGCAGGCGCGCCGCGAGGAGACCACGACCGACGGCTCCTCGCCGGCCAGCGCCGCCAGCGCCTCCAGGCGCCGGACGACGGCCGGGTCGAAGGCGGGCGGCCGGTCCAGGAAGTTGATCGCGACCTCGGCGAAGACCGCGGCCGCCGGCCGGCCGGCGAGCCACGGCCGCAGCTCCTCGAAGAGCCGCTCCGGCCCCGGCGCCAGCACCACCAAAGACCGCCCGGACAGCGAAACCGCACGCGCGGCGGAGGCCGCGAACAAGGGCCACGCCGCACGCGGCAACCGCCCCACCCGCACTCGCGACCGACCCCCCAGCGACGTATCGAACACCTGTTCCCAAAGCGCGCTCACGCTAACTCCTCGCAGCCCAGGGATCCAGCCCGGTTGTAAAGATCCATCGCCCGCACCACACCCGAACGCAGGGCCTCCTCCAGAGCGCCGGTCACCCCCGAAACCACAGAAGGCACCCGCGCCGCCTCCGCCCGCGACCAGCGCCCCAGCACGTGCTGGATGCCCCGCCGGGACGCGGGCGGCTTGCCCACGCCCACGCGAAACCGCCAGAAGTCCTCCGTGCCCAGGGCGGAAATGATCGACCGCACCCCGTTGTTGCCGGCCGCCGAGCGCCCGAAGGCGATCCGCAGGCGGCACAGCGGCAGGTCCAGCTCGTCGTGGACGACCCAGAGCGCCTCCGAGGGCACCCCAACGTCGCGCAGCGCTGCCCTCACCGCCCCGCCGGACAGGTTCATGAACGTCTGCGGCAGCACCAGCCAGGCCCGGCCTTCGAATCCGAAGGGCGCGTCGGCGAAGCCGACCAGCGACTTCCAGCGTTTGCGCATGATCTCGACCCCCAGCCGGCCGGCGAGCTCGCGCAGGCAGGCCTCGCCGAGGTTGTGGCGGGTGCCGGCGTACTCCGGCCCCGGGTTGCCCAGGCCGACGATCACCACAGCGTTCTCACTCATGCAGACACAGCAAATCCGCGGCACAGCCGCTGACAGGCCACCAGTCTAGAGACGCCCGGGACCCAGGTCCGAAACGCCGGCTGCCGCCAGGCCGGCCCGCGTCAGCCGCCACATCTCACGCTCTTGCGCAGGGGTGGCGTGGTCCCAGCCCAGCAGGTGGAGCAGCCCGTGGACGCTGAGCAGCGCCGCCTCGGCGGCCTCCGGATGCCCATGCTCCGCCGCCTGGCGGGCGACCGCGGGCCAGGAGACGGCGATGTCACCCAGGTAGCCCGGCTCGCCGTCGCCGCCGGCGGGAAAGGAGAGCACGTCGGTGACCGAGTCCTCTCCCAGGAACTCGCGGTTGAGCCGTCGCAGCTGGCGATCGCCCGTCAGCCGGAGGCTGAGGGAGGGCGCCGCCGGCAGCCTGGCCGCAACCTCGGGCACCCCCGCCGTGGCCGCCAGGACCGACCGCAGGTAGCGGGCGCCGACCGGCGCCCTCACCGCCCGCACGACGGCGACGTCGAGACCCAAACGTGACATTCTTGCTATCAGATAAAGCCTATGCTACTGTGTCCTCAAGCGGGTATCGCCAGCCGTCAAGTCCAACACCACAAAGGAGTACAGAGGAAGTGGCCGTCCAGCTCCAGATCGCGGGATCGCACAGCGTAGCTCGCCGGCGCCGCCTGGCCCGGCGCGCGCACCGAGCCGCCGAGGCCGCCCTATGGCTGGCCGGCTCGGCCTGCCTCGCCCTCCTGGTGCTGGTCGGAACCGCCGGCCTCTTCCGCTAGAACTCTCCAACTCCCCCCTCGGCGCGAGCGCGGCGCCCTTACGCTAGGGCGCCGTGCTCCCTTTCCTGAGCTTCCTGCACGCGCGCTTCGGGATCGCGCTCCTGCTCTTCGCCGCGCTTCTGGGCCTGCTGGGTACCTTCGAGCTCTGGCGCCGGCGCCAGGTCAGCGGCAGCTTCCGCTCCGGCTACCTCCTGCTCTGGGGCCTGACCGTCGTGCAAGGCCTGATCGGCGGCGGCGTCTTCTTGGGAGGCGCGCGCCCGCGCGAGCTCCTGCACGTCGTGTACGGGCTCTTCGCCGGCCTCTTCCTACCGGGGGTGTACGTCTACGCGGGCGGCCGCCGCAAGTACACCGAGGGCGCGATCCTGACCATCGCGGCCTGGGTGGTGGCCATCGCCTACGGCCGCGGCATCATGACCGGGCGCTGAACCGGGGCTGAAGTTCCGTCACGCCGCCGTCATGGCGGCGTCTTCTTCCTTCACACGATCGGGCCCAACTGTCTTTGGACCTCCGGCGGAGCGGTGCTAGGCTCCGCCCCGCCTTGGCAGGTCCGGGAGCACCCCTAGCCGGTGCTCGATCGAATTCAGCCCCCCACCTTGCATGGGCGTATGCCTTTGAAAACCCAAGTACCGAAGTGGGCTTAAGGGGTTGTGCAGCCGTGATCTGAATACAGATACTTGGCCTCGGCACGGATTCCTACGCTGGAAAACCCAAGTACCGAGGGCTTCATCCAGATTCCTCAGTCCGGTGTAGGACCCGGAAGCCAAACCAAAAAATCACCACTCACCAAGAGGAGGTAATCGGACAAAGACCATGGATCGCACCAAGAAGATCCTCATCACAATGCTGGTGCTGGGAGCGCTGGCGGCGGTCGGAGGCGGCACCTATGCCTCCTTCAACGCTGTCACGACCAACCCCGGCAACACCTTCCAGACGGGCACCATCCTGCTGGCGAACGACAAGAACCACACCAACGCCAACGGGACCTCGTGCTTCAGCTACGGCACCCTGACCGCGGGCGAGTTCACCAACGGCAACAACAACGCCAGCTGCTCGACCCTCGTCACCGTCGCCAGCACCAAGCCGAGCGCAACCGTCACCACCGTCGTCCTCGACCTCAAGAACGTCGGCTCGCTCAGCGGCACGCTGGGTATGACGACCACCTGCGCCTCGACCGACACCGGTCCGGTGGCCTCCGGCAACCGCAGCCTCTGCGACCGCCTGGCCATCCGCATCCAGGAGTGCGCGACCTACACCAACGGCAACACCAGCTGCACGACGACCAGCACCACGCACTGCGTGTACTCGTCGGCCGGCGCTGACACTTTGGCGGCTTGCGCCGCGCTCGGCATCCCCGGCGCGCCCGGCACCGCCGGCAGCCTGACCGCGATGGCCGCGCTGCCCGCCGCCACCACCGTCGCCTCGCTCACAGCGGGCACCGAGGTGGAATACGAGATCGACATCCAGCTGCCGGACACCGGCGCCGGCGCTGACAACGACGTCCAGGGCAAGACCGCGACGTTCGCCTTCACCTGGACCCTGTCCTAACCCGACAACACCAATAGGCAACAGAGCAGAGAAGTGCGCGTTCCCGGCGGACTCACAGACGGAGAGAGGGTTTACGGCTCAGCCGGTTTGCTCGGCCGCATCCAGTCCGCCCACGCCGCTTCTCTGCTGATCGTCACCCCGATCAACCCCGCGGTCGCCGCTGCCAAGGCGCGGCCGCGGGTCCCGCGTTCCATCTTCAACAAGCTGATGGTCAGCGTCATGGTCCTGGCCAGCGTGGGCACCCTGGCGAGCGGGACGCTGGCCTCCTTCAACGCCCAGACCGCCAACCCCAGCAACACCTTCCAGACGGGCACCATCGCGCTCAGCGACAACGTGGCCGCGCAGACCTGCCTCAGCTACGGCACGCTGAACGCCCAGAACCAGTTCACGAACAACAACCAGAACGCGACCTGCAACACGATCGCCTTCGCGGCCGCGGCCAAGCCCGGCGACCCCGCCGCCACCGCCAACTTCACGCTGAAGAACGTGGGCAGCCTGGCCGGTGCCACGCTGACCATCGCCGGCAGCGCCTGCGTCACCACCAACAACAGCGAGTCGTTCCACGGCGCCGGCGACCTCTGCGTGCAGCTCGACATCGCCGTGCAGGAGATGGACAGCACGTTCACGACCAACGTGAAGTGCGTGTACCCGACCAACGCCGTCGCCTGCCCGATGACCGGCACCATCAGCGCCTTCCAGACGGCGTCGCCCGTGACCGCCAACAACACCGCGGGTCTCAACAAGAGCGGCTCGGCCGGCGACACCCGCTACTTCCAGGTGCAGATCCAGCTGCCCTCGACCAGCGCCAACTCGTTCCAGGGCCGGGTGGCCACCTTCTCGCTGACCTGGGAACTGGACCAGTAAGCTGCGCACCTCAGCAGTTACCGTGAGCCGCGTGCACACGCCGGCCGCTGAGGCTGTCACCGCCACTCCGGCTCGCAAGCGCTTCGACTGGTCGCTGATCGGCAACCGTGTCGCCACCGGGCTCCTGATCTTCGCGGTGGCGACGCTGGTCGTCATCAACCTCGGGCCCTTCCTCTTCCCCTACCGCGTGTACACCGTGCTCTCGGGGTCGATGGAGCCCACGATTCCAATCGGCGCCCAGGTGGTAGTGGTACGCGTCGGCGCGGACGAGATCCGGGTCGGCGACATCATCACCTTCGACCGGCCCAGCAATCCCGGTGTGCTGGTCACCCACCGCGTTGTCGCGGTCGAGCCCGACGGCAAGGGCGGCACCCAGTGGATCACCAAGGGCGACCACAACAGCGTGCCGGACAGCTGGCGGATCCCGGCCACCGGATACGGCTACCGGTACGCGTTTCACGTTCCGTACGTGGGCTACGTGTTCGCGATGCTGCAGTCGCCGCTGGGCCGCATCTGCTTCATCCTGGCGCCGGCGCTGCTGCTTGCCGCGGTGGTCGTGAACGACTTCTGGAAGGCCGGCGACGCGCGGCGCCTCGCCGCGAAGACGTGAGCGACTCCCTGCGCAACCGCGCAGTGCTGGTGCTCTGCGCGGTGATCCTGGCCGGCGCCGCCGTCAAAGGCACGATGGCGCTGTACTTCGCGCAGACCACGCACGCCAGCAACACCTACAACACCGCCGCCGTGTACGACCCCAGCGCCATCACTGGCGCGCCCACCGACAACACCGAGGTCGCGGGCTGGACGGACCCCGGGCACAACCACGGCAACGGGAACGGTTACGCCGTGTTCGCGTATCACGAGGGCCCGACGGCCGGCACCGCCTGCAGCACGACGCAGGCCAACTACACCTTCGTCGCCGGCGTGGCCAGCACCAGCACCGCCTTCACGGACAACGGCGTCTTCGCAGGCTCCAACGTCAACTACGACGCCAGCTACACCTGCTACATGATCCGGACCTGGGACGTGCCCGGCGTCAACCCTTCGAGCTGGACCAGCGGCACCGTGCCGACCTGGACCTCGCAGATCGCGCCCAGCCCCGCCAACCAGTACGTGACGCCCAACGGCGTGCCCGTGGGGTTCTTCGCGAGCAGTGTGGCGCTGGGCAATGCAAACGGCACCGTTGCCGCCGGCGACACCATCGTCATCAACTACGACCAGGCCACCGACGCCCCCAACCTGACCGGACTCAAGGTCTGCATCCTCAAGTCGACCGGCGCCATCTACATAGGCCAGAACATCGCGGCAATCACCTGCGACACCGCGGGCGGCACCAGCGTCGGCGTCATGACGGGCGCCGTGTTCGGGACCAAGAAGGACGCCCTGATCGCCGCCACCTGGGTCTGGAGCAACGGCAATAAGACGCTGACAGTCACCCTCGGCGCGCTGCTCAGCGGCACCTTCCCCTCGGCGATGACCGGGACTATTACCTTCACACCGAGCCAGTCCCCGGAGACGGGCCAGCCGATCGTCAAATCCGCCGACGCCACGATCTTCCCCTGCAACCTCAACCACACTGCCAACGAGGGCATCCCGCCCGGGTCGACGCAGACGAACGTCTGCCTGCCCACCACCACCACCACCTTCTAGACGCGGATGAGCAGCCTCAGCGTCGGCCACAGCCAGCCCCAGCCCGCCCGCAGCCCCAACCGGGTCGTGGGCATCGCGCTGGCGCTGGCCGCGATCGTGGCCGCGATCGCGCTCCTGGCCACCAACCCGCGCCTGCTGGTGGCCCTCACCAGCGACCGCGAGGGCCAGGCGCTGCTGCCCAGCAGCACCCTGGCGCCCGGCTCCTCGACCACCGGCGCCCTGATCCTGGCCAACGAGGGGCTGCTGCCCCTGCGCTACGACGTCACCGTCCAGGCCGGCCAGGCGGAGCTCGACCGCGGCGTCGTCATGCGGCTCCGCCGCAACGACGAGCCCAACTTCTTCTACCAGGGGCCGCTGACCTCCGACCCCGTCTCGATCGGCTTCCTGGCGCCCGGCCAGCACACCCGGATCGAGGTCACGCTGAGCGCGCCTCCGGCCGATAGCTCCGCCTCCATCCCGGTCGACGACACCTTCACCTGGACCGCCCACTCCCCGGGCATCGACTTCTGGTGGTGGCTGCTGGTGGTCGCGGTGGGCCTGGTGGCGTCGGCGGTGGTGCTGCCACGCCTGCTCGAGCTCTACGCCACGCTGCGGCGCCTGCCGGCACCCAAGTTCGAGCTCTTCTGGCGGGCCCCGGTGGCGCTGGCGGCCGTGATCCTGGCCCTGCTGGTGCCGCTTTCGGGCGTGTCCCTGGCCAGCATCAACGCCCAGGCCTCCAACCCGTCCAACGTGTTCGCCATCGGCTCGATCGTGCTCAGCGACCGCACCGGGTCGGGCACCAGCTGCATCTCGGCGGTCGGCAATGACGGCCAGTCCCAGAACGGCCGCTGCGGGGCCATCTTCAACGTCACCAACGCCGCGCCGGGCACCACCGCCAGCGGCCGGGTGAACATCCGCAACGCGGGCACGGTGCCGGTCAGCAAGTTCACGCTCTGGGCGCCGGCCGCCTGCGCCAACACGAGCGCCCCGGTCCACGGCGGGGGCGACCTCTGCCGCCGCGTGCAGCTGGCGATCCACGACGACAGCCACGACCACTGCTACTTCCCCGACGACCGCGCCGGCCCCTGCACGCTGCGCGCGGACGGGACGATGGGCTCCTTCGCCGCCCGTTACGCCCCCGACAGCCCCCTCACCCTCTCCCCCACCGGCCTCGGCTCCGGCCTGACCTACACCTTCACCGTGGCCGTCGACCCGGCCGCCGGCAACGACTACCAGGGCCGCATGGCTACCCTCGACTTCACCTGGCAAATCGCTTCCTGAATCGAGCCCTGGGTTGGGCGGCCAACGCCCTGCTCGCCGTGGTGATCCTGGGGCTGCTGGCCCTCCAGGCCGGCCCGCGCTTCCTTCCTTACCGGGTCTTCGACGTGCTCTCGGGGAGCATGCAGCCGGCCATCCCGGTCGGCGCCGAGGTGGTCGACCTGGTGGTTCCCGGCGACCAGCTGCGGGTCGGCGACGTGATCACCTACGAGCACCCGCGCAGGCCGGGCGAGTACATCACGCACCGGGTGGTCGGCATCGATCGCACCGGGCTGGCGCCCACCTTGACCACGCGCGGCGACGCCAACGGAGCCGTGGATCCCTGGAAGGTCCCGCTGCAGTCGAGCATGCTCCGGGAGCGGCTCAGCATCCCGGTTCTCGGGTACCTGCTGGGCTGGCTCGGCAGCCCGTTCGCCCACCTGGTCCTGGTGCTGGTCGTGGCGGCCGGCGCGGTGGTCTTCGTAGCTGAG
>Ga0070707_100005373_pt1 | contig 11983 bp, 13 predicted proteins | sample KBSK5502metaG_FD_65468 | JGI IMG/M metagenome (GOLD analysis project Ga0070707, IMG submission 65468) | Corn, switchgrass and miscanthus rhizosphere microbial communities from Kellogg Biological Station, Michigan, USA - KBS K5-50-2 metaG | ecosystem: Host-associated > Plants > Roots >... | reverse complement strand
CCGATGCCTGCCTCGCGCGCGGCCAGCGCGACGAGAGCGGTCCCAACTTTGTTGACGACGCCTTCTTCCGTGACCGCGTCGGCCCCGACCAGCGCGATGCCCGCCTGCTCGCACGCGCGCGCGATGCCGGCGTCGGGCACGACCTCGGTCTCGAAGCCGAGCGTCTCCAGCCGCCGCGCCAGGGCGCGCCCTTCACCTCCCGGGATCGACGCGGTGCACATCACCAGCTCGATGCGCCCGCGTACGCGTTCGAGCGCGCGCACCACGCTGCCCGAGGCCGAGTGCGTCAGCACGGTCGTCTTCCGCTTCGTGATGACCCAGCGCGTTGCGTCGGCGGCTGCCGTGGTGGCCGATGCAAGCTGCTCGGCATAGGACGCAGCTTCGTCGGGCCCTTCGAGCGCCGCTGCGCACAACCGCCACAAGGCAGCCATCGCCGGGTGCGCGCGCAGCAAGGCGCGCGACGCGCGCATCACGTCCCGCCGGGTCGACAGACCCTCGAACCCTTGGGCGGCGCGCGCCGCGACCTGGGCCGAGCCCGAACGTGTGTCGGCTACCGCGCGCCGGATGTGATCCCACGGGTCCATGCGCACATCCTCGCCGCTGTGTGTGACGGCGCCAAACGATATGCGCGCGGCCCGTGGGGGAGGCGAGTACCATCACAAGGGCACATGAACGTGGATGCGCACAACCTCCAATCGATCTTCGCGATGCGAGCGCTGTGGGAGACCCTCAACCCCGCGGCCGCGCCGGCTATCGCGACCCTGAAGCCTCCCAGTGCGAGGCGTAGCGTCGCGCTGCTCCCGGGCTCGTTCAACCCGCCGACGGCCGCGCACATGCTGCTCGCAGAGCGCGCGCTGCAAGAAGGCTTCGATTGCGTCATCCTGCTGCTCGCGCGTAACACGGTGGGGAAGCAGCCATCGGGATTGATCCCCGAGGACCGGCTGCTCGCGATGCGCGCGCTGACCGGCGGCTCGTTCGGCGTCGGCGCCAGCTCGCACGGCTTGTACGCAGATCAGGCAGAAGCCGCGAAGGTCCTGTACCCAGACGCGGAGATCACGTTCCTGGTCGGTTCTGACAAGGTTGAGCAGATCTTCGACCCGCGCTGGTACAGCGATCCGGATCGCGCGCTCGAGCGGCTGTTCGGTTCGGCGCGTCTGGTGGTCGCCCCGCGCGCGGACCAAGGCGAGCTGCTGCGCTCGGTGCTCGAGGCGCCGCAGAACCGCCGTTTCGCGGACCGCGTATCGATCTTGCGGCTGCATCCGGCGGTGAGCGACCTCTCGTCGACACGCGTTCGTGGCCTGCTGCGCTCCGGCGCGGAGCCTGCCGGCTTGGTTCCGCCTGCCGTTGCCGAATTACTGACCGCGATGCGCGCGTTCGCGCCCCCGTTGGTGTTCAGGGACGAGGAAGTCGATGCCTACGGGATCAGAGCGAAGATCATCGAAATGTTTTGGCGCGCGCGCGGTCCCGAATCCGGCAGCGTCGATCTTCATGAAGTCGTAACAACGGCGTTATCGCCAACGCCGGAGGGCACAAAGTTGCGCCAAACGCTGTCGAACGGAAGCGCTGAGGCCTTTGATCTCACACGCGCGCGTGCTTCGGGCCTATAGACGACGCGCGCCGTCCCATTACTCGTGCGTTAGGCGCACCGAACCTGAAAAAAATACTTTTCTCGTTCTTGACCTAACGCGCAACGATGACGTATCACTACTCCCCATCTTCCCTCCTTTCCCCAAGGATGGTGTGTCGTCGTCGGCAACGCGATGTTTGTTTCATCGCGCGCGCAGCAAGGAGGTCCGGGTGTTTCAGGGGGAGACCAGACGCGGCCGTATGTTCCCGTATCTCGACGATGCAACGTGTCGAGGATTGGATCCCGAGCTCTTTTACGCAGAGTCGGGCTCGGCCATCATGAAAGCGAAGTCCCTCTGTGCGGCGTGTCCCGTCCGAGAGAAGTGTCTCGAGTGGGCGATCAAACGGGAGGAGTTCGGCGTTTGGGGTGGGACGACCGCGCGGGAGCGCGCCTCGCTCCGGCGCGAGCGCGGGCTGCGCCTTGTTCCCGCCGGCGTCGCGTAGCGTCCATCGTTAGAACCCTGGCAACCGGCACCTCGGTATCGAGCGCGTGCGTCACGCGGTTCCGGCCTTCTTCCTTCGAGTGATACAAGGCAGCGTCTGCTTGTTTGATCAGCGCCGCGGGCGTTGAGCCGTTCTCCGGCGCCGTCGCGACTCCCACGCTGACCGTCACCCGGACCGACTTCCCGTCCTCGCTCGCGAACGGATACATCGAGACGGAGCGGCGGATGCGCTCGGCAACCTCGCGCGCGGCCTCCTCGGTGGTCTCCGGGAGGATCACCGCGAACTCTTCGCCGCCGTAGCGCGCCGCGATGTCGAACGAGCGGACGGCGCCCTTCAATGCAGCGGCCACACCCTTCAGCACCGCGTCGCCGGCCTGGTGGCCGAAGCGGTCGTTGAACTTCTTGAAGTGGTCGATGTCGAGCAGGATCACCGACAGGTGGTGCCCTGCCGCGCGCAGCGTCGCGTACCGGCCCAGCCGCCCTGACTCGAAGGTCAGGCGTGCCTGCATCTCACCATGGTTCGCGAGGCCGGTGAGCGGATCCGTGATCGCCATCTCGGACATATGCGCGTGCAGGCGGGCGTTCGCGATCGCGAGGCGCGCGTGGTGCGCGAGCCGGTCGAGCGCCTCGACCTCGTTCTCACGCAACATCCCCGGCCGGCCTTTGCGCCCGTCTCGCGTCACGATCAGCAGCCCATCTTCTGCGATCGGGATGGCGAGGTAGCCGCGCGGGCCGAGCAGGGGGATGAGCGTTCCGTCTGAGGTCGCCTCCTCGCGACTCGTGACGAGGGCGTCTTTTAGGCGCAGCGCGCTCGCGATCCGGCCGCGGAGGTCGATCCGCATGTCGCTCGATCCGGTCGTTCCCTGCGAGGCGGCGACGCGCATCATCTCGCCGTCCCACAGCAGGACCGCGGCCGCGTCGAAACGGAATCCTTGGACGACGCCCCTGCACAGGTCGCCGAAGATCTCTTCCAGCGTCAGCGAGTCCTCGATGTCGAGCGTGACCTGACGGATCGTCGCCAGCTCGGCGTTGCGTCGCTTGAGCTCGCGCTCGTTGTAGATGCTGAACATCGTGCCGGCGCCGCCGATGATCCACAGCGCCGCGACGGCGGCCAGGCCGCCTGGGAAGAACGTCGTCTTCCCGAAGGTGTGCGTGTGCGTCATCGAGTCCATCACGACGATCGCGATCGTCGACAGGAGGATGACGCGGAACCCCGCGCGCGACGAAAGGAGGATGCCGGCCGCCAACGCGCTCAACGTGTACAAGAAGACGAGCGGCCCGTTTGCGCCGCCGGTGATCGCAACCATGCCGGTTATCGCCACGACGTCGGTGATCATGCCGATCCAGATCGCAGGTCCGACGAAGGATCGGCCCCGCGCAGCGAGCGCGTGCGTCGCGACGGCGAACGTGATCTGCGCGGTCAGGAGGCCGGTCAGCCGGTCGAGGTTCGGGTGGGCCGTCGATGCAGCGACGGCGAGCAGCACTAAGACCGGTGTGACGTAACGGATCGAGAAGTAGACGGAAACCCGGCCGCCCGACGGGAGCGGCCGTTCGGTGCGCGCGCTATCGACCTGTGGCTGGGTGCTCATCCCTCAGATCCGCCACGTGCGTCGAGCGAGCCCGGCGACGTCGAGCTTCACGAGCCTCGTAGAGCCGCGGCTGAGCATCGCCAGCACGCCCAGTGCGATGAGTCCGAGGACCAGCGGCGGCGCGAGCGGACCGGCAAGATCGAGCGCGCGCCCGGCAGCCTTCTTGGTCGCCTCGCCGGTGATCGTCGCGTACGGCGCGTCGAACGACTGGCTCGGCGTGATGACGCCGATCCCGTCGATCATGGTCAGGCCTGAGGACCCGATGTGCGAGCGCGACGTGCTGCTCGTCGTACTCGACGACTTCGAGCCGCCGGTGGTGTGTCCGCCGGTCGTCCCACCGGACGTCGAACCGCCGGTGCCGCCGCCCGTTGGGTTCTGCACGGGGCCGTTCGTGCCGTTCAATCCGAGCAGGCCCGTGATCCCGCCGACCGTGTCGTTCAGCTGGCCGGGGAGTGGGATCGCGGGCACGCCCGTGACCGTCGGCGTCGGGCTCAGGAGATCTCCGACGATCGGGACGCTGGGCAAGGGAAGCGGCGACGACGTCGGAAGGGGAAGTGGGGACAAAGACACCGAAGGCAACGGAAGCGGCAAACCGGCGTGCGCGTTGCCGACCGGGTAGATGAGCAGCGCACATGCAGCCCACGCGGCGAGGGCCAGGCGTCGCACCATTCGGAAAGAACGCATCCGTCTCACCTTGTGAATGGTCGGCGGTAACACCCGGTCTTTGTATGGCTAAGCCGGGTGGTCTGCCATAGCACTTCCGGATGTTCGCCCTGCTCGTGCAACACCGCCCGTTTGCTCAGGGTCGGGAACCCGGACAGAATGCGACCGATGGATCAAACCGAAGCGCCGGCCGTCGCAGGGGAACAAGCGCCGCCGCAAGACGGCGAAGCGAACGTCGCCGTCGAGCAGCCCGGCAAGCTGCTCCGCATCGCGATGATGGTGCGCGAGATGCTCGAGGAGGTCCGGCGCGCGCCTCTCGACGAGAATGCGCGCGAGCATCTCGCCGACATCCACGAGCGGGTCATCCAGGAGCTGAAAGGCGCCCTGTCGGGGCCGTTGGCGGAGGAGCTCGACCGGATCACGCTGCCCTTCGGCAAGAACGCGGTCCCGTCGGAGGCGGAGCTGCGGATCGCGCATGCGCAGCTGCTCGGATGGCTAGAGGGATTGTTCCAGGGGATCCAGGCTGCGATCGCGTCGCAGCAGATGCAGATGGCTTCGCAGTTGCAGGAGATGCGCAGGCCGGCGCTGCCGCCTGGCTATCAGGCCTCCGGTGATGGGGCGCCCGGTGATCAACGTCCCGACGTCAGGACGATCGATCCGAACCCGGGTCAGTACCTGTAAGACTTAGGCTTCGGCGGCCGCGCGCTCTTTGTACGCACGCCACTGCTTCACTTCGAACTCCGCGCGCTCTTTGAACGTCGCGTTGTCGGTCAGCGTGCCGCACGAGCACGCGGTGGCTTCGAGCGGAAGCAGGGTGCCGCAGGAACGGCAGGGCTTCCCTTGGATCGTGGTTGCGACTTCCCTCGACATAGCGACCCCCACGGTCAGATGTCTGTGTCTGTTGCTTCGGCTGTTCTGGACGGAAATTTGAGTCCCACGTGCCGTGGGCGCCCGGAAATGGGCCGTTTGCGGTACGTCGGGGAGCCGTTCTTGATGAGCCGGCCGGCTAGTGGCCAGCCGGCGGCCGAGACGATCCCGAGCCCGATCCCGATCCCGGCGAGCCCATGCCGCAGCAGGACGGCTACCACTTGGCCGACCAGCAGCAGGACGGCCAAGGCGGCCATGCCGAGCCACAGGGACACGATCCCGCGGGCTACCGCACGGCGGCGGCCGGAGGCGCGCGAGGCCCGTCGCTTGGGGCCAAACGCGATCACTCTGGCTTCGGCAGTCGGCTGCATCGCAAGAACCTCCATCCGTTGAGTCGGAGTGACGCCGCGTTGCCTTGAGTGAGCGTCGCGGTTTCCAGTGCCCTGATAGCCTCCGTCCTATGGAGCAGCGCGCGCTGATCGACGACGTCGAGCTCGCGTACGAGATCGATGGGAACGGCCCTCCGCTGGTGTGGTGCCACGGGCTGGCCAGCTGCCGCGATGGCGACCGCGACGTTATCGACGCATTCAGCGAGACTTTCACCGTTCTGTCCTACGACGCGCGCGGGCACGGCCGGTCTTCTCCGGTGCACGACGCGCGCGCCTTCAGTTATCGGCACCTCGCCCAGGATGCGCTGGGGATGCTCGATCACGTCGGCTGGCCGTCGGCGATCCTCACCGGCGCGTCGATGGGTGCGGCGACGCTGGCGCGCGTGGCGTGCATCGCCCCCGAACGCGCGCGCGCGCTCGTGATGGCTCGGCCGGGTGCGATGGGGGACGACGGAAGAGCGCCGGCCTGGTTGCAGGTCTTGTTCGCCGGCGGAGCGCACGCGATCCGCAACGGCGGCATCGACGGCGCGATCGAGTTCTTGATGAACATCCCGATAGCGCGCGCGGAGCTCGACGCGAACCCACGGCGGCTCGACGACTTGCGGCGTGACTGGACGCGTCACGATCCGCTGTCGATCGCGGCCGCACTCGAAGGTGTGCCGCCCACGGCACCGCTCGATGGCGGCCTGACGAGCGACATGATCCGTTGCCCAGCGCTCATCGTCCCAGGCAACGACGTGATACATCCGACCGAAGCGGGGATCGAAGTTGCGTCCTTGATCCCAGGCGCCACGCTCGCCGCGCCGTTCGATTCGCTGCCTCGCGCAGATGAAGTGCGCGGCCTCGTGGAACTGGTTCGCAACTTCCTCGCGCACGTGCCGTCCCCATGACCGACAAGGTCCTCGTCACCACGCAGGACGCCGTTACCGTCCTCACGTTGAACCGACCAGAGCTTCACAACTGCGTCGACGGCGAGACGGCCGAAGCCATCGGAACCGCCATCGAAGGGTTCGCGACCGACGACGTCGCGCGCGTGCTGGTCGTGACCGGCGCCGGCCCGCTGTCGTTCTGCTCGGGGGCGGACCTGGAGCACGGGGAGACGCTGCTCCAACACGCGTACACGGACAAGGCCGGACCCATGGGCTTCGCGGCGTTGGAGACCGGCAAGCCGACGATCGGCGCGATCAACGGCTACTGCTTCGCGGGCGGGATGGAACTCGCCGCGTGGTGCGACTTCCGCATCGCGGCGGCGAATGCGGAGTTCGGCGTGCTGAACCGGCGATGGGGCGTGCCGCTCGTGGACGGCGGGACGCAACGGTTGCCGCGCATCGTCGGTCAGGCGAACGCGCTGTACCTGATCGAGACCGGCGTGCGCATCAACGCACAGCGCGCACTGACGATGGGTTTCGTGCAAGAGATCGTGCCGGCGGGCGAAGCGCTGAAGCGCGCACTCGAGCTGGCATCACGCATCGCCGGGTATCCGCAAGCGAGCATCCGTGCGGATCGCGCGGGGGCGATCTCGACGTTCGGATCGTCGCTCGCAGATGGGTTGCGGCGCGAAGCGGAGATCGGTCGTGCGACGTTGCTCGACCCGGAGATGGCCGCGGGCCTCGAGCGGTTCGCAACGGGAGACAGGCCCGAGCCACCGCGCCCGCCCGGCGGATGAGCCCAGCGGATGAGTAGAGCGATCCGTGGCGCCGCGCAGCGCTACGGCGCCGTGGCGCGCGCGTACCGCCGGTTCTGGGCGCCGGTGATGGTCGCCCACTCGAAGCCGATGATCAGTGCGATCCCGCTTGCGCCCGGCGACACGATCGCCGACCTCGGGTGCGGCGTCGGGGTCATCGGCGCGCGCCTTGCGAAGCGCGCGCGCGCGGTCGTGGGCATCGACGTCGCCGAAGGGATGCTCCGGCAGGCGCCGGATCCGGTGCAGCGCGTCGCGGGGGACATCGCCACCATGCCGTTCGGAGACGAGACGCTCGACGGCGCGATCAGCACGTTCGCGTTGCAGCACGTGCCGCGCACCGGCCGCGTGTTCAAGGAAGCGGCGCGCACCGTTCGGCGAGGCGGCTTCCTCGGCACCGCGACGTGGGGGACCGACCATGCCGAGGAAGGCGGATGCTACGCGGTGGTCGACGATCTGTTCGCGCGTCACCGGATCCCCGCCGATGCGCCGGCGATGAAGACGTGGCACCAGCACGTCGACGAGCCGGCGAAGCTCGAAAAGTATGCGGGCGCAGCCGGGCTCACCGTGGAGCGTTCGTGGGCGGCCCGCTCGGCGTACGACTGGCCGCGAGCGAGCTTCTTCGGATGGGTGACGACGATGGGCCCCTACGGACGGCGCCTGAAGGCTGCGCCGGACGCGGTGCGCGCGCGCCTGATCGAGGGCCTCGACCGTGAGCTCTCGCTGCTTCCCGACGCGGCGTTCCGCTGGACGCCCGAATGCGTCTACGTGATCGCGCTAAAAGAGTAAGGACTTCCCGCTTCCGGGGAATCGGCGCGGACCTCTCTTAATGTTCGAGCATGCCGGGCCGCTCGTGGTGCGCCGCCGCAGCCGTCTTCATCGTCCTCTGCGCCGGCATCCCGGCAGCATCGGCCGCGCCCGCGCCGGACGCGTTGCACGTCCGCGCGGACAAGATCCTGAGCACGCTGCCGGCGAACGCGGTCGCGATCATGGATCCCACAACCGGGAGGCTCCTGTACGGGAAGCGCGTGGATACCCCCATGCCGGCGGCCAGCCTCCTGAAGATGATCACTGCGATCGTCGTCGCCGAGCGGCTGAAGCCGGATGACACCCTGACCATCTCGGACGCGGCCGGCCACGCGCGCGACGATCAGATCGCCTGGCGCCAAGGCGCGCAGTACACCGTCGACCAAGTGCTGCACGGGATGCTGATGGAGTCGTCCAACGGTGCAGCGATCGCCCTAGCGCAACGTGTTGGCGGATCCTTGCCGGCCTTCGCTCGCATCGCGACCGCGCGCGCGCGAGAGCTCGGCGCGACGCACACGGTGCTCATCGATCCCAGCGGCTTGGACGCCGTCGGCCAGCACGCGAGCGCGCGCGACCTCGCGCTGATCGCCTCGGCGTTCTTGAAGATCCCGTGGCTGGCGCACATCGCCGTGACGAAGAAGTTCGACGTGCCCTGGCCGGAGGGAACGACGGCCACGTTCGTCAACCTGGATCGATTCGTGACCCGTTACCCGGGGGCGGTGGGCGTCAAGAACGGCTACACATCCATCGCCGGCAACTGCGTCGCGGCGGCAGCGACGCGCAACGGCAAGACGTTGATCGTGGTAGCGCTTAACGGGCCGCACATCTACGACATAGCGTCACAGTTGATGGACGCCGGGTTCGCGACGGCGACGATCGGAACGTGGCATCCCGACCCATTGCCTTCGGTGGCCGAACCCGTTTCGCCGAGCGTCGACGCGTTGCGGTCGCTCAGAGATGAGAACGCCGCTCCGGTCGCGACGACGACGGCGAAGCCGCACGGCCATTCCCTCTTGAAGATACTCGTCTATCTGCTCGTGATCGTCTACGTCGCGCGAGTCCTACAGATCAGGCGGCGCAAGATCCTGAGGCGCCGCGCCGTGCGCGAACGCCGGCGCGCGCGCATCGAAGTGACGCGGCGGCAGATCGAAGCTCGGTACTCACAGCGCATGAGCCCGCCGCGCACGCTCGATCTCCGCGACTCCGACGATCGACGGTCGCGCACGTCGTCGCACCGCTAGCCCGCCTCCATATGCTGGGGCCGATGAAGGCTCCAACCCCCGCGGCCCAGCGCACGCTGCTGATCTTCGCCTTCGCAGGTACGGCGGCCATCATCGCAGCGGGCCGCGGTGCGCCGGCGCTCGCCTTTATACCGCTGGTCGCGGCAACGTTCATCGTCTATGTGGCTCTCGTGTGGTCCTTAGCGAGGGAGGCCGCGCTCAAGCCGCGCACGCTCGTCCTGGCGTGCGTCGCGCTGATGATCGTGGCGATCGCAGTGCCGGCCCGCTCTTCCAAAGATGTCTACGCATACATCATGTACGGGCGGATCGTCGCCCAGCATCACGCGAGCCCCTACACCCACGTTCCCGCCGACTTCCCCGGCGATCCTGCACTTCAGCGCGTGCAGGCGGCGTTCAGAGGAACCGGCTCGGTGTACGGCCCAGTATTCACGGGCGTGTCTGCCGCCGGGATGAGCGTGTGCGGCGCGTCGCCGCTGTGCGGGCGCATGTTCTTCCAAGCGCTCGAGGCCCTCGCCGTGCTGTGCTGCGCCTGGCTCGTTCTGCGCGCGACGCGAAGCTGGGCGGCGTTCGCGTGCGTGGCGTTCAATCCCGTGTTGCTCGCAAGCATCGTGAACGGCGCGCACAACGACGGACTGGTGGCGGCAGGGCTGCTCGCCGCCGTTCTTATAGCGCGCAAGAGGCCGGTTCATGCCGGTGTTCTCCTCGCGGCCGCCGTCCTCGTGAAGGTCAACGCATTGCTGCCCGCCGCCGTCCTGATGGCGTGGGTTTTCCTACGGGACGATAAGCGCAAGGCGCTCACCCTCGCCGCAACGACCGGCGTACTCGTCATCGGCGGCTATCTCGCCGCCGGCGGCACGGCCGCGTTGAGGCCGCTTCGCCACACCGCGCAGTTCGTGAGCTACCACTCGTTCTGGTACCCGGTCGAACGTCTCCTCGGCGTCGGCTCCTCTCGCATGGCTTCGATCGCTTTGGTGATCGTGGTCGTGATCGCAGTCGCGATCGCGGCCGGCCGCATGCGCGATCACGGCCCGGCACCCACCGTCGCCGCCGCGCTCAGCGTGTACGTGCTCGCCGCGCCGTACATCCTTCCGTGGTACACGGCGCCGGTGATCCCGTTGCTCGCGCTCTACCACCGATCGCGAACGACCTGGTTGATCCTCTCGTATTCGATGCTGCTCTATCTGGTGTATCCGGCGCGCTTCCCCGCGCACCACACCTTCGCGACGCTGATCCTCCCCGAGCTCGCGCGCAACCTTCTTCCCGTCGTGCAGGTCCTTGCCCTCGCCGTGATCGCATCCGCCGCTTGGCGCCGCCGATCGCCGCGCGCGGCTTGACAGGATGACGGGGGGTCAGCCTGAAACTGATCCAGATCGGGAGGAATCCCTCCGGGCTGCTCGAACGTAGGACTGAAGAGATGCGCGTTCGGGGGATGGCGCTGGTGCTCGCGGCGGTCGTGCCGCTGGCACTGATCGCGCCCGCCGGAGCGTCGACGCGGCACCGCCGCCCGCCCGTCGTCAACCTCGTCATCAATAGCTTCCGGTTCTGCAAAGCGGCGCCGTGCAGCATCACCGACACCGCATACCTGCGGTCGCCTCTGGGCGGCTCGCTCTACGACAACACGAGTGCGTTCATCACGATCAAAGCGGGATCGATCGTGCGGTGGACGTACAAGGACACCGGCACGCCGGGGTGCGACGAGTTCAACTTCGGGCCGGTGAACTGCCCGGGCCACGAGGTCCGGCTCGAGAACGGAACGCCGGGCGGCGGGAAACAGATCGGATTCGCGGCCGCGCGCTCATCGAAGCCGCAAACGATCTCGTGGTACATCCCGCTGAACTACGCCGGGCAGACGATCCACTACTTCTGCAACATCAACGATCACTGGGCGTTCGGTCTGACGGGCGTGCTGAAGATCACCAAGTAGCCGGCGATTCGATCAACACACACCGCGTGCCGCGATAGATCGTCGGCATGCACTTGTTGCAGTGGATGCAGATCCCTTCCGTGGTCGCGTTCGACTTCAGCCTGTTCACGAGGTCTGGCTCGCGCAGCAGCGCGCGCGCCATCGCAACGAATTCGAATCCCTCGCTCATCGCGCCGGTGATCGTGTCCAGCCGGTTGATGCCGCCGAGCAAGATGAGCGGCATCGTGAGGGCTGCTCGGAATCGGCGCGCGAACGGCAGGAAGTACGCCTCTTCGAACGGGTACGACTTCAAGAAGTAGCGGCCGGCGACCTTGAATCCGGCCTTCAGCATCCCCGGCGTCGCTTCTGCCATCTCCGCGAGCGGCCGGTCGCCGCGGAACAGATACATCGGGTTCGCGAACGAGCTGCCGCCGGTCAGCTCGAGCGCGTCCAACGTTTGATCCTTTTCGAGCAGCCGCGCGATCTCGACGCTTTCATCGACCTCGAGGCCGCCGCGCACGCCGTCGCTCATGTTGAACTTCGCGGTGAGGGCGACCGTGTTTTTGACGGCGGCGCGCACGGCGCGCGCAACCTCACGCGGGAAGCGCGCCCTGTTCTCTGTTGAGCCGCCGTAGCCGTCCTTGCGCCGGTTGAGCTTCGGGCTCATGAACGCGCTGAGGAGATAGCCGTGCCCGAGATGCAGCTCGACGGCGTCGAAGCCGGACTCAACGGCCATGGTGGCTGCGCGCGCGAACTCATCGGTGACGCGCGCGA
>Ga0070707_100005369_pt1 | contig 11988 bp, 8 predicted proteins | sample KBSK5502metaG_FD_65468 | JGI IMG/M metagenome (GOLD analysis project Ga0070707, IMG submission 65468) | Corn, switchgrass and miscanthus rhizosphere microbial communities from Kellogg Biological Station, Michigan, USA - KBS K5-50-2 metaG | ecosystem: Host-associated > Plants > Roots >... | reverse complement strand
TTTTCTTGCTGTTATCGCGCGTTTTGCGTAGTTTGCTGCTCCAAAGTCAGCCTGCCGGCCGTCAGACGGGCCCCGCTGGGCAGGGGCGGGCGTGCGGTCCGCGGGGACTAGGCGTGCCCGAGACCGCGTGGGCTAGGGGGTACCTGAGATCGCGTGGGCGACCGTCTTGCGGACGTGCTCGGCGATCTCGTCGAGCGGGACCTTGACCGTCTCGCCGGTCGCGCGGTCGGTTAGCTCGGCGATGCCGTCGGCTAGCCCGCGCTTGCCGATCGTTACCCGGAACGGGATGCCGACGAGCTCGGCGTCGCTGAACTTGACACCGGCCCGGACCTGGCGGTCGTCGATGATCACGTCGACGCCGGCGTCCTGGAGCCATCGGTAGACCTGCTCGCCGGTCTCCGCGACCGCGGGGTCGTCCTGCTGCGCGACGACCACGACGGCCTCGAACGGCGCGACCGCCGCGGGCCAGACGATGCCCTTCGCGTCGTGGTGCACCTCGACGATCGCGGCCATCGCGCGCTCCACGCCGATGCCGTACGAGCCCATGATCGGCTTGACCGGCTTGCCGTCAGGTCCCAGCACGGACAGGTCGAACGCGTTGGAGAACTTGTAGCCGAGCTTGAAGATGTGCCCGACTTCGATGGCCTTGATGACCTCGAGCGGCTGACCGTCGTGGATGCACGCCTCCCCTGGCTGCGCGGTGCGCAGGTCGGCCCACTGCCCGACGGCGATGTCCCGCGCCACGTCCACGCCGCGCAGGTGCACGTCGTCAGTGTTGGCGCCGGTGGTCATGCCTGCGCGGCCCTGAAGTGCGAGGTCGGCGATGACCGGGTAGGCCGAGACCCCGACCGCGCCGAGCGAGCCCGGATGGGCGCCGAGCGCCTCGAAGATCTCGTCGGCCGCCGCCGGACGGATCGCGACCGCACCGGTCGCGTCGACGAGCTTCTGCTCCTCCAGGGCGTGGTCGCCGCGCATGAGCACCAGCGCCAGCTCCCCGTTGAGCACGTACACCAGGGTCTTGATCTGCCGGTCGGCGGGCGCGTCGTAGCCGGCCGCGAGGTCCTCGATCGTCCGCACGCCTGGCGTGCCGAACCGCTCGGGGGCGGGCAGCGCCGCCACGGCGTCGACGGCCGGGTCCACGGCGGGCAGCGCCGAGGTCGCCTTCTCCCTGTTCGCCGCGTAGTCGCCGCTGGGGCAGACGATGATGTCGTCCTCGCCGGTCTCCGACGGGCAGACGAACTCGATGGAGTCCGACCCGCCCATGGTGCCGTTCGACGCCTCGGCCGGGACCGCGGGGATGCCGAGCCGCTCGAACGCGCGCGCGTAGGCCTTGCGGTGCAGGTCGAACGATGTGTCCAGCCCGGCGGCGTCCAGGTCGAAGCTGTAGGAGTCCTTCATGGTGAACTCGCGGGTGCGCATCAGCCCGGCCTTCGGCCGTGCCTCGTCGCGCAGCTTGGTCTGGAACTGGTACCACAGCTGCGGCAGCTCCCGGTAGGAGCTCAGCTCGGTGGCCAGCGTCGCCACGATCTCCTCGTGCGTCATGCCGAGCGCGAGGTCGGCGCCCTTCCGGTCCTTGAGCCGGAACATCGCCTCGCCCATCAGCTCCCAGCGACCGCTGCGCTGCCAGACCTCGGCCGGGTGCATCACCGGCATCAGGATCTCCTGCGCCCCGATCCGGTTCATCTCATCGCGGATGATGTCGATGACCTTCAGCCGGACCCGGACCGCCAGCGGCAGCAGCGAGTAGTGCCCCGCCATCAGCTGGCGGATGTACCCGGCGCGCAGCAGCAGCCGGTGGCTGGGCGCCCCCGCCTCCGCGGGGTCCTCGCGCAGCGTCGGGATGTGCATGGTTGACCAGCGCACGATTCCACTCCAGTTCTTGTCCTGCGCGTAGTGTAGTGGGGTCCGTCACGCGCCGCTGACTTGACGGCGCGGGAGGAGGGCGCGGGTTAGCCAAGCGCCGGCCAGGGCCTGGAGCGCGGCGAGCAGCAGCGTTGCCACGATCGTGACTGCCGCGTACGGCGGGAGGCCGGCCAGGCCCGCGATGGCCCGGGCGGTGGTGCCGGCCGGCAGGCCGCGCAGCGCCAGCGCCCACAGCGGGACGGCCCAGCCTGCCACGGAGGCGAAAACCGCCAGCACAACCATCCGGCGCCAGCGCAGCGACGCGACGCCCGCGGCGACGCCGACGATAAACGGCACGAACCAGGCGCCGGCTTCGGCCGTCGCCGCGACCACGGCGGCGAGCACCACGAAGGCGGCCGCCCAGCCGAGCGGCCCCGGCACGCCGCGCGCGGCCGGGCGCGGCTCGGCGCTGACGACGCCCTGGTCAGTCATTGAGCCTCCACTGGATCGAGCCGGCCGGCGCGCCCGGCACCGGCAGCGGCAGGTACTGCCCGTCCCACCACAGCGGTACGAGGTTCGTGTACCACGGGGACGCGGGGTTCTCCGACTGGCCGCCCGGATAGACGCCGACCGCGGACAAGGCGCCGGCGTCGAACGACACGATCATCCGCCAGCTCGGGCCCGTCGTCGCGGTGAGGCCGCCGTCGGCGGCGTCCTCGCTGAACGGGTCGCCGCTGGCCGCCCGCGGCCCGTACCCGAGCCCCGCTGCGTCCTCCACCGAGGGGAACGACCGTGCGTGCTCCCGGCCCCACGTCCACGTCGGCGGCGATCCGCCGAACTTGGCGTACAAGTGCGTTACGGCCTGCCGGAACGCCGCCACCATCGCGGCCGGCGCGCTGCCGGGACCGCGCCCCGAGGGCCCGCGGAAGGCCGGGTTCGACGGATCGTTCAGCGTCCACGCCTCCAGGTCCTCGTCGAGCGGCGCCTGGCCCGGCGCCACCGCCAGCCCGTTGACGTCCCTGCCGACGGGCACCTTGCCCGCCTTCCACCAGGGCTCGAACACCGTGGTCAGGTAGTCGTCCCAGAACGTCCACCACACGGTCGCCGCGGCCGACCCCGCGTCCATGGCGTAGTTCCAGGACGAAAGCAGAGAGACCACCGGACGTTCGGAAGAAGACAGCGAGGCGGTGCCCAGCGCGGTCAGCAGCGACGGCAGCACCCGGGACGCGAGCGAGTCCGTAACGTTGTTCTGCAGCGCCGCGACCGACGCGGCCGACAGCGGCTCGTGCGACGCCAGGTACTTGTAGGCGTAGGAGGCGCGGTACCCAGGGTCATAGAAGTCGGCGCTGGTGCCGATGTAATACGGGTAGGCCGCCGTGACCGGCCGCTGGTTCGCGGTCACGATGAGGTGCGACGGCGGGTCGTACACCTGCGGCTCCGCCTGGAACGGGATCACCCCGGTGACGTCGCAGGCGCCGCTGCCGGGCATCGGCAGCCACGGCTGGCACCCGGCGGCGACCTGCGGGTAGTAGCCGGGCGCGATCACGCCGATGTTGCCCGCCTTGTCCGCGTAGACGAAGTTCTGCGTCGGCGCCCGCCACCCGGTCAGCGCGGCCCGGAACTGCGTGAAGTCCGTCGCCTCGTTGATCCCGAACAGCGCGGCGATGTCGTCCGACGGCACGTTGCCCATCCAGTCGACGGCCATCTGCTGGCCGGCCTGCGTCATGATCGGCCCGTGCACCGTGATGTCCACGGCGAGGTTCACCGTCGCCCCGCCGCGCACGGGAATCGTGTAATGCACCACGGTCATCGGCCGCCACGCGCCGCGCCAGTAGTAGGAGTCGCCGCGGACGCGCTCGGCGTAGTAGCGGGTGGCCGCGTTCTGCGTGTCTGTCAGCGACCACGCGATGTTCGGGTTGTGCCCGAGCAGGATCCCCGGCAGCCCCGGCACGCTGACGCCGGACACCTGGTAACCCGGCGCGGACAGCGCCACCTCGTACCACACGGACGGTTCGGTCTGCGGCAAGTGCGGGTCGCCGCCGAGCAGCGCAGTTCCCTTTCCGGGGGGCTGCCCCCCGGACCCCCCGATCCTCCGTACTGCCGGCCCGTTCGCCGCCCACGCGTTGCTGTCCGGGTACTGGTGGATCTGATTGGCGGGCAGCTGGCTGAGCTGGTCGAGCAGGCTCGCCGCCGCGACGGCTACCGCATTGTGGTCGTCCGAACGTGCGCGTGTTCCACTCCCGGCCCGAGGGGGTGTGGGGGGCGCGGCGCCCCCCACGAGCGGGGGGGTCCTGGGGGGTCGTCCCCCCAGGGGAGCGGAGCTCGCCGCATCCGGCGCCACCGGCGTCAGCGGCGCCTTGACGTACGGGCCAGGGTCGTAGGGCGTCTGCGCGTTCTTCGCCAGCACGGGGAGCCAGTCCGTGGTGCGGGCCGCGCCGAGGGTCCGCGCCAGGACCGCCTCGTCGAGGGGGCCCGTCGTGTAGTCGAGCTCCTGGGTGAGCACGCCCTGGATGACCAGGCTGTCCACCGGTGTCCACGGCGCGGGGTACGTTCCGGTGAGGGTGAACACCGCGGGCCAGTCGCCGGCCGCGCGGACCGCGGCGATGTCGTCGTTGACGCCCTGGGCGTACGCGAGCAGCGCGGCGCGGGCCGGGCCGGTGGTGCGCGCCCACTCGTTCTGCGCGGTGCGCAGCAGGCCGAGCCGCAGCTCGAACTCGTCGCTGCTCAGGTCGGACGGCCCGGCGAGCTGCGCGAGGCGGCCCTCCCCCAGGCGCCGTTCCAGGTCCATCTCCGACAGCCGGAACTTCGCGTGCACGTACCCCAGCGCCACGAAAAGGTCGTGCGTATTAGCGGCGTCGATGGATGCGAGACCCTGGCCGCTGAACGAGACGGAGACCGGCGTGGTCAGCCCTGGCACGCGCAGCGCCTGCGAGCCGGCCGGCTGGCCGCCGGAGGCCGACGTCCATGCGCCGCGGCCGGGGTCGAGCGCGGGGCCGAGGGCCGGTATCGTTCCGTAGCCGAAGCCGAGTACGCCAAGCAGTGCCGCCGACACCACCGCGGCGGCGACCGCATTGAGCACAGAGCGCAATCGCCAGCGGCCTACTCGCCTGTCACGGATCCACATTCCGCTCGTTTTATCACGCTCGCGCAATGTTCGGCGCACTTTTTAGGGCCGGATGTCCGCTTTTAAGGCCCCCTTATAGGGGGACAATTGATTACGGAGCGCGGCTCCCCGGCCGCGCCCATATCGGTACGCTGAGGTGGTGAGATGGATGGCTTGGCCCCGGAGCAAGAAATCCAGGTCATCAACGCTGCCCGGGACATCTGAGCAGGATGGCGTGCGAGTTAGCGTGACACCGGCGCCTGATGCTGACCCGGCCGACGGAACGAAACAGAATGCCGGCGTCAACGGCGCCAGGCATTCGGTATCCGACCGGCCGGGATCGCCCATGTCCCGGCGGACGGCCGGCGCACGGCGTTCGGCGAACGGACGGCGGGCGGCCACTCCGCCGAAAACGTCGGGCGTGCAGTACGCGGATTCGGGTGTGGATGACGTGTCCGCCGAGATCCACGAGGCCACCGACGTGCGCGGCACGCGGCGGGACGACGGGATCGCGATACTCGAGGGCGTAGTGACCACCGAGGTCCCGCCCGACGACGACGACGGGCCGCCCACGGCCGACCTGGACGTACCACAGCCGGTGTGGAACCAGCAGCTCTCGGGACCGCGGCCAGTGCAGGCCGCCGCGACGGGCAGCGTCGCGAGGGGCGAGCGGACCTCGTCCGGCGATATGCCGGTGTCCGTCACCCCGCCCGCGTGGGACAGCGGCCCGCGGCCGATCCGCGTCCGCGACCTGCCGCCCGACGTCCGGCTGCGCATGTGGCGGTTCCGCGCGATCGTCGTGATCGTCGTCGGCGTCGTCTTCACGATCGTCGCTAACTGGCAGGTCGGGCTCTCGCTCGCCATCCTGGCCGGCGTCATCGACACCGTGTACCGGTCGCGGACGGCCGCGGACATCCAGGCCGGCGGCAGCGCGGCTGCCGCGCAGCGGCGGACCAAGCGGCAGCTCTCCAGGATGCGCCGCGCCGGGTACCTCGCGCTGAACGCCCGGCCCATCCCCGGCAGCCGGGAAGTCATCGACCACCTGGTCATCGGCCCCACCGGCGTGTACGCGATCGACTCCGAGCGCTGGCACAAGCGGGTGCCGATCCGCACCTACAACGGCAAGCAGCTCTGGCACGGCCCGGAGAACAAGAGGCTGCGCCTCGAGCACGCCAAGTGGGAGGCGCAGCAGGCCAGCGACCGGCTGACGACCGCGGTCGGCTTCGACGTCCCCGTCCACGCCGCGATGGCCATCTACGGGCCGAAGATCCCCTGGGGCATCGCGACCATCAAGGACGTCGACGTGTTCACGGGTACTGATCTGGGCAAGTACCTGAAGCGCCGCAGCCGGATGCGCAACCTGCCGCGCCTGACCAAGGAGCAGGTCCAGGCCATCTACGACGCGGCGGCCAGCGTGCTGCCTGACGTCGGGCCGACGAGGACCTTCACACCGGTAGGCTGAACTCCCAGGAAACTGGCCAGGAGAGTCGTCCGGCAAGGGAGTCGGCATGCCACCGCTGAGGTCGCGCACGGTCACGCACGGCAGGAACATGGCGGGAGCGCGCGCGCTGCTGCGCGCGACCGGGGTAGCCAGGGAAGACCTCGGCAAGCCCATCATCGCGGTGGCGAACAGCTTCACCGAGTTCGTGCCCGGCCACGTGCACCTCCAGGAGGTCGGCCGGGTCGTCGCCGACGCTGTCAAGGCGGCCGGCGCGGTGCCCCGTGAGTTCAACACGATCGCGGTCGACGACGGCATCGCGATGGGGCACGGCGGCATGCTGTACTCGCTGCCGTCCCGTGAGCTGATCGCCGACTCGGTCGAGTACATGGTCAACGCGCACTGCGCGGACGCGCTGATCTGCATCTCGAACTGCGACAAGATCACGCCCGGCATGCTGATCGCCGCGATGCGGCTGAACATCCCGACCGTGTTCGTCTCCGGCGGCCCGATGGAGGCCGGCAAGGTGACGGCCGCCGACCTCGAAGGCGGCGTCAGGAAGCTGGACCTCATCGACTCGATGGTGGCGTCCGCCGACCCGTCGGTGTCCGACGACGAGCTCCTGACGATGGAGGAGAACGCCTGCCCGACCTGCGGATCCTGCTCGGGCATGTTCACCGCGAACTCGATGAACTGCCTGACCGAGGCGATCGGCCTGGCGCTGCCAGGCAACGGGACCACGCTCGCGACCCACGTCGCGCGCAAGGCCCTGTTCGAGAAGGCCGGCGCGGTGATCGCCGAGATCACCAGGCGGTATTACGAGGACGGCGACGAGTCCGTGCTGCCGCGTTCGGTCGCCAGCCGGGACGCGTTCGAGAACGCGATGGCGCTTGACGTCGCGATGGGCGGCTCGACCAACACGATCCTGCACCTGCTGGCCGCCGCCCATGAGGGGGGCGTCGACTTCGGGCTCAAGGAGATCGACGAACTGTCGCGGCGGGTGCCGTGCCTGTGCAAGGTCGCCCCGTCGAGCTCGTACCACGTCGAGGACGTGCACCGGGCTGGCGGCATCCACACGATCCTCGGCGAGCTGGACCGTGCCGGGCTGCTCAACCGCACCGTGCACACGGTGCACGGGCAGCCGATCGCGGCCTGGGACCTGCGGTCGGGCGCCGCTTCCGACGAGGCGGTGGAGCTGTACCACGCCGCGCCCGGCGGGGTGCGGACTACGAAGGCGTACTCGCAGTCGGCCAGGTGGGCGTCGCTCGACCTCGACGCCGGGTCCGGGTGCATCCGCGACGTGGCGCACGCGTACACCGCCGACGGCGGGCTCGCCGTGCTGTACGGCAACCTGGCGCCGGACGGCGCGATCGTGAAGACCGCCGGGGTCCCCGAGGAGCTGTTCACCTTCAGCGGGCCGGCCCGGGTCTTCGAATCGCAGGAGGATGCCGTGGACGGCATCCTCTCCGGCCGGGTGGTGGCCGGCGACGTCGTGGTGATCAGGTACGAGGGCCCCCGCGGCGGGCCGGGCATGCAGGAAATGCTGTACCCGACGTCGTTCCTGAAGGGGAAGGGGCTCGGCCGGGCCTGCGCGCTGATCACGGACGGGCGGTTCTCCGGCGGGACTTCCGGGCTGTCGATCTGCCACATCGCCCCCGAGGCCGCCGCGGGCGGTGTGATCGCGCTCGTGGCGGAGGGCGACACGATCGTGATCGACATCCCGCGCCGGGAACTGCGGCTTGACGTGCCGGACGACGAGCTGCCGCGGCGGCGCGCCGCGGTGCTGGAGACGCTCGGCTCGTACCGGCCCGCTAACCGGCAGCGGCCGGTCAGCCCGGCCCTGCAGGTGTACGCGGCGCTGGCGACGTCGGCGGCGAGGGGCGCGGCACGGGACGTTTCGGTGCTCGCGCGGCTCGCTTCGCCAGAGAAGTGACCCAGGGATTCGTCCGGGCGGCGCGGGCGTCCGACGCCCCTGAGCTGGCGCGTGTGCAGGTGGCGAGCTGGCGCGCGTCGTTCGCCGACGTGGTACCAGACGAGGTGCTCGCGGAGCTGACCAGCGCCGCCGCCGAGAAGCAGTGGACCGGGCGCTGGCTTGAGGCGATCACCACGCCGCCGACCAGCCGGCACCGGGTACACGTGGCGGTCGACGCCGGCAAGACCTCGGTCACGGGGTTCGCCGCCGCCGGGCCCGCCACCGACGGCGACCTGTGGCCGGGAACCGACGCGGAGCTGTACGAGCTGCACGTGCTGCCGGACGTGACCGGCCAGGGCCACGGCGGCCGACTGCTGCACGCGGTCGCCGACACGCTCGCCGAGGACGGCTTCCGGACGGCGTGCACGTGGGCGCTATCGGCTGACGACGGACGGCTGTCGTTCCTCCAGGCGGCCGGCTGGGCGCCGGACGGCAGCCACAGCAACCTGGACATGGGCGTGCGAGTGCACGTGGTCCGGCTGCACACAAGGCTGTCACCAGAGCCTGGCTGAGTCATCTATGTACGTTCCGAATAGGATCCATCAGTGGCAAACGCGCGCGAGTGGCTGGCGGGAACCCGGCCCCGAACCCTTCCTGCGGCAGTCGTCCCGGTCCTGATCGGCTCGGGGGTGGCGGCCGGATACGGCGAGTTCTCGCTGTGGCGGGCGGCGCTCGCGCTGGTCGTGGCGCTCGCGCTGCAGATCGGGGTGAACTTCGCCAACGACTACAGCGACGGCGTGCGCGGCTCAGACTCCGCCGAGCGGCGAGTCGGGCCGATGCGGCTGGTCGGATCGGGGCTGGCGGCGCCTGGGCAGGTGAAGCTGGCCGCATTCGGCTGCTTCCTCGTGGCCTGCTGCGCGGGGCTGGCGCTCGCCGCGGTGACGTCCTGGTGGCTGGTGCTGGCCGGCGCGCTCGCGGTGCTCGCGGCCTGGTTCTACACCGGTGGGTCGCGACCGTACGGCTACGGCGGGTTCGGCGAGGTTTCCGTGTTCGTCTTCTTCGGCGTCGCCGCCGTCGCGGGGACGGCATACGTGCAAATGGGCCGGCTGAGCTGGCTCGGGCTGGCGGCGTCCATCCCGGCCGGCCTGCTGTCCTGCGCGCTGCTCATGGTCAACAACCTGCGCGACATCCGCTCCGACGGCGAGTCGGGCAAGCGGACGCTCGCGGTGCGCATCGGGGACGCCCGCTCGCGTTCCGTGTACCTGCTGTTCCTGCTTGTGCCGTTCGCGCTGGCCGCGCTGATCGCCTTCGTCCGGCCGTTCGCCCTGCTCATGCTGTTGGCGCTGCCGCTGGCGCTGGCTCCGGTGCGGGCCGTGCGGGGCGGCGCGTCCGGGCCGGCGCTGATCACGACGCTCGGCCAGACGGGGCGGCTGCAGCTGGCCTTCGGCCTGGCGTTCACCATCGGGCTCGCGATCCACGGCTAGCCGGTTTGCCCCCTGCCATCCGGTATGTCACTGATCATGCCTGAAACGTCCAATTCAGCGATGTTAATGCGCATCTAAATATTGTCCGGATATTACGTGCCGAGATATGCCGACGCGATAGCCTGCGAAGCGAATCCCTCGTTCGGGCGGAACGAATGCAATGGGAGGGACTTGGGTGAAGCACCAGGAGGCCGAGCTGCGAGAGGTCGTGCCGAGCGGCGTGCCGGATGACGACACGGCACGATTCCTGCGCGAACTGCGTCAGCTCCGGAACGGAGCAGGGCTCGAACACGTCGAACTCGCGGCACGCGCGCACTACCCGTGCGATGCCATCCTGGCGGCCGAGGCGGGCCCGGGGCTGCCCGACCTGCCGGTGCTTTCCGCATACGTCCGGGGCTGCGGCGGCACCGTCACCGAGTGGGAGGAACGGTGGCGGACGCTGACCCGGTCCCCGGCCCTGACGTTGCTGCCGACGAGGGACGCGGGAGGTTCTGACGCGGCGGCCGCGGGCGCGCGCATCGGATCGGTCAGCCTCGCCGCGGACGCCCACGACCCGGCGATCATCATGGCCGCCCTTGGGCGAGTCGCCAACGGCATCGCGGCCGAGCCCTCGCCGGCGCCCTCACTCTTCACGCCGGCCTCAGCCGCCCGGGCGGCGGCCTCTGCCGCACCGGTGCTCGAACAGGCCTCAGTGTTCGCCGTGGACTCGGCACCGGCGACTGCGCCGCCGCCCGCGGCTGCACCTGCCGCTAGCCCGGCGCCCGACGCTAGCCCGGCGCCCGCCGTCAGCTCGATTCCCCGGTCGCTCACGCCGGACCCAGCCGACGTGGCTGGCAGCACCGCCGCCTCGGGCGCCCCTCGGCGCCGCGCGCTGTCCAAGCCACTGATCGTCGCGATCGCGATCGTCGTGTGCCTGGCCGCCATCATCTGGGCGCTCTTCTCCTAGGGGCCGGTCCCCGATCAAAGAATGCGGGGACTTCGACCGGGTTTCCCCGGCCAAAGTCCCCACAATGATTCGAAGCCAGGGACTGCCCCTACTCAGCGTCGTCGTCAGTGAGGCTGGCGTTATACGTGGGACTACCGTTGGTCGCGAGCCCCGGTTGCACAGGGAGCGTGCTGCCCAGCGGCAGCACCGCCGCGGCCGCGATCGCGGCCGCTTCGCGCTCAGCCTCCGCGGCCGCGATGTCCGCGGCGCTCGGCTCGTTAGCGTCTGGCGCACCGGCGCCAGGCTCAAGGACGGCAGGCGCACCATCGCCCGGCTGCACGGCCGGCCCGCCAGCGCCCTGTCCGACGGCCGCAGGCTTGCCTTCGGCGGCCCCGGCCTCGACGCTTCCGGTGAACGCGCTCGTCACCGCCTTCAGCGCCGTCGTCACCTCGCTGGGGATCACCCAGAACGTGTTTCCCGCGCCGTTGGCGAGCTGCGGAAGCGTCTGCAGGTACTGGTAGGCGAGCAGCTTGGGGTCGGGGTCGTTGCGGTGGATCGAGCCGAAGACCTGGCTGATCGCCTGTGCCTCGCCCTCCGCCCGGAGGATCGCGGCCTGCTTGTCGCCCTCGGCGCGCAGGATCTTGCTCTGCTTCTCGCCTTCCGCCGTGAGGATCTGCGACTGCCTGCTCCCCTCCGCGGTGAGGATCGCAGCGCGCTTCTCGCGCTCGGCGCGCATCTGCTTTTCCATCGCGTCCTTGACCGACTTCGGCGGGTCGATCGCCTTGATCTCCACCCGGGTCACGCGGATTCCCCACTTGCCCGAAGCATCGTCGAGCACGCCGCGCAGCAGCGTGTTGATCTTGTCGCGGGACGTCAGGGTCTGCTCCAGGTCCATCGAGCCGATCACCGAGCGCAGCATGGTGGCGGTGATCTGCTCGATCGCCTGGATGTAGTCGACGATCTCGTAGTCCGCCGCCCTCGGGTCGGTCACCTGGAAGAACAGCACGGTGTCGATCTGCACCACGAGGTTGTCCTCGGTGATCACCGGCTGGCCCGTGAACGAGACCACCTGCTCACGCAGGTCGATCAGCGGTTTGACTCGGTCGACGAACGGGATGATGAAGTTCATCCCTGGCTCAAGTGTCTTGCGGTACCGGCCGAAGCGCTCAACGTTCCGCGCCCGCGCCTGCGGCACGATGCGGATGGAGCGCATCACCGTCAAAACCGTCAAAACGACGGCGAGGACGATCACCACGGCAACGATGATTTCCGCGATAACCATGA
>Ga0070707_100005368_pt1 | contig 11988 bp, 8 predicted proteins | sample KBSK5502metaG_FD_65468 | JGI IMG/M metagenome (GOLD analysis project Ga0070707, IMG submission 65468) | Corn, switchgrass and miscanthus rhizosphere microbial communities from Kellogg Biological Station, Michigan, USA - KBS K5-50-2 metaG | ecosystem: Host-associated > Plants > Roots >... | reverse complement strand
ATCAGGCGGTTGACCTGACCGCGGCGGCGCAGCCCGATGCTGGTCCGGGCCGCTGGTTCGTCACCGCGTCGATCGAGGAGCCGTCGGGGCAGGTGGTCCAAGACAGCGCGCTGCTGAGTATCGGGCAGCCGCCCGAACCAGGCCTCGACCTGCCGCTGCCGGAGGTGCTGGCGATGCAGCAGGCGGCGGAGACGGCGCAGGCCGGCGAGGCAGACGTCAGCGTGCTGAACCCGGCGCTGGCCGTCCGGCCGGGCCGGGCCGACGCCTTCGAAGTGCTCGTCCGCAACCGGACGGACGCCGCCATTCGCGGCGAGGCCCAGCTCCTCTCCCCGTTCGGCAGCTGGCAGCAGACGGCGCCGTGGACAACCGGGTTCGCGCTGGCGGCCGGGCAGGAGCGCACGCTCAGGTTCGATGTGCGGATCCCGGCGACAGCACGCGCCGGCGAGCAGTGGTGGGCGATCGTCAAGGTGATGTATTTCGGGAGGCTGCAGTACACCGAGCCGGTTGAAGTCACGATCGTCTAGATCATTGCGGAAGTCAGGCCGAGTGAGACACTAGACCCGACCTTCGACATGAGCTACCGAATAGGCAATGACGGCAGAGACAGTACCACTCGTGGGCAATCTCCCTGCGGAGCCGAATAGCTTCGTGGGCCGAGAGCGTGACCTGGGCGACCTGCGACTCCTGCTGGCCGGTGTCCGTGCCCTGACGCTCTGCGGCCCCGGCGGGATCGGCAAGACCAGGCTCGCCGTCCGGCTCGGCTGGGAGCTGGCCGATGAGTTCCCCGACGGCGCGTGGCTTGTCGAGTTCGCCGACAACGCCGACCCCGCGCTGACGGCCCGCCAGGTGGCCAACGTCCTGGGTATCGGCGATGAGCCGGACCGCCCGGTCGCCGCCACCCTGGCCGACGCGCTGCGAAGCCGTCGGCTGCTCCTGATCCTTGATACCTGTGAGCACGTCGTCGCGGCGATCGCCGATCTCGTCCGCGACCTCATTGCTTCGTGCCCGATGCTGCGCGTGGTCGCGACCAGCCGCGAGCCGCTGCGAGTCCGCGGCGAGACGGTCTGGCGAGTTCCGCCCCTGTCGGTGCCAGCACAAACCGTGCAATCACGGTCACTGCCACGGCTCGACGCTCGTGACGACGCCGAGCACGAAGCGGTCCGGCTCTTCCTCGACCGGGCCGCAGCCGTCCGTCCCGGATTCGCGCTGACCGCCGAGAACCGCGAGCACGTCGTGCAGCTCTGCCGGACGCTCGACGGAGTGCCGCTCGCTATCGAGCTGGCCGCCGCGCGAATCCGCGCGCTGTCGGTCGAGCAGATCGGCGACCGGATCAATGACAGGTTCCGGCTGCTGGCGTCCGGTGACCGTACCGCGCCGCCGCGGCAGCGGACGCTTCAGGCCGCCGTCGACTGGAGCTTCGATCTCCTGACTACCGACGAGCAGATCCTGCTCCGGCGGCTGTCGGTGTTCGCCGGCTGGAGCCTGGACATGGCCGAGCAGGTCTGCACTGACGAACAGATCCCGCCGGAACGGGTCCTCGACCTGCTCGCAGCCCTGATCGACAAGTCGCTCGTCGCCCTTGAGGACGAACTCGACGGCGACGCTCGATACCGGCTGCTTGACACCATCCGGGAGTACGCCGCGGATCGGCTGGCAGGCTCCGCCGAGCAGGACGAATTCCGACGCCGCCACGCGCAGTACATGCTCGGCCTGGCCGAGGACGCTGTCGGTCAGGCGTTCCTGCGCAACGCGCCGCCGTGGCCGGAGCAGATCAGGATGTACAACCGGATCTCGGCCGAGCAGGCCAACTACCGGGCCGCCCTCGCGTACTGCCTCGATGTGCGCGACGCGGAAACTGGGCTGCGGCTGTGCTCGGCGCTGCGATCTTCCTGGGTCGTGCACGGAGATGTCGCCGAGGGCGTTCAGTGGTTCGACAGGTTCCTACTGCTGAACGAATGGGTGCCTGCGCTGGTGCGCGCCCGCGCCCTGATGCTCAGCGCCGAGTTGGCATTCGAGTACCAGGACTATCGCAGCGCGGCCAGGGCAGCTCAGGCCGCGGTCGCCATGTGCACGGCCTGCGCGGCCGCCAGCCCAGCGGGTGGCCTGCGCATCCTCGCCCTGATCAGCCTGCGGGCCGGGCTCGCTGAGGAAGCCCTCGCGCGCGCCGATGCCGCGATCGCGGCCGCGATCCGGTACGACGACGTCTGGGAAGAAGGCCTTGGGCAGGCCGCCAGGGCAACCATCTTGGCGCTGGCTGGCCAGCTGGCCAGCGCCCAGTCGGCGCTCGAGACGGCACGCGAACGCCTGACGGGCAACAACGGTTGGGGCGTCGCGCACGCGCTCTACGGCCTTGGCAACCTGGCGAGAGGGCGCCGCGACTACGCCGCTGCGTTGCGTCACTTCCGCAGTGCGCTCGACCTGTTCGGTCAGATCGGGGCGCGGACAGAGATGGCGAGGTGCCTCGCCGGCATCGGCTGGGTCGCCCTTGCCATCCTCGACTTGCCGACCGCAGCAGCGAGCTTCGCCGAGAGCCTGGAGCTCAGCATGGCTACCGGGCAGCGGCTCGGCATCGCACGTGGCCTCGAGGCCCTCGCGGCGCTGGCTGTGGTCCGTGGCGACGACGCCGCCGCCATCAGGCTGGACGGCGCTGCCGCCGGGCTCCGTGAGGTTGTCGGCCAGCCTCGCACCGGCGCTGCGCAGGCACGACTTGACGCCCTCCTGGCTCCGGCGCGGCACCGGCTCGGGCCAAAGTCGATGGCTCTTGTCGCGGAAGGCCGGCGCCTCCGGACGCACGAGGCAGTCAGGTACGCACTGGGGTCGCACGAATCCGGGGCCGCACTCGCGTCCGCCGACGCGAGAGGCGGCGGCCCCGCTCTACCAGCGCCCGGGATCCCGTCGGTGCTGACTGCGCGCGAGCTTGAGATAGCCAACCTCATCGCGCGCGGGCTATCGAACCGGGGGATCGCCGAAGAGCTGGTCATCAGCCCGGCCACTGCGGCCAGGCACGTCGCGAACATCCTGGCGAAGCTCGGCCTCAACTCGCGGGCTCAGGTCGCCGCCTGGACCACCGAGCGCCGTTCCGCACGCTGAGCGTTCTGCACACCGAGCGTTCTGCACACCGAGCGTTCTGCACACTCAGCGTTCTGCACACTCAGCGTTCTGCACACTGAGCGCTCTCAGCAGTGAGCGGTTCTACGCACCGGGCAACCTGGGGCTCGGTCCTTCGTGCATATCCCCCTCCACCCATGCGGCCTTCGCCTGCTGCGTACACATCCAGCAGGTCCGCATATGCATATGTGAATGGGCAATTCGGCCGATGCCGCAAGGACGGGCAACTGCGTAATTTGTAGCAAGGCTCCTGGATCACCGGCCTGGTCGGCCATCGGAGGGGGATGGCCGACCAACTGCTGACCAGCGGCTCGGACGGGTCCAGGCGGCGGGCGTATTCCGGCGCTCGCCGCCGGCGCGCAGTGACCGAACCGTCGGCAGCCGGCCAGCCAGGCCCGCCACCGGAACGGGCGCCTACATACGTTGCTCGCAGGTACATAGCCGGCTACACAATCCTGACGATGCGCGCGCCGGACCTGGTGCGTACGGTCAGTAGGTAACGAGGAGCCGAGCGGCGGCAGGGAGGTCGACGCGGTCACGTGGCCAGCTTGAGCCTGAACGGGGACCAGACTGTAACGCAGCGGCTCGTCAACACGGCGGCCGCGTTCGGCTGCCGGACAGCCCTGGTGGGACAGCCCGGCGAGCAGCCGTTCTCGTTCGCTGATCTCGCCACCACGGTCCAGCGGGCCGCGGCCGGGCTCGCGTGGCGCGGCCTGCGGCCGCGCGATGTCGTCGGCGTTTACGTGCCGGACGCGGTGTCCTATGTGCTGGCCTCCCACGCGGTCAGCGCGGCCGGCGGCATCCCTTGCCCGGTTAGCTCGCAGCTCTCGGTCGCGGACGCGGCCGGGCAGCTCGCCGACTGCGGCGCGCGGATGCTCCTCACTGCTCCGCCGCTGGCCGCCGCCGGCCTGGCCGCCGCGGACCAGTCGTGGGTGCGTCAGGTCATCTCGTTCGGGGACGCGCCGGCCACGACGCCGTTCACCTCGCTCCTCGGCGTCGGCTCGCTGGCACCGCCCGCGTCGCGCCCGCACGACGTTGCCCTGCTCCCCTACGTCCGGCGCGCCGACGGCGCCCTGCACGCAACCGCGCTGACCAACTTCGACCTCGCCGCCGAGCTTGAGTCGCTCACGGCCAGCGCGGATATCAGCGAGGACGACGTCGTGGTCGCCGCGCCACCCGCTGGCGACGGCCGGTCGTACGGCGCCTTCATCGATCATGCGCTCCTGCACGGCGCGACCATCGTCGCGGCCGGCACCGACGACCTGTCGGCGGCTGCGGTGCAGCATCGCGGCACCGCAGCGATCGTGCCGCTTGGCGTAGAGGTGCACGCCGCCGAGCCCCTGCGGCTTTTTGCCGTCGCGTCGTAACGCCGAGCTGCTAGACCCGCGGCGGCCTGTTCTCGAACGGCGTGCTGAGCACGATCGTCGTGTGGGTGGACACGTTCGCCGCCGCCCGGATCTCCTGCAGCAGATCTTCGAGGTCACCCGGCGACGCCACCCTGACCTTGAGTATGTAGCTGGCGTCGCCGGCGACGCTGTGACAGGCCTCGATCGCGGTCAGGTGCGCGAGCCGCTCAGGGGCGTCGTCGGGTGCCGCGGGATCGAACGCCTTGATGGACACGAACGCCGTCAGCGGCAGCCCAATCTCCTCAGCGCTGATGACGGCGGCATATCCCTGGATCACGCCGCGTTCCTCGAGCCGGCGGACGCGCTGCTGGGCCGCCGACACAGACAGGCCGGTGCGCCGTGCGAGCTCGGTGAAGCTCATCCGCCCGTCGCTGGCAAGTAGCGAGATGATCGCCGCGTTGATCTCCTCCACGCGGCAACGTTAACGTGCCCGCGGAGCTGATCGCGTCAGGACGGTCGGTTACAGAACCATAACGGGCTTACGCTCCCGTAACATGCTGATCCGCCGCATAGCTGCGGTTCAGATGGCACGGGTACGCTCCGGCCAGGGCGGCTGAGCAAGCCGGAAGCGTACGCGAGCGAGGTCGTCATGGCGCAGATCGTGCTGGATCAGGTGGACAAGGTCTATCCGGGCGGGGTCAAGGGCATCGACGGCCTGACGCTGACCATTACGGACGGCGAATTCATGGTGCTGGTCGGACCGTCAGGCTGCGGGAAGTCGACCGCGCTGCGGTCGATCGCCGGCCTGGAAGACATTACGGCGGGCACGATCAGCATCGGCAGCCGCGTGGTCAATGACCTACCTCCCAAGGACCGCGACATCGCGATGGTCTTCCAGAACTACGCCCTGTACCCGCACATGACCGTCGAGCAGAATCTCGCGTTCGGCCTCCAGCAGCGCAAGACGCCCAAGGACGAAATCAAGCGGCGCGTCGCTGACGTCGCCAAGATGCTGGGCCTCGAGGACTACCTGAAGCGCAAGCCCGCGGCCCTGTCTGGCGGCCAGCGGCAGCGAGTCGCCATGGGCCGCGCTATCGTTCGCGAGCCGCAGGCCTTCTTGATGGACGAGCCGCTTTCCAACCTCGACGCCAAGCTTCGCGTGTCCATGCGCGCTTCATTGTCTCAGCTGCACGACCGCCTCGGGGTGACGACCGTGTACGTCACGCACGACCAGGTCGAGGCCATGACGCTCGGACAGCGCGTCTGCGTGCTGCGTGATGGCCAGCTGCAGCAGGTCGACACGCCCCAGACGCTGTTCAACTCGCCGGTCAACCTCTTCGTCGCCGGCTTCATCGGCTCGCCGGCGATGAACTTCGCCGCCGCTCAGATCGTCCGGGACGACGGCCCCGCGGTGACATTCGCCGGACACAAGCTGGCAGTCGCCGACAAGCTGCTGCAGTCTCGTCCTGGCCTGGCCGATTACTTCGGCAAGGAGGTCATCCTAGGCATCCGGCCCTCCGACTTCGAGGACGCCGCGCTCGCGGAGCCGACGTGGGCCCGGATGCCAGTCCGCGTCAGTGTCACCGAGGAACTCGGCAGCGAGATTCACGTCATCTTCACCATCGACGCCCCGCCGGTGCAGCACGCCAGCATCACCGAGGCACGCGCGGACGACGGCGACGACGAGGCGATCCCGCTGGCGGATAACAAGACGCTGTGGACGGCGCGGGTCGCCGCCCGCAGCGACATCAAGCCCGGCACGGCCGCCACTCTCGCGGTCGACACGTCCAAGCTTCAGTTCTTCGACCCGGGCACCGGCTTGGCAATCGGCCACGCGCCTGACTAGGGACCTAGCACAGCCACTCGCGGCAGTCGGCCAAGAGGCCGGGCCGGGAGCACGCCGGCGATCGCGGCCGCGGCGATGGCGAGCCCGATTGTGGCGGCCAGCGTCGGGACCGACGGCGGCCGGCCGATCCCGCTGCCAAGGCCGTACAGCCTCGACACCGAGCTGATCAGGGACGTGCTCACCAGCCGCCCGACGGCAGCGCCGACAACGACGGCCACCAGCGCGAGAACTGTCGTCCGCATCATGAGCGCGCCGCGTACCTCCAGCGGCGTCAGCCCCATGGCACGCAGCACGCCGATGTCGCGCTCGTGATCGCGATATCCCAGCAACGAGGCTGTCAGCAGGCTGCTCAGCGCGATCACCGCCAGCACGGCAATGAGAGCAGCGAGGGCGGCGTGCACGATGCCAAGCTGATCCGCCGGGTTTGGTACGACTGCTACGTCCAGGCGCCCGCCGGACGCACTCGTCAGCCGGGCGGCGGCGGCAGCCGGGCTCACGCCGGGCCGGAGGATCAGGCTGTAGAAGCCGATCGGGGCCGGCGCGCCTTCGTCGGCCAGCGTATCCCGGCCGTACGCGATCACTTCCCCGCCGTACTGCGGGTCGATGATGCGGCCGACAATCTGGAAGGTGACCGGCACGCCGCCGAACCACATCCGAACGAACTGACCGATCCGCACGCCGAGCGACGTCAGCAGGGCCTCGGTCGCGACCGCTTGCTCCGGCTTGTTGTATAGGTGCCCTTCCACGACCTGGAACGGATAGGGCCGCTGCGAGGTCCCCATGCCCAGCGTGGTGATCGTGGTGGTCTCCCCCGGCACGAGCGCCTCGACCCGGACGCAGTAATACGCGCTTTGTACCTGCGGGTCGGCCCGGACCAGCTGATAGGCCTGCGCTGAGGTGAGCGAGCCGGGGCTGGCGGTGACGCGGGCAGCGAGGCCGATGTCGGCGGGGTCTTTCTGGACGTCGTCAAGCGTGGCCCAGAAGCCCAGCCCGATCGTGATCATCAGCATCGGTATCGCCAGGCCGCCGATGGTCAGCGCGGCCGATAGCTTGCGGACGAAGGCAGCCCGAGCGCCGAGTACCACTGCCGGGGGCATCCGCGCCGCCATCGCGAACCTGGCCAGGCGCGACAAGTGCCCGCGCGGCGGCACTGCGCGAACGGCGGCCGCCGGCTTGACCAGGCTCGCCTGCCACGCCGGGCCGGCGGTAGCAAGCACGACAATGCCGAACGTGCCGCCGATGATGATGGCCGCCCAGCCGCCGGGCACGGCGGCCGCCGCCGCGCTGACGCCTGGCACGGACCCGAGGAGCAACGGAGTCAGCAGCCGCGCGGCGACCAGGCCGGCCACTATCCCGGCGCCGGTGAGGATCGCGTGCTCGGCGGTCATCATGGCCATCACCTGAACCGGGGTGAAGCCGAGCGTTTTCAGCATGCCGAGGTCCGCGTTCTGCAGTAGCACCCGGCCGCTCGTGACGTTGACGATGGCCAGCACCGCCGCCCCGAGGGCCATGAGCCCGAACAGCGCTAGCAAGAGGCCGAGCAGCGGGTCACGGCGCGACATGGACTGCTTCACCTGCTGCCAGGTCGAGACCGTGCCGACCGCGCTGCTGCCTAGCTGCGTCACGACTTGCTGGACGACCACGTTAGTCGCGGCCGGGTTGGCGATGCGCAGCCCGACGATCTCCTCGGTGCGGCCGGCGATCGGCTCGATATGCCGCAGCAGGGCGGGCAGCACCCAGATCAGGCCCGGTGTCTGATCCGGGTAGAAGCCCTGAGCTGAGGTCTCAGCGACGCCCAGCACGCGCACGCGCAGACGAGCTGTCTCGTCGACGTTGTCCAGCACGAGCGAGCTGCCGACCGCCGCGTGGATTGCCTGGGCGAACGACGCTTCCAGCACAACCCCGTGGACCGAGTGCGCCGTCAGCCAACCGCCTGAGGTCAGCAGCGGCCTGCCGACCGCCGGGAGGACGGGGGTCAGCGCCCGCAGTTCGACCCTCGTCCGCTGCCCGTGTTGCACGACGCTCGCCGCCGTCGAGGGATACGGGCCGGCGACCGCCTCGATGCCGGTGAGCTGCCGGCGCAGGTGGCTGACATCGGTGCCCGGCGACAGGTGCAGCCACACCTGCGCGCCCCTGGTGGCCGTGAAGAGGCCTTGCCACGGGTTGGTCGCGCCCTGCAGCAGGCCAGCCGACAGCAGAAGCGCGAGGACCACGCCCGCGACGACCCCGACGATGCCGAATGCACGAGCCTTACTGGCCCGCAGGTCAGCCCTGATCCAGCGGGCCATGGCGCGCACTGGTCAGCCGCGCAGCTTCAGCACGTCAGGCAGCGGCGTCGGCCGCTGCTTGGCCGGCATCGGTGCGTCGTCCACGATCATGCCGTCAAACAGGCTGATGACGCGGTCAGCCCCGCTCGCTACCCGAAGGTCATGGGTGACGAGCAGGATGGACTGCCCGTCGGCGTGCGCACGCGCGAGCAGCCTTAGCACGGCCATCGCGGCGGCGCTGTCGAGATTGCCGGTCGGCTCGTCGGCGAGCAGCAAGAGCGGCCTGTTCACCATCGCCCTGGCCAGGGCGACGCGCTGCTGCTCGCCGCCGGACAGCCGCGAGGGCGCGGCGTCGGCCTTGGCAGCCAGACCGAGCTCACCGAGGAGCTCCGTCCGCCTGGTCTTGGCCTGCTTCCGGCTCGCTCCGCCCATGAGCGCGGCGAGTTCGACGTTGTCAGCGACCGTCATGTTCGACACGAGGTTGAAGAACTGGAACACGAAGCCGATGTGACGACGGCGCATTATTGCCCACCGCGCCTGGCTGAACTTGTCGACCCGCACGCCGTTCAGCCAGATCTCACCGCTCGTCGGGCGCTCTAGGCCGCCGAGCAAGTGCAGCAGGGTTGACTTGCCCGAGCCGGACGGCCCAGTAATGGCGACGAACTCGCCGTGCTCAAGTCGCAGGTTCGCGCCGCGCACCGCGTGCACCACAATGCCGTCGCCGCTGTACATCTTGCTGAGGCTGCTCGCTCTCAACAGCACTCGGCTGTCGTCCCCGCTCCTCCCGGTGCCGGTCACAAGAACTCTTCCTGACAGCGCTGTAGCCAGTCGAGGTCTGCTTGCAGGTGCAGCATCGCACCTTCGATGAGAAGTCTCGGTATCCGCCGATCCGCCTTGACCGCCAGGTCCGACAGGCTCCGCATCTGCGTCAGGTAGTGACGGCGCTGCCGGTTGATCAGGCCCAGCCGATCGGAAGTGCCAGACAGCTGGCTGAGCGCGAGCTTCATGAAGAACTCGTCCCGGATACGGGGGCCCTCGCTGGTCGCGTCAATCCAGCCAACGACGGCCTCATGGCCGGCGTCAGTCAACTCGTAAACGCGCTTGTTCGGTCGGGTCGCCTGTATCACGTCCTGGCTTCGAACGAGGCCATCGCGCTCGAGCCGCTGCAGCGTGACATAGATCTGGCCGATGTTCGGCGTCGGATATGCCTCACCGAACAGCTGCTCGAGCTGAGTCTTCAGCTCGTAACCGTGGGCCGGCTCCTTTGCCAGTAGCGCTAGCAACGGCATGCGCATTGGACGCGTTCCCTTCCCGCCACTGACCTTCATATTCGCACAGAGCCGAGGCGCCTGCACCGGCTCTGCCGGTCCGGTATTTCGGCTCTTTACGCATCCGGCACAGCTCATTGACTCGTACTTACCCGACGTATATAACAAGCATGTACTGGTCGGCCCGCATGTTTAACCCGGCGCTCATTAGCCAGTGGGATCGCTGGTCGGCGGTGACCACCGGCAGAAGGCGGACCACGTGGATCGGATCAGGGCTGGCGTCAGGCTGGTGGCCATCGCCGCCTCCTGTGCGCTGGCGATCGCGGTCAGCGGCTGCGCCGCGGTTGGTGCGGCGGGACCGGCCGGGGTGGGGACGGCCGGCTCCGGTCCGACCGCCGGGCTCGCAGCCACCGGTCCGATTACATTCGCGACCGGCAGGGTCGACACCGGTTACTTGGCGCCGCTCATCCAGCAGTGGAACAGGCTGTATCCGCGGCAGAAGGTCACGCCGATCTACCTGCCCGACGACGCCGACGATCAGCATGCGCAGCTTGTCGCCAATCTGCAGGCACACAGCACGGTCTACGACGTCATGAGCCTTGATGTCATCTGGACGGCGGAGTTCGCCAGCAGCGGCTGGATCACGCCGATCAGCACGAGGCCGCTGCCGCTGAGTCATTTCCTGCGCCCCGCGGTGGCGACGGCGACTTATCAGGGCCGCCTGTACGCGGTGCCATTCACCAGCAACGCGACGCTGCTGTACTACCGCACCGACGTACTCCGCGCCGCTGGCGCCAAGCCGCCGACGACGTGGGCGCAGCTGGCCACCCTGGCCAGGACGGTCGCGCCGCGCTACGGACTCGGCGGGTACGGCAGCCAGTTCCAGGAATACGAGGGACTGACCGTCAACTTTGCCGAGGCTGTGCAGTCCGCAGGCGGATCGTTACTCGCGCCCGACGGCACGGCCGTAACGGTCGCTTCCCCGCAGGCCAACCACGCCCTGAATTTCATCGTCACCGGGCTGCGGCAGGGCTGGATACCGCAGGCCGCGCTCGGCTGGAACGAGGAAGCCTCACGGCATGCATTTCAGGCTGGCAAGCTGCTCTTCCTGAGCAACTGGCCGTACGTCTACGGCGATGCGAGCGTGCCCGCGCCGGGCAACAAGGTCGCCGGACGGTTCGGCGTCGTGCCCCTGCCCGGGCTCGGCGGGCCTGGCTCGAGCACGCTCGGCGGTGCCAACCTCGCCATCAGTTCCTTCGCGCCGCACCCCGCCACCGCCCTGGCGTTCATCAGGTTCCTCACCGGCATGGCCAGCGAGCGGCAGGTGCTGCTGCGCTCCGCCCTGCCGCCCGTATGGACCGCGCTGTACAGCGATCCGTCGCTGGTCCGGCGGTTCCCGTTCCTGCCTGTCCTGAAGCAGGCGATCCTCACTGCCCGCCCGCGCCCGGCCATCGTCAACTACAACCAGTTCAGCCTGGCGATCTCCAGCGCTGTACACCAGGCGCTCGCGCAGCGGCTCTCCGTCAGCGCGGCGCTAGCGGAACTGAACACCCAGCTCAGTCACATCATCCGCGCCGAGTAACCGCACCCGGGAGACCCGCTGGCCGCGACGTAGCGGCAGCAACATCAAAGAGGAGCAGAAAATGTCAACAGGAGCATCGCGCAGGTACCGCGCCGTCGGCGGCGTCTTCGCCGCCGCCGCGCTGACGGCCACGGGCCTGGCAGCCTGCGGCGGCTCGTCGGGCGGCAGCGCACAAGGCTCAGCCACCTCGGGCACGATCGTGTGGTCTGCCAGCCCGATCGCAGGCGCCGGCAGCACGGACACCCGGACAGTCCTGATCGCCGCGTTCGAGAAGGCCTTCCCGAAGATCAAGGTGACGCTGGTCTCGGCGCCGACCAACACCGACACCAACCGCGCGACGCTGGCCACCGAGATCTCCGGCGGCTCGGCCACACCGGACGTCTTCATGGGCGACGTGATCTGGCCCGCCCAGTTCGGCGCCCATCAGCTGGCCTTGCCGCTGTCGAAGTACCTGCCGGCGAGCTACTTCGCCCAGTTCGCGCCCGGCCTGATCCAGGGTGCCACGTACAAGGGCCAGGTGTACGGGTCACCGCTGTTCGAGGACCAGGGGTTCCTGTACTACCGCAAGGAC